>ENA-UOOH01000282-UOOH01000282.1-fermentation-metagenome-genome-assembly--contig:-NODE-282-length-62244-cov-5.461127_pt1 | contig 62244 bp, 65 predicted proteins | sample MGYA00245778_ERZ724025 | MGnify/ENA primary metagenome ERZ724025 (study PRJEB28704, sample SAMN03018313) | fermentation metagenome | biome: anthropogenic terrestrial biome; feature: soil; material... | reverse complement strand
GACCTTGACCTGCTCGTCTAGGTTATCGACGATGATGCCATCGACAGCGAGACAGATGCGGCTCAATAATAAAAATGAAAGTTGTTTGGAACTCTTTCAGATTGCCTAATGATCTCACTTCGATCCGGAGCCGCCCTTGTGGCTCGGATGGGTGCACTCCCGGCCGCGGCACTCGTGCTCGGCCAGACCTCCCTTTCTTCCTGCCTCCACTCTCTTCTCATGGGTGGTCATTTCCGATTCGGAACCTCCCTCCCTGTGACTAGGGTGGGTGCATTCTCTTCCGCGGCACTCGTGCTCGGCCAATCCGCCGGCGCGCCCCGCCTCTACTTTCTTCTGATGTAGGCTCTTCTCTGCCATTTTCATCCCTCTTTCAGAACCTCTCGGTCCTGAGGCGGGCTGGTAGACCATCGTATATGGTGTTTGACCGCGCTCTCTGCGGGGCCTGGGAAAGGATGGCCGAGTAAACGAAGGGGAAGGCGTCTAAAGCGGTCAGGTCGTCGCGCCGCGTTCTCCATCTCCCAGGCCCGCATATGGACGCACCGCTCCTGCATCGGCGGCGATCGTCTGTTGTCACTTACGTCCCATATCTAGCGCGTGTCATCCCCTTCCGCAGCGCCGTGGCGGAGCGGCCGGAGTAGAAGATGTGGCTGAATGGCGAACCATATTTAGAGGGACCATCACATTGTCCCCCATCATCGGACGGTAAGGCCGTGGAAGAATTCGATCTGATAATCGTGGGGTCAGGCGCCGGCCTGAACCTGGTGGACGCAGCGGTCAAGTCAGGAATGAAGGTGGCACTGGCGGAGAACGGGGACATGGGGGGCACATGCCTCAACCGGGGATGCATACCGAGCAAGATGTGGATCTACCCGGCCGACGTCATCCGGCAGATCGAGGAAGGCGCCCGCATCGGGATCGAAGCGAAGATCGAGAAGGCCGACTTTGAGGTGGTGCGCGAGAGGACATGGGATACCGTTCTGAAGGAGCGGGAGAACATAGCCGAGGCGGTCAAGGAGGACCCGCGGGTCACGTCCATCCGGGACACCGTCAGCTTTGTCGGGGAGCGGACTCTGAAGGCATCGGACCGCACCATCCACGCCCCCCGCATCGTGCTCGCGGGAGGAGCGCGAAGCGCCGTTCCCGACGTACCCGGGATCGATGAGGTGGAGTATCAGACGTCCGAGACGATATTCGACATCGCCGAGCTGCCGAAGAGCATGATCATCATGGGAGGCGGGTTCAAGGGGTGCGAGTTCGGGCACTTCTTCTCTGCCTTCGGCACCGATGTGACCATCCTGCAACGCCCCGCCCGGCTGCTTCCGAACGAGGAGCTGGAGATCAGTTCGGCCGTAACTCGAAAGCTTGGGCAGCACGTCGCCGTCCGAACCGCCCACGACGTGCTGGAGATACGGAAGACCGACGGAGGCGTGCAGGTCATCAGCAGGGATCGTACCACCGGCAAGGAGGTGAGCAATGAGGCGGAGATGCTGATGGTAGCTACAGGGATGAAGAGCAACGCGGACTGGCTGGACCCCGCCGCGGCCGGAGTGGAGCTGGACGAGCGCGGTTATGTCGTGGTGAACGAGCATCTGGAGACCACCGCGCCGGGGATCTGGGCGCTCGGCGACATAACCGGCCGCCACATGTTCCGCCACACCGCCAACTACGAGAGCCAGGTGGTCTGGTACAACATGTCATCCAATGACAAGGCGTTCGTGGACGAGCATGCCATACCTCACGCTGTATACACCTATCCGACGGTCGGAAGCGTTGGCATGTCGGAGGAGGGGGCCAAGAGAGGCAACCTGAAGTACCTGGTGGGCTACAACTTCTATTCCAACGCCGCCAAGGGCACGGCGATGGCCAACGACCATGGGGTGGTGAAGGTGCTCGTAGAGGCTGGTACCCGCCGCATACTGGGCGCCCACATCGCCGGCCCGGAGGCCGACCTGCTGGTGCAGCAGATCGTGTACCTGATGAACGCTGGCGATGAGAGCTACCTGCCGATGGCGAGAAGCCAGGTGATACATCCGTCATTGAGCGAGGTGGTGGCCGGCGCCTTCGCCCATCTCGCAGAGCCGGGAGCGCACCACCATCACTGATGCCAGATGGGGCCCATTCTCGTGGCGTCGGTACGCTCGTGAAGCGCCCACTTGCGGAACAGCTGCCTCGAGGTCATTGCGGCCAGGAACGGTATCGGAGGCGTCAGGTATACCAGCGAACCGAACAGGGCGCCGAACCGCTGGGCGCCGTTCATGCCCCGCACCTTCAGGACAATGGGGTCGTCGGTCTCCCCGCGGTCCAGTCCGAACGCGGAGCGAAGGATCAGAACGTCGGAGCGGTACACCACCTGCATGCTCCATGCGATGGCATCCGTCATGGGGATCTGGATCCCTCCCGCCGAGGTGGTCTTGCTCAGGATCGACCTCCTAAGGTCCTCCGCGGTGCTCCCTTCGAAATTGGTGTACGCGTATCCGACCGTCTTCAGGTAATGGGAATCGGACCCGCCGAGCATGGCCCATCTCTCCGACATCGCAGCACGTTCGGCCTCCGCGTTGGAATAATCGTCGATGTGGCCCCCGTTGAGCACTTCGATGCCGTCCAGGTCCAAATGGTCGATCCTCTGTTTCAGGCAGGGGCAGTGGAGGCTGAAAGGATGCGGAGCTATGACCAGCCCGTCCTGCTCCCTGATACGGCTGATCGTCTCGACCGCGCTCAGGCCGGCAGGGATCTCTTCCTCTATGAATAGCGCTATCACTTCACCCTCGGCGGTGGTGATCTCCTCGCCCTTGACCACCTCGATGCCGTTGATCTGAGCGGCAGCCTGTGCGGCCACCTCCGCCCCCCGCATGGAATTGTGGTCGGTGATGCACACCACATCCATGCCGGCGCTCTTCGCTTTCTTAACGACATCTGCGGGATCGGACACCGATTCCGGGAAGCGCAGGACTCCCATGCGGTGGAGGCCCGAATATTTGGTATGGACGTGAACGTCCGCCTTTCCCTGCACGCCAATCGGAGACCTATCCTTCCTTAAAAAGACTATGGCCCCTTGGACGATTCAGAGAATCTCACCTTTTTATAAGGTCGGAACGAGTGATGATCCCCACTGCCTGGTCCTGTTCCATCACTATGACCGCCGGGAACTCCAGCAGCAGGTCCTTCACTCTGTCGGCGGACGTCGTTCCGGATACCTTGGGGGGCGGCTCGCTCATCGCCTTTTCGGCATGGGAGCCGAGGTCGCCGGAGAATCGCAGCAAGTCCTCCTCGGTGATCATCCCGATGACCGAGCGGTCCCTGAACACCACTACTTGGGACACTCCCTTCTCGCGCATTATCCTTCCGGCCGAGGCGATCGAATCATCATGCTGGACGCCATAGATCCCGGCGGTCATGTACTTCCGGCAGTGGTCCTTCTCCTCTTCCTTGAGACAGCGGAATATCCGGTCCACCGTGGAGAATCTGGGGTCGACCTTGCCGCTCTCTATCTTGGCTATGTGGGCCTGCGACACTCCCGCCTTCTTCGCCAGAGCCGTCTGGCTCAGCCCGACCTTGATGCGCAGCCGCTTGATGTCCGATATGTCCATCTATAACCTCTAGTTATAATTCTATGAGCAAAACAATGCTCCAAAATATATATACCCTCTGAACAATCGCACCGTTGGGTAATCACGATGGGAAAGTGTCTGTTCACCTCCGAATCGGTGACCGAAGGTCACCCTGACAAGCTTTGCGACCAGGTCTCCGATGCCTTGCTCGACGCCTATCTGGCGCAGGACCCCGAGGCCCATGTGGCGGTGGAGACGGTCACCACCACGGGCATGGTCATGGTAATGGGCGAGGTCAAGACCGACCCGTGCAAGAACGTTCACATCGACGTCGACCGCGTGGTTAGGGACACAGTCCGCGCGATCGGCTACTCCAGCCCGGAGATGGGCTTCGATGCATCTTCCATATCAGTGATGTCGTCCATCCACGATCAGAGCGCGGACATCGATATGGGAGTGTGCCGCACCTCCAAGGGCAAGAAGCTCGCCACCGGGGCGGGCGACCAGGGGCTGATGTTCGGATATGCCACCGACGAGACGCCGGAGTACATGCCGCTGCCGTTGATCACGGCGCAGAAGCTGGCCTTCCAGCTTGCCAAGCTACGTAAGGACGGCACCCTGCCGTGGCTCCGCCCGGACGGGAAGACCCAGGTCACCGTGGAGTACGAGGACGGCAAGCCGAAGAGGTTCGACACCATCGTCGTCAGCACCCAGCATGCTCCTGTCATCGATGGCGAGACGGACGACGCCAAGGTCCACGCCATCATCGAGAAGGAGATCAAGGACAAGGTCATCAAGCCGGTCTGCGGAAAGCTCCTCGACGCCAAGACCAAGTATTTCATCAACCCCACCGGACGTTTTGTCATCGGCGGGCCCTGCGGCGATTCTGGCCTGACCGGCCGTAAGATCATCGTCGACACCTACGGGGGCACCGGCCGCCACGGAGGAGGGGCATTTTCCGGGAAGGACCCCACCAAGGTGGACCGCTCTGCCGCCTACATGTGCCGCCACATCGCCAAGAACATCGTCGCCGCCGGCCTGGCCAAGAAGGTCGAGGTGCAGGTCGCGTACGCCATCGGCGTCGCCCACCCCGTTTCGGTGATGATCGACACCATGGGCACCGGGGCCATACCGGACGACGCCATCTCCGCCGCGGTCTCCAAGGTCTTCGACCTCAGCCCCGACGGCATCATCGAGGCCCTGGACCTCCGCCGGCCGATCTACCAGAAGACGGCCGCCTACGGCCACTTCGGCCGCAAGGAGGAAACCTTCCTGTGGGAGAAGGTCGACAAGGTGGACGAGCTCCGCAAGGCCACGGGTGTCAACGGCGCCGCGAAGAGCGGGGCGAAGGCCAAGGCGAAAAAGGGCGCCAAGGCCTCCGCCTGAAATCCCTTACTTCTTTTCCTTTATCTTCATGGCGATCTGCCGGCCCATCTCCCGGCATCTCTCCTTCTCTGCCTCATGCGGCACATAGTTCACCTGGAGGTCTTCCAGCGGCAGCTCCAGGCCTGTGACCTCAAGCTGTTCCCGCACCGCCCTGGTGCCACCTCCGTTCCAGCCGTGGGAGCCGAACACCGCTCCGATGCGGCCCTTGGGGCGCAGCCCCTTCATGTAGAACACCAGGTCGGCCACGCTCGGGAACATGGTATTGTTGATCGTCGGCGTTCCCACCACTATCGCCCTGGCGTCCAGCACCTCCTTGATCACCCAGCTGCGATCGGTGTCGCCGAGCTTTAGCACCTGGACCTCCACACCCTGCGAGGCGATGCCGTCGGCGATGTGTTGGGCCATGGTGGCTGTGGAGCCCCACATCGTATCGAACACGATCACTGCCTTCTCCTTGGTGACGTTCGAGCCCCAGTCCGAGTACGCTTTCAGTATCTTCCCGAGGTCCTTCCGCCAGATCACTCCATGAGCGGTGGCGAGGATCTGGATGTCCAGCTCGCTAGCCTTCTCGAGCGTCTTCACCACCCTTGCGCCGAACGGCATGATGATGTTTGCGTAGTACTTCGCCGCCTCGTGGAATAGGATGCCCTGGTCCACCTCGTCGTTGAAGCGCGCGTTGGTGGCATAGTGCTGCCCGAAGGCATCCATGCTGAACAGCAGCTTGTCCTCGGGGACGTAGGTGAACATGGAGTCAGGCCAGTGCAGCATGGGCGTATCGATGAAGCGGAGGGTCTTGCCCCCGCAACGGATCTCCGACCCGTCCTCCACCGCGTCGACCTTCAGTTCGGGAAAGTGCAGCGCCAGGCCTTCCTTTCCCTTCCTCGACGCCAGGACCTTGGCGCCGGTCAGCTTCTGCATCTCCAACAGGGAGGACGAATGGTCCATCTCGGTGTGGTTGGACACTATGAGGTCGATCTTGGATGGATCGATGACGCTCTTGATGCGGGCTAGGAGCTCGTCGAGGAAGGGCCGCTTGACCGTGTCGATCAGAATGTTCTTCTCGCCGGTCATGAGGTACGCGTTGTAAGTGGTGCCGCGCGGAGTGGTATAACCGTGAAAGCTCCTGATGTTCCAGTCGATCGCCCCTACCCAGTAGATGTTGTCCGTTACCCTTATTGCCTCCAATGACTCACCGGGTTTGTATCGCCCCACAAGATATGTATCATCTTCGGAGGATACGAGAGGCGCTACGAGGCTGATGAGGTAGGCTCAGCTGTAGTAGTACTCCCCTCTCTCTTTCTGCTCACGGTCCAGCCGGGAGCCGGGCTTGTTGATGCGGGGCCGGTTGGTGTCATTGTCGCGGCGGAACGTCACGTCGATGTCTTCCAGGAACATGTTCATCCCGTGCCTCATCTCGTACGGTCCGCCCGCCGTCCCTTCCACGCCAGGCGTGCCGCGGAACACCATCATGCTGTCCGATACCATGTCCAGGAAGTAGATGTCATGGTCGACGATGAGCGCGCTGCGGCCTTTCTTCTCCATCACCCTGCGGATGGTCTTAGCCGCCTCCATGCGCTGGTTCGAGTCCAGGTACGCGGACGGTTCGTCGAGCAGATAGATGTCCGCTTCCTTGGACAGGCACAGGGCGATGGACATCCTCTGCAGCTCTCCCCCGGATAGGTTCATGACGTTCTTCTCGTACAGCCGGCGAAGGGCCAGGGGGTGTGCGATCTCGCTCTCGAAGAAGCCGGATTGGAAGAACTCGTACGCGGTGGTCTCGAACAGCTCTCTTACCGTGCCGTCGAAGTCGGGCGAGATGTACTGCGGCTTGTATGAGACCTTGGCGCTCTTGTCCAGCTTCCCAGCGGTCGGTTCCTGCACCCCTGCCAGCATCTTGACGAAGGTGGTCTTTCCGATGGCGTTCGGTCCGACCACGCCGACCGACTCACCGATCTTAATGGAGCCTCCATCCACCTTCAGCCGGAACTGCTTGTAGTCGCATTCCAGGTCCCCGAAGTCCATCAGGGTCACCATTTCCACGGTGTCCCGGGGAGGGTGCGACTCGAACCTTATGGAGGTGTCGCGGAAGCGGATGTTCTCTTCCCGCATGTAGCCGTCCAGGTAGGTGTTTATCGCCGTCCGCACCTGGCGGGGCTGGGCGAACACGCCGTATGCGCCCTCGGAGCCGTATACCAGGTAAGCGTTGTCGGCCATGAAGTCAAGGATGGCCAGGTCGTGCTCGATGACCACCACCTGCTTCTCTGCAGCAAGATTCTGGATGAGCCTCGCCATGCGTATGCGCTGATAGATATCGAGGTACGACGACGGCTCGTCGAAGAAGTACACATCGGCGTCCTTCATGAGGGTGGCGGCGATGGCGACCCTCTGCAGCTCTCCCCCGGACAGCTTTTCCAGAGGGCGGTCGATCACTCCAGTGAGGTCGAGCAGGGACGCGGCCTCGTCCACGGTCATGCGTTCGGCCACCCTGCTCAGCAGGTCGCGGGCGACCCCTTTCACCACGGCGGGCAGCTTGTCAACGTATTGCGGCTTGAGCGCCGTGCGCACCTGACCGGCGTAGACCTTCACCAGATAGTCGCCCAGCTCCGTTCCCGACAGCCGATCGAGGACCTCCTCCTTGGAAGGGGGGTTGTCGAACTCGCCGAAGTTGGGGACCTCCTTTCCGGACAGCAGCCCGATCGATGTCGTCTTGCCGATCCCGTTGGGACCGAGGATGCCCGTCACCAGTCCCGTCTTGGGCACCGGCAGCCGGTAGATACGGAAGCCGTTCTGGCCATACTGGTGCATCAGCTCGTTCTCGATCTCCGCCGGCAATCCGATGATCTTGATGGCTTCGAACGGGCATTTGTTGATGCATATCCCGCAGCCGGCGCACAGCTCCTCCGAGATGATGGGCTTGCCCCCCTCGCCCATCACCACTGCCTCCACCCCTGTTCTGACCTTGGGGCAATAGTTCCTGCACTCCGCATTGCACTTCTTGGGCTGGCAGTGGTCACGAAGCAGGACCGCGATACGCATGAGGTGCTCAATGGACCCCCTGTTAAAAAACTTGATTGTCCGCCACTGCACGGGACGGGCGTTCTGGTCGCGGTCAAGCCTTAAATCCTCATTCCACTATGGCCGTCCGATACCATGGCCAAAGTTCTCGTGTGCGTCGCGTGGCCTTATGCTAACTCACCAATACACCTCGGGCATGTAGCGGGCTCGCTGCTACCTCCCGACCTCTACTCCCGTTACCGCCGCCTCCGCGGCGACGAAGTGCTGATGGTCTCCGGCTCCGACCAGCATGGGACGCCCATCACGGTGCGGGCCGAGAAGGAGGGGACCACCCCCCTGGAGGTAGCGGAGCGCTACCATGAGATCAACAAGAGGGCCATCGAGGGGTTGGACATCGAGTTCAGCCTGTTCACCAAGACCCATACCGAGAACCATTTCCGCGTGGTCAGCGAGGTCTTTCTCGAACTGCTCAAGAAGGGCTACCTGTACGAGAAGAGCACCCTGCAATATTTCTGCCCCTCCTGCGACAAGTTCCTCCCGGACCGCTATGTCGAGGGCGCCTGCCCCTCCTGCGGAAACGAGAAGGCGAGAGGGGACCAGTGCGAGAAGTGCGGCAAGACCTTTGAGGGCGGAGAGCTGGTCGAGGCGAAGTGCGTGCACTGCGCCACCGTGCCGGAGCTGCGGGAGACGAAGCACCATTTCATCAGACTGTCCGAGTTCCAGGAGCAGCTGATCGACTGGATCAAGGACAAGGAACATTGGCGCCCCTCGGTGCAGCTGTTCACCCAGAACTGGCTGGAGGCGGGATTGGAGGACCGCCCCATAACCAGGGACATGGAATGGGGCATCCCCGTTCCGCTGCCCGGCCAGGAAGGAAAGGTCATCTATGTGTGGTTCGATGCCGTCATCGGCTACCTCAGCGCGTCCAAGGAATGGGCCCAGCTGTCTGGGGACCCTGACGCCTGGAAGGCCTACTGGACCGATCCCGCGGTCAGGAGCTATTACTTCCTTGGAAAGGACAACATACCATTCCACACCATCATCTGGCCGGCCATCCTCATGGGTTGCGGAGGACTGAACCTTCCCTACGACGTGCCGGCTAACGAGTTCCTCACCTTCAAGGGCGACAAGGTGTCGAAGAGCAGGGGGACCACCATTGACATACCCTCGCTGCTGAAGCGCTTCGACCCGGACATCATCCGCTACTACGTGGCGGCGAACATGCCGGAGAACAAGGACGCCGACTTCTCCTGGGAGGACTTCGAGGTCAAGATCAACAACGAGCTGGTGGCGACCCTCGGTAACTACTACCACCGTGTGCTCAGCTTCACATACAAGCACTTCGGGGAGGTGCCCGAGTTCGTCGGGACCGCCGAGGAGCGGGAAGAGATGATGAACGCCATCCGCGAGGCCAGGGACGCTGTCGCCGAAGCGATGGATGGGTGCCACTTCAAGCGGGCGCTCAAGACCATCATGGACCTGGCGCAGTTCGGGAACCGGCATTTCGATTCGGTGGGGCCGTGGGCGCTGATCAAGAAGGACCGCCAGGCATGCGGTTCCGCGCTGCACCTGCACCTCATGCTGGTGAAGGCCCTGGCGACGCTCACATCACCGTACCTGCCGAGCTCCTCGGAGAAGGCGTGGACATTCCTGGGGCAAGAGAGCACACTGCAGCAGGCCGGGTGGTCGGCGGTGGATTCGGACCTCGAAGCTCATCAGAAGCTCAATGAGCCGAAGCCCCTGTTCTCCAAGATCGAGGTGGAGAAGGACGAGGGCGATCCGGTGTACGGCGGCTTCGAGACCCTCAACCTCAAGGTCGGCCGCATCGTCAAGGCGCAGGACCATCCCAATGCCGATTCGCTGCTGCTGCTGGAGGTCGACATCGGTAAGACGATCCAGGTGGTAGCGGGACTGAAGGCCTACTACACCAAGGAGGAGATGGAGGGCCGCAAGGTGGTGGTGGTCTCCAACCTCAAGCCTGCCAAGCTGCGCGGCGAGCAGTCGCAGGGAATGCTCCTGGCCGCCGACTCCGGCGACCTGGTCAAGCTGGCCTCGCCCCCCGAGGATTCCGTGCCGGGCGATGCCGTCAGCAGCGGGCTGAGGCAGTCGGACCGCCTGATCGAGTTCAAGGACTTCCAGAAGCTCACCCTCCGCGTAGCGGCTGTTGACGGGAACGAGCTCGACGTCGGAAGGACCGTGAGGGCCAAGGGCCCGGTGGAGCTGAAGGCCAAGAGGGTCGTCGCATACCTCCCGACGCCGGACGCGGACGAAGCGCTGGTGCTATCCACCGACAAGGGGCCGGTGACCGTCGACGATGCCATGCCTGGCGGGGCCACGGTGCGATGAAGGCCGACCTTCACGTCCACTCCGACCACTCGGGGGACGGACGGCAAAGCCTGGAGGATATCCTGCGCACCTGCCGGGAGATCGGCCTGGGCGCGCTGGCCATAACCGACCATAACAACATGGATTGCTATCCGTCCGTTGCCGAGGACATCATGATCCTGCCGGGAATGGAGATAACCACCGCCGACGGCCACGTACTCGCATATCTAATCGGCGAGCCGGTCCCGAGAGGCAGGAGCGTCGATGAGACCATCGACCTCATACACGACCAGGGAGGGATCGCGGTCGCGGCGCATCCGTACCGGTGGTGGTCCGGCCTGGGCGAGGAGAACGTACGCGGCAGGAAGTTCGACGCGGTGGAGACATTGAACTCCCGCTCCATGGGCCTCGGCAACCGCCGCGCCGCTCGTCTGGCACGCAGCATCGGCGTATCGGAGGTGGGCGGGAGCGACGCCCACGTCACCGCTCACATCGGGCGAGCGTGGACCGTCTTCCCGGACGATTGCCAGAACGCCGAGGACATGGTGAAGGCGATACGGACGGGCGCCACGTCGGCGGAGGGACGCGGCAGGGGAATCGGGCAGACCATCGCCTACGGCACGAAAAGCATAGCCCGGTGGGCGGGCAGGGGCTTCAAGAGGCTGTGATCACAGCATCCGTTCGATCATATCGGCCAGCGAACGGGCCTCTTGGACGACGGCCACGTCATCGACCTGCCGGTCCGCCGTCACCGCGATCAGGTATCTCGGGCCGAGGCTGACGAGCACGAGGTCCTTCTCGCCCATCATCACCTTCACCTCGTTCAGGCGGTCCCGGAGCTCCGTGGTGACGGTCTGCCCGGCGCCCAGGACGATCGCGCACATGGCCGCGAATGTCTCCCTATGCCCCTCCTCAGGCGTGGTGCCCATGACGAACATGCCGCCTCGGGAGATGAGAGCGACGTTCCTGACATGGTCTATCGCTTCTATCTGGTCGAGGGCGTTCTTTACAGCAGTGAGTTCGCTCATTTCAACCACGCTTCCAGGATGGGTATTGTCAAATGATTAGCCGCAATAAATAGATTGTGATAAAAATGAGGGCCCGCCTGCGGTCTGGCATCTCGCACCGTTGCCGCCCTCTCATGCGGCTGAACGGCCATGCGGCATGCCCGGCACGCAGGGCAAAGGTTGATGTAGCGACCAGACGGTCCCTGCCTGGAGATCGCCTTGTGGCTTAAAGGGCGCTTGGGCCTTGGAGTAAAGGCAGAGAACATCGAAAGCAGGATGATCGAATCCTTCCGTTCACCGCTGGACTTCGAGGTCCGGATGGCGAGCAAGAAGCTGGTATGCCAAGCGGAGGAGATGCCCCACATCATAATCCCGGCGTTGCTGCGCAACTACGATAATAAGAACGACCGCGTACGCGAGGGGGTTCGCGAAGTCCTGTCCCGGATCGTGGCCACGAACTCAGGCATGGGCTCTGTGATCGATGAGATGTGCAACCCCAGCAATGCGGTGCGAAAGGGGCTCCACGCCTTCCTCGGTGACCACATCGGCTTCCACGCGGCGACATACGCATCGTTGTACGAGCAGACCATGCTGCTGGTGGCGATGTCCCAACGCAAGGAAGTGCCGGCGGACGACATCATATCCCTGGCGAACCAGTCCAAGCGCACCTTCCTGAACGGCGAGGTGATGAAGGCGGTGGGCGACATCGGCTACTGCCTGGACCACATGAAGCACCGCTATCGCACCTCCGAGCAGTACAAGGAGTACGTGACCGACCTGCTGAAGATGGCGCCTGACCTCACCAAGATGGGCGTGTACAGGAGCACCATCGAGGAACCGCTGCGCAAGGTCATGAGAGCATCGCGCTACCGCGAATACGATGAGACGAAGGAGATCGTGCAACTCCGGACCAGGGAGTCGCAGCTGTATGCGGCCTTAGGGAGGCTGGAGAGGTCGGTGAGGAACAGCATGTCCGAGCGGCCTGACCCGCCCAATGAGCTGGCCGCTGATGACCGCGAACTGCTGTCCCGCATGCAGGCGCTCATCGAACGATTCACGTCATTGGTGCTGGTGGGTCGCCATGACGAGGCCGTCTCCGTTCTCCTGGAGCATCTCAGTTCGCCCGAAGCGAACCCGTCCCTGCTGGCGTGGAGGCGCCGGCTGGAGGGGAAGGACCCGTCGGCATTGTTCACATTGTTCCTGGTGGGACTGGCGAGCGTCAAGCTCGCCGCGGTCGTGCTACCCGACGCTGCCGAGGACCTCTATCAGACCGAGCTTCGTTCTCTGGTGGGAGTGCCCAGCATCCATCTGGTGATGTGGCCTGAACACTTTCTCAGCAGCCTTTCGCCCCCTGATCGGGAGGAGCCTGTGAGCGCGGCGACAGATGAGGGGCAGGCATAATATCGCAACGGATAATTAAAACCTGGACCATTCATCTCGCAACATTTATATCTCCGCGAACCGCTCTTCCTGGCGAGGGATGCACTAATGCCAAGTTCATTGGTAAGGAACGCTTTAGGCAGCGAGTACGCTATTGACGAACAGCCCGCCGTAGGGGGAGAACTATCCGCGGTGGACAAGGAGCTCATGGAGTTCGCCAAGAGGCTGGACGTTTGTATCAAGATCATCGGTTGCGGGGGCGGCGGTTCGAACACCATCAACCGTTGCGTTGACGCCGGCGTGGACGGCGCGCAGCTTTGCGCCATTAACACCGACGCCAAGCACCTGCTGACCATCAGGGCACCGAGGAAGATCCTCATCGGGAAGAGCACCACCCGCGGTATGGGCGCTGGAGCGCTTCCGGAGAACGGAGAGGCCGCGGCCCGCGAGAACGACGCCGAGATAAGGGACTTCCTCGCGCAGTCGAACATCGTGTTCGTCACCGCCGGCATGGGCGGCGGCACCGGCACCGGCGCCGCGCACTATGTGGCGTCGATCGCCAAGGAGCAGATACGTGCGCTCACCATCGGTGTCGTGACGTTCCCGTTCAAGGCCGAAGGGACGGTCAGGGCGGAGAACGCCATGCTCGGCCTCAACAAGCTTCGTCATGTCTGCGACACTACCATCGTGGTGCCGAACGACAAGCTGCTGGAGCTCGTTCCCAAGCTGCCGGTGGACGCGGCGTTCAAGGTCGCTGACGAAGTGCTCATGCAGACGATCAAGGGTCTGACGGAGATCATCACCAAGCCTGGCCTGGTCAACCTCGACTACGCTGACATCCAGACCGTCATGAAGGAAGGCGGGGTGGCGTTCGTCGGCATCGGGGAAGCGTCCGAGGACGATGACGACCGCGTCAAGGCGGCCGTGCACGAGGCGCTGAGCTCTCCCCTGCTGGGTGAGATCGACCTCAAGGATGCCAAGGGCTGCCTGATCAGAGTGGTGGGCGGACCGGACATGACCGTCGCTGAAGCTCAGAGGGCCGCGCAGATCGTCAACGATTCCGTCAACGAGCGCGCCAGGATCATCTGGGGTTGTTCCATCGACCCCGAGCTGCAGGGCACCATCAAGATCCTGCTGATCGTCACCGGCGCGCAGTCCCAGTACATGTACGGGAAGGGAGGAGCTCCCACCGCCAAGGCCGGAGGGTTCGAATCCGCTCCTCAGAGGCTCGGCGGCCAGCCCAAGCCCAGGGAGCCGCAGCCCATGAGGCAGGCTCCGGCGTATGACGACGGCATAGACTTCGTCCGCTGAGCGAGGGGGCACTCGGGGACCCGTCGAAACCCTTTCTCCTCTTTATGGAGAGAGGTCAGAAGTCAAAGGCGCTGTCGCCAAAGGTGACCGCCGGGCAGGGTTCCGCGCAGCGTCCGCAATGGATGCACGCGGCCGCATCGACAACGATCTTGCCTAGCTCGATCCTTAGTGCACCCTCGCAACATCTGGCGATGCAGACGCCGCACCCGACGCACTCCTCGGCCTTGACCACCGCCCGGCGAACCCTTTCCACCTTTTCCTTCAATGTCTCGGGGTCCTGGTCCTTGCCGATCAGGGCGCCCTCGTCGAACACCGTGACCTGGTCCACGGCGCACCAGCCTTCAACCTGGCTGATCTCGACCGCCCCGATGATGTTCAGCACGTTGGCGACGCGCTCGAGATCAAGGCCATGAGAGAACGCTCCCTCTATGCTGTACCCCAAGATGCATGGCGAGACACCCTTGGCCAGGAACAGGCGGAGGTTGGTCGTTTCCTCTGCTTTCGCCTCGCTCCGACCGATGTCCACTCCAGCCTTCTCCAGCTCCTGGCGGTATGAGGGCGGGATGCGCCTCCATCTCCACGCGCCGTACTCGATCCATTCGTCCGGCAGGCCCTTGGAGCCCGCGTAGGTGCGGAGGGCGGCGTCCCATTCCTCGTAGAGGGGAGAACCCTCCTTCACCCGCTCCAGCTCGGCCAGGTCGGAGGCCGGGCACATGAAGCAGCCGATGCGATCCAGCCCCCGCTCGTACCACGGGTTGCCCTTCTCGCCTTCGCCCATAATGAGCAGCCATACATGGAGTGCGGTCCAGTTCTGGATGGGCGACGCGCCCACCTGCCCGGGGGTCCAGGGATTGTTCCACACCCTTGGCTTGGACGCCCGCGCCTCTGATTCATAGCGCCGCTGGCCTATGAACGACAGCACGCCGTTTGGATAGTGCTTCATGATCGCCCGGACGGTCGGCCCGAGCTTGTTGGTCTTGCAGCACCACCGGTAGTCGCGGCCCGGCGGGCCGAACACCCGGAGGCCTTCCTGGAACGCCTCTCGCGGCGCCTGCTCCACGATCAGCTCAGCGCCGTGGCGGGCGGCCACGTCACGAACGTGCTCGACGGTCTCAGGGAACTCCAGCCCGGTGTCGATGAAGAACACCGGTATGTCCAGTTCCGCTTTCCTGGCCAGCAGAAGAGTGGCCAGGGAGTCCTTTCCTCCAGAGAACGATATCATGGCCGGCAGCCCGTGCTGCCGGACCGTCCTCTGCATGAACGACACCGCCTCAGATGTCATCCGCTCCATCTCCGGACGGTTCGCCTCGACGACGCGGTCCCAGGTCGCCGGCGTTCGGGATGGATCGTCATGGTGCTCCTCTACCCAGCGAACCTTGACCGCCATCCCCTTGGCGCCCGGGATCATCTCCTCGGAAGACATCCTGGCCAGGCCCGCGGCGAACGCGAGTCCCTGCTTGTCGAGCAGCACGACCTCGTCGCCCGCCCGGATGCCGGGGTCCGCGCTCACCACTCCCGGGGCCAGCATGTTGGAGCCCTTGAGGATGAACGGTATCGCGCCGTCATCGGCGAAGATGCGGCCCCTGCTCATCACGCCTTCCATGGATCGCGCAGCAGGCATGCGGGGAAGGAACGTCCATCCCCTGCCCACGTCGTAGCGCATGGTGCCCTGCACCGCGCCGTCGGCGATGATCTCGTCCATGCGGTCCAGCGCCGGCGCCTTGCTCATTATGGCCACGTGGCCCTCGGGAAGCACCGCCAGTCCGACCCCATCACCGAACTGGGCGTCCAGCGTGCGGCGGGCCAGCTCGATGTCGTGCGAGAATGCCGGGCGAGCATCGCCTGGCGGGGTGATCTCCACTGGTCTGGTGCTTCCTCCGCAGCTTCCGCATTCCTTGATCTCAAGAACGGGGACGTTGCACCGATCGCACCATCGCAAGGGCATCTTGCCTAACCTGACCTGGGCCACGGTGTGCGAGTAAGTGCGCTGATATAAATGGATTTGCACCGATGCTCCGCCTGGCCGTGGCGGTTCCTCGAGCCAGATGCTCACCGGGAAGATGGTCGAAAGAGTAGCGTCACGACCGCATCATCCACTGGCCGGCCGCATGAGCCGCTGCACTCGCCCCGACGTACCGGACGGCCCTTCGGTGAGCGTCGTCAGGACGTACAGATCTCCATCGGCGTCCTCTCCGAACGCCAGGACGTATTCGCCCAGCTCCCCGCGCCCGTCGATGCTCATCTCTTCCATGGTCCATCGCCCGTCGCTATGCTCGGTCCCGGCGAACAGCTTACCCCGGGGAGAGCCGCTCTTTCCGCTCAGGTCGCCAAAGATGTACTTTCCGCGGAGGCCGGGGATCGAGGACCCCCGGTACACGTATCCGCCGATGACCGCCGTGCCTATGCCCCCCCGCCGGTTGGCGGCGTTCGGATATTCCAGGATGGGGTCGATGAGCTCCTCCCCCCTGGCCCCGCGGTCCGGGCAGTCGTCCATCTCCGCCCGATTGTCCCGGGCATCGAAGCAATGCCTGCCCTCGCGTATGTGCCAGCCGTAATTGCCCCCGTTGACGATGATGTCCACCTCCTCCCATCGGGTCTGGCCGACGTCGGCCGCGAACAGCCTCCCGATCTCCCGGTCGAAGGAGATATGGTAAGGGTTCCTCAGCCCGTATGCATAAATCTCGGGAAGGCCGCCGCCCCGGGCGAAAGGATTGTCGGGTGGGATCCCGTACTCCTTGCCGTCCGAGTGGCCGTCCACATCGATGCGGAGGATCTTTCCCAGCATGGTGCCGAGGTCCTGGCCGTTGCCTGTCTGCTTATTATGCCCCATCCCCTGGTCGTTCTGAGCGCCGCCGTCGCCGAGCGGAACGTACAGGAGGCCGTCCGGCCCGAAGGCGATGTGCCCGCCGTTGTGGTTCATCTGCGGCTCCTGCACCTTCAGAACGGTCCGGGCGGAGCGGACATCGACCTCACCATCCATGACGGTGTACTCCGCCAGGTGGCTGGTGTTGTTCCAACCCTCTCGCTCGGGAGGCGCGCTGTAGTAGAGATAGAACTTCCCGTTCTTCGAGAACCGTGGATGGAACGCCATTCCGAGCAAGCCTCTCTCGTCATACCCGGGATCGAGGTCGATGACATAGCTGGTGATGTCGAGGAACATGCTTCGCTCTATGTCGCTTGAAAGGACATGCACCTTTCCGATCTGGTCGACGATGAATATCCTGCCGCTGCCGTCCGGAGGGCATGCCATGGCGACAGGGTTGACCAATCCTTCCATCACCGTTTCCAGCCCGACCGTCATCTTCTCCTTCGAACTCTCCTTCATAGCTCCGATAGCACCGCTCCTGCTCATGTGAACACCGTGAATGGTCGTTGGTACCTCGAGGTAGATAAGCAGTCATGCTGAAAGCCATCTAGAGAATGGCTGCCGGAGCGCTCAGGACGGATGCGGAAACATTCATAACAGGCGGCATGGGATTGTAATCGTCATGCGTCCGGCGCGATCGGACGCTCGGAGGGTCGGATGGATGCTGTAGACAGTTGGTGGGTGTTTCCCGGGTTCAGGATCGAGCAGGTGGCGACCGGCCTCAACAAGCCGGTCAACATTGCCATGGCGCCGAGGCGGGAAAGCGGGCCGCTTTTGTACGTCTCCGAACTGTATGGCCGCATACGCGTCGTCACCTCCGACTGCAAGGTCAGCACATTCGTCGACTCCCTGCTCAACTACAAGCCGGACAATGTCCTTCCCGGTTCCGGGGAATCGGGCGTCACCGGCATCTGCGCCGATCCCGCCTCGGGGGACGTGTTCGCGTCGATGGTGTACGTCGACGACGGTAGGCCGTTCTCCAAGGTGGTGCGGATGAGCACCGCCGACGGTATGACCATGACGAGCTCAAAGACGATCGTGGACGGCATACCGGCGACCTTCAACGCCCACCAGGTGCAAGCGCTGACGATAGGCCCGGACGGAAAGCTGTACGTCAACCTCGGCGACGGCTATGGCGAGCCGGAGGCGGCGCAGCGGGACGATGACCGGAGAGGGAAGGTGCTGAGGCTCGATCTCGACGGCTCGGTGCCGGACGACAATCCGGCGAAGGGCAGCCCCGTCTTCGCCAAGGGCTTCCGCAACCCTTTCGGCGCGGCGTGGCGGCGCAGCGATCGTTCGCTGTACATCACCGACAACGGCGCGCAGTCGTACGATCGCATCGCCCGGGTGGAGGCCGGCGGCGATTACGGGTGGCCGCCCGACATGCGAAAAGGCTCATTGTTCTGGTGGACCTTCACTCAGGCGCCTACCGCCCTCGGCTTCGCGCAGGACGGGCAGTTCGGCGACCTCTTCAACGACCATCTGTTCGTGGCGCTGGCCGGGCCGGCCAGGCACAAGGTCCCGGCGATGAAGGGCAAGAAGATCGTCAAGCTGGAGCTGGGCAGGGACGGCGGAGCGGCTTCCTACGATGATTTCATCGTGTACGCCGGAGAGGGCCTGGCGATGCCGGTCGGCCTTGCCTTTGGCCATGACGGGCTGTACTTCACCGACCTGTACGGGGAAGGCGACGTTTACGGAAAGGAGCCGCAGGGAAACGTGTTCCGGGTGGTTCGGGCGGAAGGGGGTGAGGGACCTGGCAAAGGGCTGCGCTATTGATACACGAGATCGGTGGGTCGAGGACTCCGAGGAGAACTTCAGGAACTGCTACTGCCCCGGGTGCCCCACCTACCACGAGTGCATGAAAGCCGGCGGAGAGAAGCTGTACTGCGCCCGCCAAACGTCGAGATGTGACATAGTCCGACGCGGCTGCGAATGCGGCGAATGCTCCGTGGCATTGCGTTCACGGCTCTCCCTGAACTACTACTGTCAGGACGGGCCGGCAAGGTTCTAGCCTGCCATTCATTGCTTCACGCTGGCCCGGGCGCGCTCCGCCGCGGGGTCGCGGGCCCACAGCAGCGGAACGCTAGACGCGATGGCGATGATTCCCGCAAGAACGAAAGGCGCCGCTCCGATGACCTCCTCCCCGGGCGGCAGGAAGAATGTCAGGGCGATGGGGCCGATGAAGGAGCCGACATCGCCCATGGTGCGGAACAGCCCCATCGATGCGCCCAGCTCGCTCGGGCGGGACACGTCGGACACCCACGCTCCGATGGGGCCGGTAAGTCCCAACGCCGCCCCCATGGCGATCATGAGGATAGTGAACGTCACCTCGTTCCCGACCAATGCCAGCGAGAGGGCCAGGATGCCGGTGATGAAGAGGCTGGCGAACATGAACGGCCGCCGGCCCAGGCGGTCGCTGAACGTCCCTGCCGGAAGCAGCGTGATGAAGTTGGTGAAGGAGAACGCTGTAAGTACGGCTCCGAACTCCACGGGGGTCATGGAGAGGTTCCGAACGGCGAAGACGGGAAGTATGGTCGCGATCAGTCCGATGCGGACGACCGATATCGCCAGCAGGCCGAGGTTGATCGACGCCAGCGATCGATTGCGCAGGGAGCGGGTGAGCTGGCGGATCTCGAGGCGGCCTCCGGTCCCCTCGACCAGCGAGGGTTCGACGCCCAGACGGACCATCGCCAACGATATGAGGGCGAAGAGCGCGTAGATGAGGAAAGGCGTTCCGAGGCCGAAGCTCTGCCCGAACAGCCCGCCCAGCAGGGGGCCGCTCGTCGAGCCGAGGAACTGCAGGCTGACGAACAGCCCTAGGTGCCTCCCCCTCTTGCTGGCCGGGCACAGGCGGGTGACGGCCAGATATGATGAGGTGAAGTACACCGCCGAGCCGGCCCCCTGGAGGATCAGGCCGATGAGCAGCATCCAGTAGCTGACGGCCGCGGCGGAGATCAGCGCCGAGATGGCCACTATGAGCAGCCCCAGCGACATGAACCTCCTGGTCCCGATGCGGTCCGAGACCATTCCCGCGGGGATGTCCAGCAGCACCTTGGTGATGCCTATGCTGCCCACCAGCGCTCCCACCATGGCCAGGCCCACGTCGAACGTAAGGGCATAGAGGGGAAGGACCGGCGTGAGCAGGCTGAACCCGAAGCTGACCAGAAAGCCCACCACCGAGATCAGGATGGTGGCCCTGAGCCCCTGCTGCGGGGAGCATCGCGCTCCTGCGTTTTCCTTCCTGCCGTCGCGCATGACCGATGACGACTAGCCGACCAGGCACTATATTGAAACGTCGCGTTCCCGCTGCCAAGATACAGCATCTGGAACGTGCCGCGTGCCGACCGATGTCGCGCCGCAGGGTAGAAGTCCCTATATATCTGGAGTTGTTTTTCGTCCCTGGTCTGTATGAAGGCAACCAAGCGCTCGATGGACGTGTCCTACGCCATCCGCGACATACTTCTGCCTGCAAGGGAGCTGGAGAAGCAGGGTCACGAGATAATCAAGCTGCACATAGGTGATCCCAACAAGTGGGACTTCGAAACGCCCAAGCACGTCCGTGACGCGCTGTGCCGGGCGGTCGAAGTGAACGACAACGGCTATGCCGATTCGGAAGGCTACGTCGATCTTCGCCGCTCCATCTTGGAGAAGGAGAGGCAGAAGAACGGCATCAACGTGGGCATCGACGACTGCATAATCACCAACGGCGTCACGGAGGCCATACAGACCATCTCCGCGGCCGTGATCGATGCCGGCGACGAGGTCCTGGTCCCTGGTCCCGGCTATCCGACCTACAGCGAGTTCACCAAGTTCTTCGGCGGCGTCCCCGTTTCCTATCGCGCCGACGAATCGAACGGCTGGGAGCCTGATGTGGACGACATACGCAGGAAGATCACTCCGCGGACGAAGTACATCACCATCATCAATCCGAACAATCCCACCGGCTCGCTGTACTCGGACAAGGTGCTGAAGGAGATAATCGACATAGCGGGCGAGAACGACCTGTTCATCATCTCCGACGAGATCTACGACCTGATGACCTTCGACGGCACCCACCATTCCACCGCCTCGCTGTCCAAGGACGTTCCGGTCATCCTCTTCAACGGCTTCTCCAAGGTCGACCTGCTGCCCGGGTGGAGGCTCGGCTACACGGTGTTCAATGACCCACAGGGAAAGCTGGACGAGATCAAGGAGGGCATGATGCGCCAGCTCCGGTTAAGGATCTCGGCCAACAACCCCTGCCAGATGGCGGTCATCGAAGCGCTGGAAGGGCCGAAGGACCACCTTGAGGTGACGAACCGCAAGCTGAGGGAGCGCCGCGACTACGTGGTGAAGAGGATCAACTCCATCCCGGGTCTGAGCACCGCCACCCCTCACGGGGCGTTCTACATCTTCCCGAAGATCGAATCGAAGCACTGGAAGAACGACAACGACTTCGTTCTCGACGTGCTGCACAACGCCCATGTGCTTCTCGTTCCCGGCTCAGGGTTCTGCCCTCAGTTCGGGAGCATGCACTTCCGCGCGGTGTTTCTGCCCCCAGTGGAGACGCTGGCCAAGGCGTTCGATTCCATCGAGGACTACATGAACAAGGTCGCCTGAGCGTCAGGCGCGAATACCTTCCATAACCTTCTTCCCTCTTTTCTTTGCCGTTCCCAGCCAGTATCCGCTGCTTAGCCACTTCTCGAACGTGAGCATGCCGGGGTGCATCTGTCTCAGCCCGGCGATATCGGCTTGGTAGCCCTTCTCGCTGAACCATTGAAGCATGAGGAACGCATCGCGATCGAAGTCCTCCACGTCCTCCAGCGATTGCTCGGTGAACCTGACGTTCATTCCCAGCTCCCTGGAAAGCAGCTCCGCCACCTTGGGCATGGTCAACGAGTCCCCGGCAAGCTCGATGCCCTGGCCCGCCATCTCCTCCAGGCGGTCGAACGCCATGGCGGCGAAGAAGCCGATGTCGTCAAGCGCGATCATCTGCAACGGCACATCTGGCGGAAGCGCGAACATGAGTTCGCCGTCCTTGATCATGCGGCACCGCCGGGGGTAGTTGAAATTCTCCATGAAGTAGGTCGGGCGGATGAACGTCCACGTCAGTCCGGTGGACATGATGTATCTCTCCACCTCCCCCTTCGATTCGAAATGAGGTATCCCGGTATGGCGGTCCGCCCCGCCGGTGGAGCTGTAAACGAAATGTTGCACTCCCGCATCCATGGCGGCATCGGCGAGGCCTTTCCCTTGTCTGACCTCCGTGGAAGGCCCCTTCTCGAAGGGGGTCAGCACGGCGAAGACGCCGTACACGCCGTCGAGGGCGCTCCGGTAGGAGCCAACGTCGTCGAGGTCCCCGACCACCAGCTCCACGCCCATCGCCCTCAGGTCCTTCCCGCCCTCGCTGTCGGGATGTCGCGTCAATCCTTTCACATCCCATCCCGCCTCCCTAAGGTAGCGGCAGGCCGAATGTCCCTGTTTCCCGGTCGCTCCGGTCACGAATATAGTATCCCTGCCATCCATGCCGTTCACCTGTTGAACCACGTAAGGCAGGGTAGAAAAAGGACGTCATGGCCGTCAGTGACCGTGGCAGCTCGTCGACACAACGAACATCGCGACGCTCGATGATGTTGAGATGATGTTTCAGCCGAGCGCTCCCCGACGGCGGAGGATGCGCTCGGCGGGATGGATTTCAACTGAGGTTCTTGAGCAGCTTGACGCACGCCTCCATGGCGTCGCGTCCCTTCTCGATGCGCTCCTCGGCCTGCAGCCTCGTCATCCCGGGACCGCTGATGCCGAACGTCACCGGCTTGTCGTACTGTAGGCTGAGGTCGATGATCTTGCGGGCGGCGTGCTGAATGACGATCTCATCGTGTTCGGTCTCTCCCTCGATCACGCAGCCCAGCGTCACCACGCCGTCGATCTCGCCCTCCTCGCACAGCCTCTTGATGGCGAGGGGCATGTCGTACACGCCAGGGACGGTCATCACCTTGGAAACGTTGACATCGAGGAAGGCGGCATGCGCCTTGGCCCGCTCCAGCATCATGGAGGTTATGTCAAAGTTGAACTCCGATACCACTATTCCGATGTTGTATCTCTTCATGTGTACTCACTCCCTTGCTGGCCCGGCATCCTTGAATCCCTGCCGCAGCCCCTTTCCTGCGTTCTTTATCAGAACGTCGGGGCGGAACAGCAGGTCGTAGGCGTTCCGGGCATGCTCCCTGGCCCTCATCTCGGCAAGCCACGCCAAGGTCTTGGGGTCGGTCGCCTCGTCCTCGTGGACGAACACCTCTATGATGTGATGATTGGTCATCAGCTGCGCGCGAATGAGGCCGGTCGAAGCCTCGTGGGCGCAGTTCTTGTCCTTCTCCTTGGGGCCGGGCATCCCAAGCGCCATGACGATGTCGCATCCCCGCTCCTCGATGAGCTTCTTGCACGCCACCGGCAGGTCCTTCACTCCCGGCACGGTGTACCGGACCACCTTGAAGCCGGTGCCCGTCCGCTGCAGCTCATCGATCGCTGCCGCACCCATGTCCACCCTGGCGAAAGTGGTGTCGGCGATGCCGATAAGCTTCATGAGTCGCCCCCGTGGCAGTTGGAGGAGTGCCATTCTATGATCCTCTGGATGATCTTTCTGGTGCCGTCCAGATCGGCCGAGTAGTGGGACAGCCGGACCACCTTGGTATCAAGCCCCCTCTTTCTCAGCTCGGCCTCCACTACCTTCTCGTCGAACGTCTGGTCGTATCCGATGGCAATTATGTCCGGCCGGATCTCCTCGACCACCTTGTACATGTCCCCTTCCCTCCCGAGGACCGCGCGATCGACCGGTTTGAGGCTGTTCACCAGCTCCAAGCGCATCTTCTCCGGCGTGATGGGCATATGCTTCCTCCTCCTGACGGTAGCGTCGGTCGCCACCACCACCACCAGTTCGTCGCCGAGGTTCTTCGCTTCGCTGAGGTAGTGCACATGCCCGCTGTGCAGTATGTCGAACACTCCGCTTGCCATCACCCTGGTCATCTGGACCACTTGCTGGCCTTCCAGGCGTCGATGATCTCGGCGCCGTCGAGGTATACAAGTCCGGAACGGCGGGCATACTCTTGAGCCTTTTCCTTGCGCAGGGACCTGCCATCCTCGCCCAGCATCTCACATACCGTGGCCGAGGGATACATCCCGGCCATCGTGAGCAAGGAGGACGAGAGCTCGGTGTGGCCCTTGCGGTCGTTGAGCATGCCCGGCTGAGAGTTCAACAGGAAGACATGGCCAGGCGCTCTGAATTCCTTCCCCAGCGCCTCCTTCGCCTCGTCCTGTGTCATGCCCTCCACCCTTTGGCCGAGCTTGGCGAGCTCCGAGATGGTCAGGGCGCGGTCATTGTCCGGGATCCCGGTGAATGTGCGGCGGTGATTGATCGTTATCCCGAACGCCGACTTGGTATCGTACGGCAGGTCGGTGGGAGCCAGCAATCTAATGCCAGGATGCTTGTTGTATGCCTCCACGAACAGCTCGGCAAGGTACGGGAGGTCAAGCTTCTGCCAGGTCTCGGCCGGAACGGTCGTGCATATGAGACCTCCCGCATCCTTGCGCATGCTGCGGACCGACTCATACGTCATCTTCTCCGAGGCGATCACCATATCGGTCTCCGCCTCCCTGCTGTCCGAGTCAAAGATGAGTACGAACCTGCCTTCACGCAGGGCTTTGATAGCTTCCTCTAGATTCGCGGTCATTGTGTCCTATGGCCATATTGTCGACCGTATTTATTTTTGAATGTAAGTACAAGAAAAATGGTACCTATCGGCCCCCGGAAAGCATCAAAGACGCCACTCAGGTCAGCAATTATAATTATGCCCTTTCGACAATGGGGAGGGCATGCTAGCGCAACTGGATGACCTGGCCTCTCTCACCCGAATAGATACATCGGGCATGCTGGACCAGATGACATCCTTTCCCTCCCAGCTGACCTCCTCCCTTCGAGCGACCGGCCGAAGGGACATAGAAGCGGATACGGTCCTGGTGGGAGGCCTCGGCGGCTCGGCCATGGGAGGCGACGTTCTCGCCGAGTACATGGCCATGAACTCCAGTGCGCCCACCTTTGTTGTCAGGGACACGGCCCTGCCGCGCTGGGCGGACGAGCGCACGCTTGTCATCCTCATCTCCTATTCCGGCAACACCCGCGAGACGCTCTCCATGTACGGCTCCGCCAAGGATCGCGGCTGCCCTACGGTGGTGATCACGTCCGGCGGCCGCATCATGGAGATGGCCCAACAGGACGGACGGGATGTGGTCCATGTGCCTCCGGGGCTTCAGCCGCGGGCAGCGCTCGGCTACCTGCTAGGCTCGGCGGCAGGGGTCGTGGAATCAGCTGGCCTGGCGCCCATGGCGAGCGATATCCGCCCCTTCGTCCCGGAGCTGGAATCTCTCATGCGCGATCTGCTGCCCGGTTCTCCCGAATCGAATAACGCGGCCAAGCAGATCGCCCGGCGCCTGTTGGACTCCGTCCCGTTCGTGTACGCTCCCCGCCCCCTGCGCTCGGCGGCGACGCGCTGGCAGACCCAGATCAACGAGAACTCCAAGATGTTGTGCCTCTCGGGCGAGGCCCCTGAGATGGACCACAACCAGATCGTAGGATGGATCGATGGGGATAGGGACCCGCGGAACCGCCCGGTCATGCTCCTCCCCCGCTCCGGTCAATGCCAGGCCACCAGCCTGATGCGCACCACCATCGAGCTGCTGATGGAGCACGGCATCGATACCGTGGTAGCAGATCTGGAAGGCGGTTCACCGCTGGAGAGCGCGCTTCACGGCATCATGCTAGGCGACTTCGTAAGCTACTATCTGGCGATGCTCAGGGAGGTGGACCCCACACCCGTGACGTCCATAAACGAGCTGAAGTCCCGGCGGTAGCGCTTCGACCGCATGATGCCGCGTCGCGTCCGCCCTCGAAGCCCTATTAGCCCGAGGAAAGACGGTAACAACATGTTTTATTAGAAGCTGCTTTATGTCAAGGCGGTAACATTCATGAAAGAGGATGCATGCTGGATTAGAGAGCAGGTGAAGCAACACACCAATTGGTTCGAGCGGTCGCTCCCCATGATCGCCTCCGAGAACCTGATGAGCCCGCTGGCCAAGGAGATGATGATCTCCGACTTCCACGACCGCTACGCAGAGGGCATGCCCGGCAAGAGGTACTACCAGGGCAACATATATGTGGACAAGGTCGAGCTGAAGTGCCTGGAGCTTGCCAAGAGGATCTTCAACGCGGAGTTCGTCGACGTCCGACCCATTTCGGGGACCGTCGCCAACATTGCCGTCCTCTTTGCCCTCACCAACCCCGGCGACAAGATCGCCACTCCTGAGCTGGCTTCCGGGGCGCACATATCCACCGCTCCTTTCGGCGCGGTGGGCCTCCGGGGGCTTAACCCCGTTCACTACCCATGGGACTACAAGAACTGGAACCTCGACATCGATGCAACGAGGAAGTTCCTGCGCAAGGAGAAGCCCAAGGTGGCCCAGTTCGGCCTCTCGGTGTTCTTGTTCCCCACCCCCATCAAGGAGATCGAGGATGCCCTGCAGGACGCTGGCTGCATGGTGTGGTACGACGCTGCCCACGTCCTGGGCCTCATCGCCGGCAAGAAGTTCCAAGACCCCCTGAAGGAGGGCGTGGACATTATCTCCGGCAGCACCCACAAGACCTTCCCGGGCCCTAACCACGGCATTCTGGTAGGCAACGGCCTTAGCGAGGACGTCGAGGCAAAACTGCGCAAGGCCGCATTCCCTGGTGTGACGTCCTCCCACCACCTCCACGCCATGGCCGCCCTCGCTGTCACCATGGCGGAGTACGAGATCTACGGCAAGAAGTATGCCGGCCAGGTCATCAAGAACGCCAAGGCGCTGGGCAGCGCGCTGTACGACATGGGCATCGATGTCATGTGCCCTCACCTAGGTTTCACGGAATCGCACACTCTGGCAGTCAGCGTAGCGAAACACGGTGGCGGCGCCCAGGTCGCTCTGGACCTCGAAAAGGCCAACATCATCGTGAACAAGAACATGCTCCCTGGCGATACCAGCTCGGTAAAGCCGTCCGGCATCAGGCTCGGCACGCAAGAGCTCACCCGCCTGGGGATGGAGAAGGGCGAGATGGAAGAGGTCGCCCGGCTCATCTACCGCGTGGTGGTCAAGAAGGAGGATCCAGAGGTCGTCAAGAAGGACGTCTGGGAGCTCAAGAAGGAGTTCACCAAGGTCCGCTACTGCCTGGGCGAGGGCGCCGAGGCGTACGAGTACCATGAGCTCATCTGAACGGGGCCCCGCCCCCTCTTACCTTTCTTACCCTTTTCCCTCAGCTCGGCAGCCGTTCCCGACCTTTTGATGGGCGATCATCCATCGCTCTCGTTCTTCCTGTTCTCCAGCTCCTCGATCATGTTGCAGGCCATGCACCTGCCGGTGGGAGCGGGTTCCCCGCAGCCACATAGGCTGAGCGTCGATTGCGGGTACCTCTGCTTAAGAAGAGGACGAAACGCGTCGTAGCTGGCCAGGATGGAATGCCTGGTGCCCGGGCTCCGGGCCTCCATCCCATCGATGATGTCCCGATACTCGTTGCGAAGCGCTGCCTCCCAGTAGGGGCAGGTGGCATCGGCGAAGTCGATGCCGCGGAGGATCGCATACAGGTACGCCTCCTTCTCCGGTATCTGCCTCAGGGGAGCGATGCGGGGGATGAGCCCAGGCTGAACTTTGGTATGAGGGCCCAGTCTGGCAAGCCGCTCCACGTCGCCGCGGGTGAAGTTCATGAGGATGGCCTGGGCGATGTCGTCCAGATTGTGGCCCGTGGCGAGCGCCTTTACGCCCAGCGTCCGGGCCGCCTTGTTCATGCACCGCCGACGGAACACCCCGCAGTAGGCGCATGGCGTTCTCGCTCCAAGATGTCCGGATATCTCGTCCATGTCCATGCCGATCTCGTCGCGGAAGCCGATGACCACGTGCTCCACGTCGAGGGAGCGGCACAGCGCGCGGACCTTCTCTATCGAGGCGGGGCGGTAACCGGCGATGCCCTCGTCCACGGTTATGCAGCGGAGGCTGACATCCCTCCTCTTCTCGGTGATGTCCCTCATGATGGCAAGCGCCACGCAGGAATCCTTGCCTCCGGACACCGCCACCGCGATGTCCCCCGCTTCATCGAGGTCGATCTGGGAGCGCAGCTCCTTCTTCACCCTGCGCTCCACGAACTCCTGGAAGTGCTGGGCGCATAGGTGGTTCCCGTTGTAGCGGATGAACGTGACGGCTTCGCGACCGCACTTGCTGCACCGGACCATTGGCGCGCCATGGAGCGGGACGGCTTATAATCTTTCCTTAAGGAAGTCCGACAGACATTGCGACGGCGTGAATGCCGATCCATCCTGTGACGCCGCTGAGTATGTATTCGATGCCGATCGCCGCGATCAGCAGGCCCACCACCTTGGAGAACACATCGATGACGTTGGTTCCCACCAGCTTTACGACGCGGTGGGCGTTGCGCATCAGCACCCAGGTGATGATCAGGGAGAAGCTTCCTGCCAGCAGGACGGTGATCGATCCGAGCTGAGAGGTCAGGATGATGGCCGTCGATATGACGCCCGGGCCGGAAAGGATAGGGGTGGCGATGATGACCCATGCCACGTTCTGATCGCCTGAGCGGATCATGTTCAGCCCGAACACGATCTCCATCGCCATCAGCAGGAGGACCAGCCCTCCAGCGACCTTGAACCCCTCGATCGTGATGCCGAACAGCGACAGCAGCGGACGGCCGATGAGGACGAAGACGAAGAACAGGATGGCCGCCACCAGGACCGCACGGTTGGCCGATGAGATCAGGGCCTTTTCGTCCAGCCCCTTGGTCATGGCGATGAACATGGGGACGCTGGCGAACGGGTCGAAGATGAAGAACAGCAGGGTGGCTGCGTATATCAGGCCGTCGATCTGCAAGCCACCCAGTTCCAGCATATGGACACCCGCACCTACGAACATGTTGCCTGCTAATAATCCTTATGTCAGCACGCCTCCGCGGCCGGTCCATCCGACGATCACTCTATGAAAGAACAAGAAGAAAAGAAGATGGGAAAAGGTTCACCAGGGTGCCTGGCCGGTCTGTCTGATCGAGTCGTTATACTGTTTGGTCAGGTTGTAGGCGTCGATCAGCTGGACTATCCAGATCACCAGGGAGATAAGGCTCAGGATGGTCAATGCCACCAGCAGACCCGTGTCGAACGCGACGTCCATAGCGTCCATGGTGAACAGGTTCGGCATCGCACTGAACGCGATCACCATCGCCAGCACCGAAAGCCCGATGTACGAGACCAGGATGATCAGGCCCCGGGTAAGCCGGCCGAGGTACATATGGCCGGTCCCAGGTATGATGATCGCCAGTATTATGGCCAGGATTTCGCTCTTCATTGCGATTGGATAGTAAGGCTGGCCATACGGCTGGTTGCCGCTCGGCGGGGCATATGGTCTGGCCGGAGGGGCTTGCCCCGTCTTGAGATTATAACCGCAGTTGGTACAGAATTCCGCATTGTCTGGTAGATTGGTTCCGCAGTTCGGACAGAACATGATCATCCTCCGATTGTAAGGAGAGAATGCATCATATCTATTAATCTGATTCTGGTAGCGCAGTGAGGACGAATCCTCCAGGCCTGATGGCCTCACTGCTCATACTTCGTGCCGCACTTCTGGCAGATGTACCCGTCGGTCAGGGCGCCGCAGTTGCCGCAGTACTTGGGGGATCTGCTCTGTGTTCGTACAGTGGCAGGAGCATATCCAGGACCGTAGTTAGCCTGCCCATAACCTGCCGGAGGAGCAGCGGGCGCGTAGCCGGTCTGTGCATATCCTCCCTGAGGCGGGGGAGCATACTGCGACCGTCCACAGTAAGGGCATATGGAATAATGCGCAGGCATCACGGCCCCGCAGCTCGTGCAATACTTGTTGGAATGCTCCTCATAATGTATCAGCAGATAGACTATCGCTATCGGCCAGCATATGAGTAGCAGGATGATCACGATCAGCCAGCTTCCGGTGAATTCCTTGCTTGCCATGATGCCACCATGCGGGATTCGTCGCGTGTGACGGGCCTAATGCCTCTTCACGGCGCCGCAGTGCCAGTATCGCGTTCAGGATATCTATCTGTTGCCTCGTCCTCAGGCCATGGGCGTTGAACTGTGCAGTGCGGGAACTTGTGGAAGGATGGACAGCTGCGGCAGGTGGCGAACATGCGGTAGCCCTTGAACAGATTGAAGGCTATGAAGACGAAAACGGCGATGGCGGCGATGATGGTCCTCTCGCCGGGCGGCGCCAGCAACGCTGCTGAGATGACCGCCGCGAGCGATATGCCAAGCAGCGCGTTGAACAGTATGTCGGTCAGGACGCTCCTCGAGAACAGGAACCGGCCCAGGTTCAGCCCGAACGCGAGTAGGGAGAGGGCGAATAGAGCGTCATACGCCAGCGGCCGAAGGGTCAGGAAAGCGAGCAGGGCCGTGATAGCGGCCGGATACGCGGTAACGCAGCCGCGGCACACCTTTCTGCCTCGAAGAACGAAGACATGTTCTTCGAACCTGCCGCACAAGGGGTGATGGGCCAGAACTATCGGTTCCCTCAAGCCATCCACGAACCTACGGAGCATGTGAGCGGCCACGCGGTATCGGCATATGGGCGGTGCGGGTCACGGAGATCCGACCCGGTGCACTATTTCTCTTGGAGAGCAGCATGGTAATGAGCGCCTGAGAAATGAAAAAGGAAAGGGATTGGGGGTGTGGTTTACCAGGGCGCACGGCCGGTCTGCTGGACGGCGGCATTGTACTCGTTGGCCTTCTTGTAGGCGTCGTACAGCTGCCAGATCCAGAAGATGAACGGGAGGATCAGGCCGAATAAGGTGAATATGCCGATGACCCACAGCACGATGTATAGGACCATATACATGATACCCTTGCCGATCTGGCCCAGGTATATGTGTCCAAGGCCTGCCCACAGGAAAGCCAGTACCGCCGCGATGCCCGCGTTCTTCAGTGGTAGCGGTGCATACATGGGCTGACCGTAAGGCTGGGGGCCATATGCCGGGGGCGCCTGATTCGTCTGGTCCGATGGCATGGAGGTTCCACAGCTCTCGCAGAACTTCGCGCCAAGGGCCGAGTCCTTTCCACATTTGGGGCAGAACATGTCGTTTCCCTCGTACTTGGGCCGGGTAACCCCGTTTTAGATTATAATACTGATGATATTATACCGACAAGGTCCATTCCGAGGGGCGGTATGGCCATTGACCTCCGGTGCCGACCGTTCTTGCCTTTTCCAGGGGCCAGGCCAAGTTCCGAGTCAGCCTGAAAAGGCTATCAGCAAGCCTCGAAATGCACTTTCACAAAGGCTGTCAAAACCTTTAACTGGAACCACCACCATCGGTCGCGTTGAGCTCGATGAATGAGATATGGATAGAGAAATATCGCCCCCGAAGCCTCAAGGACGTGGTGGGTCAGAAGGATATAGTGGACCGCCTGCAGTCATACGTCGAGGCTAAGAACCTTCCTCATCTCATGTTCGCCGGCCCCGCCGGAACGGGCAAGACGACCTGCGCCATCGCCATGTCCCGCGAGATGTATGGGGATATGTGGAAGAGCAACTTCAATGAGCTCAACGCATCTGATGAGAGAGGCATCGACGTCGTCCGCGGAAAGATCAAGGAGTTCGCGCGTACCGCCCCGCTGGGAGGCGCCGCGTTCAAGATAATCTTCCTGGATGAGGCGGACGCTCTCACCGGGGACGCCCAGGCCGCGCTGAGGCGCACCATGGAGAGGTACAGCAGGACCTGCCGGTTCGTTCTCAGCTGCAACTATTCATCCAAGATAATCGACCCCATACAGTCCAGATGCGCGGTGTTCCGCTTCCGTCCGCTGCGGCCCGAGGACATCAGGGAGAACCTCCAGAAGATCGCCGAGATCGAGCTCCTGGATATCGACGATGACGCTCTGGACGCTCTGGTGCATGTCTCGCAGGGGGACATGCGCAAGGCCGTGAACTCTCTGCAGGTGGCAGCCTCGCTGGGGGAGAGGATCACCGTCAACCTGGTCTATCACACCACTGGGATGGCCCGCCCTGAGGAGGTCAGGGAACTGCTGGAGACGGCGTTGTCGGGGGACTTCATCGCCGCGCGGAACCGCCTGGACGAGGTCATGATCAATTACGGGCTATCGGGGGAGGACATAATCAAGCAGATCCACCAGATGGTGTTCGATCTGAATATCCCCGATCCGGACAAGGTCCGGCTGATGGACCGCACCGGGGAAGTGGAGTTCCGCATGGTGGAAGGCTCCAACGAGCGCATCCAGTTGGAAAGTCTTCTCGCGTACCTAGTTCTAGTGGGCGAGAATCGCGGGGACAGCGCTGACTGAACGCCGTCAGCCTGGCCAATTTATTTATAGGTCTTTCATATTCTTCGAGCGAGAGGACTTAAATGGGACGTTTCAAGGAAGCTGACGAGAGGCTTCTTAACAAGAAGATCTGCATGAAGTGCGACGCCAGGAACGCACCTAGGGCTTCGCGCTGCCGCAAGTGCGGGTATGATGGTCTTCGCCCGAAGGCGAAGGAAAGCAGGAAGGCGTAAGTCTTCTTAAATTTCCAGGTGGTCTATCCACCTGCACCTAATTTCATATACCTCAACACATGGATTTAGCATCCATGGCATATCTTTTTAATATCGTGGCTCGGTTCGATGCTTGTTCATCAGTGGTCAGAGGGTGGATGAGATAAAGAAAGTACTGGTCGTAGATGACAACCCCGCTATCCAGGAGATAGTGTCAGAGCTGATAACGGGGGTCGGCTTCATACCACTCACGGCATCAGGCGGAAAGGAGGCCCTGATCAAGGCTGATTCCGAGAGGCCGGACCTTATCCTCCTGGACATCAACATGCCCGACATGGATGGCTGGACGGTGCTCAGGAAGCTGAAGGATGAGGGCATTACCGATTCTTCCAAGGTGATGATGCTCACCGCGACCACCGATGTCGGGACCGACATCTTCGGACTGCAGGACGTCGTGTCCGGCTACATCCGGAAGCCTTTCAACAACAAGGACCTCTCCGACCGCCTCAGGGAAGTATTGGAGGAGAAGCCGTCAGAACAGCCGGATGAGGTCAAGGACTTAGGCGGGCTGTTCTCTTTCCTATCCAAGCGGAAGTCGGCGCCGAGCGAAGGGATGGAGAAGACCCGGAGATCGGCCAAGAAGTACGAGCTGCGGCGCGGGTTAAGCTACCTGGTCAAGGAACAGAAGCCCGAGCGCTCCTTCGACATATTCGTCGATCAGGTCACGCACAACATTCCGGGGCTGTGCATCACCAGGCAGTATCCTGCCACGGTGAGGCAGGAATGGGGGCTGGAGAAGACGCCCATCATCTGGCTGAGCAATCAGCTCGGAAAGGTGTACGTCAACCCGTCCAACATAGGCATTCTGGGTGACACCGTGATACGTTTCATCGAGAAGGCCGATGACAGCGTGATCATGATCGATGGCATCGAGTTTCTCATCGTCAACAATGGCTTCGACAAGGTGCTGAAGATGATCCATCGGATCACCGAAGTGGTGATGGAGTATCGTTCCCGCCTGATAATCTCCGTGGACCCCAGGGCGCTGGACATCCGCGAGCTGGCACTTTTGGAACGGAACATGGAATCCATCGAAGGTGAACTTCCTCCCGTACGGGCCACCCGCTGAGGGACCAATCCTTATAAAACGGGCTTCCATAATCCTCATCCTATAAATGGAGAGTTGGCACGACATGTCATCGCAAGATATCACAAGGATTTGGGCCCGTGAGGTCCTGGACTCGCGAGGGAACCCCACAGTGGAGGCGGAGGTATCCGTCGGAAAGGTCACCGCCACCGCCATTGCGCCGTCTGGAGCGTCCACCGGGAGCCACGAGGCCATCGAGCTGCGGGACGGGGACAAGGGGCGATATGTCGGAAAGGGGACCCTGAAGGCCGTTGAGAACGTGCGTAGGGAGATCGCTCCTGCCCTGAAGGGGATGGACATCTTCGACCTGGCCTCCATCGACCGCGCCATGATCGAGCTGGATGGGACTCCTAACAAGGCTCGTCTGGGCGCCAATGCTACCGTCGCGGTGTCCCTGGCATGTGCCCAGGCCGGAGCGTGCGTCAAGGGCGTGGAGCTGCACGAGCACCTCGCCGCTGGCTCCAACATCATGCCGGTGCCGTGCATGAACATCCTCAACGGAGGCAAGCACGCTGGCTCCAATCTTCGCATTCAAGAGTTCATGATCGTGCCGGCGGGGGCCGCTTCCTTCGCCGAGGCGCTGCGCATGGGGGCGGAAGTATATCACGCCTTGAAGAAGCTGCTGCGCGACAGCTACGGGGTCAGCGCGGTCAACATCGGCGACGAGGGTGGTTTCGCTCCGGCCATGAACACCACCTCCGAGGCAATGGATGCTATAGTGAAGGCGATAGAGGCAGCTGGCCACGTTCCAGGCAAGGATGTCTTCCTGGCCATGGATGCCGCGGCCTCCGAGTTCTACTCTGACGGAACTTACACCCTGGACGGGAAGGACCTTTCCTCCGGTGAACTTGCTGACGTGTACCTTTCGCTCCGGGACCGGTATCCGCTCATAAGCCTGGAGGATCCCTTCTTCGAGGACGACTTCGACGCCATGACCGAGCTGACCCGAAGGGCCGGCTCCCGCCTGCAGCTGGTGGGCGACGACATGTTCGTCACCAATGTGGAACGGCTGCGCATGGGCATAGGGCGCGGGGCGGGGAACGCGCTGTTGCTCAAGGTCAACCAGATCGGGACCGTGACCGAGTCCATGGAGGCGGCCGCGCTCGCCGCTTCGTCCGGCTACGGCGTCATGGTGAGCCACCGCTCGGGCGAATCGGAGGACACCTCCATCGCCGATATCGCTGTGGCATTAGGCTGCGGCCAGATCAAAACAGGTGCGCCAGCTCGCGGAGAGCGGACGGCCAAGTACAACCGCCTCCTTCGCATAGAAGAGAGACTTGGAGAAAAGGCCGTATATCCCGGTCAGGTCGCCTTCAGGAAATAAGGGCGGGACAACGGGCTCGACCAGGGGCGGATCGGACGACGTGGCGATGTCCAGGATGTCGAGGTTCACGTCCAGAGTGCCGGCCGCATGCGCCTTGCCGACCACGACGTAGACGGCGGTGAGGTTCGCCCCGACCCCTGGGTAGTATTCCTCGAAGTATGATCTGGCCTCGATGATGTACTCCTCGGTCGTCCCGACCTCCATCTGGTCATGCTTGATCTCGATGGTGGGCATCCAGAAGTCCGGCGCGTACCAGTTGATCATCGTGCCGTAATACTCCGGCGACCATTGCTCATTGTTCCAAATATCGAACTCCAGGTAGCTGTAGCTGGAGCTCAGGGCTGCGTTCTCCCCGGCCCTGAGCCACTGGGTGGCGATCGATATGCGGCAGGTGTCATCAGGTATGGAGTTCGACGCCTCGTTGAGGGCAAGCTTGACATAGACACGTTCGGTGGCCGCGACCCCGTCCCAGTAACCCTTCGCGTAATTAAGCCACAGCGCGCCGTTGGAGATATGTCCGCGGTCGCCATCCCTTCCCCGGACGTCGACGTTGATGGGCAGATGGAACGTCCTGTAATGCGGAGAGTGCGAAGTGAAGTTGCCCTGATCGTCGTGATATGCCAGGTTTGGCCTGGACCACGAATAATCACCGTATCCCGGCTGCCAGGTAACGCTCCCGCCGCTATCGTCGTGGTCATCATCTGGAGGGAGGACCGTCGCCCCCATTTGCAGCGACGGAAGACCGATGCATGCCGCTAGGACCGCGATCATGAAAACAGCTGCCACCACCTCCATCCCCCGGCCCTCGCGGCCTTTCGGGGCCGAAGGTCGAGAGCTATCGCTATTCGACCAGATGCTGAACCGACCCATCTATATTATTAACTGGAACTGCTGGTATTTAAAATTAATAAAAAAAATGCCCTTATCCGTGCCAACGCTTAATTCGTCCAATCCCCTTCATCCGAGGAAGGAGGCGGAACTTACGAACGCTGACACCGAAAGGCGGTTTTTCATCGCCAACGAGGAGGACATCCTCCAGGGGAGGACCACCGATGTATACTTCGCGCGGACGCTGGAAATACTGAGGGCGAAGGGCATGATGGGCCTCAAGACCGCAGCCGAGATTACGGTGTCGAAGCTGCCGCGGGACTGGAAGTGGGGAGTGTATTGTGGTCTCGAGGAGGTCCTTCGCCTTCTGGAAGGGAGGGACGTCGATGTATGGGGACTCCCCGAAGGAACTCTCTTCCAGTCCAGGACACAGAGCGGGATCCGCCTGCCCCTCATGACCATAAAGGGTGCCTATTCACAGTTCTGTCTTCATGAATCCCCCATGCTGGGGATGCTGTCCCACTCCTCCGGCGTGGCGACAATGGCCGCCCGCTGCCGCAAGGCCGCCGGAACTCTGCCGATGATCTCTTTCGGTGTTCGGAGGGCGCATCCGGCCATCGCGCCGATGCTGGACCGTTCGTCCTATATCGGCGGATGCGACGGTGTGTCCTCCATCCTGGGGGCGGAGATGCTCGACCGTCCTGCGGACGGCACCATGCCTCACGCCCTCATCATCATGTTCGGAGAGCCTGCCGCGGCGTTCAAAGCGTTCGACGAGGTGATGGGACCAAATGTTCCCAGGATCGTCCTCGCCGACACGTTCTCGGACGAAAAGGCCGAGGCGCTGGTTGCCGCGGAAGCCATCGAGCACCTGCAAGGGGTCAGGCTGGACACCCCCGCATCCCGCCGCGGGAACTTCCCAGAGATCGTCAGGGAGGTGCGGTGGGGCCTGGATGTCCATGGCCATCGGGATGTGAAGATCATCCTCTCGGGTGGACTGGACGAGACCTCGATACCGCCCCTGGTCAAGGCCGGCGCGGACGGCTTCGGGGTCGGCAGCAGCATCAGCAGCGCCCCCGGCGTGGACTTTGCGCTGGACCTCATGGAGAGGGACGGCCGACCGGTGGCCAAGCGGGGCAAGTTCGGGGGGCGCAAGTATGTGCATAGATGCCCCGACTGCCTTGGGTTCGAAGTAACGACCTCGGAAGAGGAGGTGCCGAAGTGCCGCGACTGCGGAAGGGAAATGATAAGAGCTGAGGTCAAGCTGCTGGAACGCGGTCGTCGGACCGCCGCGGCCGAGAAAGCGGACACCATCCGAACGAGGGTGCTGGAGCAACTTTCCAGGGCGGTGATCTGATGGCCATCAAGGAGGGCGATTTCGTCACCAGGATCTCCAGGGAGGAGAGGTACCGCTTCCGGATCGACTTCGCCTCCGAAAAGGTGGGCCCGCTCCTGATGGATGAGCCGGAGCCTCTCGGGACCGGTCGGTATCCTAACGCAGGCAGCCTACTGGCCGCGGCGGTCGGCAACTGCCTGTGTGCATCATTCGTGTTCTGCATGGAGAAGGCCCGAGGGGACATCGTGGACATATGCGCCGAGGTGGAGACCACTCTGGAGAGGAACGAGCGCAATCGCCTCAGGGTCAAGCACATCACCGTCAAGATGTTCCCTCAGGCGGAGGCGGGGCCGAAGTTCGACCGCTGCAGGGAGATATTCGAGGATTTCTGCATCGTGACACAGAGCGTCAAGGAGGGGATCGACGTCGACGTCGAGGTCTTCCCGGTGCGGCCGCTTGATGAGGCGGGGGAAAAATGACAGGGATTGTTAATAATAGTCAAAATATTCAAAAATAATTAATAATTTGTTATCTAGCTGTAGAAAACTGGACCAGCCAGCATGGTCTGGCTATCGAGTCTTAGATTATGCGCTGTTAAGGAAATGTTTAAAACAATCCGGATGTTCTGCTAAGATTACCTGAAGTGGTTCGTGCGGCGGGCGGTATTGCCGCCCCCCAGAAAGCTACAGGAACGGTCATGCGGTAGCTTGACTGACTAATATTTGACCAGCGAAAGCTCTTTCGCTATCTGAGGATCATCGGGGGACCGGCACGTTCAGGGGAACGGGGTGGGGGTTTCTCACTTGAATCCGATGGGTCAGGCATAGGTGGAACAGGCGATGTTTGGTCCCTACTCGATGAACAAGGCGTTGTGCAGCTGCGGCGAGCTGACGGACGTGGATTCGGAAGTATTTCGCCGCAAAAGCAATCTCGGCAAGAGGGTGGAGTGCCGCGAGTGCAGGAATCAGCGGATCGCCAGGGAGCACGATCAACTGGAGATGCACTTCCTCGGCATCGAAGAGGAAGAGCCTGAGTGGTGAATCCTTCCAAACCCTTCCGCCTGTTCTCCCATCCCCGGCCGACTCATGAGGCCCTCTCCCGAGAGGCATGAAGGGGAGATTTATATACGGTGTTTAGAATGAGAATGCACCGCAGGTGCGTCACATGGAGTTGCTTATTGTCGCAGGTTTTCTCGGCTCAGGAAAGACCACAATGGTCCTCTCCGCCATCAGCAGGATCATCGAGAGGACGGGAAAGAAGGTCGTAATCATCGTGAATGACTTCGGCACGGTGGGAATCGACGGCAAGCTCATGGAGAAGTACGGCCTGAACGTGGCCGAACTGGCCAGCGGATGCATCTGTTGCACGCTGGGCGGGGACCTGCTCACCACCCTGCAGGATATCGAGGAAAAGATCAGGCCGGACCTCGTGGTGATCGAGCCAACCGGGCTGGCCGATCCAGATGCCATCGTGAGCGCATTGGATCACTATCCCGGAAAGCCTCTGGAGCGCATCAGATCGGCGGTCATCGTCGATGCCGTTAGGTTCCCTGCCATATTCAAGGCGCTCAACCGCCCCCTCACCAGCCAGGTGAAGAGCGCCGATCTCGTGCTCATCAACAAGATCGACGCGGTGCCGGCCGATGCATTGAACGCGGTGCAGGCGGACCTTCGCTCCATCAATCCCGATGTTCCCATGATCGCCGTCTCCGCTCTCAACAACACCAATGTGGACGAGGCCGTTGATGCGATGGTGGCGTCATGATCACTTCCGACTTCTCCGCCTATGCCGTCCGGGCGATCGTGCATCTGCCCGCTCCGGTCATGCCAGAGCAGGTGCGCGTACGACTGGTGGATCTGATGAATTCCATCGCCTCGGAGTGCGAAAGGGCAGGAGCGACCCTTATCGGCCACATCAAGTGCGTGCTCGACGCAGGCGAGAACGGCTTCCTGGCGGTCAGCGTCACCGACGCTTCTGCCAACGCCACCGTGCGTGGGGAGATCAAGAATGGAATCGGCGAGCTGAACATCGTGTTCAACGTCCTGCTGTACGGTCTGACGCGGTCAAGGGTTCAGGAGATCGTCGATCCGTTAGTGAAGATGCGCATGTCGTTCGAAGGGGCGCGGATCAAGCTGGAGGACCTGGAAAAGGAGCACCAGCATGAGCACGGCCCGGTGCCCATCCGGATGGATGGCCTAGATGGCAGCGGAGGCCGAGACCACGGCCGCCAAGACGATCACTGCTGAGCGCCGGCGCTTTCGGCCTCGTTCTTCGCTGAGGCCCCCTTCGCCGGGGCCTTCTTAGCAGTAGACCTCTTGGCAGCCGGCTTCTTTGCCGCAGCCCTCTTGGCAGCCGGCTTCTCGGCCTCGGCGCCATCGGCATCGACTTTCTTTGCCGCGGCCTTACTGGTGGCCTTCTTCGCCGTGGTCTTCTTCGTTGCAGCCTTCTTGGCAGCCGGCTTCTTAGCGGCCTTCCCTGCCGCGGTCTTCTTGTTGGCGGGTCGGCTGGGGCAGTTCAGGTCCGCGCAGGACTGCCAGGAGCGGCCGCGCATTGAGATCTGCAGGACGGGCGCCCCGCACTCCGGGCAGTTGTCCCCGGTAGCGAAGAACCTGCCGCCCTGCGGCAGCGGGTAGGTCTGAGTGCAGTCCGGGTATCCGGAGCAGCCCATGAACCGTTTTCCCGCCCTGGAGTAGATGACCCTGAGGTCCTTCCCGCATTTAGGGCACGGGCCTACGGTGTTGATCTCCTTGTTGGACTCGCAGTCAGGATCGATGCACTGGACCGAGACCGGCTGCCCTTTGCGGATCACCCGCAGCATGGGCGCCTTGCACAGCTCGCAGGCCTCTTCCAGCGATTCGACCTTGGCGCCCGCCGGCAAGGGATAGGTGCGCTTGCATTCGGGATAGTTGGAACATCCCACGAATGTCTTGCCGAACCTGGTGCGGATGGTCTTGAGGTCGGAGCCGCACTCGGGGCACTTGCCGATGAAGTGCTGCGATTCCAGCGCCTTGCGTATCTCGCCACCGATCGCATCCCGATTGGACTGCATCGTCCGGAGTATGTCAGAGAGCATGCCCTGCGACTCCGATACCACTGCCAGCAGGGAGGCTCGCCCATTGGCGATCTCGTCCATGTCGTGCTCCAGATGAGCGGTCATCTTGCTGTCGGTGACGATCTGGGCATGCCGGTCCAGCGCCTCGGCGACCGCGATGCCGGACGGCGTCGGAATCAGGTCGCTTCCCTCGGCGTACTTCCGGTCGTACAGCTTCTGTATGATGTCGTGACGGGTGGACTTGGTGCCCAGGCTCAGCCGCTCCATCTCCTGCAGCAGGCTGCCCTGGCTGTAGCGCCGGGGAGGCTGGGTCATCTTCATCTCTGAAGATACGTCCTTCAGCTCCACCTCCTCGCCTGCCGTCAGTTCGGGAAGGAACGCCTCGTTCACCCGGAAGTATGGGTAGTATTTTTTCCAGCCGAGGGAGATCATGCGGTATCCCTTGGCGGCGAACTCCTCTCCGTTGACGTCGAGGGTGGCATCCGACACCTCCGCCTTGGCGGGCGGGGCGACGGTCGCCATGAAGCGCCTTACTACCAGCTCGTAGACGGTCCACTTCTCTCCCTTGAGCTTCTTGCTGGTGGTCGCCTCGGTGGGATAGATAGGAGGGTGATCGGTGGCCTGCACCTTTCCCCTGGACGGGCGGATGCGCTCCTGGGTCAGAAGCTCCTCGGCCTCTTCCTTGAAGTCCGAGTCGATGAGCTTTTCGAGGATGCGCTTGAGCCCCAGGGAAGGCGGGTACACGGTATTGTCGGTCCTAGGGTACGAGATATAGCCGGCGGTATAGAGGTCCTCCGCGACCTTCATGGCCCTGGAGGCGGACATCCCGAGCTTGGTCGCTTCCATGAGGAACATGGTGGTGTTGAACGGTGGCAGGGGGTACTCATCCCTCTCCTTGCGTTCGTAGCTGACCACCTTCCCGCTTTTCTGCCCCTCGCAGCTGGCCAGCGCCGTCTTGGCGGCTTCCTCTTCGAGGAAAGGATTCTTGACATGGGCGGCGCCGAACTCGCTCCCCTTGTTGAACAGTGCGGAGACGTTCCAGTATGGGGTCGAGACGAACTCCTCGATCTCCTTGTGGCGCTTCACTATGAGGGCGAGGGTCGGGGACTGCACCCTCCCCACGCTCAGATAGTTGTGCCCTCCCTGGTTCGACGCTAGGGATATGAATCGTGTGAGCACGGCCCCCCACGCCAGGTCGATGCGTTGCCTGCATTCCGCGGAATCTGCCAGCTTGTCGTCCGGTTCGGTCAGTTCGGAGAACGCGGAATCGATCTCGTGCTTGGTGAACGCGGAGAATCTCGCACGGCCCACCTTCTTCCCGGCAAGGCTGAGCAGCCTGGCTGTCTCGAGGCCGATCAGCTCCCCCTCGCGGTCAAAGTCGGTGGCGATGACGATCTCATCGGCATCGATGGACAGGTCGCGCAGGACGCCGACGATGTTGTGCGCGGTGATGCGTTTCTCTGGCTCGGCCACGATGAGCTCCGGAAGCCCCGTCTCGGTCCATTTGTTCAAATGCTCCGGATAATCAAGCTCGATGATGTGGCCTCGCAGACCTACCACGGAGACCAGGCCCTTCTCGTCCTCGAACTGGAAGACGGGGACCTTGTTCACGGAGGTCCTCTTGGACGCTCCCTGGGACAGGATGGTGGCGATCCTGGCTGCAGCATCGCTCTTCTCCGAGATGATAAGCCTGCTCATGCGCTTCGACCAAAGACCAGGGGGATATAAAAAATAACGGGTCGGGCGATCGACCAGCAGGGATGACCGCAATCATCCGTGCGTGTGCCCGTGAGAATGTTCGTGGTCATGCTCCAACGACGCGGAGGTCATGGTCAGCTTGCCGTACAACACTCCCTTGACGGCGATGATCTCGTCGGCGAGGGACTGCACCTCTTTCGCCCTTCCCCAGACGACCAGCACCTCCAGGCACTGCTCCAGGTTCAGATGGATGTGTATAGTGGACGATATGTTCCCGTGGTGATGGTGCTGCAGCTCCATCAGGCGGTCCTGCACTTGGGGTGAGTGATCGAACACCAGGGTTATGGTGCCCACCACGGATGACTCGCTGTCGGACCACAGCTCCTCTACCAGCGCCGCTCTGATGAGGTCCCGTATGCCCTCGGACCGGGTGGCGTACCCTTTCCTCTTCACCAGCCTGTCGAAGTCATCGAGCAGTTCCGGCTCCAGCGATACGCCTATCCGGGTGACTTTGTCCATACTGGGCTGGGAACTCCGTACCGGGATAAAAACTTGGTCAGTGGACGGTTAAATACGCGGGACGGAATGACGTGCCGATGGAGCGGACTCGTACGATCGTCGAGGCGTTGGACGCCGCGATGTCAGACATTCCCTCGGATGCCGGCATTCTGTTCTCGGGAGGAGTGGACAGCGCTCTGCTCGCCGCCATCGCCAAACGCCGCGGACGGCCGATGCTGTACACCGTGGGCATAGAAGGCGCTCCCGACCTCATCGCCGCCGAGGAAGCCGCAGCCCGCCTGGAGCTTCCGTGGAGGCCGTTCATCGTGGACGGGGATGAGTTGGAGCATCACTGCCGATCGTTGATGGAGATCCTCCCTCCGGACGACCCGGTGACGGTGTCGTACGAGCTGCCCCTGCTGATAGTGGCATCGATGGCCCGCGAGGAGGTCCTCATCACCGGCCAGGGCGCTGATGAGCTGTTCGCCGGCTACAATCGATACTTGTCCATGGGGCCGGCGGAGCTGGAGAGGGAGTTGGAGGCAGACCTCGGGAAGGTGGTCGGGCACGCCGCCCCGCTGGAACGCCGCATCGCCGCCCGGTACGGGAAGGAGGCGCGACATCCCTTCCTCGACACCAGAACGATAGCGGCGGTCCGCTCCATTCCGGCCGGCGAGATGATCGTCGACGGAAACCGGAAGGTACCTCTGCGGCAGGCGGCGGAGCTCATGGGCCTAGGACCGACGGCCTGGCGGGAGAAGAAGGCCGCCCAGTACGGCTCCGGCTTCATGAACGTCCTGCGAGCGCGGGCCCGCGAACGGTCGCTGACCGTTCGGCAGTACCTCGAAGAGCTGGCCCCTGCCGGGCGGTAATGAGCGATATTCTAATTAGGCCCCCGCGCCATGCCGCGGCGTGGACTATGATTCGGCGGTGCGTTGGCTGTTCGCGCAGGAGGCCAGGGGCATAAAGTTCGGCCTCGCCAACACCAACGAGCTGCTGTCCCGGCTGGGCGATCCGCACCACAGCTTCCGCTCGCTGCACGTGGCGGGAACGAACGGCAAGGGGTCGGTGAGCGCGATGGCGGAGGCGGTGCTGCGAGAAGCTGGCTACCGTACCGGGCTGTACACCTCTCCCCACCTGGTGGACTTCAGGGAGCGCATAAGGGTGGACGGCGAATGCATCGGCGAGAGGGAGATGCTCCGCCTGGCCGAGGAGGTAAGGGAGATCGCCGAGGACATGAGGGCGCTTGGAGACGAGAAGCGCCTTACCTTCTTCGAGCTGACCACTGCCATGGCCTTCGCTCATTTCGCCGACTCGGGCGTGGAGCAGGCCGTGGTGGAGGTGGGAATGGGCGGAAGGCTGGATTCCACCAATGTCATCGCCCCTGACTGCGTGGCGATCTCCAAGATCGCGATGGAGCATACCGCGTTCCTCGGGAATACCCTCGCTGCTATCGCGTCCGAAAAGGCCGGGACCATCAAGCCATCGGTCCCGGTGGTCACGCTCGACCAGGCGCCGGAGGTCCTTGAGGTGTTCAGGGCGCGCGCGTCGGCGGTGTCGGCGCCGTTGAGGGTGGTCGGCCAGGACGTTCGGTACGAGGTATTGTCGTCGACGCTGGACGGCACCGAGGTGTATCTTGAGGAGATCGATCGCGCCGTGACCGTTCCGCTGGTGGGCCGGTATCAGGGAGAGAACTGCGCGCTGGCGTGCAGCGCTCTCGCCGAGCTGATGAAGCGGGGCGTGTACATCCCGGACGAGGCGTTCCCCCGCGGCCTCGCCGCGGTCCGTTGGCCGGGGCGGCTGGAGGTCGTGGCGCATAGTCCTCGCATCGTACTAGATGTAAGCCATACGGCCGAGGGGGCCAGGACCGTGGCGGCCGAGCTGCGGCGGATGCTCGACCGAAAGGCGGTGCTCGTGCTTGGCGTGCTGAACGATAAGGACCTGGGGGGGATCGCGGAAGCGTTCGGCAGCATCGCCTGCCTTGCCGTGGCGACCGCCCCGGAGACCTCGAGAGCATACTCGTCCCGGGACGTGTGCAAGGCTCTGTCGCCTTATTGCCCCGCTCATGCTGTGGATGGTGTCGGCAATGCGATAGAGCACGCGCTGGCGGCGACGTCGGAGGACGACACCGTGCTGATAGCAGGCTCTCTGTACACCGTGGGGGAGGCCAAGAGGTGGTTTGATGAAAAAACCTGTTAGGGAGATCTTCAGGAGGCTGGCCGCGCGTTCCCAGGACCGCGCCATGCCGGGCAGCGCCCCGGGAATGCCCATCACGTGGGTGGCCGACCCGTTCAAGATGCTCATATCCACCGTGCTGTCGCAGCGCAATCGGGATGAATCCACCCATGCTGCCTCGCGCCGCCTGTTCGAGCGGTACGATACGGCCGAGAAGCTTGCGGCCGCTTCCCTGCAGGACGTGGAGGAACTGATACGGCCGGTCAACTTCCACAAGGGCAAGGCCAAGGCCATTGTGGAGATATCCCGCATCCTGGTGGAACGACACGGCGGAAAGGTCCCTAGAACAGTGGGTGAGCTGGACTCCCTCCCCCTGGTCGGCCGCAAGACCGCCACCTGCGTCCTGTCCTACGCCTACGACCTGGACTTCATATGCGTCGACACTCACGTGCATCGGATCTCCAACCGCATCGGTCTGGTGGCGACGACCTCGCCGGAACGGACCGAGGAGGAGCTGATGAAGGTGGTCCCGCGAGAGCTGTGGAAGAGCGTCAACGAGCTCATGGTGCGGTTCGGGCAGGAGGTGTGCACGCCTCTGAGGCCGAAGCATGACATCTGCCCCATAAGGGAGTTCTGCGACCTGTATCAGGCGGAGAAGGATGACCGCGCCTAGATTCCGAATCCCTCGTCCATCTTCCTGGACATCTCCTTCTCCAACTGCACTTCCGCCTCCCACTTGTCCATGTTGATGATGACCTCGCGGATCTGGCGGAAGCAGTCGATGCACACCCAGCGGGAGCCCACGTTCTTCATGGGCACCTTGCGGTACGATACCGTTCCGCATAGCCAGCACACCCTCATGTCCTTTGTGCGGTGCTCCACATAGGCTTCCATCTTCCTCCCCTCCACAATCGACTGGAGGGTCAGGTCCTGACGGGAAGGATCGTCTGGCATAGCGGGTTCGAATCGCCCGGGCGATATATGAAATGTTGCTGGTCGTGACCTTGCCATGGATGGTCTTATCATGAAGTGCATCATCGATCTCGAAGCAGACTCGCAATGGAGCGCCAGCCGACCGCGGTCTCGACCTGAAAAAGCGCGGGTTCTCCGGCGAACTTTTTATAATGCACCGCATTAGGAGTGGCGATGCACGAGGTGTCCATCATATCCAGCATCATCGATTCGGTGCTGGAGGAACTCGCCAAGCACGATGTGGAGAGGGTCGAGGAGGTGTACCTCACACTAGGCTCGCTCACCTTCCTGGGAGAGGACCAGTTGCAGTTCGCATACGAGGTGCTGAGCAAGGGCACCGCGCTGGGCGGCTCCAGGCTGGTCATCGAGAAGGAGGACATCGAGCTCCGATGCCGCTCTTGCGGCTATCAGGGCGAGGCGGACAACATCGACGGGGACTTCCACGGGCTGGTCCCCATTCTGCGATGCCCCCGCTGCGGCGAGGACGTGGATGTGATCAAGGGCAAGAGCTGCACGGTGCGCTCGTTGAGGGTGGTGGAAAAGGATGTTCCGGTACAGGGATGAGAAGGCCGCGCAGAAGATCATCGAGTCGATCCGCAAGGAGAACGTGAACCTGAGGTTCATGCATGTGTGCGGTACCCATCAGGACACCCTGGTGCGCTTCGGCCTGGAGAGGATGCTGCGCGATGCCGGCGTGGAGATCCGGCAGGGACCCGGCTGCCCGGTGTGCGTGACCACCACTGCCGAGGTCGCCGACGCTATCGCCCTGGCCGATGCCGGCGTGACGATATCGGTGTTCGGCGACATGATGAAGGTGCCCACGCCGATCGGCTCGCTGGGCGACGCCAAGGCCCGCGGTGCCGACGTCCGGGTGGTGTACTCGGTCGAAGACGCCGTCCGCCTGGCCGCTGAGGTCAAGGACATGGTGTTCATGGCCATCGGCTTCGAGACCACCAGTCCGACCACCGCCGCCGTGCTGGTCGAGGACGTCCCGGAAAACTTCTCCGTCCTGTCGTGCCACCGCCTTCTTCCGCCAGCACTGGACGCCATCATCAAGATGGGCGACTTCCGCATCGACGGCCTGATAGAGCCGGGACATGTGAGCGTCATGATCGGCGAGGAGCCGTATCGCGTGTTCTCCGAGAGGGATCACGTCCCGCAGGTCATCACCGGCTTCGAGCCCCTCGACCTGCTCATGGCGGCGTACATGCTGGTCCGCCAGGTCAAGGAGGGAAGGGCCGAGGTGGAGAACGAATACACCCGCCTGGTGAAGAAGGGTGGTAATCCCATAGCGATCCGCCTGCTGAACGAGGTGTTCATGCCTGTGGACCGTGCGTGGAGAGGCTTTCCGGTCATACCGGAAAGCGCGTACGAGCTTCGTCCGAAGTATGATGCCCACAACGCCCGCAAGGTATACGAGGACATACTGGAGAAGCGGCCTGACGTGAAGGAGGAGATCGGCTCCTGCCGGTGTGGGGAGATGCTCCGCGGCATCATCGACTCCGAGCAGTGTCCGGCATTCGGAAAAGCGTGCACTCCCTCGTACCCGATGGGGCCGTGCATGGTGTCTCGCGAGGGTGGCTGCAACATCGCCTTCCGCTATCATGGGCGGATGTGAACGCCGCATTGAACTACCTGTAGCTGCCACGTCGTAGCGTGGCCGACAGGCTGTGGTGGATCGACGCCCTGCGCGGGGCGGGCGTGGTCATGATGATCGCGTACCATCTGCTGTGGGACCTATCGTTCTTGGGGCTTTGGAGCGGAGATGCCTCGGCTGGATGGCCCAGGGTCCTGGCGATCGCGACCGGGACGGTGTTCCTCGGCACGGTCGGCCTGTCGCTCGCCTCGTACCGCAGCAATGGTGGAAAGCCCCCATGGGCCCGCTCCGCCCGCCTGCTGCTGATCGCTATCGCCATCACGCTCGTCACCGCGCTCCTGTTCCCGGCCCAGGCGATATTGTTCGGGGTCCTGCACTGCATCGCCCTGTCTGTCCTGCTGGTGTTCCCGCTCGCCACCCGCCCAATACTGGCAACGGCGGCCGGCGCCCTCATTGTCGCCGCCGGCGCGCTCCTCGCGGCCGGAGGTCTCTCGTTCCCGGTGCTGGGCCCGCTTCCTCCGGGCATGTCGTCGCTGGACCATTATCCCATGCTGCCCTGGGCAGGAGTAGCCGCATTGGGCGCGGCGGCCGGGGCGGCGTTGCTCCGGTCCCGCGCAGTCCGAAGCCCTCAGCCCCGATGGGCGAGGCCGCTGAGCGCCGCCGGGCGGCGCTCGTTGATCATCTATCTGGTTCATCAGCCGCTTCTGCTGATTCTGCTGTACCCCATCTCCGTTATGGCGGACTAGCAAGGCATTAGTTCAAGAAACGCGTTATGCGGAGTGAACTGAATGAGGATCGGCATCGTAGCTTGTGACATTCTGAAGAACGAGATCGAGTTCCTTACTGCCGGCGACGAGGACGTCGTGCACCGGGAGTACCTCGAGTTCGCGCTTCACATCTATCCGGAGGATATGAGGGAGAAGATCGAGGATGCGGTGAACCGCCTGGAGGGCAAGGTCGACGCCGTCCTCATAGGATATGCGACATGCCAGTCGCTGGCCGGCGTGGACCGTGCCGTCAAGGTCCCCTCGGTCATGCTGGAAGGGGATGACTGCATCTCGGTGCTATTGGGGCCGAGAAAATACGCCGAGGCCAAGGCGGAATGCTGCGGCACGTGGTTCTCTACCCCAGGATGGGCCGAGCAGGGCATGCCCGCGGTCATCAAGGAGCTGCACCTGGACAGCATGGTGGAGGAAGGCTATTCCCCGGAATACTTCCTCGACATGATATTCGACGCGTACCAGCGATGCCTGTTCGTCGATACCGGGGTCGGCGACAAGGCGGAGCTGGAGAGGAAGTCCCTGAAGTTCGCTCAGCAGCTGAGGCTCCCGCACACCTGCGCCTGCGGTACGCTCGAGCATGTGGAGAAGGCGCTCCGTTCCGTCAAGGAGCTCGCCCGTTCAGCGGCCGGAGGCGGCCACCAGAATGATTAAGAACGGCGGGGGGAATGGGGGGAAATAAAAAGGAACGGAGCCGCCCAGCGCCGCTCTGTCATATATCATCCGATGTGATCCAATGTCCCAAGATTTTCGCTCATTGAACATAGAGGAACAGGTCCTGAGGGCCGTGGAGGAGATGGGCTTCGTTGAACCGACGCCAGTGCAGGTGGAGACGATACCGCTCCTGCTGAATGGAAGGGACGTCATCGCCCAGGCCCAGACCGGGACCGGGAAGACCGCTGCCTTCGGCATACCGATCATCCAGGGCATCACTGAACCGGGAAGGACCCCGTCGGCCCTCATCCTCTGCCCCACCAGGGAGCTGGCTGTCCAGGTCTCTGAGGAGATCAAAAGGCTTGCCGCGCACAGGGACCTCAACACCCTCGCCATCTATGGAGGGGCGTCCATCGAGGTGCAGTTCGAGGCGCTGGAGCGAGGCGTCGACATCGTGGCCGGCACCCCGGGCAGGGTCATCGATCACATACAGCGCGGCACCATCGACCTGAGCAACGTCCGGTACATGGTGCTGGACGAGGCCGACCGCATGCTCGACATGGGGTTCATCGAGGACATCGACTATATCCTGTCCAAGGTGCCGAAGAAGCGCCAGACCATGCTGTTCTCGGCCACCATCCTGCCGGAGATCCAGAGGATGGGCGAGAGGCACATGCACCGGCCGGTGATGGTATCGGTGAGCGAGGACGAGCTGGTGCTCCCTAACACCAAGCAAATGTACTTCTCAGTGGGCCGGAAGAACAAGATCTGGGCCCTGTGCAGGGTGCTGGATAAGGAGAAGCCCAAGGCCATCGTGTTCGCGCAGACCAAGTATATGGTGGACATCATCGAGCAGCGCCTCACCTCCTACGGATATCCGGCCGCAGCGATCCACGGCGACCTCACTCAGGCCAAACGCGAGAAGGTGCTGTCCGATTTCCGCTCCGGGAAGGTGAAGATACTCATCGCCACCGATGTGGCCGCCCGCGGCCTGGACATCGAGGGCGTCACCTACGTGATCAACTACGACATCCCGGACAGTCCGGAGACCTACGTCCACCGCATCGGTCGTACCGGCAGGGCCGGCAAGGAAGGAAAGGCCATCACCTTCGTCAGCACCGACGAGATGCACCTTCTTGACGCGGTTGAGAAGTTCACCGAGCATAAGCTGAAGCAGGTCGAGGTGCCCTCGTCCAAGGGTCGGAGCACCGAACAGGTACGGGAAGTGCTCGACTTTGACGAAATGGCCGACATCTTCGGAATGGTGCGGTTCGAGCTGTCGCTGACCCGTAAGGACGTGCAGGGCATAGTGGAGATCTCCGATTTCATCGTCCGCACGGCGAGGGTGAACGAGATCACCGTAGGTCATATCGTGATCGACGACGACCGTACCGTCGTGGAAGTGCACAAGGACGTGGCCATGAAGGTACTGAGGGCCCTCAGGCAGTCGAAGTACAAGGGCAGGAAGTTCAACGTGAAGCCCCTGCCCAGGGCACGCAAGTGACGCTCAGCGCCACTTGGAATAACGATCTAGAAGAGTACAGGTATCGTCAGCGGCGATCTTGTCGAGGACTTCCTGCTGCTCCATCTCTCTTATGTAGTCCTTGGTCTCGAGAATGGAGACCCTGGACGCCTTAGCGATGATGTTGGCGACCACCGTGGGGATGGTGGACTTGTCCATGGGCGATGCATTGAGAATCTCGCGAAGATCGTATTTGAAAGAACCCAGCCGGTGCAGGTTCAACATGGCGGTTCGGGGTGTTTGCGTCCTCGGCTTCTGGCGGGACGGGCCTCCCCGGCGTTTGAATGTTCTCTTGGCCAATATTATAACTCCAGAGTATGAACAAGGAATCCATTACTTATAGCTTGCCACAAGCCGGCCCCGCAGCCTGTAGGATGCTGGCTAAGGTCTATGGAGCGCCCTCATCCTCCCCGGGTGGGGTCCTGCTCCTGATACCATTCCAATGCCTCGCGGACATCATTACCGGTGCTGTCGGGCCATAGGCCGTCCAGCACGCATATGTCCGCGTACACCGACTGGATCGGCAGGAAGCCGCTCAGTCTGGAGCGACCTCCCCACCGTATGATCAGATCGATCGGCGTTACGTCGTGGGAGCCCAGCCTCCCGGTCTCCTGCAGCATCCCGACGTCCCATTTCCAGCTGTAGTTGATGAGCAGGTTGACCTTCGTTCCACCCTTCCCGAACCTTACACGTTCTGTGTACGGGAGCAGAGCGGGAGGGAACATGGATGTGCCGCTGTCGCCCACTGTTCTCAGCTCGGCGTTCAGTTCGGACAGTCGTGCCACCGCCTCCACGCATGCCCCCTGGAACGCCTTCCGCTGTTCAGGAGGGCGGTGAACGTTCTCCTGCGTAAAGCCGTAAACGCTGATCTCGCTGATGCCAAGGCGTCTCAGTTCAAAGAACACGCGGAGCGCGGCGTCCACCCCGGGGCGGTATCCCTCCCCTCGGGGCAAACCTCTTTGATCGGCCCACCGGCGGTTGCCGTCCGGTATGATGCCCACGTGACTCGGCATGCGGGCATATCGCGTCGGCAGTTCGACCGTCATGCGCTCCGCTCTCATGCACCGTTCTCTGAACCCAGCGTATATTTTGTTTTCCGAGTGAGCGGATACTTTCTTATATTCAACGCTCCAAAGAAAAGAACGATACATATGTCGTTCGACCCAATACTGGCATTGATCGCGATAATCTTCGGGATACTGGTGATAGTGTTCGAGGAGCTGCTGAGCTGGATTGTGGGCATATTCTTCATACTGGTGGGCCTCTGGCTCCTGTACGACTACTTCACCAAGAAGAACCAGCCGGCCAACCGGCCCCAGCAGGGACAGGAGTATCGCCCGCCCGCCGAAGAAAGGAAGTAAGAAAGAGTAAGATGTTTAGAGGCGGCGGGTTCAGGCCCCGCCGTCCTTCTTCCTTTTCTTCACCTTCCGCCCGGTGACCAGGATGTCCTTCTTGAACAGCACCACCGCCAACGCCATCATGGCGGAGGCGAACACGGCCTCATAGACGATCCCGGCCACCACTAGGGTGTAGTCGTCGAACATGAGGTTGTTCATCGCCATCATGGGATGTGTGAACGGTATGGCGAACAGGCCCGCCTGCACCGCTCCCGGCAGTGTGTTGAAGTCCTTCATCATCAGGACGAACATGGGTATCATGGCCAGGAAGGTGATGGGCATCGTAAGCGACTGGGCGGACTTGTAGTCGCGGGCGAAGACCCCGATCACCAGGCACAGGGCGAGGCCTGCGACGACGGCAAGGAACAGCGACAGGCCCACCAGGACGAGGTCGAACGTGTTCATGCTGATGCCGAAGGTGGAGAGGTCCAGGCTAGTGGAGCCCTGAAGGCTGTTCATGTAACTGCCCATTCCCAGCATGTAGATGAACGCCATCAGCAGGCCGATCGCGGCCGCCCCGCCCAGCTTGCCCAGGACGATGTGGGAGCGCTTCACCGGCATGGTCAGGAGGGTCTCCAGCGTCTTGTTCTCCTTCTCCAGCCCCATGGACGCGATGACCGTTGACCCGGACATGATGATCACCATGAGGACGATGAGCGGAACGACCATGTTCTGCGATGAGAGCGTGGCGGAGATGGAACTGGGCGATATGCCTTCCATGGTCTTGCCCTTGAAGGTGGTGGTCTCGTTCGTCACCGTGGGGTTGAGGGTCGTGTTCACGCTCAGTCCCATCCCGCTCTCCAGAATGTGGCGGGACAGCATCTGATCGGTGGCCCTCATCAGCCCGCTCAGGGCCTCTGACGATATGGTGTCCAGCACCCCGGTGCCCTTCATGATCCAGTACACCTTGATGGTGCCGGACTCATTGGACATGATGTCCTCGGTAAAGCCGTCGGGTATGACCAGCAGGGCCGTGCCCCCGGCCGCGGCGACCGCGTCAAGGCCTTCCTCGATGTCGGTGCCGTTGTACACTACCTCGGAGGAGGACGTCAGCACCAAGGCGGCGTAGGACGAAAGAGCTCCGGCGTCCTGCTGTATCAGACCGATGACGGGAGGCTTGGTGACCTCGTCCTCCACGTCGCCTATGACCCCTCCCAGGGAGCCGAACAGGACCGCCAGGATGACGATCGGAAGTACCGTGGCCGGTGTAAGAAGCTCGCGGAGCTCCTTGCTGAATATGTTGCTCAGGGACCTCACGATACCACCTTCACGAACACCTCTTCGATGTTGTCAGCATCATATTTTGCCTTCAGCTCGGCCGGGGAGCCGAGCTCCATGACCTTGCCGTCGGCTATCAAGGCGAGCCGGTCGCAGATGAGCTCGACCTCCAGCATGTTGTGCGACGACACGATGATGGTAGTGCCCTTCTTGGTGGTGTCCCGGACGGTCCTGCGAACGTGCTGGGCGCTGATGACGTCCAGCCCCGAGGTCAGTTCGTCGAGGATCGCCAGGCGCGGCTTGAACATCAGGGCTCGGCTCACCAGCAGGCGTCTGGTCATGCCCTTGCTGTAGGTGTCGACCTTGTCATCGATGCGGTCGGCCAGATTGGAAAGGGAGATGCCGTAGTCGACCATCTCCCGGACATCGTTGCCCTGGCAGAAGAACCGGGCAATGAACTCCAGATACCGCCTTCCGGTCAGGTTCTTGTAAGCGCCTGCTTCCTCCGGAAGGTAGGATATGATCTTCCGGACCTCGTCGGCCTCGGTGACCAGGTCCTTGCCGAATACGCTCGCCGTCCCGGATGTTACCTGAAGGAGGGTGGACAACATGCGCATGGTGGTGGTCTTGCCGGCCCCGTTGGGTCCGATGAGGCCGAACACCTCTCCCTCTTCCACTGCGAAGGAGACGCCCTTCACCGCCTGGAACGTGCCAAATGACTTGGCTAGATCGTTAACTTCGACTGCTTTCGTTAAAACACCGCCATCTCATGGATGCTGGGGGATAGGAGTAGGGTTATTTCAAGGCCACGAAAGGACAGCCCTTATATGGGGCGGGTTGGCTTGTTCGGTCCATGAGGGAAGGGACCGAACAGAAGGTCGAAGAACCTGTCCAGGCCTGCCTGGGACTGATGAACTTCGTCCAGAACTGGGACGAGTGGCGTGATTCGCTCGGCGAGACGGTCCGGGCGGCCAGGGAGATCGATCCGTCGGAGCAGCACACCGTCGAGGTGGTCGAGGACATGATCGATTTCCTCTCGGAACGAGTGTGCCCCGGCTCTCCGGAGGAGCGCCTGATAAGGGCGATGTGGGACCGCTCCGAGGAGGATGAGCGCAGGACCATGGCCCGCGTACTGTTGAGGATGCTGGACTAGAGACCCCGCTTCCGCCTCAGCTTCTCATACTCCTTCTCGGCGAGCGATTCGGTATACCCATCTCCGAGGAATGCCCCCACTCCATGCATCAACAGGCCGAAGCCCCAGAATCCAGTGACGAAGATCGGCCACGGAAAGCTATCCCTGGAGGTGAAGAACCACAGCGCCCATAATCCGGCATTGACCAACAAGAATGCGGCCAGGTGGATATAGAACCCGGCCTTCTCTTCCGCTATGCGGTATGCCCGATCCCTCAGCAGTTGATCCTCATCCATGGATGAATCGATACGAAGTGTCGAATGTTAATCCTTTCCATGGGTCCGGCCGCTTCGGCAAGAGATTAATATGCAGGCTTGGGAATTGACTATCATGGAAAATCCACCTGACGTACAGCATCCGCTCCGAGATGAAGCGTTCCAGTCGGGCATCGATCTTGCGCGCCACATACTCGAGAACGCCAACTCCTATCATGCTCTGGCGTCAGAGGACTATCCCGGTCGTGACAGGATGCGGTTCGCGGTCCTCCTGGTGATCCTGGAGGAATCGGGAAAGCTTCTCGAACTTGTCAAGGAGTGCGAGAAGGCGGCCAAGGCCGACTACCTCAGCGTGAGGATCGAGAACTATAACGACAACTGCCTGAACGGTCGGAAGGCCATCGGCCAGATACTGGAGGAACTCCGCGTAGTGGACAAGGCGTTCGAGACCCTGGGGAAGGGGAAGGCGGAACCGATGCCGGAACCGGATTTCTTGCGGGAGGACTTCTGCGGCCTCAAGGAGCGCGTTCTGTACATGCCCCTGGACCGTTCCGCAAGGAACCTTGGCTTCATCCCGTCGGGGGATCTCATGGACCGTCTGGCGGGAGCGGCGGAGCGGAACGCCCTTGCCGCCGGCGATTACCTTCACGATCTGGGGAGGGCCCTGGGGCTGTGGATCACCCTGGACATTGCGCCGAAAGGGGCCAAGGGCGGGCCCCACTCGGTCCGGTACGCCTAGGCCGGCGCACCGGCGTCCGGTTCAGAGGAACGAGTGCCCTGATATCTTCTCACCTCGCGCCCCTCATCCTTCAGCAGCTCCACGGCCACCCGCGCCGCCCCCACTCCGAGGCCGGTGTGAGCCATGAATGGCCCCATATCGTCCCGCGCCAGGTAGGCGTAGCAATCGGCCCTCATCCATGAGCGGACGAGGTCCGGCAGCCGCATCATTCTACGCTGGCGGTACCACCAGAACGATCTGGCGTCCTCGAAGGCGTCCATCCATCTGACCCCGTCCCGCCACTCCGGCTGCTCCGCCGGAGGGACGCCGGTGAGGTCATTGTACTGAATCAGGGGAAAGTTGACCCCGGCGTAGGTGGCCTGGACGTTCTGCGCCCACAGCCGTGGGTTGAGCTCGATCATCTGGTAACGTCCGGTGCGCCGGTCCATCTTCAGCTCGATCGAGCCGATGCCCCTATACTCGATGGCCTCCAGGAAGTCCAGGCCTATCCTCTCTGCCGTGGCATCATGAATGCTCTCCATCGTCGTTCCGACCCCGAACTCCACGGGGTTCTGGCGTATCTTCCTGGTCAGGAACAGGGCGCGCCTGCTGCCGTCCATGCCGTAGTAGGCGCACACCTTCACGTGGTTGGTGTTCGGTCCGTCGATGACGGTCTGCACCAGGGCCTCCAGGCCAGCGCGGAAGACATCCTCGTATCGCTCCTTGAGCTCCCGGGCGCTGTTGACCTTGAAACCCTTGTTGCCGAACCTCGCGTACCACAGGTGCGAGTAGTATGGCTTGATGAAAGCCGGATAGCTCAGGCGCTCGGAGGCCGCCTCCACCTCTGTCATGTCCGAAGGAAAGAACGTCGGCGGAAGGGGGGCGCCAACCCTCATCGCCTCCTCGTACTGCGCCCGCTTGTTCACCATGCCGTCCAAGATCCGGCGTGATGGTATGCAGAACCGGTAACGTTCTTCCAGCTGCTCGCGGAAGCGGGACAGGAAGAGGACGAACGCGTCGGAGGTCGGGAACAGCACGCCCTTCTCGCCGTTCCCGGGCTGGGACATCAGCGCTTCGAGCGCGTCCTCAGGCCTCGCCGCTGGATCGGGTATGACCAGTGGATGAGCGTAGCGGGACCGCAGGCCTGCGGCGCCTTTCGAACTGTCAACGGCGATGACATCGATGTTCTCGCGTCCCAGGCTGCGGACCGCCCCTACGCCGTTCGGAGTGCTCACTCCAAGCACGTATGCCCTGGCCTGATTTCTCATGATATTGCCGCTCCCGCGCTGGGCGCCGTTCCAACCGATATGGTCGATGCCCAGCCGGGCTTGGCAAATGTCCCCATCCTCCGCATCGATAGATAGGACGTAGCCCGCCCCTTTTATTGGTTGGCCATCATCCCGTGCCGGCGATCCTCTCCAGGAGAGCATAGTCGAGATGCTCCTTGGATGAGGTGTACAGCTGTTCGAGGGACTCCATCCAGGCCACTTGCCCGTCCCCCGTTCCGGCCACCGTGCCGCGGTCCCTTCCCAGGTCCAACGAGTCCTCCGCCGGAAGTCGGAACCGGGACAGGGGCAGAACGCCGGCGCACGGGATCCCTGTCAGCTCTTCGAGCTTCTCTATGCCGGGGGCGAGGATGCTGGCGTCGCCGCGGAAGCGGTTGATGATGAACGCCTTGATGCGCTTCCGTCGTTCTGGAGGCAGTAAGAGGAACGTGCCGTACAGCCCGGCGAACACCCCGCCGCGATCGATATCGCCCACCAGGACGACGGGTGCATCCGCCATCTCGGCGGTCGCCATGTTGGCGATGTCCCGGTCCGATAGGTTGATCTCGGCCGCTCCTCCCGCGCCTTCCAGGACGACAATGTCGGAACGAGCGGCGATCACGCCGTACGCTTCGACGACCGCGTCGCGGAGCATCTCCCTCGGAGCCGGGTTGTCCGGACCTACGTTGGTCAGCGGACGTCCCTTCAGCACCACCTGCATGCCTCGCGCGCCGTGCGGCTTGAGGAGAATGGGGTTCATGGCCCAGTGAGGCTCCGTGCCGCAGGCCCACGCCTGGTACGCCTGTGATATCCCTATCTCCTCGCCGGTCGCCGTCACGTAGGAGTTCAGCGACAGGTTCTGCGACTTGAACGGCGACACCCTCATGCCGCGTGAAGCGAAGTGGCGGCACAGCATCGCCGCGATGGTGGTCTTGCCAGCGCCGGACGTCGCTCCAAGCACCATGATGTTGTTCACGGCCCGGCCTCCATGATCTTCAGCATCGTATCGATGTCGAGATGCTCCTCCACCGTACGGGCCACCCGGGACAGGCTCTCCTCGACCGTGGCGTCGTAGTCGATGACGCTCCTCGATCCGCTATTTCCGGCCAGGGACAGGAACCTGCTCCGGAACGACGGCCGGTCGAACAGCCCGTGTACGTACGTACCCATCACCATGCCATTGGGCGAGATGCTGCCCTCGCCCCTGACGCCGCGGTCGGAACGGAGCAGGAACAGCGGGCTTTCCTTGCTCTCGGTTGCGCCCATATGTATCTCGTATCCACGGACTTCGCCCTCGCCGTCGGCCATGGTCCCTTCCACTCGAACCGTCCTTTTCTCGTAGGCGCCGAAGCGGCTGACCGAGCGAATAAGGCCCAGGCCTTCATACGATCCTCCCTCGTCGCCCTCCACGCCGTTGGGGTCCTCTATTCTCCCGCCCAACATCTGATATCCGCCGCACACGCCGATGATGGGGACCTTTCCCCGGGCGTCGACGATCGCCCGATCAAGCCCCTTACGGCGAAGCCACTGCAGGTCGGCCACGGTGTTCTTGGTGCCCGGAATGATGATGGCATCCGCTGCGGCGACCTCGGACGGGCGGTCGATGAACGTTACCGACGCTCCTCCTCCGATCTCCAGCGCGTCAAAGTCGGTGAAGTTGGCCATGTGAGGCAGTCTTATCACGCCGACCCGAACGCCTTCGCCCCCTCGATCGTCGAGCCCTTGGGAATCCTCGTCCGGAAGGGCATGTTCGATGTGCGGAATGACGCCCAGCACCGGGATGCCGGTCAGCCGTTCAAGCTCATCGATCCCGCTCCTCAGGTCGGCCGCACTGCCATGCATGTTGTTGATGATGATGCCCTTGAACCTCGCCCGGCGCTCGGGCGGAAGAAGCATCAGGGTGCCGTAGGCGTAGGCGAACGCGCCGCCCCATTCGATGTTCACCACCAGGAGGCACGGCGCATCGGCGATCTCGGCGGTCATCATGTTGGCGAGGTCGACATCGGCGATGTTGATCTCGGCGGGAGAGCCGGCTCCCTCGATCACGACGGCATCGAAGCGGCTGGCCAGGTGGCGGTAGGCTTCCTTGACCACTTTCGGGCCCTCCTCCGTGGTGAATCCGCCGTAATAGGTGGGGACGTTCATGTCCCGGTACGGGCGGCCGAGCACGATCACCTGCGACACATCATCCTTCTTCGGCTTGAGGAGCACGGGGTTCATGCGCGCCTCCGCCTCGATCCGCGATGCTTGCGCCTGAAGGGCCTGAGCGCGGGAGATCTCCTCTCCTCTCGCCGTCACGGTCGAGTTCAGCGACATGTTCTGAGACTTGAACGGCGCGACCCTCCAGCCGCGATCGTTGAGTATGCGGCAGATCGCCGCGACCAGGAGCGTCTTGCCGGCGCCGGACGTCGCTCCGAGCACCATCAGTGGTTTGGCAGCTATAGGAAATCGCTGCTCCATCTCTTTCTTGATGCCATGCAGTTCATTGATGCTTGGCCGAGACGAAATGGACAGGCGCTCTTTGACGGCCTTTCCGACGTCGGGACGATGGGCCCACAGGCAGTCTTGGCATGACCACACCATGCCGCCCGTGCGCGATTCGACGAGCTTGCCGAGCCGCTCGTCGTCGCAAGGGTAGAACGGGCAGAAGCACAGCGTGCAGTCCTGGCCCTGATGGTGGCAGGGATAGTAATCGCAGCTCTCATTGGAACCAGTCGGACCGGACAGGTTCTCCGCGACCCTGTCCCAGTAGTCCTTTCCCACACCGTTAGAACTGGTCATTGCCCCGCCCTTGAACTAATTGGATGTATCATCCAATCTGTATTTATAGGGCGCATATGATGGTTATATATCAAACAGTAATGATTCCTATTACGATGGCGGAACGGAAGCGGTGGACCAAGCAAGCGAGGACCATTCTAGACATCATCTACACCAACGAAGAGAGCCTGACCGCGAGCGGGATCTACGATATCGCCCGGGAGGCGCATCCGAACATATCCCTCGGGACCGTGTACCGGAATCTGAAGAGGCTCGATGAGGCCGGACTGATACGAGAGACAACCTCCAACGGCGTCAGTGTTTACTTCAAGCATCCGTTCTCCAGCGCCCACCTCGAATGCGAGGTCTGCCATAGCATCATTCCCGTGGACATCATGATAGATGTCGGCGACATCAACCGCCGGACCGGCCACGTCGTCAAGAAATGGGACCTCCGGCTGATCGGTACGTGCAAGGAGTGTGAGGGCCGATGCATATAATGGAAGGCTTCCTCCCTCTTGAATGGTGCATTTTCTGGGCCCTGCTGTCGGCCCCGGTGCTGGTGTGGGGTTTTCATCGCCTCCGGGTGCTGTTTCAGGAGCAGCCGGAAAAGAAGCTCCTCGTGGCCGTGGCGGGCGCGTTCATGCTCGTGCTGTCGTCGCTCAAGCTGCCATCCATCGGCGGCTCATCGTCCCATCCGACCGGGGCCGGTGTAAGCACCGTCCTGTTCGGCGTGGGCGTCACCTCCATTCTCACTACGATCGTCCTCATGTTCCAGGCCATGCTGCTGGCTCATGGCGGCATTACCACGCTGGGCGCCAACATATTCTCCATGGGCATCGCGGGGCCGTTCTTCGGCATCCTCGTATATCGGGCGGTCATGCGCACCCAGGCACGTTCCAGCGTGGCGGTGTTCTCCGCGGCCTTCACGGCCGATCTTATGACATACGTCGTCACCTCGGGACAGCTGGCGCTCGCATTCCCCGGAGAGGGCGGCGCGTTCGCCTCCTTTCAGGTGTTCATGGCCGTCTTCGCCTTCACCCAGCTTCCTCTGGCGATCGTGGAGGGCGTGGTCACGGCCATGTTCTTCTCCTTCCTTGGAAGGACGAGGCCGGAGCTCATGGACGGGCTGTCGCTCTCGGAGGGCAGGATCGGAAGGAAGGCATCGAAGGTGCTTGCCGCCGTCACTATCGTCTGCTTGATCGGCGCGGTGGCGATGGTGAACCTGGGAGGACTTCAAGGAACGGACGACAAGGGCGGGGAGGCTGTACAGGACCTCGTCCCGGACTTCGCGCCGTGGGCGAACAGCCTGCTGGAACTGGATGATACGACCGAGATCATTCTGTTCATAGTGCAGGGCCTCATCGGTGCCGTGCTGCTCGTATACGTGTTCATACGATGGAGGCGGCGCAAGGCGCTGGTCGAGGAGAGCTCCGATGTTCGCGATGGATGAGATCGCCAACTCCTCTCCGGCCAAATCGTGGCCGCCGCTGGGCAAGCTGCTCCTCGCGCTCTCCTTGCTGATCGTATCGCTGGTGAGCACCTCTCCTGCCGTTCCCTTAGCGGCCCTGGTCATCGGGATCGCCCTGCTGGCATACTCTACATCGTTCCGATTTCCGAAGATCATCGCGTTGGCCATACTGGACGGGGTGGCGGTGGTGGCGGTCGGCGTGCTCATCATCGCGGCGGTCACGGACGGCGCTCCTGCTTACGTGCTGCCGCTCGGCCCCTGGGACGTGGCATTCACCGACCGCGGCATCGACCTGGCAGTGCTCGTCCTCCTTCGCTCGATCGCCGGCATCTCGGTCATGCTGTTCTTCGCCACCTCCACTCCCATCTCTCACATGGCTCATGCCATGAGGTCGGTCCGACTGCCCAGGGAGCTCGCGGAACTGGTCATACTGGTGTACCGGTACTCCTTCCTGGTGCTCGAGCAATCGGAAAAGATGTTCGTCGCCGCCCGATGCCGACTCGGCACGAAGGGGCTGAAGAACTCGTTGAGAACGTTCTCCATGATCTCCGTGGGGATGTTCACCCGCTCCGTCGACGCGGCCGAGCGGTCCCAGACGGCGCTACACTGCCGGAACTTCAAAGGCGAGTTCCCGGTCTACCGGCCGCCGGCCCGGTTGACCGCAGGTTGGGCGTTGCTTCCGGTGGTGTCCTTCGCTGCGCTGTACATCGTCAACCTGTTGCTAACGGGCAAGGTGGTCATCTGAACCTTCTTCAACCAACGACGGAACCGGACGGTTCTGCCCTTTCGATCCGGAGGACGATTCCATGAACAATTCCGAATGGGTATTGGATGCTAGGAACGTCAGTTACGCCTATGGCGGCAAGACGCTTGCTCTGCAGGATGTCTCCCTCCGCATCGCCAGGGGAAGCAAGGCCACCATCCTGGGAGCGAACGGCGCGGGGAAGAGCACGCTGTTCCTTCATTTCAATGGCATACTGAGACCGCGCTCCGGCGAGATCCTCTTCGACGGGGCCCCGATCAGCTACCGGGCAAAGGACCTCGGCGCCATAAGGGAGCGTGTGGCCGTGGTGCTGCAGAACCCCGACGACCAGATATTCTCCAGTACGGTGGAGGAGGACGTGGCGTTCGGGCCGATGAATCTCGGCATTCCCCGTTCAGAGGTGGACAAGAGGACGGAAGAGGCGCTCACGCTGACCGGCCTGAGCAAGATGAGAGAGCGATCCACGCAGCAGCTGTCGTTCGGGCAGCGCAAGCGCGTAGCCCTCGCCGGCGCGCTGGCCATGCGCCCCCAGGTGCTGGTGATGGACGAGCCGACCGCCGGTATGGACACCCACATGGTGGGCGAGATCATGGAGCTGACCGACAAGCTCAACGAGCAGGGGATGACGATCGTCATCTCCACTCACGATGTCGACCTGGCATACTGCTGGTCGGACAGCGTTCACGTGCTGGACCGTGGCCGGGCGGTCTTCTCCGGAACTCCGGAAGGCTTCTTCAATCGGCCCCGGGATGTGAACGACGCCGGCCTGGTGGTGCCGTCGATGTACGAGATCAACCGTCTGGCCATGGCCTCGCTGGACTTGCCGGAGCATCCTCATCCCAAGACCTCGAGCGAATTGCTGGCCAAGATGAGCAAGTGCCGCCCGGGCCGGCTGTTCGTCGATCAGGGCGGCAATGGCGGGAGCGCGCCTCCCCACGCCACGGCCGGCATATACGGACCGATGCACCGCGCCGCCGCGGCCGCCGGGGAGTTGAACATCGAGTACTCGTACAACGGGCTCGAGGGCTGCCTGGGAGAGGTGCTGCTGGGCCGGGATGCGGTGCTGGTCCTCGATCCCGGACTGAAGGGTCAGGTGGAGAGGAAGCTGGACCGCCTGGACAAGGTGTTCGGACAGCGGATCGAGGCCTTATGGAGTTGACATTCTTAATCCAACGACGCCGAGATCGCTGCCTTCAAGGAACGTCATCCAGGGGAGCACCGCAGAAATGGCATCTGTGATCGTCCTTGTGATTGGTC
>ENA-UOOH01000281-UOOH01000281.1-fermentation-metagenome-genome-assembly--contig:-NODE-281-length-62376-cov-13.430609_pt1 | contig 62376 bp, 61 predicted proteins | sample MGYA00245778_ERZ724025 | MGnify/ENA primary metagenome ERZ724025 (study PRJEB28704, sample SAMN03018313) | fermentation metagenome | biome: anthropogenic terrestrial biome; feature: soil; material... | reverse complement strand
GGCAGAGACTGCATTCAAATAATGGATATCTCTCCCCTAGTGAATTCGAAAGAGTAAATCAGTCCAGCTTCTTATTGTCCGCTTAGGCTTGACCAGATCAGATTTGTCTGATGTGCTCCTTAATATTGCAGGAATTTACCTAGGGCTAAATATTGGAGTATATTTTGCGCAAGAAGCTCGGCCTGAGGGAAGGTGACAAGGTTATCTTCATTGAAAAAGGCGATAATATTATTTTCGCCAACGCTGCTAAGGTCGCTTTCAGGAATATGCAGAATGCATTTGAGAGCGAGGCGGAAAAGCTTGGCTTGAAAGATGAACGGGATGTCGTGGATTTGGTGGATGAGGTTCGCAAGGAAATGTGGAATAAGCGATATGCGGATAATGATTGATACCAATGTCCTGGTTTCCATTTTTTTTCCATTTACTAAAATGTCTCGTTTAGTTGATGTAATTATGGAGCGGCACACGATTGTCCTGCCGTCCTATGTGTTGGACGAATTAAAGACAGTCATCAAACGGAAGTTCTCGGAGAAATTCGATTTACTAGATCGATTTATCCAGGAACTTCCGTTTTCTCTGATCAATTGGTTCAGATGGGAGGTGCTTTTACGGGTAGATTTTTCTTTCTTTCCCAATTACAATGATTGTGAAAGATAATATTTAAGATAAACTAAATCAAATATGGAGGGATTTGCATGGATAACGTTTGTGAAGAATGTAGAAGCAAAAAAATAGCCGAAGGTAGTTTGCTAAATATGTCGGGACCAGTCGGGTTTTATCCAGAAGGTGAAGAGTCAAAGATTAAAGCAAAATATTCAATTGTTAAATGCAAAGCATGCAAAGATTGTGGCCATATTTTTGACTTAAGATTGGTAAATTCATCAAACATTTAAGTTAGACGGTAAAAAAAAGCCGGTGATGTTGTCACCGCATTTTATGTTTGCAATTAGATGTATTAGCAATCAACCGCAGAGGCGTAACTGGGGGGGAGTCGACGTTTGAAAAGAATGCCGAGAAAGAATGTCATGCTCGATCTAGTAATTGCCGGGACTGAAGTATCTGTAGAAAAAAAGAAGATAAAAAACATGTATATCCGCGTTACTCCGCCTGATGGCCAGGTAAGATTAACAGCTCCCCTCTCGGTATCAGAAGATGCTATGCGCATGTTTGTATCTTCCCACATCCGGTGGATCAAAAAGCATCAGCAGAGATTTGCCCATCAGCCAGTGCCAGCCGAGGGGAAATATGTTACCGGGGAAAGCTACTTGATATGGGGGCAAAGCTATCCCTTAGAGGTCGTCTATAGCAATGGGAAAAATGCAGTTTATTTTAGCGGACAGAAAATTGTACTCCATGTGAGTAAAGATAGCACCCCACAACAACGGACGACTGTTATGAATGAATGGTATAGAGAAATATTAAAGGCAGCTATTCCTCCTGTGCTGGCAAAGTGCGAAAAGGTCGTAGGTGTTAAAGCACTGGAATGGCGGGTTAAGAAGATGCGCACCCGGTGGGGAACTTGTAATATTCAAAAAAGAAGAGTTTGGCTTAACTTGCATCTGGTCAAGAAGGCGCCTGAATGCCTAGAGTATGTCATCATTCATGAGTTGGTACATTTGCTGGAGAAAGGTCACAACGACATATTCAAAGCATATATGGATAGGTTTTATCCCGATTGGCGAAGGGTAAAATACCAGTTAAATAACCAGTTGCTTGACTAGAATGAATATCATTTAGGAGTTGCTTGCCATAGCTCTAAGCCTTATCACCGCTCATTTTACCTTGAAAGGCGATCACTGCCAGTACAAAAACCGCAACGGTATAGGCCAATACCACAAGCAGGTGCGGAATACTGCCCCGGCTCGTTCACTGTATTGGAGGACGGAAGGCTCTGGACGCGCTGGGGCTTTACCGACCCGGACGCTACAGCACTTTGGTTTTTGAGAGCGGTCTGCAAGATTGTGCGAGTCAATGAGGAGGGGTAGCCTATGGAGATCCATAACTATGCCGACTTTGCCGCTGCTCTCCTAGCCAGACCGGAATGTTTATCACTATGTGCGGGCGGCAACAAAAGCGCTCCAAGCTGGGCAAGGAATACGGCTGGTCGTCCACCGTGTTTTGCACCACCGAGCGGTTTTGGGGCAGCGCCGATTGTATGAGCAAACAGCAAAAATTAGCGAGCGGGAGGCGGTGCAGCGGATAACCGAGGGGTGATGCTATGAAGCGGTCGTGATGGTGCAATCATTGAACATCCGTTGGGCGAATGCTTTTTCAGTTCCTATATGTTTGGACTGATTGACCGGTTTGGCGCATAACTCAAAGTTTAGCAATTTAATAAGCCAAATGATTTTGGATAGGTTTCTATCTCTAATGCTTTACAAAGTTCCATAGCCCATTCTCTGTAACCGTATGCGACAGAGGTGATAATATTATCTTCGCCAACGCTGCTAAGGTCGCTTTATCCAAACTTCCATAGCGACATCGGGGACGGTGTCGCTGCGGGGCTCAATATTCTCATTAAGCCAGGCCTACATTTCAGCCGATACAAAAAAATTGCCAGTTGTAGACAACTGGTATAAGCTATAAAAAGAATATTTGAAGTTATCTACCTGGTGACAAATGTATCAGCTATTTCTGCTAGAATTTCGCCCTTTTCCAGCATACAGCAATAATTGTGAGCGAACAACCACCTGATTTTTTCAGCTATATATTGGGGGTTGTTTTTGTTATGTAATATTACCTGGTCTTAAATGGACCCAGGTTATTTAATTTAGTGATGTGGAAGGCAATGTCCCCTGGGTCAGTTGTAGGGGCGTCTCCCCGCCCGGCTGATTTTATAGCCGCATCTAAAATGCAATTTGCTCATTTGTCATATATTGTTGAAAAAAGGCCCACGATTGTTCTGTGGCGAATAGAAGGAATATTGTTATCAATGTAGAACCAAAATGGTGAGTCCGAAAATATGGTTCTATCCCGTTGTGTTTTCCGGTTCAGGTAGGATAGATATCCTGTCACCTTACTTATGCTCATGTTTGAGGAATAAAGGTACGCGCGCCTTTAGATAAAATGAAGATTGAATAAGGAGGTAAGCATGTCCAGGAAACTGACAAAAAAACTGCTGGCTGTAATTATTGGCTTATGTGTTTGTATAAGCTTCTTTCCGAGCCCAGCTAGGGCAGCGATGACCTATTACAATTCCTACACCTGGAAGGGCGGCTTTTTGTGGCTGAAGACCTACACCGGCAAAGTTTACCGTGACTCCAATTGGTTTTCTGTTTTTTGGGGTAATGCTAGTGTTTCGACGGGTTTTGATTACAAAGATAACGTTGGCGTTACCTTATCTCAAACTAGGAGCTTTACCATCGGTAAGCAGACAAAAAATACTCTATCCGCAGGTGTAGATTTCAGTGGCTGGGGGGTTCCAGTCAAAGTGGGCGGTTCGATCGAGACCACCAATTCTTATACCTGGGGAATATCTAATACTTCAGTAAGGACTGTTCCAGATTCGGCACCAAGGGGTTACTACTCCTACAATGTTTGCATCAATACGTACAAGATAAAGATCAACAAATACGAGGGGAGCACCTATTTGAGTTCACTGACATTTTCTGCTCCCCGCAGCGAACCCTATCGCTCAATTGTGTACAATCCTAATAACGCAGACTATAGTGGGGTAATTCGCTACTAGGCCTGTGTTTGCCCAGTTCCGATAATAACCACAGGAAATTACGGGTCATTGGCTCTTCCATCTTTAGCAAGAAGGCCGGGCTGGTGACCCGGATTCTTACTTAGTACTATTGTAATTAAGAGATAGAATGGAGGGATGAATTTGAAAAAGCTGGGCGCAAAAGTCTTATTACTGCTTTTTATTCTGGTCACAGTATGCTCATGTGCTGGAGGAGAAGCAAAAGAAGATTTCTACTCCAATGCCAGTGAACTGCTGGTTAACTCCGCCAGTGAAGGGGTGCTTTCTTTTGGTTTTACCCTTTTTACGAAAACCAAGATTTACAAGGTAGAATGTATTGGCCTTGATGGCCCAGGGATAAACTACCAAGATTACAATGTAGAGGTCCTTGACAATAATGTTGACCAGCTAAATGAATATCGCTACAAAGGATTGTATGTTCAGACATTGTTAATAACGATTACACCACGGGTTTCGATTGAAAAATGCAATATCACTCGGATACATCTAAATGTAGATGGAGAAAAGCACAAGGTCGATTTCCCTCATCCACTTATCCATGATTTTACCTATGGCAATTTCTTTACCGAAGAGTTGAGGATTGCAATAATTCCCAATGAATTCCCTAGCAGTTTTATCAATGATTCTGAGCAGCAATTGACATATATGTTTACTGCTACTGAGGATGTTGTCCTAGAAGAAATTGCTTGTACAGATTTCCTCGAGTTAACAGACTTCCTGATTAGGGAGAACGGTGTCCTTGTCGGGGACAGCGCATTTCCTGTTTCCTTTTCTGCGGGTTCAGATGTAGACATAAGCTTTAGATATACATCTGACCTTGCTAATGAGTGTAGCTATGTGGCAACAAACCTGATCTTTAAGTACAGAAAGGCGTCAAATAACGAAGAACTGGTCAATATGGTTCAGCTCATTTTTGATCCCATCTATCCCATAAGTGATAATAATACATCTCCACTTGATCACTTAATTGACTGCCTTATTTTAGATTGAAGATTTGATTAGTGTCAATAACATTCTCTAGGGGGAACCGAATGTGGCAAGGAAGATCCTACCTGCGGCCTTAATTTTGTCGATATTGACATCATGCGTGCTAGGGATTCTATTGCTATCCCAAAGGCCGGAAGATCAGATAACCGGGGGAGCCGATGCCCCATCCCGCAGCACTCAGTTAAAAGCAACTGTGGAGTCCGGTGTGATTACCAGTGAATTTTATACTGAGGGAAGAGTAGTCAGCAACAGCCCGGAATATTATATTGAGACAATCGCAGTGGAATTTACTAGGCAATCAGACCGTGATGGCTTTAAAATGTATAAGGAAAAAACTGCTGAGATTAATCAAGGGGAAAGACTGTATAGTTTCCGAGGTAAGGATTATAACGCTTTATGCAATTGTAGGCTAGTGGATGTTCAGATTAGTAAGGACATGGCTATTATTGACTTGCTTAATTATGAAAAGTTGTTTATTGAAACTGCAGTTGGACTGGAAAAGCTGGAGCATCTCGATCTTCACTCAGAGGTGAGTATTCGTAGCCATACGAGCACTGTTGCTGCCTATGAGGGAAGTATAATTAACATTGGCTATGAGGTAGACAATGGTTTGATTCCTGTAATGATCAGGACAAGTGAAAGAATGTTACCTGGAACTGAAGTTAAGATAACTTTCACAACTACTAGAGATATCGCGTCTCTGTATATCCTTAAACAGATGCTGAAACAAGATAGTGATGGGTATTATCTTGAAATCTTAAAGGAGAATGGGGAACGGGAGCGTGCTAATGTAGAAATTGGGGAGTTCTTTCTATCTTATCAAGGGGACACCCCTACTGAATTCGTTGAGATATTAAGCGGTGTATCTGAGGGAAGTACGATTATTACGGACATTCTTCAAGTTGATACCACGGCGGAAGTGAAGGATTGAATATGTTGGAAGCCATTATCCGCCTGTCGAACATAAAAAAAACCTACGATAACATCGAATACGTATTAAATGGTGTGGATTTTCAATCTGGTAAGGGTGAATTTGTTGTCATTCAAGGAAAATCAGGCTCTGGCAAGAGCACTTTGCTAAACATAATAGGTTTATTAGATACTTATACCTCAGGCCAGTACTTTTTTGAAGATAGGTTAATAAATCCCCAAAAAAATTATCCGCACTTAAGAGCGAATAAAATCGGTTTTGTTTTTCAGTCATATCATCTCATTGAATCTCTAAGTGTAAAGGAAAATGTTCTCTTACCCTTCCTATACAGCGATTCAAGGCTTAATAGCTGTACATTGACGACGATAGAGTCTATCTTAGACAAGTTCAATCTGAGTAAGTTTGAAAGAAAAAAGGTATCTCTATTGTCGGGAGGAGAAAAGCAACGGGTTGCTATAGCCAGAGCGATAATAAAGTATCCTGACATCATTATTGCTGACGAACCAACGGGGAATCTCGATGAAGAAAACACGTCAACTATTATCAATGCTTTTCAACAGTTAGCGAGAGCGGGCAATGCAGCAATTATTATGGTTACCCATAATTCTCAAATCGCTGACTGCGGCACTAGCAAATACCTGTTATCCGAAGGGAAACTAATTCGATGCTAAAAGGGAATAAGGTGTTTTTCTATCTGAAGCACGTAGTAAACATGTCCTTTAATAATAAGCCAAGGGTAGTTTTATCTTTAGTGGGTTTAACGGTAGGCTTGTTTATTTTCACTTTGGGGAACATCATCATTGACTCATATTATAATGATAATCTACGTTGGGCATGGCAGATGACTAATGAAACATTAGTTCTGGAAGTGCAAACAGATCATCAAGATAACCTGACAGAATTAACCCGCTTGGATAGGGAGCACCTGTTGAGTTCTGTCAGTTTAAGCTCTCCCTCAACCATTTTCATTGCTACTGGTGAAGATGGTAGTTTGTGTTCATTATCAGCTACAGTAATGGGAGTCTCAGAGCTGGATAAGATTGTTCCCATACATCACGATATTCACCATTCCATTGGCATTGGCATTGATTTGTTAAGAGGCAGATTGATTAATGCCAATGATGTGGCACTCCAAAGAAATGTTGTTGTCATAGACCAGTTTACCGAGGATCTTCTCTTTCAAGGCAGTAATTCCCTAGGTAAGTATTTGCACTTAGACGTTGAAGTTCCAGGAATGTCATCTGTACATTCCGGCCAAGGGACAAATGCAACGAAACGAAAACTCGAAATAATTGGGGTTATTAAGAACTCCTACGCCACTAAAGTTGAAAAAATGGAATATAGGAAGTTCGTTGCTGAAGGCGGTGTATCATTTTTAAATACAACGATATACTGCCCTATTACTATAGTAGACATTGAAGAAGATATTGCCCCTCGCAAGCTGTTAATGTGGAACATTGAAGACAAAAATAATTATGCTGATATGCATCAAATACTGGTTGATTATGGTCATGTTTATCGGAACGACTTTAGTTCCTATAACGTAATTACAAGGAACGATGTAATTATAGATGTGGTCAACCAGTTGAAGCCCATGCGTTCTTTCTTAACTGTCATGCTGGTAATTATTCTATTAATCTCCGGGGTTAGTACAATGAGTACAATGTTTTTTTCAGTTAAAGAAAGAATTAATGAGATTGGAATAAAAAAAGCCTTGGGGGCAACCAAACTAGATATCTTATGCCAGTACGTACTAGAAGGCATGCTGCTGTCCTTTATTGCCGCAATTATTGCCGTGTGCTTAAGTTCTTTACTAGCCCTTATTCTGCAAAACTATTTATTTTACTCTATGCACTTGTTGTTTGAAATTTCCTTATCTCTGCGAAACCTTCTACTACCTATCCTCTTGGCGGGAATTTATGGTTTTGTTTTCAGCCTCATTCCAAGCTACTATGGAGCAAGGATAATGGTTACCCATGCCTTGAGGTTTGAGTGAAGTAATGTGTGAAGGAACCTCTGTGCCCCCTATATGTTAGGATAGTTGTCGTGTGGATGATATTATGTTCTTAGAAAGGTTGTGTCTACACGATGGCAAGAAGAGTGTTCACAAACGAATATAAAAGGCAGATATTGGAGCAGCTGCTTCCTCCAAATAATAAGACTGTGCCTGAAATCGCAGCTTCAGAAAACATCCCTAAAACAACTATATATAACTGGGTAGCCAAGGCACGTAAAGATGGGCAGGTTATCCCCAATAACAGCAACCCCTCAAATGATGGCAAGTGGAATGAGCTAGATAAGTTGCGAATTGTAATCGAGGCTTCCTGTAGGCTCATCGGCCAATATCAGTTCACAAGGCTTAATCAGAAGCCTGGCAATGGCAATCCTCTGTTGTTCCCCGCCGGAACACTTGTATACCTTTTGGTTCTCAAATCCCTTGAGTCCTACCTCTTCCAAGGCATTTTTAATTAATGCATCCTCATCGGGAATGAACGGGATCGTAGATACGGAACAGACTGCTTGGTGCTGAATGCTCGATTACCATGTTGGGAGTGAAGGGTATCATTATACAGAATAGTCATTTTTTTTACTAGAAGCGTACAGATGAGACAGTCAAATGTTTATTTCACGGGGCTTCAAATGAGGGAGGCATAGGCAATATGCGAGATTACAGTGTATTTGACATCGTAGGCCCTATAATGATTGGGCCCTCTAGCTCTCACACCGCTGGTGCGGCAAGATTGGCCAAGGTGGCAGCTACCATTGCAGACGGAAAAATTATTAAGGCTGAGTTTTTGCTGCACGGCTCTTTTGCAGAAACATATAAAGGTCACGGTACAGACAAGGCTTTAGCCGCTGGCATTTTGGCTATGGAACCCTGGGATGAAAGATTGAAGGACTCATTTGAAGTGGCAGCTGAGGAAGGAATAGAAATTATCTTTACTCCCACTGATCTAGGAGAAGTGCACCCGAATACAGTTAAATTTATTCTTACCAAAGACGATGGCAGTGTGGCAAACATTACAGGCTCTTCCATTGGCGGAGGCAATATACTTATTTTTGATATTGATGGACAAGAAGTCTCTTTTACTGGCAAATATCCGACCCTCCTAGCCCAATACAGGGACTTGCCAGGCGTAATATCAAAGGTGTCTTCTGTTTTGTATGAAGAGAACATCAACATAGCCAACATGCGTGTTTACCGAAATGGAAAGGGAAAGACGGCAACAATGGCGCTGGAAGCTGATAGTATCATTACGGAAACGGTCACGGAAAAAATTAGAAGCATCAAAGAAATGAATAGTGTACAATCCATTAATCCTATTGTGGAGGGGGTATTTTAGTGTTTGCTGCAAGCGGAGAAGAATTAGTGAGAATATGCAACGATAATCACATTCCCATATGGGAATATGCCATACGCGAAGAAGTCATACGAAGCGAAGCCAGCAGATCAGATGTAATAGAAAATATGCGACGCACCCTCCATGTCATGATGGACTCCTCCACATATGCTCAGGATCAACAAGTTAGGTCAATAAGCGGTTTAATCGGTGGGGATGCATACAAGATAAAGATGTATGCAGACAAGGGCATAACGCTTACAGGTGACTTTCTCAATAGAGCAATGGCTAGAGCTATGTCCTCTTCGGAAGTTAATGCAGCTATGGGCAGAATTGTGGCATGCCCCACAGCAGGTTCCTGCGGGATTCTGCCGGCAGTTATTTTGTCGGCGGGGGAAAAACTCAAAAAAGCTAAAGATGAATTGTTAAATGCCTTGTTTACCGCGGCAGGAGTAGGAATTATTATTGCAAAGAATGCCACCCTTGCTGGGGCCGAAGGAGGCTGTCAGGCAGAATGCGGTTCGGCAGCTGCCATGGCATCGGCGGCAGTTGTGGAAATGATGGGGGGAACTCCTGAACAGGCTTTAAATGCAGCGGCAATAGTTATTAAAAACATACTAGGTCTTGTCTGTGATCCGGTGGCGGGTTTGGTTGAAGTCCCTTGCGCCAAAAGAAATGTTGCCGGTACTGTCAGTGCCTTGACTACCGCAGATCTGGTGATGAGTGGGGTATCCAGTAAAATCCCCTTCGACGAAGTCGTTGGGGCAATGTACAAAGTAGGAAGACAGATGCCTGTAGAGCTTCGGGAAACTGCTCAGGGCGGAATAGCCATAACACCTACAGCATTAAAATTCAAAAAAGAAATATTCAAAGATTAGTCCTTGACCAAGGGATGGGGGCTTTAACCCAGGGTGTAGCCAGGGGGGATGGTGCTTGAAAGGAAAGCTGGGAAAGAGAGTTATGCAGGAACTAGTAGTTGACGGCATAAAAATCTCTGTAGAAAAAAAGAAAATAAAAAATGTGTATATCCGCGTTACTCCGCCTATTGGGCAAGTAAAAATAACTGCTCCCCTCTCGGTTTCAGAAGATGCTATCTGTAAATTCGTATCTTTCCGTAGCCGGTGGATCCATAAGCATCAGCAGAGATTTTTACAGCAGCCGGTTTCGGCCAAGGTAAAATATCTTAACGGAGAAAACCTCCTTTTGTGGGGGCAAAGCTATCCCCTGGAGGTTGTCTGTAGCGGGAGGAATGCAGTTACTTTTGCTGACCAGAAAATTGTGCTCCAAGTGAATAATGCCAGCACCCAGCAATGTGAGGCTGTTATCAATGAGTGGTACAGGGAGACATTAAAGGCGGCCATTCCCCTTGTGCTGGCAAAGTGCGAAAGGATTGTAGGCGTTAAAGCAGGGGAATCGCGAATTAAGAATATGCGCACCCGGTGGGGGACGTGCAATATTCAAGAGAGAAGAATCTGGGTCAACCTGCAACTAGTTAAGAAGACACCAGAAGGCCTGGAGTATGTTATCACTCATGAACTGGTACATTTACTGGAGAAAGGTCACAACGATAAGTTTAAGGCATATATGGACAGCTTTTACCCTGATTGGCGCAGGGTAAAAGCTGGTTTAAATAATATAAGCCCTTGACCTTTTAGGGCGCGGATGGATGCCCATAATTCACGGCAGGCAAGGACGTCTAGACCCAAAGTGGGCTCATCAAGAAACAGTATCTGGGGGTCTGTGATCAAAGCCATGGCAACGGAGAGCCGTCTTTGCATGCCGCTGGAAAGATGTTTTGCTTTCTTCTTCTGCACATCTTCGAGTCCTAATTGGGTTATCACTTCCTCCGCCCTTTGTCTGGCGGATTTTTTATTTTGTCCATATAATCCCGCCGTCAGTTCCAGATTTTCAATGACCGACAAGTTGGCGGCTACGGCTGTTTCCTGGGGAGAGATGTTGATTATTTCTTTGACAGCTTGGGGCTGTGCTTTGATGCTATTGCCCAGCAGCACTGCGTCGCCCCCTGTAGGCTTAATCAGGCAAGACAACATGTTAATTGTTGTGGTTTTCCCGGCACCGTTTACACCTAAAAGGGAAAACAATTCTCCTTGCTTAATGGTAAGGCTCAGATCATCTACAGCAAGAAACTCACCGTATTTATTTGACAAGTTCATGATTGTAATCGCGTTCATTCTGCATTCCCCCTCTTTTGAGCATCGAGGATATCTCTCACAAAATCCTTTTCCTGCTCCGAGGCGTCGGAAGAGGCCATAATCCGCTGGATAATCTTGACATAGACGTCATTTTTAATAATGGCTATACCCGGGAATGGCGTATTCTCATCACCAAGGACCATCATACTGTCACCAGGCTTAATGCCAAAGAGCTCTCTGGCCTTTTTAGGAATGACAATTTGCCCTCTCTGGCCGACCTTTACTAATCCAAATAAATGCTTGCCTTCCTTCTGTATCGCCATACAATCCTCCTTTGAAATCCTTCATCCCGATATGAATTACATGAAATATCATGTCATATGTGGTGGCTAACATGTCAATAACTTTATATAAATTAGGATGGTGCTATGCAAGGTAAGCTCATTGGTCCGCTAGAGTAACACGGTAGGTTGGTATTTAGCTAGCTAAAGTTGAAAACCCCCTGCCATAGTGGATATATTAGGGCGGAGGATGATGACCCTTTGCATGCCAAAAACTAAGAACCCATTTTACAGACAATATCTTCCTTTCCTCTTGTTTAACTAAGAACTGCAGGTGCAATGCCCGTTTCGTCTCGGAATCTCGGCACTCGCCGGTTATACACTTAATTAAAAGAAATGCTAAAGGAGTATGCCAAAACCAAACTGGTCTTCCTTACCGGGCATCAATTTGATTTTTATAGCGAAATAGTAGACACCGTTTTTATTATAAAGAATAAAGGTATTATAAAGTATGATGTTGGGTCCATGGAAGGCGAAGAAAAATCTTTGGGGTGGATATATGAAAACAAAATTAAAGATGCTTAAAAATGAGGTCTTGTACTTACTCTATTCAAGATAATTTTCATTTTTTTTGTTGCGCTCATGGGAGTTCTTCTATTGAATGCATATGGTACAGTGCATGCATTAAAAAGTGCCGCCAAGCATTTTGAAAGTACCAAGCAATATTACATAAAACAGGGAGAGGACATAGAACAGGTTCTTAAACAAGATCTTAATGTTAAGCAAGAGCAAGATATAGGTGGCGGAATAGTTACGTATGTGGATAACCCGCTTCGTTATGATTTCGAAGAGGTTAGCAGAACATTAAGTCAACTGAGACCAAAAAACCTTAGCATAAGTATATTGGAAATGCTTACCTTCCTTTTCGGGCCATTTATTTTTGGGTTACTTGGTATTCTGCTATCCACCTATGATTTTAGATATAAAACAGTGAAAGTAAAAAGTTTAAAACAAAGTTGGCGTAGAAATATCCTCATTAAACAAATTGTAAATGTGGCAAGTGTCGCCGTTTTAGTGGTTGGACTGTTCTTAGTGTCAAGGGTTTTAAGTGAAGCTATATTTGCTTATGCAAAATCAACTGTCAGCAACGTAAATCAATATCCGCTGCCAGAGGATGCAGTTTTACAAAGCAGTGTTTTTACCAAACTTTTGGTCAGTATTTTCATAGGAGTTCTATTTTCTATTATAGGGTTTAGCTTCGGATTAGTATTTAAAAGCGCAACCCCTCCCATGGTAATACTTGCCGTTTATAACTTCTTTGTCCCTTCCCTCGGCAAATACGACTTGAAGAATCTTGTTTCCGTTACGGGACATAGGTTTTTTGAATTTAACAGCGATTTGTTCCGTTTGTTTCAACCTGTGAAAGTTAATAGCATTATTGCTATAGGCATCCTGCTGCTAATTGTTGCCTCCTTGGGCTTCACAAATCTGGTAATTGCAAGAAAGCAAAGTAAGTATGTTGTTTAGCGGGGAAGTAGGCCCGAATGAATAAGAAGACGGTATTTATTATTCTTAGTCTAGAGAAACATTAAAGGCAGCTATTCCTCCTGTGCTGGCAAAGTGCGAAAAGGTCGTAGGTGTTAAAGCACTGGAATGGCGGGTTAAGAAGATGCGCACCCGGTGGGGAACTTGTAATATTCAAAAAAGAAGAGTTTGGCTTAACTTGCATCTGGTCAAGAAGGCGCCTGAATGCCTAGAGTATGTCATCATTCATGAGTTGGTACATTTGCTGGAGAAAGGTCACAACGACATATTCAAAGCATATATGGATAGGTTTTATCCCGATTGGCGAAGGGTAAAATACCAGTTAAATAACCAGTTGCTTGACTAGAATGAATATCATTTAGGAGTTGCTTGCCATAGCTCTATGCCTTATCACCGCTCATTTTACTTTGAAAGGCGATCACTGCCAGTACGAAAACCGCAACGGTATAGGCCAATACCACAAGCAGGTGCGGAAGACTGTCGCTGAAGTTGCCGCCTAAGACTGTCCGTATCGCCTCGACGCTATGATAAAAGGGTAGGATATCTGCCGCTTTCTTGAAAACACCGCCGATTAAATCTAGGGGAATAAACACTCCGGATAACCATCCCGCAACATTCGTGAGCAGGGCCCCACACACTCCGCCTACCGCCTTGTCGTTCATCAGGCTACCGGCTAACAAGCCTAATCCTATATACAATAACGAGGTTATTGTTGTCACTACAATAGCAGGCAAGAGGCTTACAGAAATTTCAAGACCCCATAAGCTTGCTGCTAAAAAGGTAATTGCGGCTTGTGGCGCCGTCATGGCCAGCAATGGCAGGGTGTAGCCGATTATAAAATCCTTTGAAGTCATTGGCGATGTGAATAAGCGCATTAAGAACGACGAAGTCCGATCTTTTGATAACAGCATCCCTGCAAACAACGCCATAAACACGGTGGTTGACTCCTAGAAACTTTCCTATCAGCTTGCCATTTCCAGACAGCTTTACATGGCGGTTCTACCTGGCGTGTAACAACAAAATTAGAGCCTGCTGCATACGGTTGATGAAAGGAGGTAGTCATTATGAGACCTAAAACTCTGAATGTGTCTGTATTGTAATCTTGCTTTTAATATTAGGAGTTAATATTATGCAAACCGCAGGCGCAGATTTGTTTAATCCCAAAAAACAGGAGAGTGGTTCTAAGCCAGTTGACCAATCTAAGCAGATATATGGACCATTGAGACTTGTTGAGCCTCATGAAATTGAAGTCAATAAAGATCTTACTTATTCGAGCAGGGGAGAGAAACATCAAAGAGCAGACTTCTTACCGGGAATGTTGAATAGGAATTTTAGTGGTAAGTATTGGTTAAAGTTTAGGGCAGGATTCCCTATCGAGGTTGTTGAATATAAGCTATAAAGCAAAGTAGTGGACAAAGTTAATGTAATAATAATATAGAAAACTGGAAAGCGAATAGAAAAGGGGAACTTCACATTCGGTAGAATGAACCTCAATAAGGAGGCGAGGTTCCTCATAGAATTTATTCTTTCTTTTGATAGATGTAATCATGAAAAATTTGCCAACGCGAATATCCTGTATTTAATCACCACGGTAGCAAGTTTTGCTTGTTCACCGAATAAAAAAATGCAATAGGAGAGATATCTAATGACAATCGAAACCATTGCACAACGAATCCGTACACAACTAGAAGAGCTGAGCGCCTTTACTGCCACCCCAGGTAACGGCGTAACGCGATTCCCCTTTACGCAGGAAGCGCGTAAAGCCAGCGATTACCTCAAAACCCGTATGGAGGAGGTCGGCCTTACAGTAAGAATGGACAATTCCGGCTCGGTCATCGGTCGACTGGAAGGCCAAGTACCTGATACAGTGATGATTGGCTCACACCTTGATTCTGTGCAGTTTGGTGGCGCCTACGACGGCATTGCAGGTGTGGTGTGCGCCATCGAGGCTGTGCGGCAGATGGCCGAAAGTAACGAGAAGCCTTTCTATTCTATCGAAGTGATCGCTACTAACGACGAAGAGGGCTCACGTTTCAAATCGGGTTTATTTACAGGAAAAGTTATGGACGCGCAACTCACCGTTGAGGACATCCAGCGCTACAAGGATGCGGATGGCGTGAGTGTCTACGCTGCGATGAAAGAATATGGCCTTAACCCGGACGAGATCGCCAACCATAAGCGCACTGATATCAAGGCATTTATAGAGGTGCACATCGAGCAAGGACCGATTCTTGAGGCGGAACAGAAAGATATCGGCGTTGTCGACATTATTGTAGGTATCAAGCGGGCGCTGGTAACGGTCAATGGCCGAGCTGACCACATTGGTACCATGCCGATGAACATGCGTATGGACGCAGTGGAAGCCGCCACTAAGGTAATTGCCAACATCGGTGACCGTTCCCGGCAGTATCCGCTGGCGGTGGCCACAGTAGGTAATCTTAATGTTGCGCCCAACATCGTTAATATCATACCCAGCCAAGTCACCTACACGGTTGACTTCCGTGGCACTACGCAAGATGAGATCGATGCTCAGTACAAGGGAATGCTGGAAGACTTGCAGGCGGTGACCGTGCGGTTTCACATGAGCTTTGATGTGGCGGAAACGCTCAACGTTATACCGGTAGAACTCAGTAAGGATTTTCGCAGCTATATTAAAGAAAGCTGTACCAAACGTGGCTACTCCAACATGAATATCGTCAGTGGTGCGGGGCATGATGCGCAAGTATTTGGTGCGCGGATGCCCGCAGCAATGATTTTTGTCCCCAGTATCGGCGGACGCAGCCATTGTCCAGAAGAAAATACCGATGCCCGTACGCTTGCTATGGCGTCAAACGTTGCCTACGATACCCTGCTCCGTATCTGTGCTGAAAAGAGATTATGAAGCTGACCGTATTAACTGACAACAACACCTATATCGATCAATATTACCTGGGTGAACCGGCGGTATCCTACTTCATTGAGGACGAAGGCATCCAACTGCTATTTGACCTTGGTTACTCTGATGTATACTTGAGAAACGCCCAGAAACTTGGGATTGATCTTACAAAAGTGGATACCGTAGTGCTCTCCCATGGACACAACGACCATACCGGCGGGCTTTCGGACTTTCCCGCCCTCGAGCATAGGGTAAAGCTAATTGGCCACCCTCAGGTATTTGAGGAGAAGCGAATAGGCCAGCTTATTGTCAGTTCACCACTGCGACGCGAGCAGTTGGAAGATCGGTTTGAACTACGCCTCTCACAGGAACCGCTTGCGGTAACTCCTAACCTCACTTTTTTAGGTGAGATTGAGCGTACTAATAATTTTGAGAACCAGTCGCCCATTGGGGAGTACCGGTGTGGGTGCAATTGGCACCCTGACTATTTAATAGATGACTCTGCATTAGCCTATCGGGGCAAGGATGGCATCTCAATCATTACCGGCTGTTCCCACGCTGGCATTTGCAATATCATTGAGCACGCAAAGCAGGTGACGGGGGTACAGCGGGTGTGCAATGTGATTGGCGGATTCCATTTATTCGATGAGTATTCTGAGCAACTCCTACAGACAGTAGAATATCTTGATCGAGAAAGAATTACTTCACTCTATCCTTGCCATTGCACGTCTTTTGCGGCGCGTGCAGCTATTTACCGGAAAATTCCGGTACAGGAAGTCGGCGTCGGCCTCACTCTGGAGTGGTGACACCGAAAAATATAATCTAATATCAAGGAGGAAGGTAAACACTATGAGCAACCAAGCAGCAGCAGACACCAAAGAAAAGGTTTGCTGGAAGGAGTACAAGCTCCACATCGCAGTCTTGGTCATCATCCTGCTGGCAGAACTGGTCATCCGCAAGCAAACTATCACTTTCAGCAATGCCCAGTATGGGAGCCTCTCTATCGGATTTCAGCCGTTTGTCTTTGCCATGATTCTAGGCTTAATCGCCTACCTTGCGAAACCCATTAAGTGGGTAAAAGAAAAAGAGTCAGCGGCGGCATCTGGCACCATGCTCATATTCATTGGCCCACTGCTTGCTAAACTTGCTATCGCAAGCGGATATTCAATCAAGGCGATTATCGCCGTAGGTCCTGCCATGCTTTTGCAGGAATTCGGCAATATCGGCACGATGCTCCTCGCTCTTCCTATTGCATTGCTGCTCGGCTTCAAGCGTGAGGCGGTTGGCATGACTCACTCGATTGGCCGGGAGCAGAATATGGGACTCATTATTGATCGCTATGGCTTCGATGCCGATGAAACCCGTGGCGTTCTGATAATCTATATCATCGGTACAGTCATCGGTTCGGTAGTTATTGGGCCGCTCACCGGTATTCTGGCAAATGTCCTGCCGATTAGTCCTTTGGCCTACGCAATGGCTACCGGCGTGGGCAGCGCAGGTATGACTGCCGCTTCGCTGAGCACGCTCATTGATATGTTCCCGCAGTTTGAAACACAGATGTCTGCATATTCCAGCATGAGCAACCTCCTTACCCAAGTGGACGGTATCTATATGTCCATCCTGATTGGCTTGCCACTGTGTAACCTGCTATATAAGGTTGTTGAACCCGTCCTGGGCCGTGTTACCAAGAGAGGGCGCAGGAATGCGGAGCTTCTTAAGGAAAAAGTAAAGGAGGCTGAGTAATCATGGCAAAAATGACGATTAAGAAAGAGCATTTAAAGATGACTTCAGTGTTGGACTGGCTGCTTATGCTGCTAATCTTCGGCGTACTAACATTGATCATCAACACATTTAGCTATAAGAACCCAATTATAGAGTCAATTCCTGGTATGCTCGTCCTGATTGCTATCACCTTCGTCGGGATGCTGTTAGCAAAATTGATCCCCCTAAAAGTTCCTGCGATCATCTATATCAGCCTCATCGCATTGGTGATTTCACTGCCGGTTTGTGGTGCGGTATCTGAATTTGTGTACACCAGCACCAGCAAAATTAGCACTCTCGCTTTATGCACCGTCATCCTCGCTTATTCGGGCGTGGCAATCGGCAAGAGCTGGGCTGAATTTAAAAAGATGGGCTGGAGAGGTATTGTTGTAACTCTGTGCGTCATTCTCGGCACCTTCCTCGGCTCGGCTCTAATAGCACAGTTTGTGCTTAAGATGCAGGGTATCATTTAACGCGAACTCGCAAAAGCTCGAAGATCTCTTACATTCTGTTCAACTAAGCAGCTATTCTAGTATAAGGCGGTATCCGAATGTTATTTCGGATGCCGCCTTTTTGAGGAACACCTAAGACACCACCCGCGATTCAAGGTTCAGCTTCTAGATGTCAGGGTTGCCTATTTTAGAACTTGCAGGAGCGAGTGGGGGAGTAAGTGCAAAAAGACCGGACCCTGCATTAAATTATAGCCATTATAATACCCAAAATAAAATACAGTTTAAATAGCAGGATTTTGGCTTACTATGTAGAATTATAATCCTAAAGACACTAGCATGAACTGGCTTACTTCGGCCAAACAGCTTGACCCCCTAGCACCAATGGTCTATGATTATCCACGTAGCGTTCTAACTAATAATGCTGTCTCGTATAATATCGGGAATATGGCTCGAAAGTCTCTACCAGACAACCGTAAATTGTCTGACTACGAGGATTTACCCGGTTTTTCATCCAGGTGTTGCAGCATATTAATATGCTGTATTTAACTATGGAAGAAATCCAGGCGGGTAGGTTGTCTAGTCACCTTGCCTCCCTGGATTTTTCTTTATACCAATTATAGGAGGGAAAAGAATGGGTTTTTTTGAAAGGTTTTTTAAGCTAAAAGAGCACGGCACTAACCCAAGGACTGAACTTATCGCTGGTATCACCACTTTTATGACCATGGCCTACATTATCTTTGTCAACCCAATGATTCTATCTAATGCAATTGATACTCCCCATGCATTTGCAGCAATTATGACAGCTACTATTCTTTCCGCAGCATTTACCACAATATTGATGGGCTTGGTTACTAACTATCCCTTTGCCCTGGCCAGCGGCATGGGCCTCAACGCTTTCTTTGCCTTCGTGATAGTAATTGGCATGGGGGCGCCCTGGCAGGCAGCCTTTGGGGCTACCGTTATCTCCGGTACTGTTTTCTTCATTCTGGCTGTAACTGGAATTGTCGACTGGATGGACAAGGCTATTCCCAGCTCATTGAAAAAAGCAGTGGCTGCGGGCATCGGCTTATTTATCGCCCTCATAGGCCTCATTAACGGGGGAATCATTACAGGCAGTACGGCTACAACTGTAACTTTGGGAAACCTGGTCTCGCCCCCTGTTTTCCTTGCAGTGCTTGGCCTGATTATTACCGCTATTCTCATGGCAGCCAAGGTCCGCGGCAGCATCCTTCTTGGCATTTTAATCACCACCATCCTGGGCTGGTTCTTCCCCAGCGCAGACGCCTATGCAGCCGGCGCTCCCTTTATCGGCTGGTTCTTTGGCACTGGCACCGCGACAGTAACTCCTATCCCCACCGGTATCAAAAGCTTTATCGACCTGAACATAGGCAATAACTTTAAGGCCCTGGGAGAAATCGCTTTTAAACTTGATTTCTTGGGCGCTCTTAAACTGGGCTTCATCACCATCTTTACTTTAGTTTTCGTTGACCTCTTTGACACCATGGGCACAGTCCTGGGCACCGGCGCCCGGGCAGGTTTCCTGGATGAAAAGGGCCGCTTGCCAAAAATCAAGCAAGTTATGATGGTCGACGCTTTCGGCACCGTCTTCGGCGCTTTGCTGGGCACTTCCACCGTCACCACTTATGTTGAAAGCACCGCCGGGGTCGCTGAAGGCGGCCGCACAGGCTTAACTGCATGCGTAACTGGCATCCTCTTCCTGCTGGCCCTGTTCTTCACACCCCTGGCCATGATGATCCCCAGCGCTGCCACCGCCCCTGCTTTGATTATCGTCGGCGTGCTGATGATGGGCGCAGTTACCGGCATCAACTTTGATGATTTCACTGAAGCCTTCCCGGCCTTCCTGACCATCGCCTTCATGCCCTTTACCTACAGCATCGCCAGCGGCATCGCCATTGGCTTCATCTCCTACCCGATCGTCAAGCTGGTCTCCGGGAAAGCTAAAGAAGTCAACTGGTTCATCTACGTATTGGCAGCAATCTCCCTGATTCACTTCTTCCCGCAAATAATATCCTGGATATTCTAAAAAAAACGGCACCGGGGGGCGACCTCCGGTGTCGCTTTTTGGGGGACGTACCTTTTTGCCGCATTTTCGACATTATGCTATTGTCTAACTACTGTCATTCCTGAGTGAGGTGAAGAATATGTCCCGGCGTGCCAGGGAACTCAGTCCTTCAGGAATTTATCACGTCATGACAAGAGGCGTCAATAAAATGGATCTGTTCTATGATGATAGGGATAGATACAGGTACTGTGAAGGATTAGATAAGGCAAAGCAGAAATTCGACTTTGCCCTGTATGCATACTGCCTGATGAGCAACCATGTGCATTTGTTGATTAAGGAAAATAAAACCTCCATCTCTTTGGTGATGCAAAGCATCGGCGTCAGATATTCCATGTACTTCAATGCAAAATACCGGAGAGTCGGACACTTATTCCAAAACCGCTTTCGTAGCGAGCCCATAGGCTCTGAGAATCAACTATTAACCTGCGCCAGATACATTCATAACAACCCCGTTAAGGCTGGGATTACTTCAAAACCCGAGAAGTACTTTTGGAGCAGTTTCCGCACCTACATTGGCCAGGCAGATGAGTCAATGCTGGATAAAAGCTTATTACTGGGAATACATGGCGGCTCGGCCGCGTTGAAGAAACACACCGAGGCTGTCAATGACGATAGTTTTATGGAGTATGGGGAAGGGTCAGAGGAAATCCTGAAGAACATCGAAGAGTTTCTGGATAAAGAGTTTGCAATAGAAGTCAGGGATATACAGTTCCTAAAAAAAATAACTCGGGACGCAGTGATAGCAGCGCTTAAGGATAACTTCGATGTTTCTGACCGCAGCTTAGCTGAGCTGTTGACTCTCACCAAGGATAAAATCCACCGGGCCTAGTTGGTGGTCTTGGATTCTTGTCGAATTTGCGACAAAAAGGTACGTCCCCGTTCCTTGACTTGTCCATTTTCCTGGAGTATGATTGGGTTGTTAATTGAATAGGCCGTATAATTCCGGGGATAGGGCCCGGAAGCTCTACCGGGCAACCGTAAATTGCCTGACTACGGGGAAAGTGTACCTAGGGTTCCCCCTTTGGGGGTCCAAGTGGTACAGGCCGTTTATTTTCGCGGCTACACCGGAGGGATAAAAGCCCAGGCGGGTAGGTTTCTCACGTGACCTACCTGCTCTGGGTTTTTTGTTTTGGTTATACTACTTTTGGAGGTGCTGTGATGCAAGTGGCGATGATTATGGGCAGCGATTCGGACTGGCCCCGGCTGGAAGCGGCCTGGGAATTGTTGAAGGAATTTGGTATCAATGTCGGCGTCAGGGTGTTGTCCGCTCATCGGACGCCGGAGGCCTGCGCTGAGTTTGTGCAGGCGGCAGAAGCAGCAGGGACACAAGTATTTATTGCTGCAGCAGGTTTGGCGGCCCATTTACCGGGAGTAGTTGCCGCATATACCCGGCGCCCAGTTATCGGGGTGCCCCTGGCAGCGGGACCTCTGCAGGGCCAGGACGCCTTGTACTCGGTGGTGCAAATGCCCCCGGGAGTGCCGGTGGCGGCGGTGGGCATCGATAACAGTCGCAATGCTGCTTTGCTGGCAGCGGAAATATTGGCTCTGTCTGATTCGAACATAGATGCCGCCCTCGTTCAGTATCGGCGGCGCCAGGCTGAAACGGTCCTGAATAAAGATGAGCAGCTGCAAGCTAAACTGGGGGCAGAATAATGATTGAACGCTATTCCCGCCCAGAAATGGCAGCTATTTGGACCCAGGAAAACAAATATAGACTGTGGCTGGAAGTAGAAATTCTAGCCTGTGAGGCCTGGGCTCGTTTGGGCCGCATTCCCCCTGAGGAAGTGGCAAAAATCCGGGCCTCAGCTCGTTTTGATTGTCAGCGGATTGCTCAGTTGGAAGCGAGCACCCGCCACGACGTAGTAGCCTTTACCCGCTGTGTCTCCGAGAGCCTGGGACCGGAATCCCGCTTTGTTCATTACGGCCTCACTTCCTATGATGTTGTGGATACCGCCGCCAGCTGCCAGCTGGTGCAGGCAGTAGACATCATTGATGCAGGCCTGGAAGGGCTGCTGGCAGTGCTCCGACGCCAGGCCGACAAATACCGGCACACAGTAATGATGGGGCGCACCCACGGAGTCCATGCCGAACTGACCACCTTAGGCTTGAAATTTGCTCTGTGGTATCAGGAGTTTTTACGCCAGCGCCGGCGGTTGGCCCAGGCCCGCAAAGATATTGCTGTGGGCAAGCTTTCGGGAGCAGTGGGCAGCTTTGCCAACATTCCCCCGGAAATAGAAGAGTATGTCTGCGCCAAACTGGGGCTGGAACCGGCGCCGGTGGCCACTCAGGTGCTGCAGCGGGACCGGCATGCCGCCCTGTTGAGCACTTTGGCCCTGATAGGCGCCTCGATTGAGAAGGTGGCCCTGGAAATCCGCAATCTCCAGCGCACTGAAACCAGAGAAGTGGAAGAACCATTCTACGCCGGGCAAAAGGGCTCTTCGGCCATGCCTCACAAGCGCAATCCTGTGACTTGCGAGCAGTTGTGCGGTCTCGCCCGGGTCCTGCGGGGCAATAGTATGGCTGCTTTAGAGAATGTTGCCCTTTGGCATGAGCGGGACATTTCTCATTCTTCGGTAGAGCGGATAATTTTCCCTGACAGCACCACTCTGGTGGACTACATGCTGCACCAGCTGACCAGGGTTCTTGCCGACCTCCATGTCTACCCCCGGCAAATGGAAGCCAATATAAATTTGGCCAGGGGCCTCAACTATTCCGGCGCCGTGCTTTTGGCCTTGGTGGATAAAGGGATGAGCCGGGAACAGGCCTATGATCTCGTGCAAAAAACGGCCATGGGCGTGTGGCAGGAAGGGGGGCACTTCCGGCAAGCCCTGGGGCAGCAAGCAGGACTGGCAGAAATTCTTTCAGATAAAGAACTAGATGAAATCTTTAACTATGCACGCCTGTTGGCCAGGGTGGATATGGTTCTCCACCGGGCCGGCATTGGCAAAAAGGATGGGGAAGAATGATTAAGCAAAAAATGTTGCATGAGGGCAAGGTTAAATCTATTTGGACCACCGATGATCCCGAAATCTGCATTGCTGAGTTCAGCGACCGGATTACTGCCGGCGACGGACTGAAAAAAGCGGAATTGCCAGGGAAGGGAGTTTTGCTGAACAAAATCTCATCACTGCTCTTTGCCCGCCTGGCCGCAGCCGGCGTCCCCAGCCACTTTATTCGGGCCATCGACGACAGCTCAATGCTGGTGAAGAAGGCCCAGTTGCTGCCTCTGGAGGTGGTGGTGCGCAACCGCACCGCCGGCAGCATTTGCCGGCGCCTGGGGCTGGCGCCAAATCTGATCATCGAGCCGCCTTTAGTAGAATTCTACTGGAAAAATGACGCTTTCCACGATCCCCTGCTCATTAGGGAACACATTGCCATGCTCAACCTGGTCAACGATGAGCAGTATGCAGAAATAGTGAAGCAGGCCCTGGCTGTAAACCAGGTGCTGACCAAAGTCTTTGCCCAGGCGGGCTTGGACCTGGCGGACTTCAAGCTGGAATTCGGACTTTCCCAGGGCCAGGTGCTGCTGATTGATGAAATTTCCCCTGACACCTGCCGGCTGTGGCTGGCGGGGACCACCCAGGGTTTAGACAAGGACCGTTTTCGCAATGATACAGGCGATGTCCTGGAAGGTTACCGGGAAGTCCTAAAACGCCTTTTGGCAACAGAAAAATAGCGAAGGAATGGAGACAGTAGAAATGAAGATTTGGCAAAAGTATGGCCTGAACAAGGAAGAATACGACGCCATCCTGGAACAGATGGGCCGGGAACCTAATGAATTGGAACTTGCCCTCTTTGGCGTCATGTGGTCGGAACACTGCTGCTATAAACATACCCGTCACCTGCTGAAGGAACTCCCCACCCAAGGACCCATTGTCGTTCAGGGCCCTGGCGAAAACGCCGGAGTTATTGATGCCGGGGATGGTATGGGCGTGGCCTTTAAGCTTGAAAGCCATAACCATCCGTCTGCGGTTGAACCATTCCTGGGGGCAGCCACCGGTGTCGGCGGCATCGTCCGGGACGTGGTCAGCATGGGGGCAAGGCCTTTCGCCCTCATAAACTCTTTGCGCCTGGGCACCCTCGACTCAGAGCGCAACCGCTGGCTGCTGCGGGGCATTGTCGACGGCATGGCCGACTATGGCAATTGCCTGGAGGTTCCAACCGTCGCCGGCGAAATCTATTTTGATTCCTGCTATGATAATAATCCCCTGGTCAATGCCATGTGCATTGGCTTAGTGCCTTTGCAGAATCTGACAAAAGGCACTGCCGCCGGACCGGGCAACCGGGTATTGGCGGCAGGGGCCCGCACCGGCCGGGAAGGCATTGCCGGGGCAGCTTTTGCTTCTGCCGAACTGGCGGAAGAAACCTCTCCCGACATTTCCGAAATGCAGCCGGGGGATCCTCAGGCTGGGAAAAAGCTGATGGAGGCATGCCTGGAGCTGGCAGGGCACCCTGATGTAGTTGGCATTCAGGATATGGGCGCCGCCGGTCTCACTTCTTCCAGCTGCGAGATGGCCTTCCGGGGCGGCTGCGGTATCGAAATGGAATTGTCCCTGGTGCCCACCAAGGAAGAGGGTATCACTCCCGTTGATCTCCTGCTTTCTGAATCTCAGGAACGGATGCTGGTGATAGTAAAGCCCAGCGGGGTCAAGGCGGTACAGGAAGTTTTCCAGCGCCATGGCCTGGAAGCTGCAGATATCGGTGAAGTGACAGGGGGCAAAGATCTGGTGCTCCTTTGGGAGGGCCGGGAAGTAGGGCGAATCCCTGCCGCCTCTTTAGCCGACGGCGTTCCCCGCCGCAACCCCAGCAAACGCGCTCCAGAGCCTGCACCTGTAAATGACTCCTGGAAGCACCTGCCCCAACCCGAGTATGATAAGGCATTGTTAAATCTCCTGGCCAGCCCCAATATCTCCAGCCGGGCTTCCCTCTGGAGCCAGTTTGATTACCTGGCCGGCGGCAATACTGTCCAAGGTCCGGGGACCAGCGCCGGGGTGCTGCGGCTTCCCGGCAGCAAAAAGGGCATTGCCGCTGCCGTTGACTGCAACAGCACATACTGTGCCCTGAACCCCCGGGAGGGGACAAAGAGAGCAGTGGCGGAGGCCGCCCGCAATGTGGCTTGCACCGGCGCCAAACCGGCTGCCGTTACCAACTGCCTGAACTTCCCAAGCCCCGAAGTGCCTGAACAGTATTGGGCCCTGGCTGAATCCATTGAAGGCATGGCCGAGGCCTGTCGGGCGCTGAACACGCCGGTAGTAAGCGGCAATGTCAGCCTGTATAACGAAGGCGGCGGAGTTGCCATCAACCCCACCCCCGTCATCAGCATGGTGGGACTTGTGGAAGATGTGGAAAAGACTTGCACCATTGCCCCCCAAAAGGGGCAGACTCTCGTCCTGCTAGGGAAAATCCAGCCTCTGCCCGGCGGCAGCGAGTATTTGCGGCAGGCAGCAGGGAGCAGCACAGGCGCCGCCCCGGCGGTGGATTTAGAGCTGGAAGCCGCATTGTGCCGGCTGCTGCCGGCGGCAATTAACCAAGGGCTCATCAAGGCTGCCCATGATGTCAGTGAAGGCGGCATCGCCGTCGCCCTGGCTGAAATGGCCCTTGCAGCAGGCCTTGGGTTAGAAGTTGCTATGCCTTTAAATACGCGCCCAGATTTTTGGTTGTTCTCAGAATCTCCCGGCGCCGTTGTTGCAGCCGTTGAGGAAGAGCAGCTTGCAGCCCTAAAAGCTTTGGCGGCCAAGGAAGGCATCCCCGTAAGCCTGCTGGGCAGCGTCAGCGGCGACGCTTTTGTCATCAAGGATTTAATTCAGCTGCCCTTGGCCAGGCTGGAGGAAGCCTGGGCAGGGATATTGCCCGAGGTGTTTCTCGGTGAATAGGCTGATTTACGAAGAGTGCGGAGTCTTCGGCATCTGGCTGCCGGGGAAAGAAGCTGTGGGCACCACAATTATCGGCCTCATCGCCCTGCAGCACCGGGGCCAGGAAAGCGCCGGCATCTGCTGGTGCCATGAGGGGGAGATAATGCATAAACGAGGCATGGGGCTGGTGGAGGACGTCTTCCGGGGCTTTGATCACAGCTCAGTTGACGCTTGTGCCGCCATCGGCCATGTCCGCTATTCAACAACTGGCAAATCTACTCTTGTCAACGCCCAGCCTCTGACCTTCAGCGGCCGCTTAGGCCCCATGGCCCTTGCTCATAACGGCAACTTGGTCAACTCCCCGGAAATTCGCACCCAATTGGAACAACAGGGTTCTATATTTCAGACCAGCACCGACAGTGAGGTGGTTGCCCATTTGCTGGCCAGGTCCACAACTACGGACCTGGACGGGGCCCTGGTCTCTGCCCTTGGCCAGGTGCGGGGGGCATACGCTATGCTGATCCTCACCCCTGACCGCCTCTTGGCCATACGCGACCCCCATGGCATCCGCCCTCTGGTCCTGGGCAAGTATAACGGGGGGTGGGTGGCGGCCTCGGAAACCTGCGCCCTGGATACTGTAGGCGCTGATTTTATCCGCGAAGTGGAACCTGGCGAAATGGTCTCCCTGAGCAGCGCCGGGCTTCAATCATTTCCCCTCTTCCCTCCGCGGAAACAGGCCTTTTGTATATTCGAATATATATATTTTGCCCGCCCCGACAGTGTTTTTGCCGGCCGCAACGTGCACATGGTGCGGCGGGAGATGGGCCGGGCCCTGGCCAAAGAGTCCCCTGCTGATGCAGATATCGTCACCGGCGTCCCCGATTCCAGCCTTTCGGCGGCGGCAGGCTATGCAGAAGCTGCAGGCTTGCCCTATGAGACCGGCTTGATTCGCAACCGTTATCTCGGCCGGACCTTTATTCGGCCAAACCAAAAACAGCGGGCCCGGGGAGTGGCCCTCAAGCTCAACCCCATTCGGGGGGTAGTTGACGGCAAAAGGGTGGTCCTTGTGGATGATTCCCTCATCAGGGGCACCACCAGTCTGAAGATAGTGCAGATGCTGCGCCAGGCCGGGGCGAAGGAAGTGCATCTTCGGATTGCCTCTCCCCCCATAACCCATGGCTGCGGCCTGGGAATAGATACTAAAGATGAGTTGATTGCCGCCCGGATGAGCCCCCGGGAGATTGCCGAATATGTTGGCGCCGACAGTCTGGAATACCTGTCCAGCGAGAGCATGGTAGCAGCCACAGGTTTTAAGGCGTGTGAAGTCTGCCTCGGCTGTTTTGAAGGCACTCACCCCGTCAGGAGGGAAGACTAATGGAAAAACTTACTTATAAAGAAAGCGGCGTCGATGTAGCCGCCGCTGACAAGCTCATTGGCGATTACGCCGCCCTGGCCCGGTCGGCCAATACAGAACATATTTTGTCAGGAATCGGAGGGTTCGCGGGGTTTCTCTCTCTCCCCGGGGGCTATGAAAAACCGGTGCTGGTGGCCTGCACCGATGGCGTCGGCACCAAGCTGCGCCTGCTCATAGATAGAGGCCTGGCCAGAACCGCCGGCAAAGATGCCGCTGCCATGTGTCTAAATGATTTGGCCACCTGCGGCGCTCAGCCCCTGTTCATGTTGGACTACCTGGCCGTGGGCAAGCTGGAGCCTGAAATTGCCCGGGAAGTGGTGGCGGGTTTCGCCGACTACTGCCGTCGGGCAGATTGCGCCCTTTTAGGGGGAGAGACTGCGGAGATGCCTGGCTTCTATCCTCCAGGGGATTACGATATCGCCGGCTTTGCCGTCGGTGTCGTCGATGAGACAAAAATCGTCGATGGCAGCCGCTGTCAAGCCGGGGACGTAATAATAGGTCTTGCCGGTTCCGGAGTCCACAGCAACGGTTTTTCTCTGGTGCGGATGCTCCTTGACCGGGGTCTCATCAGTCTAGATATGGACTGCGCCGGCGTTCCCCTGAGCCAGGCTCTGTTGCAGCCCACCCGGCTGTACTTGCCCCTGGCCCAAAGCCTGGCAAAATTGCCGGGAGTAAAGGCCATGGCCCATATTACCGGCGGCGGTTTGCCCGGCAATGTCGGCCGCACCGTTGCCAAAGATTTGGATACCGTTATCGACGGGGCCAGCTGGCCGCTGCCCCCGGTCTTTGAGATCATTGCCGGGACGGGAGTGCCCAGGCAGGAGCTGCTTGCCACCTTTAACATGGGCATCGGCTATACTGTTATTTCTGACCCCGACCAGGCAGATTCAGTAAGGGAGCTTTGCAGCAAAGAGGGAATTGAAACCTGGAAAATCGGACATTTGGTCGAGGGTTCCGGCCAGGTAAAAATCAATGACTAAGTATCGGCTTGCTGTTCTGGCCTCGGGGGAGGGCACCAATCTCCAGGCCCTGATTGATGAAGTGCATTTCCCTGGCATCGCTAACATTGTATTGGTACTCTCAGACAAAGAGGGAGCCGGGGCTATTGGGCGGGCCCGGACTGCAGGAATAACCGCCGTCCCCCTGCCTCCCCTGCCTGGGGAAGGGCGCAAGCTTTACCATCAGAGGGTGGCAGGGGTTGTGCAGCAAGCCAGCTCCGACCTGGTGGTGCTGGCAGGATACATGCGCCTGCTGCCTTCGGAGTTTGTGGCGCAAATGCCCCCGATCATTAATGTGCATCCCTCGCTGCTGCCAGCCTTTCCCGGTCTCGATGCCCCGGCCCAGGCTTTGGCCTACGGGGCCAAGATCAGCGGCTGCACCGTGCACCTGGTGGATCAGGGCATGGATACGGGACCGGTCATCAGCCAACGGGCATTGCCTGTTCTGCCTGAGGATACGCCAGACAGTTTGCATAACCGGATTAAGTTCCTGGAGCATGCGGCCCTTGTCCAGGCAGTGACGGCCTTTGCTTCGGGCCAGGTGGAAATTCACTACAGAAATATTCAGTTCAAGGAGGATAATCATGGTAATAAGACGGGCGTTAATCAGCGTATATGATAAAAGCGGCCTGGCGGACTTTGCCCGGGCCTTGGATAAAATGGGAGTGCAGCTGATCTCTACAGGCGGCACTGCCCGCTGCCTGGCGGAGGCGGGGTTGGCAGTGACAGCAGTCCAGGATGTGACTGGCAGTCCCGAAATGCTGGGGGGACGGGTCAAAACCTTGCATCCCCGGATCCATGGGGGGATTCTTGCCCGCCGCGATGATCCCAACCAGCTCAAAGAACTGGCGGACCAGGGCATCGGTCCCATCGATATGGTTGTGGTCAACCTCTATCCTTTTGAGCAAACGGTAGCAGATCCCGAATGTACGCAGGAACGGGCTCTGGAAAATATAGATATCGGCGGCCCCACCATGCTGAGGGCCGCGGCCAAAAACTTTCCGGCTGTAATCCCCTTGTGCAGTCCCCAGGATTATCAAGAGGTAATTGAGATTCTGCGCCGGGAGGGGGACCTTTCCCAGGGCCTTCGCCAAAGGCTGGCTGCCAAAGCTTTCTCCCATACCGCTGCCTATGATGCCGCGATTACTGGCTGGCTGCAAAAAGATGAGTTCCCCGAGAAGCTGGCTCTGGTCCTGGAGCTGGGCTCTCACCTGCGCTACGGGGAAAACCCCCACCAGCAGGCGGCCCTGTATAAACTGCCCGCTCAGCCTGATTCTCTGGCCTGGGCCCAGCCTCTTCAGGGCAAAGAACTGTCCTATAACAATTACAATGATGCCGACGCTGCCTTTGCTTTGGTCTCAGAATTTGATGGACCGGCGGCAGTGGCTGTCAAGCATGCTGTTCCCTGCGGCGTGGGGCTGGGAAAATCTCCTGCCCAGGCTTTTACCAGGGCCAGGCAGGCTGACCCTGTCTCAATTTTTGGGGGGATTATTGCTCTTAACCGCCCGGTGGATCAGGAAACTGCCTTGCTCCTAAAAGAAATCTTTCTAGAAGTTGTCATCGCTCCTGCTTTCAGCGATGAGGCCAGGGCAGTGCTGGCCGCCAAAAAGAATCTGCGCCTGCTGATTTGCCCCAACCAGCGTCCCCAAGGCCATGTATTGCGCTCCATTTCCGGGGGAGTGCTGGTGCAGCAAGCCGACGCCGGCGGCCTCTCCCAGTGGCAGGCGGCAGGCAGTGTCCAGCCTCCCCAGGGCTGGGAAGAGGATGGACGCTTGGCCTGGCTTACTGCTAAATATGCCAAATCCAATTCTATTGTCGTCAGCAAAGGTGGCATGACCTTAGGGATTGGCAGCGGCTGCACCAGCCGCATTGATGCCGCCAACATCGCCCTGGCCGCAGCAGGGGAAGAGGCCAGGGAGGCAGTAATGGCTTCCGACGGCTTTATTCCCTTCCCCGATGTGGTGGAAGCCGCAGCCAAAGCTGGCATCAGCGTAATCTTGCAGCCAGGAGGATCCAAGGGCGATGACAAGGCCATCGCCGCCGCCGATAAAGCAGGTATTGCCCTGCTCTTTACCGGCATACGCCATTTCAGGCATTAGGGGGGAAGAAAGAATGCAAGTTCTGCTCATAGGGGCAGGGGCCAGGGAGAACGCTCTCGCTGCCCGCCTGCTGGAGAGCCCCGGCTTAGGCAAGCTCTATTGGTTGCCGGGGAACGCTGCCCTGGAGGGCCGGGTAAGCAAGGTTCGGGACATCGACCCTTGCGACGGACCTGGCATCGCCACCTGGGCTCAGCGCCAGGCCATTGACCTGGCGGTAATTGGGCCGGAGGCGCCCCTCTTGGCAGGGGTATCCGATTGCCTGGAAGAGGTTGGCGTCCCCTGTTTCGGTCCTTCCCGGGCCGCCGCCCGCCTGGAGGGTAGCAAGGCCTTTGCCAAAGATCTTCTGGCCCAGGCAGGAATCCCCACGGCCAAGTATGTAAAAGTGTCTGGCGCTCAGGAGGCTCTTGAGGTCCTGGAAAAATGGGGAGCGCCAGTGGTCATTAAGGCCGACGGTCTCGCTGCCGGCAAGGGCGTGACTGTAGCGATGACCCAAGAGGAAGCCCGCAAAGCTGCTGAAGAGCTGACGGGACCGGCGGTAATCGAGGAATATCTGGAAGGCAAGGAGCTTTCTTTCATGGTTTTGGCCCAGGGCCAGGAGTTTGTGCCTTTGGCTCCCAGCCGGGATCACAAGCGGGCTGGCGACGGAGATACCGGACCCAATACCGGCGGCATGGGCGCCCTGGCCGGCTTCGGCCTCATCAGCCAGGGCCTGCAGCAGGAAATCATCTGCAAAATAATCAAGCCCACCCTGGCCGCTATGGCCAAGCTGGGGACGCCCTACAAAGGGGTGCTCTATGCCGGTCTAATGCTCACGGCCCAGGGGCCTAAAGTCCTGGAGTTCAACGTGCGCTTCGGGGACCCGGAAACCCAGGCCATCCTGCAGCTGTGGGAAGACGATTTGCTGGAAGTCTTGAACCCCATTGCCCGGGGCGGCATGCCTAAGGGGCTCCTTTGGTCCCGGGACTGGGCGGTCAGCCTGGTTTTAGCATCAGGAGGGTATCCTGGGTCTTACGAAACCGGCTACAAAATCCAGGGGCTGGAGGAAGCCCTGGAATATGCCCTGGTCTACCAGGCCGGCACCAAATTGACCCAGGGAGAAATCGTCACCGCCGGCGGCCGGGTAATTACCCTGGCAGCCAAGGGCAGCTTGGAACTGGCCCGGGAAAAAGTCTATACTGCTGCCGCTAAAATCCACTTCCCCGGCATCCACTACCGCCGGGACATCTAACACCGGGGACGGGACTTTTCGTAGCGCCACGCCGGGACAGACCCTTGCTCGCAGAATCGCAATATCGCGGCAAGTTTTCTACTGCTATACTCTATAATTGTCCAAAGGCCTTCGGGCCTTTTTTTTGATGGAGATGAAGCCGGTCCCGGCGGCAGGGTCGTCAGCAGGGTCTGTCCCCCCCTGTCCAGATTTTAATTCTCCAAAGATTGGGGAAGACTAAGGGGAGTCTATTCCAAAAGGAGGAAGAAAAATGGCACTGCAATGGTTCAGAGTTCCAAAGGATATTGTGTTTGGTGAAGGAAGCCTATCTTACTTGGCTGAACTGAAGGGGAAGCGGGCTACCCTGGTAACCGGCGGCAGTTCGATGCACAGATTCGGGTTCTTGGATGAGGCCAGGGCTCACTTAAACAAGGCAGGATTGGAAGTAGATATTATCGACGGTGTCGAGCCTAATCCCTCCATTGAAACAGTGATTAGCGGCGGAAAGAAGCTGGCGGCCTTTGCTCCTGACTGGATTGTCGCCATCGGCGGCGGCTCCGCTCTGGATGCAGCAAAGATAATGTGGGTCTACTACGAGCACCCTGAAACCAAGTTTCAAGACCTGGTTGAATTCAGATTCCCGAAGTTGCGCCAAAAGGCAAGGTTGATTGCCATACCTTCTACCAGCGGCACAGCTTCTGAAATAACCGCCTTTTCAGTAATCACCAATCGGGCTAACCACATTAAATATCCCCTGGTATCCTACGAGATTACTCCGGATATCGCCATTTTGGATCCTCTCTTACCGGCGAAAATGCCTGCTCACATTACTGCCAACACGGGCATGGATGTTTTGGCTCACGCCGTGGAGGCATATGTTTCTACCAACTCTACCAGCTACACAGATCCTCTGGCTTTGGAAGCGATACGCCTGGTCTTCCGCCAGCTGCCGATAGCCTACCGGGAGCCCGCAAACATGCAGGCCAGGGGAGATATGCATAACGCATCCACCATTGCCGGAATGGCATTTACCAACGCTTCCCTGGGAATAATCCACAGCCTGGCCCACAAAATTGGCGGCGAGTTCGGTGTGTCTCATGGCCTTGCCAATGCCATTCTCATGCCTTACATTGTTGACTACAACCGCCGAGAAACTCAAAAATACAACCAGATCGAAGCTCAGCTGGGAATCAAAAATCTGGCCGATGCCCTGCGAGATTCGAATTTGAAAGTAGGCATCCCCCTTCGGTTCAGGGAGGTAACTGAGGTGGATATCAGCGAAGAGCGATTTGCTGAGGCCCTGGACCGGATGAGCAAAAATGCCTTTGCCGACCCCTGTACCTTGACGAACCCTCGGCCCACAAGCCCCGAAGATATTCGGGAAATTTACCAGGCTGCCTTCTAAAGGCAAAAACCGCGACAAGCCGTCGCGGTTTTGTTTTGGGGACGGGACTTTTCGTAGCGCCCCCCCCTGGAAAATGTAAAAGACCTGAAGATTTGCAGTTCAAATTAATCCTACTTCATGGTATATTTAGACAACGAAGTTAAAATGGGATGGTGATATCCGTGTCACGTCAACCACGGGAGTACAGTCCATCAGGCATCTACCACATTATGTCCAGGGGAATTAACAAAATGGCGATTTTTGTTGATACTCATGACAGGCTCAGATACATTGATATTCTTCTCCAGGTAAAAAAGAAAATTAGTTATGATCTCTATGCCTTCTGTTTGATGAGCAATCACAATCATCTGTTACTTAAAGAAGCCAACACCAATATTTCTAAGATAATGGCCAGCATCAATATACGTTATTCCATGTATTTCAATCGAAAATATAGCAGGGTTGGCAGCTTATTTCAAGAACGCTTTCACAGCGAACCAATTGAGTCAGAAAGACAACTGTTGACCTGTGCCAGATATATTCACAACAATCCAGTCAAAGCTGGCATTGTTAAAAGTCCGGGGGAATACCGTTGGAGCAGCTATCATGATTATCTTGACAACTCTGGGGAACCATTATTGAACACAGAATTCTTGTTCAATCTCTTTGGGCTGGACTCGATTTTGGCCCGCAGTAAGTTTATTAGTTATACCGCTGAGTCCAATGATGACTCATATGTTGATTGTGAACCTGAAAAATCAGAGGAAGACGAGCTGAGAAAGCAGATTGAACGACTGGTCAGAACACAGTTCAATCATGATTTGTCTCACATTAGCAGTATGGACTACAATAGGCGAAAGGAAATTATCGCATATATTGTCGCAAATTCATCTCTGTCTTATGCACAACTGGGCCGAATCCTAAATCTAAGCAAGTATTCTATCTATCGTGCATGCAAAAAAACTGGAGAGCAGCAGAAACAGGTAAATGATTAGCCCGCCATGAAAAGCCCCGTCCCTGGCGTGGCGCGTGTATCACGCTTTTGTCCTTCCTTTCATATGATGAATGAGAATCGATGGAAGGGAGGTTTAAATTTAGTATGGATGAAAGAATTCAAAGCGATTGCTGTCAGTGGATAAATAAACAGGAAATCGGCGCACGCCAGGCAGGCAGGGTGCCGGCTTTCTGTCCCCCGGGTTTCCAGGGCCGCTACACCGTTGTTTCTGGCGATACCATGTTCTTTATTGCTCAGCGGTTTGGGGTCAGCCTCAATGCTCTCATTGCCGCCAACCCTCATATCACCAATCCGGCCTTGATTTTCCCCGGTGATGTTCTCTGCGTTCCCGGTGTGGGTGTGCCGCCAGGCTGCAGGATTCCCGCCAGCTGTCCTCCAGGCTTCCAGGGCAGATATACCGTTGTTTCAGGCGATACCATGTTCTTTATTGCCCAACGGTTTGGAGTGAGCCTCAATGCCTTGATTGCCGCCAATCCCCACATTACCAATCCGGACCTGATCTTCCCCTGTGATGTCCTCTGTGTTCCCGGCGCTCCGCCACCTCCGCCCCCGTGTCGTATCCCAGCTTCCTGCCCGCCAGGTTTCCAGGGCAGGTACACCGTTCAGCCAGGCGATACCATGTTCTTTATTGCCCAGCGGTTTGGAGTGAGCCTCAATGCCCTGATTGCCGCCAACCCCCATATCACCAATCCCAATGAGATTTTCCCCTGTGATGTCCTTTGTGTGCCCGGCGCTCCGCCCTGCCGTATCCCAGCTTCTTGCCCGCCAGGCTTCCAAGGCAGATATACCGTTCAGCCAGGGGACACCATGTTCTTTATTGCCCAGCAGTTCGGGGTGAGCCTAAACTCCCTGATTGCCGCCAACCCCCATATCACCAATCCCAATGAGATTTTTCCCTGTGATGTTCTCTGTGTTCCCGGCGCTCCGCCACCTCCGCCCTGCCGCATCCCAGCTTCTTGCCCGCCAGGTTTCCAAGGAAGATATACCGTGCAGCCCGGCGACACCATGTTCTTTATTGCTCAGCGGTTTGGAGTGAGCCTCAATGCCCTGATTGCCGCCAACCCACATATCACAAATCCAGCGATTATTTTCCCCTGTGATGTGCTCTGCGTTCCCGGTCCCATTCCCCCACCTCCGCCTTGCCGCATCCCCGCCAGTTGTCCTCCGGGCTTCCAAGGCCGCTACACCGTGCAACCCGGCGATACCATGTTCTTTATTGCTCAGCGGTTTGGAGTGAACCTCAATGCCTTGATTGCCGCCAATCCCCATATCACCAATCCCAACCTGATTTTCCCTTGTGATGTGCTCTGTGTGCCCGACCCACGAGAGGATATGCACACTGATAATGGGGAAGAAATAACAGTCGAATAGCATAAAGTTTAAATGAGGTCAGGCCGCGTCTTTTGACGCGGCCTGACTAACATATCGCCAGTCATTCTTGTGGAGATTCCGTCAAGATTCTGTAACAATCGCAAGATAATACAACGAAATCGCAATTTCAATAAAGCGGCTGCTCCTGCATCCTAGTATGCTTGATGTATATGAAAAGAAGGAGGTAAAGAATTTTGGATACCCAAACCAATGTTTACGTTGATCCCCAGGATGCTGAAAAGAATAAGCTTTTTGGTATTTTGGCCTACATTCCCTTCCTCTTCTTGGTTCCTCTCTTTGCTGCGCCAGATTCCAAGTTTTCCAAGTTTCACGCCAATCAAGGACTTTTGCTGACCATAGTCTCCGTTGTTCTTTGGATTGTCCAGTGGATATTGAATGCAATTATCAGGGCTATTTTCTACAGAGATCCACAAACACTGGAAGACTGGGTAAACTATGTCAATCGCGCAAGCTCTACACCCTTCCTCATTATCTTCGTCTCGCTTGTGGTATGGGCTATTGTTACCATCCTTGCAATCATCGGCATTGTCAGCGCCAACAAGGGCGAGTGCAAACCCCTGCCTGTAATCGGCAAATTCAACCTAATCAACAAATAGCATAAAAACTGCTCCCCGTAGAGGGTGAGTCTGAATGAACTACAATCCCGGAAAAATATCGGCATAGCTTGGTATGTGTTACCGGCTATGCCGATTCTTTGTTTTGGCGTGGACGCAGAAACCTGTGGGTCAAACTCACCAATGCAGTAACGATACTATGCTAAAGCTATTTAAGTCCAATTACTGCCAACGCACAGGGAAAATAAGGAACTATCTGCAATTGAATAGTAAGGCTTCTTGTGATAATGTTTAAATGTACTAAGGGCAAAACGAATTTATGGGGGGCAACTCAGGTGGTTTTTTCAAGCCTTTTTTTTCTGTGTATTTTTCTGCCGGTGAGTTTAGGCTTATATTACCTCATAAAAAACAGAACTTATCGTAATGTAATACTAATCTTAATTTCTTTGTTTTTTTATGCCTGGGGTGAACCTGTCTGGATTTCAATTCTGATTGTATCGACCTTGATAAACTGGTTTCTTGCCTTGAAAATTTCAGAAAACAAAAATAATTGGAAGGGAAAAGCCGCGTTGACGCTGTCTGTGGCCGAAAACCTTCTGATTCTTGTTTTCTTTAAATACTCAGGATTCATCGCCGAAAATATAAACCTTGTTATTGGTTCAAATATTGGGTTAGGGTCCGTGGGGCTTCCCATTGGCATATCATTCTTTACGTTTAAGATCATATCCTACACAGCGGATGTCTATAAGGGTGAGGTAAATGCGCAAAAATCGCCTTTTAAGCTTCTGCTTTACGTTTCATTATTTCATCAGATCATGGCCGGCCCTATTGTGCGTTATAAGGATATGGAGGAGGCCATTGACAACCGTGTTGAGACAGCGGAGCTGTTTAATGATGGAGTAAACCGCTTCATTATTGGACTTGGCAAGAAGGTGCTCCTTTCCAATATAGCTGCAAAGGTTGCTGTTAATTTCCTGGGAACTGACTATACAAGACTTTCGGTGCTCGGGGCATGGTTTGGCATTATTCTCTTTGCCCTGCAGCTGTATTTCGACTTTTCAGGTTATTCGGATATGGCCATTGGACTGGGAAAAATGTTCGGATTTACCTATAAGGAAAACTTCAACTATCCTTATATATCCAAATCGGCAACAGAGTTCTGGCGAAGGTGGCATATTTCCTTAGGCAGTTTTTTCAAAGATTATGTATATATTCCCTTGGGCGGAAACAGGAGATTCATGATAAGAAATCTTTTTATTATCTGGCTGCTGACGGGACTGTGGCATGGCGCCAGCTGGAATTTCATCATTTGGGGCCTTTACTTTTTTGTTTTGATTTGCGTTGAAAAACTATTCCTTAAAAAGCCGCTAGATATTATCCCGGGTATTTTCTCCCGAATATATCTCTGGGTTGCGGTACTTGTAGGGTGGGTGTTCTTTTTCCATACCGATTTAAGTCAGGCCTTCACCTTTCTTGGAATCATGTTCGGTGCAAAAAATGCCCCTTTTTCCAGCCCGGAGGTCAGTATTCATTTCTGGAACAACGCGGTATTCCTGTTGATAGCCTTTATTGGCTGTACACCGGTTTTTAAGCGGCTGAATCAAAAAATCAAATTTGGCGCCTTTGCTAAGCCGGTCTTTAATACAATGGTTTTGATCCTTTCGATTATTTTTCTCGCGGGTCAGACCTATAGCCCATTTATGTATTTTAAATTCTAAAATATGCCGGAGACGATGAATTTTATGGAGGTGCCGTTTTGAAAAAGCTAAGGATAGATTCAATCGCATTCATCGTTATACTCACAGTTCTAGGAGTTGCAAACCTACTCAACTTTAATAAGCCTGAAGTTTCAAAACTGGAAAACAGAGCCCTTAAGCAAAAACCACAATTCTCATTTTCAGAATTCATAAAAGGAAACAATGCAGAGGACTACGAGGATTATTTCAGTGATACTTTTATTCTACGGGATAATATGGTTCAATTGAGCCGTGATGTACAGCATTCCCTGCAGTTTTTAGGCCAGGATGTTTCTCTGGTTGCCTCCGAAGATGATCTTCCGGACCAAAATGGGAAGGAAACCGAAGGAGAAAGGGAAAAGCCCCCGGAAGAGGAAATAAAGAAGGATTTTGGTGACGGCCCCAATGTGGGGTACTGGCTGGTGGTGGATGGCGAGGCTGTTCAGCTTTTTAAATTCAATAAGGAGAGCTTTGAGTACTATGCCCAGGTTCTTAACAAATTCAGCCAAAAGCTAGGAAGCGATGTTAAGTTGTATTCCATGATACCTCCTACTAATGGCGAATTTTTAAAACTGAAAAAATATAAGGGAATGACCGATTCACAGAACGATGCTCTTGATTTTTTGAAGAGCAAGCTAGATGATAGTATTTCTTCTATCAATGTGTATGATGCACTCAATCGCCACACCGATGAATATATATACTTCAGGACTGACCATCACTGGACAGCTCTTGGAGCATATTACGCCTATGCTTCCTTTATGGAAAAAACAGGCCGGCAGCCCGTCGCTCTGGAAAGCTATGAACAGATAGATATTGGAGACTTTTTGGGAAGCTCCTATAAAAAGACATTGAACGATAGCCTCAAGAAAAACCCCGATCATATTATTGCCTACAAGCCTTTTACCGGCTATGAATACCTGATGTATAACAGCGGCAAAGAGAAAAAAGCTGATATCATTGATATGAAATATGCAAATAAAATTACCGATAAATACCTGGCATTTATGAGCAGCGGGGGAGCAAACTGGAGTGTGATTAAAACAGATGTCCATAACGGGGAAAAGGTATTGGTTATCAAAGACTCATTCGGTAATGCCTTTGTGCCGTTTCTGCTTCCCCACTATGAGGAAATTTACGTTGTCGATTCCCGGTTCTACAATGTTTCTACCACAGGAAATATTGTGGACTTTGTGAAGGAAAACGGAATTAATGAGGTGGTTTTCTGTATTTATATGGAGGATGTTAACTGGCATAAATTTATGAGCAGTGTTGAACATCTTCTGGGGGAATAACTGAGTGATTTATTACAAATAAACACCTGTTGAGGCCCGAGTTGCCTGTCGGCAACAAATAGCATAAAAACTGCTCCCCTCCGGGGAGCGTTTTTTTGTCCAGTATAAATTTATGGCTCCAGGATTATGAGCGTCAGATTGCGCCGGTTAGGTAGGTAGAGGCCGTGAGCATGGGGCAAGGCAATAGCCTGGGCTTGTTTCCCGGCCAGGGATAGGGGAATGTCCAGGAAATTTGCCAGGAATTCAGCAGCTTCATCCATATCCCTGACGGGCTGGCCAAAATCCAGGGAGATTGCTTGGGCGCTGTAACAGACATTGAGCTGGTCCAGCAGGGCCAAAGTGGCTTCGGCATTAGCTGCAGGCCTTAAGCGGTGCCACTGCCAGCCAAAGGGCGGCAGATACTGGCCCGGGGCCACGAGAAAGATTAGCCGGGTCTCCAATGCAAGCATGGCCATTAGGCCGTCTCTGGTCATGATCTCGCCACTGCCCAGGGCGCAGATAATTACATCCACCTGCTCCTCAATTGGGGAATGGGGCCAGACATAGGGCAAACAGGCAATATTGCCTAGGCTGCGGCTGTCGGCCTGGCGAGTCAGGCTGTCCAGGACCACAGGGTCTTTATCCAGGGCAAGCACTTTGATTACAAGGGGGGCCAAAGCCAGGGCGTAGACCCCTGGCCCGCAGCCGATATCCAGCACTGTATCCCCCTTGTTCAGCCGGGGCAATATTTGCGCCAGGATGAGGCGAGGATACTGAGAACGCTCCCCTGCCCGCAGATACCAGTCAATTGCCTTTGCACTCCAGCCTTTCATGGCTGCTGCCTTCTTAATCTGGCGGTCAGCGCTTCCACCATCTCAATGGCTTTTGTGCCGGGAAATTCCACAATCACGACTGCAGGATGAGCGCGCACCTGATCCAAGAAGGCGGTATGTTTATTTTTAAGCACACCCAGCACCGGCAAATCACTGTCCAATATGTTGAACACAGTCTGCTGAAATCTCAAGGCCTCTCTCTCGAAAATGCCCAGCTCATCCATTATTACCAGTCTGGATAAGCTCAGGGATTTTTCCAGGGACTGGCGGCCATTGTTCTCAAAGACCTGGGTGTTGCCCTGCCATTTTCCCTGGGTAAGCATGGAAATGGCGATATCATCCCAGTGTGTGTCTGATTCCAGATGGGTGACATAGGGTTCCTGTGTCAGGTCCAGGAGGCGAAAAGCCCAGGTCTCCCCATCCCGGGTCAGGCGCTGCATGGCGAAACCGCTTAGGGGAAGCCCAGCCAAATTCTTCTGGATGACAGAAGATTTGCCGCAGCGGGGGCGGCCGGTTAGAAATAATTTAGGCATAATATCCTCCGTCAGTTTCTCCTTTCTCCTGTCGGCGAAAGGATCATACCGATATATTCGGTGTGAAAGCGGAGATGTCCTTTATTTGAAAGAAAAGACAGACAAGAATGAGATTTTCCTTCACCTGGCAGGAAAATCTCATTTTGTGGAGAAATACTTATTGACAAGTTCCGATCCCTGTGGGCTAACGCTGGGGGGCTATGCCCTAGGGACGATAGGGTGCAGGTGGAAACGCCTGCGCCTCCCGGTGCGGAAAGGAACTTGTTGGTTGTCATGCAACCACGCGCCGGGCGTGGTTTTTTTCTTCGATTCATCAATTATTAGAACGGAGGGAACATATGAAAAAAACAAGTCTGTTTTTAGTGGCGTTGCTGGTTTTGGCATTGCTTGCCGGTTGTGCGAACACTCCCCCTACAGACGAACCTGAAGAATCTGCCTGGGAGTTCACCATCGGCGACAAGGATTTCACCATTGAAGGTCTCCGCAAGATGGAGAGCGTTACCATTGACCTGGAAAAGAAGGGCGAGGTCAACAGCTATACAGGCGTGCCCCTGTCAGTGCTGCTGACCGAAGCGGGGATTGCTGACTTCGAATCCCTGACTTTGGAAGCAGAAGACGGATACAGCGCCAGCATTACCCAGGAAGAAGCGCTCCATGAAAACTCCATCCTTTGTTATGCTCTGGACGGTGAAGATTTGAGCAGTGAAAAAAACGCCCCCCTGATGTTTGTTTCGGAGGCAGCGAGCACCAAGGCCTGGGTTGGCAAGTTGAAATACGTCCGGGTTGGGGAATAGGCGCTGAAAATTGCCTGGCAGACAGTCCTGTCTGCCAGGTTTACCCCCTTTCCCCTTGACCTGGTGAAATGTTTCTGCCTTGACCCGCTGTTTGCAGCCCCCGAGACCAAAGAGAGGAGGGAGGGGATGTCCTTCAGGATATTTAAGCGCTTCAGCACAATGGACTTGGTTGTCATTACAATGATGGCTGCCCTGGGCATCGCCATCAAGCCGGTGGTCACCCCTTTGGTTCAGATCATCACCGGACCGCTGCTCCTTCCCGGCGGCGTAGTGGCCGGCGGATTCTACATGCTCTGGCTGGTGCTGGGTTACGGCCTAACAGGCAATAAAACCGGCACAGCTTTGCTCATTGGCCTGGTCCAGGGCCTGATTGTAATTTTGCAGCCCTTTGCCAATCATGGAGCTTTTAGCCTCATCAGCTATGCCGCCCCGGGCTTTGCAGTAGAGTTGGTCTATCTGCTTCTAAAGGGGCCCCGCAGCCCCATTCGCGCTTTTGCCGGCGGCGTTGCCGCCAACCTCACCGGTTCCTTTCTGGTGATGACGGTTGTCATGCGGGTGGTCATCTGGCGTCTGCCCTTGGTGCCCTTTCTGCTTATGGTTTTGACCGCCACTTTGGCCGGCGGCCTGGGTGGTCTGGTGGCTTACGGGCTCCTGACTAGACTGCAAAAATTCAGCGTCTTTGGAAGGAAGTGAAGCAGATATCCAAGGGATGTTTGCCATTAATCTGCTTGGTGTTGGTTCTGCTGGCCGGCCTGATTGCGGCCGTGTTCTAGCGCCATTCCGGGAGGGAGAATAATGAAGAGTAAAGGGTTAATCGCCATAATCTTTATCCTTGCGGCGGCAATCGGCATACTGGCCTGGGTCAACGCCAGCCGAGTAGGCAGCCTTGATCCTGCTTCCCTGACAGTAAAAGTCCAAGGGGAGACAGTGGGCTCTATATCCATAGAAGAAATTGCCGCTCTGGGCGGTGAAGAATTTGCCAAAGTCTTGCGTTCCAGCGGCAAGGATCCCAAGGAAAATATTTTTACCGGCGTGCCTCTGGCCGAGGTGTTGGAGGCAGTGCAGCCGGGCTTGGTCACCCCAGGGGTCCAGATTACAATCTTGGCCAGCGACGGCTATGCAGTAACTTATTCCGGGACAGATGTCCTGCGCTCGGAGCATATTTACCTGGCTTGGTTGAAAGACGGCAAGGCACTGGGCACTAAAGCCAGCGGCGGCCTCGGACCTTTGTTGGTCATCCCTCGTCAAGATGAGTTCGGCCAGTTCTGGTGCAAATTTGCCATTGAGGCAGATATCAGATGAGCTCCGTGTTAGTGGCGGAGGGGCTTTTTGTTTCTTGGCAGCCGGGGGATTGGGTGCTCCGGGATATCAATTTCTCCCTGGCTGCCGGGGAGGTTGTGGGAATCATTGGCTCCAGCGGCTGCGGCAAGAGCACTCTCTGCCTGGCCCTGGCAGGCATCATCCCTCGCCAGTCGCCGGGACAGGTAGAAGGGAAAATATTCTTGGAGGGCCGGGACCTGGCCCAGTTCAGTCTGCCCCAAATTGCCAGCTGTTTAGGCATCGTCTTCCAGGATCCCGAGACCCAGCTCTTTTTGCCCAGGGTGCGAAATGAACTAGCCTTTGGCCCCGAAAATCTATGTCTCCCCCGGGAGGAAATTGCGGCAAGAATCCAAAGAATTGCCGAGGAAATGGGCTGCCGGGAGCTGCTGGCGGCTAATCCCAATGAGCTGTCAGGGGGGCAGCAGCAGCTGATTGCCTTGGCGGCAGTGCTGGCCTTGGAACCCAAAGTCCTCATCCTCGATGAAGTCACCGCTCAGCTGGACCCCCGGACCTGTCAGCGCCTGCAGGCGATTGTCCTGGACCTGCGCCAGCGGGGGGTGGCGGTGCTGATGGCAGAGCATAATCTGCAGATGCTGGCCTGTGCCGACCGCATCCTTGTCTTGAGGGAAGGCCGCATGGAAGAGGCTGCTGCCAGCGACCTGGATGGGGAAGAGGGCCTCAGCCGGGTATACGGAGGTGGCAGGGTTTGACGGCCTATATTAATTTAGAGCAGGTGAACTTCCGTTGGCCCCAGGGGGGCCAGGTGCTTAGCGAAATCAACCTCAGTATAGAAAAGAACCAGACCATTGCCCTTATGGGCGCAAACGGCAGCGGCAAGACCACCCTGAGCAAGCTGATCTTAGGGCTCCTCAAGCCAACCGGGGGCCGTGTGCTGCTGGCTGGCCGGCCGGTAGAAAGCTATTCCCTGGCTGCACGGGGCCGGCTCCTTGGCTACGTCTTCCAGAATCCCGAGAGGCAGTTTTTTGCCCCTGATGTCGCCGAGGAAATCGGCTTTGCCCTGAAGTACAGAAATCTTTCCCCCGAGAAAATTCAAGAACGGGTGGCGGAAATGCTTGCCCTGTTTGAGCTGGAACAGTATGCTGCTACCTTTCCTTTTAATCTCAGCCAGGGCGAAAAGCAGCGCCTGGCCTTGGCGGCGATTTTGGCGCCACGGCCGGACTTTATTATCATGGATGAACCTTTTCTCGGCTTGGACTGGCTGCGCAAACAGCGGCTGCAGGCAATCCTGGAGCGGGTGCGCAATGAGGGCGTGGGCTATTTGCTCATCAGCCATGACCAGGCCCTGTGTGCCCGCCTCTGTTCCCAGACGCTGACTTTGGAAGGGGGAAGGCTGCTGTGACTGAAAACCATGGCTTTCCCGATGTCCGCACCCTGTTTGCCCTTGTCCTGGTAATAACCTCCCTGGCCATCACCATCAATGACCCCCTGTGGCTGACGGGGCTGCTGGCTGTCTCTCTCGCCGCCCTCCTTGCCGCCAAAATTCCTTTATCCCTGCTGGGCAGAAGGCTCAGACGCTATCGCTGGCTGTTCCTGATTCTGGCCCTGGCTCAAAGTCTCAGCAACGGCTCCGGCAGGGTGTTCCTGGAATGGCGGGGGTATGTGCTGCTGTCCGCCGGGGGGCTGCTGGCGGCCCTGGCTGCCTTGCTGCGAATCACCGTCATCCTGGCGGCGGTGCTGCTGCTGACCTTGAAAGATTATCAGCAGATGGTAACTGGACTGGCCCAGATCCGGGTTCCGTATGAACTGGCCTACATGGTCCTGCTGGCTGTCCGCTTCATCCCTGTGCTGGTGGAGGAATTTCGCAATTCCCTTGTGGCCATAGAGCTCCGAGGTGTTGATTTGAAAGCTATTCCCCTGAGGGAAAAGATCAAGGTGTATTCCTATCTTCTCATGCCCACTACAGCGGGAGCCCTCATCCGTTCTCGGCGCATTGCCATTGCCATGGAGGCCCGGGCCTTTCGGGCTTATCCCCGGCGGACCTGGCTGGAATGGCCAAAGTTGTCAGCTCTGGATTGGTTAATCATAGTCCTTGTTCTGGTGGGCGGGGCGGGAATCTTGTGGATTAAATTCAAGGGGGTAATTGCATGAAGGCGTTCTCAGTTATCGGCATCACCCAGTCGGGAAAGACCAACACTGTAGAAAAGATTATTGGCGAGCTGACCCGCCGCCGCTATTCGGTGGGGTCGGTGAAGGATATCCACTTCGAGGCTTTCGCCATTGACACCCCCGGCACCAATACCTACCGCCATCGTCAGGCAGGCGCTTCCCTGGTCACCGCCCGGGGCCTCAAAGAAACAGATATCCTCTATCCTGTTAGCCTGTCAATTGAAAAAATCCTGGAATTCTATGACCAGGATTGGGTGGTGCTGGAGGGAGTCCGAGAAATAAATGTCCCCAAGATTATCTGCGCCCATGATGAAGAGGGGATTGAAGATCTGCTGGACGCCAGCGCCATAGCCATCGCCGGCCAGGTAGCCAATACCGGCCTTAAGGAATACAAGGGCTTGCCGGTTTTCAATGTTCTCACCCAGGCAGTTGAACTTACGGACTATGTTGTGGCAAAGGTGCCCCGGCGCCTGCCGGATTTTGATGCCAAGTGTTGCGGCCTCTGCGGCATGTCCTGCCGGGAGCTGTTGGCGGGGATAATTCGGGGAGAGAAAAAACGGGAGGATTGTCTGCTCCGGCAAACTGTCCAGCTGGAAATCGGGGGCAAGCCTGTGACTATGGTCCCCTTTGTCCAGGAGATACTGACTAATGCCCTGACGGCGCTGGTCTCAACCCTGGACGGTTATGAGCAGGGCAAGGAAATCAGTCTGGTTTGGAATCCCCGGGAATGATTTCCGCCTCACTTCCAGCGATGCTGGCCGGTGGGACTTGGCAGGGAAGATTCTGGCCTGTCCCCCATGGGGCGGTTCAGGAGTAGTAGCGCTGGGAAATTTCCCGAGGAGGCACGCTAAATACGGCAATATTGAAAGAGAAAAATCCCGGTTTTAAAATCCAGGGATTTTTTCTTGCATAGATAGTTAACAAATTAACTAAACTAGAGTATAATGTAATTATTAAGGTTAACAAGTTAACCAAAAGGAAGGTTTTGCCTATGTCCAGCATAGTTGACGTCTGGGTCTATGCAAACAATATCATTCACTCTGCCCGGCAACTGGTTAATGATGGCCTCAGGCCTCTGGGGCTGACCAGCGCCGAAGGCAATATTCTTCTCCATCTCCTGACCCTGCAACCGACGGCCCTGCGGCAGGATGATATCGTCGCTGAACTGGAAATCAGCAAGCCCGCTGTGTCCCGGGCCCTTGCCTCTCTGGAGGAAAAGAGCTATGTCCGGAGGACCAAGGATATTGAGGATAAGCGGGTAAGCCTGGTGCGCCTAACTGCTAAAGGGCTGCAGGCGGGACCGGCTGTCAGGAAAGTATATAACGAAGTCTTTGCCATTGCAGCTCAAGGCGTTGGTCAGGCTGAAATAGAAGAGGCTGTGAAATTCTTTAAGCTTATTTCGGAAAATTACTCCCGTGCCCGGGGAGAAAAGAAGAGGGGAAATGGCAGATGCTCAATAACATAATCGGGGCAATCATCCTGCTGGCTTACTATTTGCTTGTGCTGGCGGCCCTGCCGGCGATTCTGGCCACCTGCAAGAAGATTCCCTCCGAGTGGATCCGGAAGATTCAACATATAGGTTACAGCATGTCGGTTTTTCTGCTGGTCAGGCTCTTTGACACTTGGTACGCTGCAGTCTTGGCGGCGTCACTGCTCATCCTTCTGGCCTATCCTGCTTTGCTGTTGTTGGAGAAAACTCCTTTCTGCCGGCGCTGGTTAGTTGACCGCAGACCCCGGGGGGGAGAATTGCGCAAGCAGCTGCTCATTATCCAGCTGACCTTTGCCCTCCTGCTCTTTATCTTCTGGGGATTGCTGGGTCGCCAGTGGCACTGGCTTATTCCCGTGGCCGTCATGGCCTGGGGATTTGGGGATGCGGCTGCAGCCCTGGTAGGCAAATTCTGGGGCAAGCGCCATATAATTCACCGCTGGATTGAGGGGGCCAAAACCTGGGAGGGCACCGGCGCAATGATGGCCTTCGCCGCTGCTGCCGTCTTTCTCACCATGTTCTTCTATGGTCACCAGCCTTGGTATATCTGTATTGCTGCAGCAGTGACCGTGGGTCCTATCTGCGCCTTTGTCGAGCTCTTTTCCAAACGGGGATCCGACACCTTCACAGTGCCTGTTTCCGTTGCCCTCCTGATCCTGCCCCTGGTCTATCTCTTTAGTAAACTGGGGTTATAGCATGGATGCCCTGACACAAGAACAGAGAATCAGCCGCGAACGGACACTGCTGACAGCTGTGCTCCTAAGCGTGTGGGCGCCTTTGGCCACGGGCATTGCTGTAATTTTAAGCCAATCCACCACCCAACTGGCTGATTGCCTTCGCCGCAATGTGGAACTATTGGCCTTGTTGTCCTCCTGGCTGGTCTTTCGCCATCTTGCCCGCAACCCAGGTATGGGCATTGTTGCCCGGGAAAAATTAGAGAGATTGGTCCGCCTGGCGGTGGCCGTGGCCTTGAGCTGCTCGGGAGTGATTATGCTGGTTTTGGCTCTAACCCGGTTTAACCGCTTTGAGCCCGGCGGCAATGTGTATCCCGGCCTGGCTATCGCTGGACTGGGATTAATGGTCAATCTGGGCTTTTGGCTGCGCTACCGCCGCCTCAATCATGAGCAAGCAAATGCAATTATCGGCGCTCAGGGCAAATTATACCAGGCCAAATCAATGGCAGATCTCTGCGTCATCACTGCCCTGGCGGCTGTGGCCATAGCCCCTGGCCTGAGGATTACTCATTATTTTGATATTGCAGGCTCAATCGCAGTGGCCCTCTACCTGCTCTGGAGCGCCTGGAGACGGACCTCAGATTAGCCGTGTAGCCTCACAATAGTCACAAATAGAGAAAATCCCCCCTAAAAACGGGGGGATTTCTTGCGATTTGACAGGCAAGAATCTGCCGCCGCCGGCATAAGACCCTGCAGATTGCAACGAAGTTGAAGCCTCTACTGGTTCCACCGCCGCTTCTGCGGGAACGGCCAATCCGGCAGTTTCTCTTGCCGAGTCTGCCAGCACTGTAATCATGTCTATTTTGGCCTTAGTTGCCCCCATCATCGTTATCCTAATACTGCTCCTCCTCATTTCCTGGGCAATCAAGGCCTGTAAGCGTATAAAAGCCAAAAAGCAATAATCCACCGGCCCTCGGGCCGGTGAGTTTATAATAAACAATAATACTGGCTGCCTGGCATAGTCTGGCGGAATCTATCCTATTGCTTCCCTTGCGCCAGGATTGAACTGGCATCTTGATGCTCAATGATTTGCTTTAGTTCTCCTGTCTCAGGATCCAATGCATAAATCCCGTCACTGGAACCAGCCCCCCGCTGCCACACTGCCAGATAGATTATGCCTTCATTTACGGCAATATCCTCAGCCCCGAGACCGTCTGGAAGGGGAATGGTAGTGCTTGTTTCATTGTAGAGAATCGTGACGCTGCGCTCGGCGTTGATGCGGGTTGAAGACCAGATGCGGTCGAGGATATAAATTTTGTCATCGTCAGCGACCCCGCGAAAGGGAAAACCGCTGCCCTGGATTTTCTGAGTTATTTCCCCTTGCGCCGGGTCAAAAACTAATAGGTCTGGCTGGTTTTGCACAAAGCCACTGTTGTTGAGGAGGAGAATACTGCCGTCTTCCATGGGCGCCATGGACCAGACTGCTGTATTCGGACCCAAGTACATGCTCCCCGCTAGTGTGAACTCTTGGTCAAACCAATAGATGCTGGCATGGGAGGAGTGGGAGTCGCCAGGCCCATCGTGAATAGCTGCTGCCACAAGGTAATCCTCAGTGGCGGCAATGGTTGTCAGGAATAAGAACTCATGCTGTTCCGGGTCCACATGGATGACTTCTTGGCTTTCCATGGATGTTATGTCAACTTCCCAGAGGCTGAAACCCATGCCTGTTTCGGTGCATCCTGCTATCATGGATCCATGAAATTCCACAAGGCCAGATTCCGGTTGTTCTCCCACCGGGATTTCCTTGACTAGCTGTCCATTTTCCCAGACTAATAACAAATTGCTGGAATCTGTATCGTTCCATGCCTGCCCCAGCCAGAGGCGGCCTTGACTGTCCGGGGCAAGGCTGCTGATGTAATAAGGAGGCAACTTTTTTTTGCTTACCAATCGTCCCTGGGCATCATATCCAGCGAGGCTGTTGCGCAAAAAGCTCTCCCCCCGGTTGGTGCCCGCCACTACCCAAAAAGCCGCTGTTTCTTTCTGCTCAGTCTTGCAGCCGGCAAGAGGAGAGAGGAAGATAAGCAAGGCAAGAACTATCAGCATAGTCTTGTGTGTACTTAATGTCTTCAATAAATGAGCAGGGTTTTCAGGCATAGGCAACCCCCCGTTTTTGCTATTGGGACATACATCCCCATATATGAGTATGCAGCATGGACAAGCACTATGACTATATTTTATTTCTATGAAAAAGAACAGAACCCTTTATCCCATTAAACTATATCTGCAGATTATGCATCTAATATATAGAAAATCCGCCGGCCCGGCGGATGCCGCCAGGCCGGTACCTGTTTTAATCTGCGTGGTAGTAAATAATCTTGTCAGATAAATAGACTTCATCCGGGGCGACGGCAGCAAAGGCAAAGGTCGTTCCAACTGCTCCAAACTTCGCTGTGAGAAAAGCTACGTAGGTCCAGTGGTTGCTGTCTACGTTAAGCCCCATATTCTGGTGAATCTTCCACACCAGCTGGGAACAATAGAGGGCAGAGTCTGTAGTCTTGTTTAAAAAGTTCCAGTTGTAAGGGGTGCTGCCATCAGTGCCGTATTTGTTTTTTGCCCAATTCAGGGCAGCAGCCACTTCACTGCTGCTCTTGCCGCTGGTATAGCCCAAAGCCACAGGTTGCCCCTGCTGCCAGGAAGACAGGGGACGCAGTCTGACGCCGTCACTGTTGGATTCATAAACTGTATTGTTGCCGTTATAAGTTCCGGAGTGCGAGTAGTAAAGGGCATAAACATTAAAAAATTTCTTGTTATTGATATGCATCACGTCGCCAACCCACAGCCAATCCCAGGGCACAGATTGGATTGTCGCTGCAGGTGAGGCCTGATCATTGCCCCGGGTGTTAAGGGCAGCATCCCGCAGCCGCTTTGCTGCAAAAGCTTGCCTGGCAGCTGTTTCTGCCTGAGCGAGGTTCTTGGTGTAATTTGGATCGGTAGCCTGCAGTTCGGCTGCCTGTCTTTCCATTTCTCCTGCAAAATCCTGCTTTTGTTGGGGATGGGTCTGAGCCCAGGCAGAGAAGGGCAGCGCGACTATCAGCAGAGCCAGACAAAACGATAGTAGTTTGCGCAAGGACATGTCAATTCCTCCCGAAGTAATTATTACTGGGTTTTATCCCAGACTTTATATGTATATGTGAAAAATAAAAAACAGAACTCAGCAAATTATGTATTTGCAATTTGCTAAATATGGTATAATCATACAGATGTGAATCCAGCTTGCAGATAATGCGAAGCATGATATAATACATCAGGCTTATGGGAGAGGGGGGGGAATTATGGAACTGGCAATAATTCTTTTGGTTTTTTTAATCGCTTTCAGAAAAGATTTGCTGGAACTGAGATCTTTCTCCCTGCAAAATGAGCAGGATAAATTTATTTTGAAGTTAGGCCTGGGCTTATTGGGACTGGCTCTGCTGGTTGCAGGCACCGATCGCTTCGTGCAAATGCTGGAGATTAAATATCATCCGGAAATTTTCTTTCTCAATGACTGGCTGCGGAGCCTGCCCTATAATGACCTGTCAGTCTATTTCGGCTACAACTCAAGGATTCTCCTTCGGATAATCAGGGCAGTGTATCACTACGGCTTTTTTGTGCCCTGTATCTTTCTCATCATCCGGGCTGTGGCCCGGAGAGATCTCCGCAGTTTATCCTTGCTGATTTTCAGCACCTTCGCTTTTCACTATGCAGTTCATTTTCCCTTTTACTTTTTTACCGAGGGCCATCAGATCTGGTATGTCAAGGGAATCATGGTCCCCTTGTTTAGGACCATCTCGCCTCTGGACCATGTCTTCCCCAGCATGCATGCTTCAATGTCGGTGACATCAATGCTCTTGGCCTGGCGGCAACCAAACAAGGCCACCCGGATTCTGTATTCAATTTTCTGTCCCCTAGTCATCTTCTCGACCTTCTATCTGCAGATTCACTGGACCATTGATGCCGTCGCCGGCGCCATCATCGGCGTAGCAGCAGTTAAGTTCGCTGAATATGCTACTGCCCAGGGCTGGTTATATCTTATTATTGCTAGACTTAATCAAACCTGGGCGCTGCTTAGGCGTCCCGCATCCAAAGAATTGTCATCCCGCGGCTAGGCCGCGGTTTTTGTGCAAGATACTGATCATAAAGCTAGAGGAAAGTTAGCCAAAGCCTGAAATCAATAAAAGGAGATGAGTACTATGGCTAGAAAGTCATATACCGAGAAGCTCCAGGACAGTAAAGACATGCCAGTAGTAAAGGAGCTTACTGACCCAAAAGCAATCGCCCGCTACGGAGGCCCCAAGATGCTTATAGCGCCTCCCCTTGCCTATGATGAAATTATGGCTAAGGTGCCAGATGGGAAACTCCTGACTGCAGATAGCATTCGGGATTATCTGGCCAAAAAACATCAAGCAGATTTTACCTGCCCCCTGACCGCCGGTATATTCATGAATATTGTTGCTCACGCTTCGGAAGAGCGGGGAGTGGAGGAAACGCCATATTGGCGGACCCTGAAAAAAGACGGGGAGCTGAATCCGAAGTACCCTGGAGGGATTGAAAGGCAGAAAGAACGTTTGCAGGCTGAAGGGCATACGGTCACACAGAGGGGAAAGCGCTTTTTCGTCCAGGGTTACCAAGAGAAGCTCATTGAGTTAGAATAAGAACTGTTATCCCGCGGTAGCCGCGGGATTCTTTTTTATATGTATGGGAGGTATTTGTAGCAGTCATCTCGAAATATAACGGTAAATTTGTCACAGTAATCTGGTAAAATACAGTAACGTTGATATCGAAGATGAATTTATGCATGTATAACATTTTGTTAAACAAGGAAGGAATGTAAGATGGGATGAAAAATCGCCGAATTCTGCCCAAAGTGCGGGATAGTTGGAGCTACTTATATGTAGAACATGCTCGAATAGACCAGGAAGATAAAGGAATATGCCTGCATGACGAATCTGGTCGTGTCCATGTTCCGTGTGCTTCTCTATCTTTATTAATGCTAGGTCCTGGGACTACAGTAACTCATGCCGCCATTAAGACCACATCTGAGGCTGGTTGTCTAATTGCTTGGTGTGGCGAACAGGGTGTGCGGTTCTACGCTCAGGGGCTGGGTGAAACCCGCAGTGCGGCAAACTTATTACAGCAAGCTCGTTATTGTTTAGATGAGCAATTACGCTTAAAAGTCATCAGGAAAATGTACCAAATGAGATTTCAAGAGTTATTGGATGAAGGGCTAACTCTCCGGCAAATAAGGCAAAGAAGGAGCCCGCGTGCGAGCTGCCTATGCTCTAGCAGGTGATACTTATGGAATTGAGTGAGAGAGCTTGGGTGAATTACATCTTCCTCTGGTGCCATATCAAGGAAGTATTTAAATGACATATCATACCTAGATCTTTCAACCAAATCTACATCAGAAAGATTGTAAATATTTTTGAGCAAAAGATACTTAAACATCCGGAGGGGGTCATTGCCCCCCGACCATTATTTGGACAGTACTTCGGAATTAACTCTTTGTAGACAAATGAAAAATCTACCGACTCTTTAATTTGTCGCAGTAAGTTATTTTTAGGGATAATGAGATCGTAGATATCGGAATATGGACTGAGAGAAAAAGACATCTGTGGAATTCCTATATCATCCATCTCTGCATTAATATGCCTCTATTATACCACAAAAAAGGACGCGCTTCTATAAAAGAAGTACGTCCTTTAGGAACTTTTTCAGTGGCCTCGGCTAGGCCGCGTTTTTTTTGTACAGTAGAACTGTACAAATTCATTGATGTTGTTAATTATTCCAGATAACGACAGGAAAAAAGACTTTCTACAACGAATAACTACCTATAATTGCATTCTTTGTCACGACTTAATGGTATTATTACAAACAATAAAGCTTTTTTAGCGAGTATACCATTCAGAATTTGAAAGGAGTGATTAGATGCAGCGTGTCGGTTTTAAGGATTTCTTTATGTCTGCAACCGGTAATACTCCCTTTCCGTATCAACAAAGATTTGCTAATGATGTAATGTTGCCCAAAGTGCTACATGTGCCGACGGGTGCAGGAAAAACTGCTGGGATGATTCTTGCTTGGGTTTGGCGGCGTTTCTATCATCCTGAAAAAGATGTTCAAATAAATACTCCACGCAGACTTATTTATTGTCTGCCTATGAGAGTATTAGTAGAACAAACGAGAGATAACATTCGGAGCATGTTAGCACGATTGACAGAACTTGATCCCCGCGTAGCTGATATCAGTATCACAGTTTTGATGGGAGGTGAGTCTGAAACAGATTGGATGCTGAGTCCTGAAAAAGAACAGATCATTATCGGCACACAGGACATGCTCCTTTCTGCTGCTTTGAATCGCGGTTATGCAATGAGCCGATTTCGGTGGCCCCATGCCTTTGGGTTGCTAAACAATGATTGCCTGTGGTGTTTTGATGAGGTTCAATTGATGGGCAGCGGGTTTGCAACAAGTATTCAATTGGAGGCCTTTCGACATTTGTTCGGTACCTTCGGGGCTGTGGATTCAGTCTGGATGTCTGCAACTTTAGAGAAACAATGGTTTTACACTCCAGATGTAAACGGCTTGGCAGATGATCAAATCTTGGGGTTATCCGATGAGGATATGGGGGCCGAAGTTTTGATCCGCAGAATGATTGCCCAGAAAACCCTAAGACAAGCGTCGGAGTCTTTATCCGATTTAAAGAACAAATATCCTGAGGCGGTAGCGAAACGGGTGTTAGAACAGCACATCCCTGGCAAGCTAACATTGGTTATCGTCAACCAAGTAGAACGGGCTCAGAAGATTTATCGAGAATTAAAGAAGCACGCTGATGATAGTGTTGACTTAATACTGATGCATTCCAGGTTTCGCTCCGCAGATAGGCTTGCATTGAACCAGAGTCTGACTAAGCCAATCAGTGAGGGCGGACGGATCATTGTAAGCACTCAGGTGGTAGAAGCCGGTGTTGATATTTCAGCAGCCGTATTGTTTACAGAGCTGGCACCATGGCCAAGCCTGGTGCAACGTTTCGGCCGTTGCAATAGATACGGGGAATCTGAGCAAGCAGATATCTTCTGGTTCGATTTAGAGGAAAAGGATGCGCTCCCATATTCATCAGTGGAAATAGATGAATCAAGGAAAACGATGCTTGATTTGGAAGGGAAATCAGTGTCGCCTAAAAATCTGCCTCCAAAGGACACTCCTATGATTCATAAACACATAATCCGCCGCAAAGATATTATTGAGCTGTTTGATACTAGCCCAGACCTTTCAGGAAATGATATCGATGTCAGTCGTTTTATCCGTGATGGAGAGGATTTAGATGTTCGTGTATATTGGCGGAATTGGGAAGGGGAGAGACCTGACCTGGAAATGCCTGCTCCTAGCCGGGACGAAATGTGCTCAGTCCAGGTGTGGACAGCAAAGGAGTTTTTGAAGCAGGGGCTTGGGTGGAGATGGGATCACCTGGGCGACAAGTGGCAACGGGTACAAGGTAGAGATTTGCGCCCTGGCATGGTGATAATGTTACATGCAGAACAGGGGGGATACTCCTCTGATCTGGGTTGGACGAGTAATTCAGATGATCTTCCTGTCGTAATAGATGGGGTTAGTGGTCTAAACCAAGACGAAATTGCTGCTGATCACATGACTTATAATGGTGTATGGCTGACTCTGCCCCAGCATTCAGACAATGTTGTTGCCGAACTGGATTCAATTACCAAAACGCTTCAGATCGAACAAGGTGTGGTCAAGGAATTGAGCATTGCTGCCCGCTGGCATGACGCAGGCAAAGCCCATCAGGTCTTTCAAGAAACTATGCTGAGCGGAGGGGAATTACCGCCGACAAAGGACATTATTGCAAAAAGTCCCGCCACGCATCAACGGCATTCGCAGCGATATTTCCGCCATGAATTAGCTAGCGCTTTAGCATATATGAATTGCGGGGGATCTGATCTGGTTGCCTACCTTGTAGCCGCTCATCATGGCAAAGTGCGCCTGTCTATTCGCTCACTTCCGAATGAAAAGTTGCCTGTAGGTCTACCATCTGAGACAAAAATCGCTCGGGGAGTATGGGAAGGAAGTATTATTAATGCTGCCAATCTTGGTGGCGGGGTAAGCATTCCTGAGCTAAAAGTAGATTTGTCTATGATGGAGATGGGAGAAGGATCTTGGTTAGAAAAGACTCTAGCTGTAAGGGACAAGCATGGCCCTTTCAGATTATCTTTTCTGGAGGCATTGATACGAAGCGCAGATATTCGGGCCAGCATCAAAGAGGGAAAGGAGGGAAAATGATATGACCAATACCTTGGCTCTTCTGGGCTGTACCCCTGAACCTCTAATCTATTATCTCAAGGCTCTAGGAGTATTACGCCTTGTCGCGATGCAAAAAGACCCGGATGTCCGGGGCTGCTGGGAAGGGAATACATTTTATATTACGACTATCTTGAGCCAGGATGAACTGTTAGATTTCTTTATGGAAGAATATATCCCCTCACCTATCACTGCGCCTTGGAATGGGGGTAGTGGTTATTATGGCGGGTCTGCTGCCTTAACAATAGAACAGATTGAGGCGTCAAAAACTGAACGTTTCGCTTCGTACCGAAAAACAATTACAGGTTGCAGAGAGGTCATTCGGCAGGTAGGGCTGCGAGATGCTGCTCCTGATTCAACTGCAAAGTTGATAATGCTTGCCAACTGCCGCTCTTATTTGCCTGAAGAGGCAGTTGAGATTATGGACTCGCTCTTTGTGATGACGGGGGATTCTAAAGATGGTAGCACTAATTGGCAGCGAAAGTTTGCACCTATCTTTGGGACCGGGGGCAATGATGGTCGGCTAGAATTTACCTATACGTTCATAAAACACTTGCTGAGCGTTATTCCGACAACTAATGCCAGTGGTAAGAGCATACAACATAATCTAGCTAGGTTACAAAAGACATTATTCGGTACAGGTAGCCCGGTTCTGGAAAAAGATTCAGTCGGCCAATATCATCCTGGGGGTATAGGCGGACCCAATAGTGCTAGAGGGGACAGGGATATGTCTCTAGTGAACCCTTGGGATTATATTCTAGCCTTTGAGGGAGCTATATTGTTCGCTGGCGCGGCCACTAGGCGATTTAGTGGTGAAAGGACTAGCCTTGAAGCATCGTTTCCCTTCAGCGTGGAAGCTACTGCAGCAGGTTGGAGCACTTTACCTTCTTCAGAAACCGACGATAACCAAAGGAATAGGGGGGAATTTTGGTTACCCTTATGGGGAAATCCTGCAACTTTTCAAGAGGTCAGGTATGTGTTTTCTGAGGGCAGGGCGCAAATTGGGAGACGGACCGCTCGAAGCGGCTTAGATTTTGCCCGTGCGGTTGGGTCCCTAGGGGTTGATCGAGGAATACAATCATTCCAGCGGATTGGATTGTTGGCAGGCGACCGAAATGGGAGGGCATACCTTGCAGTGTCCCTTGGACGGTTTCCTGTGCATCATCAGCCAGCAGTTAACCTTTTTAACGAACTGGATAATTGGTTGGGCAGATTTCGGTCAATGTGCAACGATAAAGGCACACCTGCCCGCTATCGTGGAAAATTGCGCGCGGTAGAAGAAGCTATGTTTGCTTTTTGCCGTTACGGCGGAGCAAGGCGCCTTCAAGACGTTCTTATCGCCTTAGGTAATGCCGAGCAGGCAATTGCCCTGATGGCAATGACTACGAGCAAGGACAATTTCAGCATACAGCCCCTTACTTTGTCGCAGAACTGGATACAGTGGGCTGATGATAATTCCCCTGAATTCCGAATAACTGTTGCGTTAGCTGGTATTGCTGGAGATTCAGAAGGTAAGGTCGGAGGGATTCGGGAAAATTGTGAGCCGGTCGTTAGGGATATTAAAAAGAACAGGTTTGTGTGGCAAGATAATAATTTCCACGTACCCCTAACAGATTTCCCTAGGTCGCTGAATAGCATTTTGCGCCTGAGGATGTTGGCCGCAAACAAGCATAACCTCGAATTCTTGCCCTTGGCCAGCAAGGTGCCAGCATCTACTGCGGATGTTAACCAGTATTTAATAACCCAATTAGATGAGCCCCGAATGCTGGGGCTGCTGAAAGGGTTGACCCTCATTAACTATCGATACTATCCCGGAAAAATCAATTCAATAAGTATTGTCCCCAGTGCGTTTCATCCTGTCTATGCTTTGCTCAAACTATTGTTTTTGCCAAATAAGTTCTCCTGGCCTAAGGGATCCCAACCTATAACAATTCGCCCGGAATTATCAATACTGTCTCGACTGGCAGGCCGAGACATTTCAGGAGCAACAAAGGTTGCGTTGCGAAGACTGGTATCTAGCGGCCTCGTACCAAAGCTATCCTCCACAGGAGTGGATTCTCTTGTTACATCTGCTGAAACATCCAAGCGCATCGCAGGAGCTTTGCTTATTCCAGTTTACGACTGGCGCAGACTTGCTGATTTTACATTAGTTAAACCCCAAGAAAATTGAGAGGAGATGTTTTGATGGCTGTAAAAATGGCTGACTTCAAGGACACTAATCGGTTGTTGCTGGAAGCTGTCCTCGTGCCTGTACAGGGAACTCGGTTCCAGCCCACAGGCTTTCCCAACCTTGGTGCCGCAACTTTTCCCCGCTCCGATGGAGGCGAAATGCTGCTGGTTGAGTCTGCGCAATCAATGGCAAATCATCTGGAGGCTGTTTGCTGGGATGAACAACGGAACGATCTTGTCGAGGAACTGACTGGCTTGCCCTATGTCAGGGTGTTGGATAAGGATGGAGGTATGATTACAAACTCGATTCTTGAATCCCATCGTATCAACTCGCCATACATCCTTGAGGGAACGGATAATTCTTTTGTAGAAAGGCTTAAGGAAGAAACTGCTGCAACTTCGGATAGCACAATTGATATTCCTAGATTCGCACGTTGTGTATTTAAGTACGATCCTAACGCTGTGTTGCATGGTGTTTTTATTGCGAAGAAGGAGATTGGCGGTGGAAGGTTAAGACTGCAAAGGGTTTTATCAGGTTTTATTGAAGCGGATAATGTGCATCCAGCAGAGAGCGGTGGAGTAAAATTAGATCGAGTTAATCCCACTGGGGATACTGGTAAGGGTTTTGGTCATGTGCCTTTTCACCGTACTGAATTTGTGGCCAATTCCATCAAGGCTTACTTTAACCTTGATCTGGCAACTTTACGGGCGTACAACCTCGGGCAAGACGCCGAAGAATTGCTGGTAAATATCGCAATTTGGAAGATTCACCAACTGTTAAGTAGCGGATTGCGGCTGCGCACAGCTTGCGATTTAGATGCCAAGGAATTGACGGTTACCAAACCGACAGGATTTACAGTGCCTGACGAAGCAAGCTTGGCCAGCGCCATTCGTGCCGGCATCGAGAAGTGCGCTGAAAGATTTGCTGACCCTTTGCTGACAGATGTTATTTGGGGCTAGCTCTAACCAAACTATTAGCAGAGGGGAGGGATGATCAGTGGTAGCATTAGAAATCAGTTTTTTGGCCGGCAGGTTTCACGCCACTCCTTGGGGGCGTCATGTTAATGAAGGGATTTCGGAATGGCCGCCTTCACCTTGGCGGGTGCTGCGAATGTTGGTAGCATTGTGGCATCGGGATCTGCCTGGTGAAGAGCCGGAATTGTTTATATCTCTTCTAAATAAGTTAGCGGAGTTGCCTAGTTTCTATTTGCCGCCCGCCACCCAAGGCAGCAGTCAGCACTATATGCCGGCACCAAGCAAACGTCGACTTGTGTTTGACACCTTTGTAATTATTAATCGCGAGAACCCTGTGTACATCATCTGGCCGGATACTAATCTTTCAGAAGCAGAAATGAAGATGCTTAGTGATCTTCTCGCTAATGCAACCTATTTGGGGAGGGGGGAATCTTGGGCAGATATCAAATTGGTTACCCAATACCCAGACCCGAACTGTTTTCCGCATCAAACTGGAGCTCCATTGGATGGTGAAGCGGTAAGAGTCCTGGCCACGGAGCCCGGTCCCAATATTCTGGGTAATCTTCAGTATGATACTCTTCTAAAGCACAAACTGAGATTACTCGACCCCGAAGGTTCCCGCTGGGTAAATTACAGTCGCCCAAGTGATGCCTTCGCAGTAACTTATCAGCAGAAACAGCGAGGCAATCCAAAGGTTAATGTGGTCAGGTTTGCTCTTCACGGTAAGCCACTCCCAAGACTAAAAGATACTGTGGCGCTAGGGGAATTGGCCCGGGTTTCAGCAATGGCGATGTTTGGTAGGATGAATGGGGGAGCTACTTCATCTGTCCTCTCAGGAAAGGATCAAGAAGGAACCCCCTTACTAAATCATCAACATGCATATTATCTTCCTACCGATGAAGACAAAGATGGCTGGTTGGATCACCTCACTGTCTACGTTCCCCAAGGTTTGAGTGGGAGCGAACTCGATGCTGTTACCAGTCTCTGTGTACTTAATCCTGGGGCAAACCAGTCAGAGGTAGGACTGTTTTTGCTAGGTGTTTCGGATGACAGTGAGCTTAATGCATTGCCTTTTGGGGAAGCAAAAGTCTGGGGGTCCATTACACCCTTTGTCTTAGGGCGGTTTCCTAAGTATTACCGAACTGGCAAACCTAAGTTTAGGGATAATGGTCATCAGATTGACGGTCCTGTCGACCAAGTGTACAGAGAATGGAATTTGCGCCGCGCTCTGAACCCAACTCTGCCAGAATTAATATCAGTTGAACCTATGGCATCATGTTCCTTGCGGAGTCGCTTAATAAGTTGGGCTTCCTTTAGGATGTGGAGGCGGAAGGGCAAGGGCACAAGAACTCCTGGTCTCGCATATGGGTTCCGACTAGAATTTAAGAACCCTGTTAGGGGACCCATCACTTTGGGTTATGGCTGTCATTTTGGATTGGGCTTGTTTTTTCCGCAACCAACTAGCGGGGGAATGCTTAATGAGTAAGACGAGTGTCGTGTCGGCGCAGACCGATGGTCTGCCCGACCTCATCCCCGCGCGAATGCTAAACGAATATACCTACTGCCCTCGATTATGTTATTTGGAATGGGTTCAAGGACAGTTTGTCGAAAGTTCCGATACGCTTGAGGGAACGTTTCAGCATAGGCGAGTTGATAGGGAGAAGGGTGAAGTCCCAGAGGAGGCCCGGGCGGACGGACAAATTATCCATGCCCGTTCCGTGATGTTGTCAGCACCAGAGTGTCGCCTAATTGCTCGTATTGATCTGCTGGAGGTCGAAGGAAACGAAGCAACACCAGTGGAATATAAGCGGGGTAAGATTCCTGATGTTCCTGGCGGCGCTTGGGAGTCTGATATGGTCCAGTTATGCGTTCAAGCCTTGATCCTGCGAGAAAACGGTTTTCAATGTAATGAGGGCGTAGTGTATTATGTTCAATCCCATGGTCGTGTTAATGTTCCGATCACAAACAAACTGATTGAGCGCACTTTAGAACTAAGGGATAAGTTGGTTGATACTGCTTTATCAGGTATGATTCCTCATCCTTTAGAAGATAGCCCGAAATGCCCGCGTTGTTCCTTGGCAGGTATTTGTCTGCCTGACGAAGTGAATATGCTTAATGCTCGTCGGTCAAAAGAGGAAACTCGGCGCTTGGTTCCCGCCCGGCAAGACGCTTTGCCGGTTTATGTTCAGGCCCAAGGTGCCATTATTGGAAAAAGGGGGGACGAACTGGTATTTAATCAATCCGGAGTATTACTTGATAGCGCAAGGATACTAGATGTATCCCAGGTTTGTGTGTTTGGTAATGTGCAAATATCGACACAGGTTATCCGGGAGTTATTAGCCAGAGAGATCCCTGTCTGTTATTATTCCTATGGTGGTTGGTTTTCGGGTTATACAACAGGTCTAAACCACAAAAATATAGAGTTACGGATAAAACAGTTTGAAATAGCATCAGAACCTGCGCAGAGCATCAAGCTAGCTCGGGCTTTTGTAGAAGGGAAGATTCGTAACTGTAGAACTCTGCTCCGACGAAATCATCCGGAACCTCCTTTGGCTGCACTAACCGAAATGTCCCGTTTGCTCCGACAGGCTACAAAGGCGGAAACATCGGGAACTCTATTAGGCTTGGAAGGGGCGGCGGCGAAGGTCTATTTTGCACACTTCCCAGCAATGCTAAAGCCCAAGGGCGAAGAAGCAATCGCTGCTTTTAATTTTACCAACCGCAATAGGAGGCCACCTACTGATCCTGTCAATGCCATTCTTTCTTTTGTCTACGCGGTACTAATTAAAGATGTAACTGTTGTTCTGCAGACAACAGGATTTGATCCGTACCTTGGTTTTTATCATAGGCCGAGATATGGAAGGCCTGCTTTGGCTTTAGATCTCGCCGAAGAGTTTCGACCGTTGATAGGGGATTCAGTGGTCCTAACCCTGATAAATAAAGGTGAGGTAGATGCTAAAGATTTCCTTCACCGGGCTGGGGCGGTAGCCTTGACTGATAGGGGACGCAAGCGAGTTTTGGCCGCATACGAGCGCAGAATGGATACTTTAATCACTCATCCTATGTTTGGCTACACTGTTAGTTATCGCAGAATTTTGGAGGTCCAGGCCCGCCTGTTGGGGAGGTACCTACAAGGCGAAATAAACAGCTATCCTCCGTTTACAACGAGGTAAGGGATTTATATGCGCAATAGGTATATTGTCTGCTATGATATATCAGATGCCAAACGGCTTGCAAAGGTGTACAAAAAAATGAGGGGTTTCGGCGACCCCGTCCAGTACTCGGTGTTTAAATGTGATTTGTCCCCCCAGGAAAAGGTAATGTTAATTATCGCCATAAATGAGCTAATAAACAATAAAGAGGACAGGATAATGATTATCAAGGTTGGTCCATTGACTAGTGATATTAATGACGTTTTTGAGTTTTTAGGTAAGGCGGCAGTATTTACCGCCCCCGAAGCCAAGATTATTTAGTGATTGAAAAGGGATGTTGCGAGTGATAAGGTGGTGCAGAAAGCGCAGGACATACTCGAGGGCGTCTAGGCCCGATAGGGCCGACTTCTCTGGGTTTTTACCTGTGTTCGAACCCAATAAAAGGTTGCCTAGGCTTGATACTCGTTTGTTACCCTTAGAAGGCCCGACCCCATTGGCCCAAATATAGGTGCGATTACCACGGCTATCAGGCCGTGGCTCCCTTGCGGCGCCGGGGTGTTTTACGCTTCCGCCGCAGCCGTTGCGGCATTACCACGGCTATCAGGCCGTGGCTCCCTTGCGGCCTTCCCAAGCCAACACGCCAGCAGCTCCTATACATATTACCACGGCTATCAGGCCGTGGCTCCCTTGCGGCGGTCACAAGTTTGACCTCTTGCCGTTCGCGGTAGATCATTACCACGGCTATCAGGCCGTGGCTCCCTTGCGGCACCCCACCCCCAGAGCTTCCTGCGCCAGGCTCAACCATTACCACGGCTATCAGGCCGTGGCTCCCTTGCGGCCGATTTGCCCACCTGCACAACCGGGCTGTCAAAAAAATTACCACGGCTATCAGGCCGTGGCTCCCTTGCGGCAGATTTACTTAGCCTTGGT
>ENA-UOOH01000280-UOOH01000280.1-fermentation-metagenome-genome-assembly--contig:-NODE-280-length-62404-cov-10.218175_pt1 | contig 62404 bp, 54 predicted proteins | sample MGYA00245778_ERZ724025 | MGnify/ENA primary metagenome ERZ724025 (study PRJEB28704, sample SAMN03018313) | fermentation metagenome | biome: anthropogenic terrestrial biome; feature: soil; material... | reverse complement strand
ATATTCCTGGCGGAATTTGCTCCCGCCCCGTTGGCCGCAGTGCTGCGTCCGGTTTTAAACATGCTTACCGGTATACCTTCAGTTGTTTACGGGTTCCTGGGGGCCGCAGTGCTCATTAAGTTTTTTGAACTAAGATTTGACCTGGCCAGCGGAGAATCCCTTTTTGCCGCTTCTTTGATTCTGGCCATCATGATCCTGCCCTTTATAACCTCTAACTCCGAGGCCGCCCTGCGTTCAGTAGCGCCTGAATACCGCCAGGCAGGTATGGCCTTGGGAGTATCGCGGGAATACCTGGCTCTGCGCGTTCTGGTTCCTCTGGCTCGAAAAGGTATGATGGGGGCACTGGTACTGGCATTTGGCCGAGCTATGGGTGAAACTATGGCTGTACTTATGGTGGCGGGTAACACCTTAATGCTGCCATTTTCCTGGTTTAACAAAGGTGAACCCCTGCCCGCCTTGATTGCTCTGGAACTGGGCAGTTCTATTCCTGGCAGTATCCATTACCAGGCTCTTTTTGCGGCCGGACTGGTGTTAATCGTAATGGTAATTGCGGTGAATTTAGGCGTAAACATTCTTCTGCGCCGCTTAAAAAGTGGGGTGAAGCAGTTTTGAGGTCCAGAGTAGCTGCTGATCTATTATTAAAATCGTTTTTCTGGCTATCCGGCCTTTTTATATTGCTGGTCTTACTGGCTATCATTTTGTATCTAATCTGGCGCGGGGGACCTTATATCAGCAGCCAGTTTATAGTGGGCAGCCCGGCTGGAACTCCGCTGGGGAGTGAAGGGGGAATATTTCCGGCGATAAAAGGAACCCTGTGGTTGGTCCTGCTGGCCCTGGTTTTCTCCATAGTGCCGGGGCTGTTAACAGCAGCCTATCTGAGTGAATACGGGTCTAGCGGGCGATTAGCGGAGATGATAAGCCTGCTGGTACAGAGCATGTCCGGAGTACCATCTATTGTTACCGGCTTGTTCGTTTATGCTTTGGGAGTGGTTACCCTGGGTTGGGGAATATCGCTGCTGGCGGGAGGATTGGCCCTGGCCATCATGGTTTTTCCGGTTATTGTGGTTTCCAGCCGGGATGCGTTACTGGCAGTAGATGAAAATTACCGACTGGTGGCTAATTCCCTGGGGGTGGCCAAATCCTATACCCTGCGCCGGGTGATTTTACCCCGGGCTGCTGCAGGCATACTGGCTGGAATACTGCTGGCACTGGGTTATGCAGCAGGAGCTACTGCCCCCATTATGGTAACTGCTGCCGCCATTGCAGCCAGTTCGTCGGGAGCACTGTTGGAGCCAGTCATGGCCTTACCATATCATCTTTATATCCTGTTTAATGAGCATATATCGATAAACCAGGCCTATGCTACTGCCTTGGTGCTGGTTATTTTGTTGCTCTTAATAAACACCCTAGCCCTGTGGCTGTACAGTTTACAAGAAAGGATTAATAGCAGATGAATGCAGTTGAGCTTATAAAATTTAGTACCTGCTACGGGCACAAAAACGTTTTGAAAAACGTAAATGTTGGGTTTAATTCTGATTCTATTACTGCTATTATGGGGCCATCAGGTTGTGGCAAAACTACCCTGCTACGCAGCATTAATCGTACGGCCGAGATAGAAGCAGGTTTTAAATGTGAGGGCGACATCCGGGTACTGGGGCAGTCAATCAATGAAGTAAAGAATGTTTGCAGTGTGCGCCGGCAAGTCGGTATGGTTTATCAAGCCCCGGTTGTTTTGCCGATGAGTATCAAGGAAAATGTACTTTTCGGCCCCAGGTATTATGGAGCCCAAGGCCGTCTGCAAATGGATGCTATAGTGGAGGACTGCCTGCGTAAAGTGGCCCTTTGGGATGAGGTTAAAGACCGGCTCAAACAACCGGCCTCCCAGCTTTCGGGTGGGCAAAAACAGCGCCTGGCCATGGCCAGGGTACTGGCGGTAGAACCCCGGGTATTACTCCTGGATGAGCCCTGTTCGAGCTTGGACCCGGCCTCCACTGGTTTGATTGAGGAGTTATTGATGCGCCTGGCCGAGGATTTATCTATTATCATTGTTACCCATAATCTCTTTCAGGCCCGTCGTATTGCAGATGAGACTGTATTTATGCTGGATGGTCAGGTGGTGGAAAAGGGGTCTACTGACCATATTTTCACCTCTCCACGACATGAAAAAACCCGGGGCTTCATTTCTGGGTTATTCGGGTAGAAATCTTATCATGTCTCATCGTCAAATAGGAATAATGACATAGCACTCTGGCCTTTCATATTTCCATTGAAATTAAGAGGATTTCCTCCCCTGGCAATGTTTGCCCAGGGGGCCGAAACTCCTAAGTTGATATCCTCTCAGACGGTTCTCTTTTGGGATAATTCAGAATATACTGGAAATGGACGAGTTGTTTAGAATACGGATGGTAGACCAGATTCCAGGCTGGACAGGACTGGGGATACAGCCCTTAAATAGACAAGGGCTTAAGTGAAATCAGGCCAACAGGAGCATGGAGTTGTAAATGTAAGGGGGATAATGTGCTCGTGAAAAAGGTTTTGGGGATAGTTATATCTAATCGAAGGCTGGGCAATAGCGAGGTTTTGGTAAAGGAGATCATGAGCAGTATACCCGGCGAATGCGGGCGGGAGCTAATACGCTTGACTGATTTAAAGATTGAGCCATGCAAAGCCTGTTATCGATGCTTGCAGCCCAATCAGGATTGTGCTCAAAAGGATGATTTCAATTTTCTAATGGGTAAGATAATGGAGGCGGATGCTCTAATAATAGGAGTACCCGTTTATATTTTGGGGCCGCACGGATATTATAAAATGCTGATGGATCGTCTAGTGGGGGTGGGGAATTATATTGAACAGACCCGGGGCAAACCGTGTGTCTTGGTAATTCCCTATGGAACAGCAGGCTGGACCGGATATACTAGGGCAGCTTCTATGATAATGCCCCGACTGCTTAATATGAAGGTTGTTGATTGCTGGCAGGTTCACGCTACCTTGCCCGGTGAATCATTGCTTGATTTAGATAACATAGATTATGCACGTAAACTGGGACAGGACCTTTTCTCTGATCGTGAATACATCCCGGGGAACCGGGAATGTTGTTTTTGCGGGTCAGATATCCTCCGATTGCTGGCGGACAATAGGGTGGAATGTCCTATCTGCGGAGCAAAAGGCCGACTGGATCATGATAATATCCCTAATTTTACCGACGCGGATTACTTTCGTTTCTCAGCCCACCAAGTGGAAGAGCACTTTAAAGGCTGGGTGAAGGAAATGAAAAGCCGCTTCGCGGTTGAGAAGGATAAGCTAAAGGAGGCACAAAAGGATTACCGCGATAAAGACTGGTGGATTAGACCGTGATTGCCATTCTGTTTACCTTAGCCGTGGGAAACTCTGACCATAATTAGAAGATTTTTGTAATTGACTTGTGCAAATACCTGACTATATAATTAGTTAGACATACTAATCTTTAACAGGCGGTTTTACTTATGGAAAAGTCAACTACATTGCTGGAGAAAATTGAATTACTAACCAGACTGGTGGGAGAGTTGGACCAGGGCGTAGTAGTCAGTGATAAGCTGGCTCATATAACTGCTTCCCAGCTTTATTATTTAAAAAGCATTGATAAACTGGGATCACCGTCTTTCAGTGAACTGACCCGGAAATTACAAATTTCCAAACCCAGTGTCAGCTCGGGCGTAAACCGACTTTTACAAAGAGGCCTGGTCAGCAAGCAACAGTCGGTTGAGGATCGCCGGGTCTATTACATATCGGTCACCGCCAAGGGCAAGGAATTGGTCGAAGCCTATAAAGACATTTATCGGGACTATGCCCGTAGTCTGGCGGTCATCCTGGATGAATCAGAAATGGGCGTTTTGATTGAGTTGTTCAGTAAAGTTATCAAAGCTACGGATTTGAATAGACGCTGAGGAAACTGAGATGGGGGGTTAAATAGGGGTGAACAAATGGAAATGGTGGCTGCCGTTACTGCTGCTTGTGGCGGTGGTGATATGGCGTGGGCAGGTATTGCTGAGTGACAAAACAGCGGGGGTGAACTCTTCTGTTCCTACCGTCCAAATCGAAGCAGTGCAGGAAGAAGATACTCAACAAGTACTCAACTACAGCGGTACGGTGCTGGCCGATCAGGATGCTGTCATTACGGCTGAGGTTGCCGGCAGGGTGCAAAGGGTTGAGGTGCAAAACGGTGCGGTAGTCAAACAGGGGCAGACTCTGATCACCTTAAATAGCAGTGATTATGAAACCGCCCGGCAGGCAGCCGAAGCCAGTTTACATAAAGCTCAAGCTGCCCGGGAGTTGGCTGCCAATACTTTGAGCCGTATACAGGCGCTCTACGAAGGACAAGCCGTCTCGCAACAGAATTATGAGGATGCCCAAATAGCGCTTAAGGTGGCCAATGCTGATGAACAGGCCGCCCAGGCAGGCTATGCTCAAGCTGAGCGGGCTGTACAGAAGACTAATATTGTTGCTCCGATAAGCGGTGCAATTTACAATTGTTCGGTGCTAACTGGACAGATGGCCAGTCCCGGGCTGCCATTGATGATGATTGCTGACACCCGGGAGGTTGAGGTCCGATTCGAGATACCACAGCAAGATGTAAATAACACCCCCCGGCCAGGTTTGACCGCCACAATACAGTTGGAGGGGCAGAGCGATACCATGGAGGGGCAGCTTAATTCCATCAGTCCGGTAGCCAATCCCGCCTCCCGTTCTTTCGAAGCTCGCGTTCAGGTAAAAAATGATGCTAATCTTCTTAAACCGGGGATGTTTGTACAGGTCAAGCTATATACCGGTCAGGTTAAAAAGATGATAACTGTGCCGGCCCGGGCGGTACTTAATGTGGAAGGGGAGTATTACGTCTTTTTGGCAGCCGAAAATGGCGCCCAGAAGCGGCAGGTTAAGACGGGGGCCAGCGTTGGTGATCGGGTGGAGATACTGTCTGGTCTAAGCGCGGGAGAACAATTGATCGTCAGCGGGGTAAATCAACTTCAGGATGGTGCTCCCATCACTATCCAGACCCAGGAAGGAGTAGTCTGATTTGTTTTTAACCAGGCTTAGTCTTAAACGTCCTACTTTTGCGACCGTTATTATCCTGGCCTTGCTCACTCTGGGCACAATTGGCTATTTTAATCTGAATGTCAATGACTGGCCGGAAGTGGAGATGCCTTATGTAGCGGTTACTATCGTCGAACCGGGGGCTCTGCCTGATCATCTGGAGACCAGGGTGGCCCGGCCAGTTGAAGATGCTTTGGGTCAGATTGCCGGTGTTAAGCATATTATGACCCGGATTCAAGAAAATGCAGTAGTGATCTTCGTTGAATTTCCGTTGGAGGTCGGGGTTGATACCGCTGCTCAGAATGTACGCGAGAAAATGGGGGCTATAAGAGCGGATCTCCCTCAAGAAATTGAGGAACCTATCGTAACCCAATTTAATCCCCAGGCTACTCCTGTTATGAGCCTCGCTGTGGCCGGTTCCGAGATTTCGGAGCGAGAGTTGAGCTCCTGGGTGGATAATACTCTGCGCCCGCAGTTGGAGACTATCAGCGGTGTCGGCTCAGTGCAGATCAGCGGTCTCAAAAAAAGGGAAATACAGGTTATGCTGGATAAAGATCGTATGACCAGCCTGGGCATGACAACTGCGGAAGTGGTCGGGGGAATCCGCCTGCAAAACCTGGATGTTCCCGCCGGTTCAGCCCTGGGTGCCGAGGGCCAGATGGCTCTGCGTTCGACCGGGGAAAGGAAAAGCCTGGCTGATTTGAAAGAGATTCCAATAGGCACCAGGGGCGGCAGTACGGTATTCCTGGGAGACGTGGCATCTATAGAGGACGGCCTGGAAGAGAGCGATGAGTACGTTCTTTTTCAGGGTAAGCCAGCCGTCGGTATCGACATAATCAAGCAATCAGGCAGCAATACCGTGCAGGTTGCGGATGATGTACACGCTGTCCTGGATAGCTTGCAAGACCGTGTTCCCAGGGGGGTAGAGCTGGAAATGCTCCGGGACAACTCTAGAAACATTCGCGATTCTTTAGCAGATGTACAACGAACCCTCCTCGAGGGGGCTTTATTGGCGGTTTTAACCGTATTGATATTTCTTAAGGATTGGCGCAGTACTTTGATCAGCGCCCTGGCTATTCCAACCTCTATTATCGCCACTTTTTGGGCGATGAATCTATTGAATTTTACGCTCAATACTGTCTCCCTGGTAGCCTTATCGCTGTCGGTAGGGCTTCTAATAGACGATGCTATTGTGGTGGTAGAAAATATTTACCGCCATTTGAAAATGGGGAAAGCCCCTCTTCTCGCAGCTGAACAAGCTACTGATCAGGTGGGTCTGGCGGTGACGGCTACGACTCTGGCAGTAGTTGCCGTATTCCTGCCGGTAGGAATGATGAGCGGTGTTGCTGGACAGTTCTTCAAGGAATTTGGTATTACGGTGGTGGTGGCGGTCTTGGTATCATTGCTGGTGGCATTTACGCTGGTGCCGCTGCTGGCCTCCCGGGTCTTGCGTGGTGAGGGGGATAAAACCAGCTTAGGTCCATTCACCGGTTTGGTGGATAAGTTTAATCAGGGTTTTGAAAACTTATCCCAGCAATATGTGCAGAGTTTGGATGTGGTATTGAAAAAATACCGCTGGCGGGTTCTTGCTTCAGCCTTCCTCCTTTTTGGGGGGAGTTTATTGATGTTGCCGATTTTGCCTTCCAGCTTTATCACCACTGGCGATGGGGCTGAATTTACCATTGTGGCCAGTATGGATGCAGGGCTGAATCTAAGCGCGGCCAGTAAAACTGCCTCCCAGATTGAAGCGGTTGCTAAATCTTATCCTGAGGTTACTAAAGTATATTCTGTGACTAAAAAAGATGAAGCCCGCATATATGTAGGCCTGACTGGAAAAAGGGAAAGGGAACGCGATATTTTCGATGTAGCCCAGAGCTTGCGACAGGATCTGGCCAGCATTCCCGGCGCTAAGACTTCCATCCTAATCAAAGATTTTTCGAATATTGAACAAAAAAGTGTGGAATACCGGTTGCTGGGGGAGGATTCCGGGGAATTATCGGTCCAGGCTAATAAGCTTCTAGCCATCATGAAATCCATGCCCGGGACGGTGGATGTGGACTCCAGTTTTAGGCCCGGAAATCCAGAACAACGTTTGGAGGTGCATACCCAGACGGCGGCAGATTTAGGGGTCAGCACCGGCCTAATTGCCGATACTCTTCGGACCATGTATACCGGAACGGTGGTAGGCGGACTGAATGATGGTGATCAGCGCTATAATATCCGGGTGAGATTGCCGGAATCACAGCGGCAGGCCAATAATGCTTTGTCCGGTATTTATCTGCCCACGGCGGGAAAGGATGGGACCCAGGCTCTGGTAGCCTTGAATCAGGTGGTGGAGCCAGTTTTCGCCAGTACACCGGGAGAGATACGTCGTTTCGACCGTTCCCGGGAAATCCTCCTATCGTGTAATCTATACGGCATATCACCGGGGGAATTTGAAAAAGCCTTTATGAGCAAAGTCGATCAGGAGGTTCAACTGCCGCCCGGCTATAGAATTGTAGCCGGCAGCTATTCTGAAGCTATGGCCGACAGCCAGAAGAACCTGACTTTTGCGATCATTACTGCTATCTTATTTATCTTTTTTGTTATGGCGGCTAATTTTGAAAGCTTCCTCGATCCGCTGGCCATTATGCTATCACTGCCTATGGCGATTATAGGTGCTATTCTGGGACTATTTTTAAGCGGCAGCGAATTAAGTCTTATTTCTTCCATCGGGTTTATAATGCTGATGGGGTTGGTCACCAAGAATGCCATTCTTCTAATCGATTTTGCTAAACAACAGTTGGCGCAGGGATTGGATCGGCATACCGCCCTGCTGCAGGCTGCGGCTACCCGGGTGCGTCCTATAATTATGACCAGCACCGCTATGGTTTTCGGCATGCTGCCTCTGGCTCTGGCCCTTGGTGCCGGGTCTGAAACCCGCAGTCCCATGGCTCATGCTATTATCGGTGGCTTGATTAGCTCCACGTTCCTGACCTTGTTTGTGGTTCCCATCCTTTATACCTTGTTGGATGATGCCCGCCTTAGACTATTTAAGAAGATGAGCAAGAATAGGGAGGAGGACCGCCCACTCAATATGTAAAGTTTTATTTCAAGGTCTGATCCAAAAAGTCTAAAACTTTTTGGACATTGTCGTTGTTGTTGAAAGGTGTACCACCGTGGGCGGCTCCGGGTATAATTTCGAGATAGACCTTATCGTTGCCCAATACAGGTTTAAGTTTAGCCGTATATTCTATAGACTGCTGTACCGGCACCCAGTTATCCACGGTGCCATGTTGAATGAAAACTGGCGGATCATCGGGACTAATATAGCTTTCCGGGTTGGCCTTGGCCGCCAGGTCGGGAACTTCGGTTACTAATCTGCCCAAATATTTGGAACCCCAGGAATCAGAGGTGTTGGTGAGAAACCCGTTAACTCCGCTTTGTTTATATTGCTCATCCATTGTCAAGAGGTTCATAGGGCCACACCAATCAACTACGGCCTGGACCCGTTCAGACTGGTCAGGATTACCCAGGTTCAGGTCTGACAATTCCTTAACATCGGCTGTAGCTCCAACCAGGGCTGATAGGGTACCACCTGCTGAGGCACCCCATACCGCAATTTTATCCGGTTGTAAGTTGTATTCTTCAGCGTGGGCTTTGATAAAACGTATAGCCGCTTTCACATCATTAATCTGGGCCGGAAAAGGCGCCTCCGTGCTTAAACGGTAATTTACCGACACCACCGCATATCCCCGCTCCAGCCCTTTCCAGGCTACCAGGGCATCTGATCCAACTTTATCACCGGTGCAATAGCCGCCGCCGTGGATTGATACAATGACCGGATAAGGGCCCTCGAACTTGTCCGGCCAATAAATATCTAATTTTTGTGACTCGGAAAGATAGGCGTAGGGTATATCAGTCTCTTTATACATTTCTGAATATAAGGTCTGATATACGGCCGTAATCGCCTGGGGTGGAAATACAACCAGAAATCCTAACAATAATATAGCTGCGATTAGAAATAGATGTTTTTTCATGTTTTGAATGCCCTCCCGAAAATACATATGATTTCTTTTACCTTATTCTACTGAAAAGCTTGATTAATTCGACCAAGGGTATGATTAGTATAGCTAGCAACAGTACGATTCCCCACTGTTCCGCGGTTAGAAACTCTACTCGGAAAAACGTGCTTAAGCCGGGTACAACTATTACCCCCACCATTAGAATAGCAGATAGGAAAGCGGCTCCTAAGAGGTATTTATTGGTTAACAGACCCAGCTTGAAAACGGAGTGTTTTATGGATCTGACATTAAAGGCATGGGCCAATTGTATGAGCCCCAGGGTGGCAAAGGCCATAGTTACCGCGGTCTGCGGTGAATAATAGCTGATTCCTATATAATAGGCGGATAATGTAAGCAGGGCCTGGAACACCCCCTGGTAAAGGATATTGGTACCGACACCTTCGGCAAAGACGCTGGCGGATGAGCTGCGGGGTTTTTGCTGCATGATGTCTGCTTCACCTTCCTCAACGCCCAGAGCCAGGGCGGGAAAGGTATCTGTCACCAGATTAATCCAAAGGATATGAATGGGGTAGAGTATAGGCCAGTTCAACATGGTGGCAATGAACAGAGTCAGCACTTCACCGGTGTTGGCAGATAACAGGAACTGTATCGCCTTGCGAATGTTGTTGTATATTTTCCGGCCCTCTTCCACGGCCAGAACGATAGTTGCGAAGTTATCATCGGATAAGACCATGTCAGAAACCCCTTTGGCAACATCGGTGCCGGTTATTCCCATGCCTACGCCGATGTCAGCTGCTTTAAGGGCCGGGGCATCGTTTACTCCGTCGCCGGTCATAGCCACTACCTTACCGTTTTGCTTCCAGGCGTTGACGATTCTCACCTTGTGTTCAGGGGAAACGCGGGCATATACTGAGTACCGGTTCACCTGCTCCAGAAAGTCCTTCTCGTCAATCTTATCAAGCTCATTTCCAGCCAGAACTTCATCATCACCACTTATGATTCCTAACTCGCGGGCGATGGCCGCGGCGGTATCCTTATGATCGCCGGTAATCATTATAGCCCTTATACCCGCTTCTTTACAGATTCTAACCGCTTCCTGGGCTTCCTTCCGGGGTGGGTCGATCATGCCCACCAGGCCCAAAAAAATTAAATCATATTCAGTTTCATCAGTGCTGGGGTTCTCAATCATTGCTTGACTATCTTTGTAAGCCAGAGCCAGGACTCGCAAGGCTTTAAGCGCCATTTTATGATTGGCCTCCTTGATTGCCGCGACAATCTGGTCATTCATAGCCATGATTTGTCCATTGATAAGAATCCTGGTACATCTATCGATGAGCACGTCTGGAGCTCCTTTGGTAATTACCCTGTTAATACCGTTGACCTGATTTATAGTGGTCATAAGTTTACGATCGGAATCAAAGGGGATTTCAGCTAGTCTGGGCATATCCATTTCCAGCTTATCCTTGGCAAATCCCAGGTCTGAAGCAAAATGAATCAAGGCTGTTTCAGTAGGATCACCCAATGTATTCAGTTCACCATTGCCGTTGCAGTTTACAATGGAATCATTGCATAGTACCATGGCCTGCATAAATATTGGCAATGATTCATTGTTCTTTAATTCAGTGTCAGCGGCCCACATCTGATTTCCGACATATATTTCCTGGACAGTCATTTTATTTAAGGTCAGGGTTCCAGTTTTGTCGGAACAAATTATTTCGGTACTCCCTAGAGTCTCAACCGCAGAAAGCTTACGGATTATGGAGTTCCTTTTGGCCATTTTCTGTACTCCGATAGCCAGAACAATGGTGACAATTGCGGGCAGACCCTCCGGTATGGCTGCCACCGCCAGGCTTACAGAGGTAAGGAACATCTCCAGGATGTCCCTCTCTTGCAGCACTCCAGCGATGAATATGATGATGGCAATTATAACCACCCCGATGGAGAGGTATTTGCCCAATTCTCCTAGTTTTCTCTGCAGAGGGGTTTCCTCTGCGGCGACGGTGTTAATATGAGCAGCAATTTTACCAACCTCAGTACTCATTCCAGTGGCAACTACAACCCCGGTACCTCTGCCATACGTAACACTGGTACCCAGATAGGCCATGTTTGTTTTGTCCCCGGTAACAATGTCGGGTTGAACGATGGCATCGATAATCTTTTCCACCGGAACCGATTCCCCCGTTAGAGCAGCCTCCTCAATCTTGAGACTGTTTACTTCAATTAGTCTAATATCGGCGGGAATATAATCACCAGCTTCAATCATCACAATGTCGCCCGGGACAATCTCATCGGTGTTAAGGAGCTGTACTTCACTATTTCTCAGCACCTTGGCATGAGGTGAAGACATTTTTTTCAGAGCGGCCAGGGCTTTTTCGGCTTTGCTTTCCTGGGCAACTCCCAGAACGGCATTTATTAATACGACCACGGAGATGATTATGGTGTCGGCTAATTCACCCATGAAACCGGCAATGGCCGCTGCAACCAGGAGTATAATTATCATAATATCTTTAAACTGCAGGAGAAACATGCCCCAGACGGTTTTCTTGCTCCCTTCCTGCAGCTCATTTTTGCCATAGTGATCCAGCCGCGTAGCGGCTTCATGCGCAGTTAGGCCTGATTCCCCGGTATTAAAATGCTCCAGTACATCCGTGACTGTCAGGGTATGAAAGTTTACTGCTTCAGTTGATTTAATATTATTATTCATGATATATATTCTCCCCCTGATGCAAATTTAAATGTCAAAAAGAAAAAGACGTTTAATATAACCTCATTGAATGAGAATTATATTAAAAGTCTTGCTTGTCCCGAAGGCCCCCGGGATGTAAAGCCAGACCCTAAGGCCGTAATGTTGACTTTACAATATAAGCTACTCCCTTTTAACAAACTGATTGTACCATATAAGTCGAAGCCTGTAAATAAATGGTGCTTGTTTTTAACTAATCGCTAATAGGCGTATATCGGCCGATATGCTGCCCAAAATAATTAACTAAATTGGGGATTAGTGCCTGTAATTCAAATGAAAAACATCTGCTGGTTGCAATTTAATACCTGCACAATTATCTTAATAGTAAGGAGACGGAAGTCACAGCTTCTATTATAATTATTGACATGATATATAAGTGTAAAGGGGTGAAGACATTTTGAGCGGTGAGGATAAATTTGATGCTATTGTCGTAGGGGCTGGACCGGCAGGCAGTGCGTTCGCATATACTTTGGCCCGGGCGGGGAAAGAAGTGCTGGTAATTGAGCGGGGTGATATTCCCGGCCGGAAGAACGTGACCGGAGGAAGGCTTTACACCTATGCTCTGGATATGTTGGAGGAAGGGTTGCACCAAAAGGCGGCCCTGGAAAGGCAAGTTACCCATGAACAGATCATGATGCTAAGCGGCGACAGGGCCGTGAATATTGAATTCGTGAATCCGGCCTATAATCAAGAGGGTTCAATGCCCATGTCTTATACGGTGCTTAGAGCTAAATTTGACAAATGGCTGTCCGGCCAGGCGGAAAAGATGGGAGCGGTAGTGGTCTCGGGGATTAAGGTAGATGAATTGATCGAACAGGATGGCCAGATCGTAGGGGTCGTAGCCGGCGAAGACCAATTGTTTGCCGACATAGTGGTGGCGGCTGACGGGGTTAACTCGTTTATGGCGCAGAAGGCGGGTTTGATCCCGGATATTAAGGCTGCAACCATCGGCGTGGGGGTAAAAGAAATAATAGAACTGCCAGCTAAAACCATTGAAGAGCGCTTTAACTTAAAAGCAGGAGAGGGAGCTGCCCGAATGCTTTTGGGCTGTACGGAGGGAATACATGGCGGCGGCTTTCTTTATACGAATAAGGAAAGTATTTCGCTGGGTTGTGTGTTTACCCCGGAAGGTGCTGCCCGCAAGAAAAAATCAATTCATGAGATTTTTCAGGATTTAAAAATGCATCCTGCCATTTATCAACTTATTGAGGGTGGAGATACTATTGAATATAGTGCGCATTTGGTGAGTGAAGCAGGTTTTCGCGGCATTCCTAAACAACTCCATCGGGAAGGATTTATAATGATTGGGGATGCAGCCGGGTTTGTCATAAATACCGGCTATTCCATAAGGGGTATAGACCTGGCTATCCTCAGCGGAATAGCTGCTGCGAGGGCTGTTATCGAAGCTGAAAAGACAGCTGATGTCGGCCCTATGTATATAGAAGAACTGCAGAAGATAAAGTTGATGCTGACTATGAAGCAAACGGATAAATTCTATGAGGTACTGGAAACACCCTGGCTTTATGATAAAGCGCCCAACCTGGCCGCTGATGTGTTCAACCATCTATTTACAGTGAACGGAGAAGTGCCCCTCCCCTTGAAAACTGAACTAATGCGCTTACTGAAGGAAAATGATATTTCCATTTGGGAACTGATTAAATTTAGTTTAAAGGGGGTTAAAGTATGAGCATAGAGAAAATGGGTGCACCTGCTCTTCTAGGATTGGATAGATTTATAGTTGATGAAGAAGAAGCTCATATTGTGCTGGATAAAGAAATTTGCGCGCAATGTGCAGAGAAACCCTGTCTTTACGTATGCCCGGCGGTTTTATATAAACTTGACAAAAATGGTGATATCAGTTTCGATTATGCAGGCTGTTTGGAATGCGGTACCTGTAGAATAATGTGTAAGAATAAGGGAATAGTAAAGTGGGTCTATCCCCGCGGAACCTTTGGTATAAATTTTAGGTTCGGATAAATCATTCATGAGCGGCTGGCCGTCATCCGGATCTCTGACAGTCATGAACTGATCCAGCAACACTAATAATTTGATAGGGATAAGCTATCCCTACTACGATACGGAGTATTCCTTACTATTCATTATTAAGGAATAGTAAGGAATACTCTTTTTTCCTGTCTTTCTAATTAACCAGTCATAGAAAATATTAGCACAATTGGTTGATAAGGATAGGGATACGAATGCTCAACAGCCCGTAAATACTATAATTTACAGTAGTCGAAGGCAGGGGATTGCTATATAATCAATATGGTGCATCTGCAAATAAAACCTGACATATATCAGTCTGGCAGATAACAAGGCATACCCCAGGCGATAGGATAAATAACAGTTTAACAGTTTAAGGTGGTGACAGCATGGAGGACTTAATCGAGATAATAGGTATTAATGAACAGAACTGCACCAATTGTCATCAGTGCATTGCGGTGTGTCCAATTAAAATATGCAGCGATGGCAGCGGTGATGTGGTCAAGTTTAATAATAATTTATGCATAGGTTGCGGTAGATGTATTGAGGCCTGCCTAAAAAGCCATGGCGGAGTGGTTGAAAAAAGTGCTCGTTTCGCCATCGATGACGCACCACAGTTTGTGGCCGATTTGCCGCACAAGGAAATAATTGCCCTGATAGCGCCTTCAGCCCAGAGTAATTTTAATTTGAAAAAGCTGATTACAGCTTTAAAACAGTTGGGTATTAAGCATGTATACGATGTGTCGCTGGGCGCAGAAATTACGGTTTCACTTTACCATGACGCGATTGAGAAGGATAGCGTGAAAATCCCGCTGATTGCTTCACCCTGCCCGGCCATAGTTAAATATATTCAACTGAATCACCCTGTACTAATCGAGCATCTGGCTCCATTCGGAAGCCCGGTTCACAACCTGGCTGCTTATGTGAAATCATTACATCCTGAAGCCGAAATGGTTTTCTTTTCACCCTGCCTGGAGAAGAGAAGAGAGATACAGAACCAGCACATCATCAAATACAATGTAATATACCCTTCATTGCAAAGAATCTTGCAGGAGAAAAATATTGACCTGGATTTATTGCCGGATGGGGAATTTGACAATAGTGTCCCAGCAGGTATTGCTACTAATTTTTCTACCCCCGGTGGTCTGAAGGAGTCATATCTATTCCACTATCCCGATACTCCGGCCAGCTCTATTACCAAGGTAGAAGGTTCGATTGTGTTTGACAAATACTTGCGCAACCTGGAGAAATCGATCAAAAAGGGCAACGCCCATCTTCCCTTGATAGTTGACGTTCTGAGCTGTGAAAGGGGATGTAATATGGGTGTTGGATGCATTAACAAATCAATCGGAGAAATAGAACATGCTGTAGCTGCTCGATCGGAACAGAGCATAAGCGATAAAGCCGTTAACGAGCAACTGGATATATTTTTAGCTGACATAATTAATAATCTTAATTTTGAAAATCGTAATTATAGTGATTTATCATATTTGAACCAACTTAAAATTCCCAATAATGACGAATTGGAAAAGATTTATATTGATATGCATAAGATTGAAGAGAAGGATTTCAGGAATTGTGCAGCCTGTGGTTATAACTCTTGCTATCATATGGCAGTAGCGATATATAACGGCCTAAACAAAGTCCAAAACTGTCACTTATACCAGGAAAAAGAACTGCGAAGGGAACAGCAGGCTATTCAGAACATGCATATGGAATTGACTGATGTTTTCGATACTATGTCCGATGGTGTAATAGTACTCGACAAAGCGGGGCGGGTATCACAATTTAACCCAGCCGCCCAAAAAATTATTGGCTATTCAGATGAAGCTTTGATAGGTGTTCATGTTGTTGATTTATTCAGTGGTAAAGCACCGAAGACATTGGAACTTTTGAAAACTGGAGATTCTTTCAATGATAGGGAGATTCTATTAGATGGTTTTAAGGGCAAAATACATGCAATGGCATCGGGAACACCCAAATTTGATGAGAAGAATAGGGTTAATGGAGCTACCGTTATCCTCAGACCAATAGCCCATGTGCAGGAACTGGTAAACACTTTTAGCGGTGCTCAGGCTAGTTTTACATTTGATTCTATAATAGGTGAAGACAAACAATTGAAAAGATCAATTAAGTTGGCCATGATGGCAGGAACCAATAATTCCACCGTACTGCTGCAGGCTGCCAGCGGAACCGGCAAAGAAGTATTTGCCCAGGCCATTCATAATGGCAGTTTACGCTGCAATGGTCCTTTTGTGGCCATTAATTGTGCGGCCCTGCCTAGAGAACTGGTGGGCAGTGAACTGTTTGGTTATGTAGAGGGCGCATTCACCGGAGCTAGACGGGGGGGGAGGTTAGGCAAATTTGAGCTGGCCAATAAAGGTACTCTCTTCTTAGATGAGATTGGGGACATGCCTCTGGAGCAACAAGCCATGCTGCTCAGGGCTATCCAGGAGAAGGCTATTCTAAGGGTTGGAGGCGATACCCTGATAAATGTGGACGTTAGAATAATAGCGGCTACAAATCAGGACTTGCTCGCTTTAATGGAACAGGGGAGATTTAGGACTGACCTTTATTACAGACTTAATGTAGTTCAGATTACGATCCCGGCTCTAAAGGAACGACGTGATGATATAAAACTCCTTTTCAATCATTTCCTCAAGGAAATGTCGCCGCGGTTTGGCAGGAACGTAACAGAGGTTGATCCTGCAGTGATAAAATGCCTGGAGGTATACGATTGGCCGGGTAATATCCGTGAACTGCAAAACGTGGTGGAGAGAATTCTCTTAGTTGCCGAAGATGGTCACATTACTGCCGATTACCTGCCCCGTGAAGTTGTGAATGAGGCAGTTGGCCATTCTCGCGATAGGTGGGAATGGATACCTAATTCTTCCGCTGGTATTCCTGGATCAACCTCCGATCGGAGTACGCGCAAACTATATGCTATCGAACAAGAGAAGGAAAGGATAAACAGGGCGCTGGATTTGCATGGAGGTAATGTAAGCAGAGCCTCAGCCGAACTGGGCATTTCACGTAACACATTATATAGAAAAATGAAAAATTATGGCATAAAGAATTAATTCAAAGATGTCTCAATAGTGTCATTTTTATAAAAGGCAAACAATAAAGTTACATGTTTGATACAAACTTAAAGCATATTATAGAATACCCATAAAACTATACCAAAAACTAAACTAACTTAGAACGCCCTATTTTGGGGCGTTCTTAATTTTTCCCCAAAAAAATAGTTTTATTAGATCAAAATTGGCACGCAATTTGCAACTTATAATGTCAAACACGTAAAGGATTTCGAAACAAATACAAAAGGAAACATCGTTTAATTTCAAGAAAGGAGATGAGATTACTTTATATTAACTCAAATAGATAGAGAAAAGGCCGGGAAAATAGTCAATGGGAGGATTATAGCAATGAACAAAGCAAATGATATAACAGTAGTTGACGAACCGTATATAGAATCTGCATCAACAGCCTCGAAACCCAGACGCACGAGAAGAAGTGCCAAAGCTGTTGATGTATTAATCGATCTCGGGCCCTGTCCACGCAGTATAGATGAAGTATACTCTCTAGGAATAAAAATGCAGTACTATATCGGTGATATTTACCTCAGATTAAATGCCTTGCACCAGGGAAGCGTAAAAACCCTTTATAAAGAACTAGCCCTAAAGCAGTTGGACACTAAGAAAGAAATTCAGAAACTGGCCGATGATAATTTAAATGAATTACTATCCTTTTTTTACAATAACGGAGGGGCAATCATTGAACCGCTCGTATCAGAGCAGATGGCCAAAGAAATGCAACCCTTTTTCAATAGAATTTCAGCTAACTTTTTAAAACAAGTTGATGTTTTGGTAAGCAAAGCATCTAAAGAAGAGACAAACGCATCTGAGTTAGAACCAATGATTAACAACATCCTTATCGAAATGTACACTACTATGAGCATGTTGTTTCCGATACAAAAGATGAAGGATGCGTACAACGAACTTATTTCCCTGCGATAGAATTAAACGAAAAAATAGTCATTCATTAGTTATGGCAATAACCGATCAATATTAATAAAATTATAATGAAAGAGAGTGATAAATATGTTGAGCAAGAATGGTGTTAGAATCCGTTTCATAATTTGCCTGAGTCTCTTTTTCCTATCTGGCAGTCAGTTAATTACCGGTGGAATAGCCACGCTTTGCGGAGTAATTGGGGTTATCGAATTGAGTACAGCTTTACTAAGATATTCTCCAGTTTGTGAAATAAAAGCCATGAATATGAAAACCGAGCCACCCAAATATGTACCCAGTTCACTAAATCTTTCGGGGCACAAGGCCTGATCGCCTAAAATTGCTCAAAAACTAGATTGCCGGGGGGGATTATCAACAAAGGGGGATAATCCCCCCCTGGACGAGCCTTAATCATTGCTCCCCGGCGGATGCGTGAAACCTGTAACCGAGTGGTGCCAGTTGGTTAAGAGGGGAGATATTCTCAATAAGCTGGAATTGACAGTCAGGTCCCCAATGGGGTCAGTTAAGGCCAGCTCTTTTATTACCCTGCCTTTTCTGGTACGATATTTATATCACATGTTGACAGAACAATAGTTTAAGACGGGAAAGGGAGATGTTATGGGAAGATCAGACTCCAATGAATCTAGAGAAGGTATGCTGACAAGGTTAGCTGCCATGGCAGAAAACTGCAGTTTAATAGATCAGGAATATTATAATAAATATATAGTAAAACGCGGATTGCGGGACATCGATGGTATAGGGGTTCTGGTCGGGCTTACCGAGATTGGCGAAGTACATTCCTATATAATTGATGAAAATGAAATGATTCCTGTGCCAGGCAGACTTATGTACCGTGGAATCGACATAAATGATATTGTAAGAGGATTTTGGTCTGAAGAGCGTTTTGGTTTTGAAGAAACTTGCTATTTGCTTTTGTTAGGAGATCTGCCTGATAGAAATGAATTGGAGAGTTTCAGCAGGTTGCTGGGGGAAAACCAGAGCTTACCGGATGGGTTTGTGCGCGATATGATTTTCAAAGCGCCCAGCAAGGATATAATGAACGTAATATCCAGAAGTGTCCTGTCGCTATATAGTTATGATAACGAGGCCGATAACACATCGGTTGACAACGTATTACAGCAGTGTTTGCGTTTGATTGCCTGTTTTCCATCTCTGGCGGTATATGGTTATCAGGCTTTTTCCCACTATCACCATAAAAATAGTTTATATATACACTCTCCCCGACCAGATCTAAATATCGCGGAAAATATACTGCACATGCTGCGGCCAGACAGCAGTTATACCCAGTTGGAGGCAAGATTACTCGATCTAGCTCTGGTTTTGCATGCAGAACATGGCGGAGGCAACAATTCCTCCTTCGTAACTCACGTTGTTACATCATCCGGTACTGATACATATTCGGTTATAGCGGCAGCCTTGGGATCGCTCAAAGGCCCCCGGCATGGTGGAGCCAACGCCAAGGTTGTGCAGATGTTTGATGACATTAAGCGAAATGTTAAGGACTGGGATGATGATGAGGAACTCGAAGCCTATTTAATCAGATTGCTTAAGGGCGAGGTTTTGGACCAAAAAGGATTCATTTATGGAGTTGGACATGCTGTTTACTCTATATCAGATCCTAGAGCGGTTATTTTAAAAAGAGCTGCCGGTCAGTTGGCTCAAGAAAAGGGATTGGAAGATGAATTTAAGCTTTATACAAATATTGAACGCATAGCACCGCAGGCCATTGCCAGTTTACGTAAGATATATAAAGGGGTTAGCGTCAATGTCGATTTTTATTCTGGATTTGTATACAAAATGCTGGAGATCCCACCCGAATTATTTACTCCGCTATTTGCTATTGCCAGAATTGTAGGCTGGAGTGCCCACCGCATCGAAGAGATCGTAAATGCCGGCAAAATCATCAGACCTGCTTACAAAAGTGTAGCCGAGCGCAGAGCCTATATTCCTATAGATAAGCGCAGTACGGATTAGCCTTATATTTTCAAGAAGATATTTTGCCCAGCAGCAGATTTCCCAACGGAAGTCGTAGTTTATCAACCAAAAAACAAAATGCCAGGCTTATTATTGCACAGGCTAAAAAGGCAATAGTCAACTGTGAAATGGTCCCCAGGCTGTATAAATGGGTCTTAACCAAAGCATTAATATAATATAGAACCAGGGCATGAACAAAATAACAACCAAAAGAATAGCGGCCATAGAATTGAAGCACCTTCCGGGTGGTTTTATATTTGATAAATAATGTCTGGGACAAATAGAGAATAGTCAATAATGATGAAGTTAAGAAGACCACCATCATAGGAGTCAATGGCAAAGTAAACTGATAGTTCATGACATAATTCCCGGATGGATCGAGATGCCCCGTCCTTATTACTTGATGCAAGGTAATGGCAAACGTTAAAAGATATATTATAATATTGGTCTTCTGCAGGTGTTTTAAAATGCTACCCAGTTTTTCTGCATATAATCCCACATAACCACCCAGCAAGAAATAGAAAAACCAACTGATGAAAATTCTATCGCGGTAAGCCAATATGGTCTGCAGCAGTGGAGATTGGGTATTTTCCCCCAGAACAGGTACCTGATAGGTGTAGGCCCACATCAGGATTATATAAGCAATCAGGCCCAGCGTTAAAGTTGGTACCGGATGGTCTTGGTATTTTAAGATAAACCATCTGAAGAAGGGAAATAACAGATAAAACTGGAATATTGCTACCATAAACCATAAATGATAGCAGGCGGCGCCGTTAAGGGTTAGCTTGCCTATATCACCTATTATCGTGCCCAGTCCACTGATGGGCTGACCGCCGCCCGACCAAAAGTAATATATTACTGTCCAGACAAAGTAAGGAACAAATATCTGGGCAAACCTTTTATCCAAAAATCTCCAATAATTAAATTCAGCTTCGCCGTGATTATAGAAAAGCACCACACCGGTAATGAATATAAACATCGGTACTGCATATCTTACGGCGATTAATAGAAAAGCTGATACCACAGCGGGACCATAAGTTAGATCGGGTCCATAAATATAGCTCGCCAGGGTATGCTGCATTACTATAGCCAGAAAGGTTAAGCCTCTTAATATATCAATTTCATCCAGTCTATGTTTAAGCATTATGGCTTATTCTCCATCTTCTTCAGAAGTTCCTGCTTATAATAGCACAAGTGGGACGGTTCTTGACTTGCGCATTTTAAAATCGGGGAGTGATGCGCGCTTGCGGAACCGAAAATGCGTAAGTCAAGAACCGTCCCCATTTGCACATAAGGTTATCCAAACTAACTCGGTTTTATGCCACCTTAGGGGATATAAGTTGGTAAAACTCAGCCAGATCAGGTAATATGGATAGGAAAATCCGGAACTGAAGGGGAGCATGGTCAGTGGAACAGTCAATCAAGCAAATATTTGCCGAAACAAATATATCTATCCCATCAATAAAGGCGACAGCGCAACTATTGGACGATGGTAATACCGTTCCGTTTATAGCCCGCTATCGCAAAGAGGCAACTGGTGGTCTGGACGAAAACCAGATTCGTTTGATCGAAGAACGGCTAAAATTTCACCGCAGCCTGACCCAGCGGAAAGAGGAAGTTATCCGCCTTATTGATGAGCAGGGTAAACTCACCGATGAACTGGTACAGCAAATTAATCAGGCGACCAAGCTGATAGAAATAGAAGACATTTATTTACCTTATCGTCAAAAACGTAAAACTCGGGCCTCTACAGCGCGTGCCAGAGGACTGCAACCTCTGGCTGACTACCTGCTTTCCTTTACTACGGAAGAAGATCTCGAGCTAGAAGCAGGTAAATACCTTACTGATCAGGTTCCTACCACCCAGGCAGCTCTACAGGGAGCCATGGATATCATTGCTGAGCAAGTTTCAGAGGATGCGACCGCGCGGGGATGGATAAGGCAATATACCCGCAGAAATGGAATTATGGTAGTTGCCACCAATGACATTGGTAAAGAATCACCCTACCGGATGTATTACAATTACCAGGAACCGGTGGTGAAGATTCCTCCCCATCGTATATTGGCTATCAATCGTGGGGAAAGGGAAGAGGTATTAAAAGTCTCGATTACCGTGGCTGTCGAAAAGATTGTGGATTATCTGCTCAGACGCTATATCAAACCAGGCGTTGCAGCAGTTTACGTTACCGAAGCTGTGCAGGACAGTTACACCCGGCTTATAAAACCGTCTATAGAGCGGGATATTAGAAGCGAACTAAGGGAGAAAGCGGAAGAACATGCTATTACTATCTTCACCAAAAATCTCCATAGCCTCCTTCTCCAACCTCCGGTTAAAGGGCAGATGATACTGGGTTTGGATCCAGCTTACCGTACCGGCTGTAAATGGACAGTAGTTGATGATACTGGAAAGATGTTAGAGGTAGGGGTGGTCTACCCCACCCCACCCCAGCGGAAAATCGCTGCAGCAGAGGCACGACTGTTAAAATGTATTCAAGAGCATGGCGTGACAGCTATAGCTATTGGTAATGGTACAGCTTCCCGGGAGACCGAGCAATTTGTCGCCGCGATGATTAAGAATAACAATTTGCAGCTTCACTATACTATCGTCAGTGAGGCCGGAGCCAGTGTATATTCAGCTTCCAAGGTAGCTGCACAAGAGTTTCCCAACCTTGATGTATCGGAACGTAGTGCTATTTCCATTGCCCGTCGGGTACAGGATCCCCTGGCGGAGTTGGTTAAAATAGAGCCTAAAGCCATTGGCGTGGGACAGTACCAGCATGACCTGGCCCCAAAGAAATTGGACGAAAATCTGACTGCCGTTGTGGAATCAGCGGTAAATAAGGTGGGGGTAGAGCTTAATACTGCCTCAGCATCCTTGCTGTCTTATGTTTCAGGAATTTCAAACACGGTGGCGAACAATATAGTGGAATATAGGAACAGCTTTGGGAAGTTTAAAAAGCGCCAGCAGCTGCTTAAGGTGGCCAAGTTGGGACCCAAGTCATTCCAGCAGGCGGCCGGGTTCCTGCGCATCTACGAAGGGGTCAACCCCTTGGACGCGACTGCTATCCACCCCGAATCATATGATCTGGCCGGGCAAGTGCTGGCATTTGTTCAAGCCAGTCCTGAGGAAATAGGCAGCACTTCTCTGCAGGCGAAGCTAGAGGGCATAAATATATCAACTCTGGCCTTGAGTTTAGGAGCCGGAGAACCCACTTTGCGTGATGTGATTGAGTACTTATTAAAGCCGCACCGCGATCCTCGGGAAGATTTACCGACTCCCATTTTCCGAACTGATGTACTCAGTATTGAAGACCTTAATCCAGGTATGTCACTGACCGGAACTGTTAGAAATGTAGTCGATTTTGGAGCTTTTGTGGACATTGGGGTTAAAAACGATGGGTTAGTTCACGTGTCCGAAATGGCAGAGCGCTACATCAGACACCCTCTGGAAATCGTTGCGGTTGGAGACGTGGTATCGGTGCGGGTTCTGTCAGTTGATAGGGAGAGGGGAAAAGTTGCCCTGTCTATGAAACCCTAAGCGCAAGCGGGGGCAAGTCAAGAACCGTCTCCGCTTGCGTGTTCAGGAACAGTCTATAGTGGGAACACCGAAAAAAAGTCCGTATTGTTCAGAGTTTTACCTTTAGGCTGGTCTTCCCGCCTTTTATAGCTCATGCATAGAGTCTCATCCTCGGCTATACCGGTTGATGCATTGGTGCTGGCACCTACCTGTATATTATGCAGAGTACAAGCGTTGTCTTTGAAATAGCTGCAACTGGTGACGTTACAGCCGATACTCTGACTTCCGTAAAGTTCACTCATAGAGAAACCTCCCTTTTTTTCTCTAGTTTGTGAAGTTATCGGAAAGTTATTCGCTGCCATTGCCAGCCACACCACCGGAGACGATAAAAGTCATCATGGCAGCACTATTGACATCTAATGGTTGGACTTGTTCCCGGGGAAAAATCAGCAGTTGCCCGGCAAAATTATAAGACTGGGGCACATAAACGGATACAAATTCATCCAGACCTAAGAAGCTCAGTGATTCACTGGTGATAAACCCCATAACATGGGCGTGACTTTCACCGGCTAGTTTAACCAGAACTGGTTTATCAAAGCTTTTCTTTTCACCCACAAAGGCACCGAGCAAATCTTTGACTGATCCGTAAAGAAGCTTCACCAGGGGCAGACGATTGAGGAGTCGATCTACCAGAACAAAGAGCCTTCTGGTGAGAAAGTTAGAAACGAGAAAACCTACCCCGATTGTAAGGAGCAGGGTGGCAATAAAGCCTACTCCAGGAATTACCCCTAATCCTGGAAGGGGAATTTTCAATAGACCATCTATATTTACAAATAAAACATAGAAGATATAGAAGGTCAGGGCGATAGGAACCATGAAGAGCAGTCCCTCAAAGAAATAACTGATTAGCCTTTTCATGTATAACCTCCTCCGTTCCAGAGCTATTTCTGCTGGCGACCAGCGTACGAGGTAATAATCTTTTATTACCTAAAGTCAATTATATCCTATAATATCTGCATCAAAACACGAAACCAATGACGCTTAAATAAACTCTGATAAGATTTTATCTATACAATGCCCTAAGGGCATGAGATAATTAATACTTAACCCATCCCGAAGGCAATAAAAACAGGCTAAACGGGTAAACTTAAGCTAAAGAAATATACATTTAAAGGAGAAGTAGAAATATTGAAAACATTCAGTGATTTACAGATTGCACCCATTATTATTGAAGCATTGGTTAATATGGGATTTGAAGAACCTACCCCCATACAAGAAATGACCATACCTTTAGCTCTGACCGGCCGGGATCTGATCGGCAGGGCACAAACAGGTACCGGGAAAACAGCTGCTTATGGAATACCCTTGGTCGATAGATGTGAAAATGACATGGAAGCAATTCAGGGGATCGTGATTACCCCCACTCGTGAACTGGCTATGCAGGTGGCCGAGGAACTCAATAAAATAGGCCATAATAAAAAGATACGGTCGCTGCCCATTTACGGAGGCCAGGAGATTGATCGGCAGATAAGGGCACTCAAAAATCGTCCCCCCATAATTGTTGGTACCCCGGGACGACTGATGGATCATCTGAGAAGAAGGACCATCAGGCTCGACAAGATTAAGATGCTGGTCCTGGACGAAGCCGATGAAATGCTTAACATGGGGTTTAAGGAAGATATAGAGGAAATACTAAAACAAGCGCCGGGGGAACGCCAAAACCTGCTTTTCTCAGCGACCATGCCCCATCATATACAGACTCTGGCCCGGGAATTTATGAAAAATCCTGAAATGATTCATATTGATCCCCGCGAAGTAACCGTTTCTAACACTGAACAACAATATATTGAAACACCCGAGAGGCAGAAACTGGATGTCTTGTGCCGTTTGCTGGATATTCAAAACCCGGATCTGGCGATTGTATTTGGCCGCACCAAGCGCAGGGTGGATGAAATTGCCGAAGCTTTAAGCAAACGTGGATATGCGGCCGATGGTATCCATGGTGATCTCACTCAGAGCATGAGAGATATAGTCATGCGCAAGTTTAAGAATGGGACTATTGATATTCTGGTGGCCACCGATGTAGCAGCTCGCGGTCTGGATATCAGCGGAGTCACCCATATTTATAACTTTGATATACCTCAAGATCCAGAGGGTTATGTGCATCGCATTGGCAGGACCGGGCGAGCGGGAGAGACCGGCCTGGCTATTACTTTTGTTACGCCCCGCGAAATCGGCCACCTCAAATATATCGAAGAGTTAATCAAGCATAGAATAATTCGCAAACCGATGCCTACGCAAACCGATGCACTGGTGGGGTTACAACGAGCAGTTGTGGAAAACTTGCTTGGAGTTGCCGCCAAGGAAGATATTAATTCTTATAAAAGTCTGGCTGAGGGTTTAATAGAAGAGCACGATTCCGTTACCCTGCTGGCGGCTGCCTTGAAAATGCTGACCCGGGAACCGGAAGATAAGCCCTTACCAGTTTTGTCTGAGGCCCCTCCGATACCATTAAAGAATATTAATAAAGGTAAAAACCAGTCTGCAGGTTACCGAAGAAAGTCTAATCCACCAAGAAAATCAAATGCCCCGAGAAACTCGAGTGCTCCGAGAAATTCGAATGCTTACCGTAACCCCAACCGGAGCAAATAATTAAAGGCGGGGGTTGCGAGCGCAAGTAAGCAGTTCTTGACTTGCACCTGGAATTGGTGAACAGGCGCAAGTCAAGAATCGTCTCCGCTGGCACCGCTTGCAAGGGCTTCCCTTATCTTATGAACGTTTTCCCAACCAGTCGGTAATGTACGGATAAACTTGCTTGGCAGTATCGTTGTAGACAAAGCCACCATGGCTTTTGATTATTATAAGACATGTTTACTGGGAGGAATGACGATGGCTTCACCATCAAGTATGATTTCATCATTCTGATTAAAACAGATTGTGCTGAGTTTAACGCGTCCCTTATCCATTAAACTTGTTACTGTAGTCTGAGCCCGGATCGTGTCGTTAATATAACACGGCCTGAGAAAAGTTATATTCTGGCTTTCATAAATAGTTCCCGCACCGGGCATGCGATTGCCTATTACCGTCGATATTAAGCCTATCAGCAACATACCATGGACTACCCGGGTTTTGAAATGACCCTGTTGGGCCCTTTTTTCATTAACATGCAGCCAGCTGAAATCTCCAGTGATGCCGGCATACATATATACATCAGTTTCGGTAACCGTTTTTTCAATATATCCTTTATCACCAATACTTAATTCACTATAAATGTTTTCAATCAATAGAATCACGCCCTTCATTGATAATCATATGTCAGCATTATTGAAAATTATCGGCAGATCAATATTCCTGGAGATGGTCTACTTTATTAGATAAATCATCAACCCTTTTCGTAAGGTCATCCAAATAATTAAATTTAGGTATAGATAAACTACCGAAAATACCAACCATAGATTCTTCTATCATCTTCTGAAACTGCTGCTGATTTGTTCTGGCTCGATTAGTTATTTCTTCCATTAACTTGGTGCCTTCTGCTCGAGCCATTTTTCTCTGATCAAGATAATTCTTCATTAATGTTTCAACCTGATCTTGATTCCAGGCCATACTCCCCAGGGTCACTAAAGAAATCTCCCAAAGCCTTTCTGCAGTATTTCCCATGGTTGAGAACAGTTTTTCCAGGTTCTCGCTGTTATTCAACACAATCACTCCTTTCGTAAATAGGCGGTTTTTTTTGACCGCACGATGATATGTATATTCACTGACCGACTAAATATGTTCATTAAAAAGATAAAATCACAGGCCATAATTTTCACATAGCACGATAGGGGATAGTCGGTAGTGACTGGCGGGTATAGGATAGGGAAGGATAGGGTATGAGATAGGCCGATATTTATACTACTTCGACCACAGATAAATAAACAGGACTATACTTGCTGAAACGTTTAAATCATAATATTATCTAAGGAGTGTACAATTAAGGATTGCTGGCAGCATGTGATATAAAGTTAGATTTAAAATAAAACAGTTAGTTTTTGGGGAAGGAATAAAGTGTGCATCATTTTCATCATTTGAGTTACGTTAACGAATACCTTCGCTCTTTTGGCTATCTCGCACCACTGGTTGCTTTATTTCTGTTTATAATCCAGGCTGCGTTTCCCATATTTCCTTACGCGATTTTAGTAGCTGCAGCGGTGATCTTATTTGGTGTCAAAATAGGATTCGTGGTTTCCCTGCTGGGTGCTGTGCTGGGTTCTATCCTTTGTTATTGGGCCTGCCGGGAATTGGGAGCCGATTGGTTTAACCACAAGATATTAGGCCGTTGGGGCTATGATACCAGAAATATGAATGCGAACATTGCTTTTGGAGGTATCGTTATAGCTCACATGATTCCAGTTTTACCTGGTGCTATGATTACTTTAGCTGCTGCCGTGAGCCGGGTTTCTTTCGGGAACTTTGTGGCGTCCACAGCACTGGGCCTGGTTCCGACTACACTGGCATACTCCGGCCTGGGGATGCTTCTCTATAATGTTCAGGATCCACGTAAAATCCTTCTTATTTTAGCTCTTGGCGGCCTGATACTGTTCATGGGAAAGAATGTGGTTAAAAGAAGGTTGAATTCCCGAGATAAATTTTCGGATCCTTGATGGGTGGAGACTGCCATGGTTTTCCGGCGGCATAAATTTGATGCCGGCTAAGCACAAAGTACGAAAACAAACCTGCTTATCTGGGCCGGATAAATAAGGTTTACAAATATAGGAGGGATGACCGCCATGGAATTAGAACAGTGCATAAATTTCGTTCTTACTAAAGCCCAGCGCAATATACATCAACTATTTAAAGCAGAACTGGCACCATATGGAGTTACCCCTGGGCAGTATGCAGTATTGAGATGCCTGTGGGACGAAAATGCTCAAACTGCTCGGAAACTAGCAGACCGCCTGGCGCTGGATGGTTCGACCATTACGGGCATTCTGGATCGGATGGAACAAAAAGGTTTAATTGAAAAGCTGGCTGACCCTAAAGATCGTCGCGCCCTGCAGGTGATGTTGACTGAAACCGGTCATAAATTGCAGAAACCGCTGTCCCAGGCTATTCTAAATGCCAACCATAAGGCATTGATGAGCTTGGACGAAATACAGGCCGAGACATTAAAGCAAATGTTGCATGACCTCAACCTATCCGAAAACCCATAAATACTTGGCACGCAAATTAATTGTTGACAAACTAAATTCTTCCCCTTAAACTTCAAGTAAATGCAGTCCTGCCTTATTAAACCTAATGGCAGGGATTTGGCCTAAAATTAATAAGATAAAAGGAAGGAGAGGTGGAATGATGCTCCGTATAATTACCTGTTTCAAATGGGTCATCGATCAAGCGGATATTAAAACAGCTCCTGGATCGAGGGAGTTGGTATTGGATCAAGCAGCTTACCGGATCAGCGATTATGATCGCTTTGCTATTGAAGAAGCAGTCATCCTGCAGGAGAAATATGGTGGCAGCACTGCGGCTATAACCATTGGTACTCCGGAGGCCCGCAAAAGCTTGAAAGATGTCCTGTCCCGGGGGCTGGAAAAAGCGTACTTCATTAACGATCCTTCATTTGACAACCTCGAACCATCACAGACTGCCTCTATTCTTGCCACAGCCATACGCAGCCAATTAGACTACGACTTGATTATCTGCGGGGAAGGCTCCGGTGACCTCTATGCTCAGCAAGTAGGTCCGCGTCTGGCTGAAGCCCTGGATATTCCGTGTGCCACATGTGTTAGCAAGATTACTATCGATGGTGATCAGATCATCGTGGAACGTAAATTGGATGACGGGATTGAAGTTGCGGCCATGCCTCTCCCGGCAGTGGTTACATTGCTGCCCGACATTAACTCTCCTCGGATTCCCGGTCTTAAAGATACCCTGGCCGCCTCCAAGAAGCCGATAGTTGATATTACTGGTGCGGATTTGGGACAGCATTTTGAACCATGCTTGCAAACAGTCAGCATTTTAGCCTCCTCAATGAAGAGAAACGGAGTGAAATTTAGTTCTGACCCGTCAGATATTAGTAAATTTGTGGATGCTATATTGAAGACCGGCTTGATCGGTTAAAAGGGAGTGATATAAATGGCTGGGGTTTGGATATTAGCAGAGAATCGAAATCAAACACTGGAACTTCTGAGTGTAGCTGCAGGTCTGGCGGAAAAGCTGGGTACGCAGGTGGCGGCTTTCCTTGGGGGGGACCCCCAATTAGCCCAGGAGTATATTTCCTGTGGAGCTGACGAAGTTCTGATTTTGCCTCCCTTGGCAGAGGATCAACCTCAGGAGGCCTATATTCCCATAATAGTCGAGGAGGCGCGCCAGGGGGATCCCGATATATTTCTGATAGCGGCTACGCTGCGCGGGAAAGAAATGGCGGCTCGGATAGCTGCTCGCTTGAATACAGGATTATGCAGCGGGTGTACAGCGTTGCAATTAGAGCCGACCGGGGAAAAGCTGGAGATGGAACGCCTGGTGTTTGGAGGAGCAGCGGTGCAAACGGTTACCTGCCTGACGCGTCCGCAGATGGCCACCATAGCTCCCCGAACCTTTGCAGCCGCGGCCCCGGTTGCGGGCAGAAAAGGACAGGTAAAAGAGCTGGCTCCGCCACCACCCGGTTTGGTGAAAGTTTTAGAACGGAAGCCGAAAGTAAGGCAATCCGGGGATATAAATGAAGCTAAGGTGCTGGTATGTGTAGGGCGGGGTATTGAAAAAGAGGAAGACATGGCACTGGCTCGCGGCCTGGCAGAGGTTATAGGCGGGGAATTGGCTTGCACTCGGCCCATTGCCGAGGAATTCCATTGGCTGCCCGAGGAGACCTATATAGGGTTATCGGGTCAAAAGGTAAAGCCGGACATTTACATCGGTATCGGAATTTCCGGGCAGATCCAGCATGTCACTGGCATTCGAGATGCCCGTTTCATTAGTGCGATTAATCGTGATGAGAATGCGGAAATATTTAACATGTCGGATTGTGGAATAGTTGGAGATCTGTATGCTGTACTGCCTGAACTTACCAGGGAGCTAAAACAGGCTTTAAAAAAATAAAGCAGATAGTGTTATAGGGAGGGTGAATTCGCTGCTATAGCAGGGACAAAAGGGGATGGTGTTGTTGATATTGTAACAACCATCCCCTTGCCATTGTTACGATATACGTATATCAACCAAACTTCCGAGTCTTATTTTTAGAAGCATCCTCGTTTACGGAAAAAGGATGAAACAGTCCTTAAGCTGCAAGCAGGACTTCAACAATAAATGGCGAAAACAACTGCATCAAGGGAGGTGCCTGTATTGAGTTATAGCCAGCACTTAAGGCATTTTACGCGTTATCGGAAGATAGCCCGGGTATTGTTGAAGCATGGGATGGGGACCATCATAAATATTTTAGGGCTGGATTCATTTCTTTCTAAACGCAAACTTCAGGAGTTAAAGGAAAGCCGTCCTGCCTCTGCTCACATCCGGGCGAGTCGATTTTGCCAGGCATTGACTGAACTGGGGCCGACCTTTATTAAGCTGGGCCAGATATTCAGCACCCGCCCCGATGTATTTTCACCTGCCTACATTGAAGAACTGGAGAAATTACAGGACAAGGTTGCACCTTTTTCTTACTCGGAAGTGGTTGAGCAACTTACCGCAGAGATTGGTCACCCGAATGAGATATTTGCGGAATTCAATCCCCAACCCCTGGCGGCGGCTTCCATCGGCCAGGTTCACATGGGCAGGTTAAAGAGCGGAGAACGCGTCATTGTAAAGGTGCAGCGACCTAATATTGAGCGTATAGTAGAAAATGACCTGGAAATTCTGATTGAATTAGCAACTTTATCTGAGAGAAGATCCGAGGCAGCACGGCAGCTGGGATTAAAGGGTATGCTGGAGGATTATTCCCGCTTGCTTTTAAGGGAACTTGATTATGACCGGGAGGCTCGAAATACGGACCGGATGTGTGAAAACTTTGCTGGCGATGACAGCGTTTTAATCCCTAAAGTCTATTGGGAATATACCACCCGTAGGATACTTACGGAGGATTATATCGAAGGGGTTAAATTAAGCGATTTGGATGAGATTACCGCCCGGGGTTGGGATCGGGGCAAAACCTCCCGTCTGGGCACTTCTGCATTTCTTACCCAGATTTTACTGCACGGCTTCTTCCAGGCTGACCCGCACCCGGGTAATATTTTGGTGGTGGACGAAGACCATATAGCTTTTATAGATTTTGGTCAGGTAAGTGCGCTGAGTACGAGGAGATTAAACAACCTGGGCGAATTGATGCTGAGTTTTAACCGTAATGAGCTGGATAGAGCCGTAGCCGTCCTGGAGGAGATGGGAATAGTAACCGGAGCGGTGGACATGGAGATCTTCCATGAAGATATTTCCGACCTGGTGGAATCAATTTCGGTATCACGGATTGGTAATCTGGATATGAACCGGATTCGAAAAGATTTCCTGGATATTGCTTACCGGCATCAATTAAAGATTCCACCCTATTTGACGTCTTTGATGAAAGCATTGATTACTGTAGAGGGTGTGGGCAGGAAACTGGACCCTAGTTTCAATTTTATTGAAATTGCTGCCCCCATGGCCCGGCAGGTGATCAGGGAGAGGATGAAACCCGGCAATGTCCAAAATGATTTGCGCCGGAAATACTATACAGATGTACGCCCTTTGATAAATATGCCGGCCGTATTGAACCGGCTCCTTAAGAACACTGATCAGGGTAAGCTGAATATGAATATTCAAATCAGCTTCAGCCCGGCTGCTAAAAAAAATATGAGTAAAATAGTCAATCAATTAAGCGCCAGTCTCATCATTGCCGGGGGCCTGGTAAGTTCGGCCCTTATTATTCAATCCAGCGAGACTGAAGTAATTGTCAGCCATGCCAACGTTGGAATCATAGGGCTTGGCATATCGGTGCTGGCTCTAACTATATTTATTGTATCTTTCCTGCGCAAATGATGGTACGAACCTACCCCTCAACGGTCATACCAGATGGTTAATGGGGAGTATCTACCAGCCACACGATGATCATTTATAGCTTCCTACATCATACGAGATGGTTAACGGGGGCCATAATCCTTTATACAAATATTATTATCCTCGACATAAGCAATTTCGGGTACCGAATGTTTTACATAGTCGCCGGGGGCGCGGGATATTTTATCACCGATTCGTATCTGCTTGGGAGCCAAATTAAGGGCAAAAATTGTGCTGTTTGCGTCTCCGTAACAACCAGCGTGGGCTATCCCTTCCAACCGGCCCAGAACAATAATATCCCTGACTGCCGTGATTTCAGAGCTTTCGTGGACATCCCCCCAGATAATCATTGAGCCCTCACTGTGCACTTTTTGCCCGCTGCGCAGGGTTCGATAAATAAATAAGTCTTCTCCGGCAGATTTCGTCCGCCGGGTGGGGGTATGGACATTATTTAGAATCATGCCATTATCGAGACAAAGCCGCTGCAAAGAGGCCACCTCACCCTGAGTAAGAGACTTGAGCCCATCACCCTGAAAGAGTACTGGCGAACCCGTAAAAAGCTGGGGGTTACTTTCAAATCTATCTTTCAATATAGCCTCGTATTCCTCGCCACTTCCAGAGGAAAATACGAAAACGAGGTTTTTGTTAACACCTTTAATATCAATCTTAGCCAAACCAATCTACCTTCCTTTTAAGGGAATACTAATATCCAAAGCCGTATGCCTTCCTTCGGTGATGAAGTGCACTTCGGGGCTGCCCTCTATTTCAATATGTTTGGCAATCAGGGCGATGATTTCTTCCTGCAATGTTTCCATCAGCTGGGCTGAAGAACCGATGCGGTCATGGGTTAATACCACTCGCAGCCGATCGTTTGCTCGAGAACGGCTGGAAGTTTTATCATCAGAAAATATCTTTTTTAAAAAATCTAACATATTTGCTGCCTCCCCCTTATTTCCTGAAACCCAGGTTGCGTTTGAGTTTGCTCCAGAAAGTATCCTCCTGCAAGGTCATGAATTCCACTTCATTACCTACGAGGCGCTGAACGATATTGTTGAAAGCCTGAGCCGCTGAAGAACGGTCATTAAGAATGATCGGTTCACCCCGGTTGGTTGAAATCACCACTCCACTGTCCTCGGGTACCACACCCAGCAGCTCGATGCACAAATGTTCAACCAGATCTTCGATGCTTAGCATATCACCATGACGGACCATATCGGGACGGATACGGTTGACCAATAGCTTTATATCATGGAAATCTGCAGATTCAAGCATACCGATAATACGGTCGGCATCTCTTACCGCTGATACTTCGGGGTTGGTTACTACGATCGCCTTATCTGCCGCCGCAATTGAATTGCGAAAGCCCTGCTCAATTCCGGCCGGGCAGTCAATAAAAATAAAGTCGAAGTCAGGCCGTAGGTCGTTGACCACGGCTAGCACTTGTTCTACCGATATATCATCCTTATTACGGGTCTGGGCTGCGGGAAGCATATAGAGCTCGGGAAAGCGCTTGTCCTTCACCAGAGCCTGCTTCAAAGTACATTCACCTTCCACGACCTGAATAATATCATATATGACCCTATTTTCCAGTCCTAAAATCAAATCCAACTTTTTCAAGCCTATATCCAGATCCATGACTACTACACTATAACCCAGTCTGGCCAGTCCAGTACTAATATTAGCTACAGTGGTAGTTTTGCCAACCCCTCCTTTGCCGGAAGTAACCACTATTACTTGACTGTCAGGGTTCCTTTTCTCCATAGTTGCGATCCTCCTCAATAATTGATTGAAATCAAAGCATAAATATTAATAAAATCTTAAGAGAAGTCTAACTCCAAAAACAGATGCGAGCAAACACCTATTTAATTGTAGAACATATTGATGTCGGAATAAACTGCTATTTATGTTAATTGCATGTACTATGTATTTTTTATGGGTTGAAATTCAAAATTGTAGAACTATTTGCCAAAAATGCGAAAGATTTGTCAGGGTAGTATAATAATCTTGAGTTTCTAGCGTATATAAATTATATAATAAGGGGGAAGAAGTTAATTCCCGGGTATTATGCGGATTATCGAAATGAGAGGTATGGAAAGATGAAGACTTTATACAGGTTAGGCATTTTTCTGGCAGGTTTAATCCTATTTGCGTTTTGCTTCTACATAGGGGTTACCCTGACTCAAACTACGCCTAAAGTTGCTAATTTCTTTACCGGGATAAGCAGCTGGGAATACCAGATACAGGAACAAACAGTAGTCTATTACAGCGATGGCAAGGAAATTGGTAAGCTCGGTTACAAGCGTCAATACAGTAAGGACTTCCCGGAATTTTTAAAAGAGGCCGTAGTAGCTGTGGAAGACCGACGTTTTTACCAGCATGCAGGATTTGACGCGAAAAGCATCGGGCGGGCTGTGTATAGCAACCTGCGGGCAGGTTCCAAAGCCGAAGGGGGAAGCACAATCACTCAGCAGCTGGCTCGCACCCTTTTTCTAACTAATGAAAAGAGCTATTCCCGCAAACTCAAAGAATTATTTATTGCCGTTTCTATCGAAGACAAATACAGCAAAGATGCTATCCTGAATATGTATCTCAATGAAGTTTTTACCGGGCGGGGTTGTTCCGGTATGGCCTGCGCGGCTAATACCTACTTTGGCAAAGATGTATCGAAGCTAAACAAGGCGGAAATGACAATGTTGGCGGGGATTATTCAAGCTCCCGAATACTATTCTCCCGATAGGAATATGGAAGGTCTAAAAAGCCGGCAACAGACCGTTATTAATGTGCTTGTCGAACAGGGAATAATAACTGCTGCCGAAGGTCAGGGAATAATGAAACAAAAGCTGAATATCAAGCCATTCCAGCCCAATCCTTATAAACATCCCTATTATATGAATTATCTGAGCAGCGTTCTGGAAGACATAGTAGGGGCGCAGAAGCTCTATGGGGGTGGGCTTAAGATATATACGACCATAGACAGTCGGATGCAGGCTGCGGCCGAAGCCTCTGTGGCTGCTAATGCCAGTTCCTTTACCAAGCGCGGCATTAGTGCCCGGGATATTGCCCTGGTGTCCATAGACCCTGACACAGGTGAAATTAAGGCGATGGTTGGGGGCTCAGATTGGAGCCGAAATCAGCTCAATATGGCAGTCATTCCCCGGCAGCCAGGATCAGTCATTAAACCACTATACTACGCGGCGGCTTTTAATGAAGGGATTATAAAAGCGGACACAGGTCTAAACAATAAAAAACGTGATTTTGGCGGCTATACCCCCGATAATTATTCGGCCAGTCCCGAGCAAGTAACGGTAAAGGATGCCTTGGTGCACTCCTATAATGTCGCCTCCGTAGAGGTCTTAAATAAACTGGGCGTAGATAAGGCAGTCAAATACCTGGGTGAATATGGTATTACTTCATTGGAAAAACAGGATCATAATTTGGCGTTGGCCCTGGGAGGGATGACCAGGGGCATATCACCATTACAGATGGCGGCAGCATACTCAATGTTCCCCGCTCAGGGAAAGCAAGCAGGAACATTTACGGTCAGTAAAATAACAGACACTAAAAATAAGGTCATTTATAAAGATAGATCCAGCTCTAAACGGGTGATAAGCAGCAGCAGCGCCAAAGTTATGGATAATATCTTAAAGGCAGTCGTCAGTCAGGGCACAGGCAGCAACGCCCGTATTGCTATCAGCAGTGGAGGAAAAACGGGTACGACAGAAGGGCGGGCAGGTAATAATACCGCCCGTGATTTGTGGTATGTGGGCTATACATCCGAACTTGTAACTGCGGTGTGGGTGGGGAATAGCGACAACTCAGAAATAAAGGGATTGGGAGCCTATGGGGGAACCGTAGCCGGCCCTGTGTGGCGGGATTATATGAACAAACTTATCAATAAGGGACTCTTCAAGGAAAGACCAGAATTTGTTGAGTCCGATGATGAACCAGTGGTGGAACCACCCCAACCGGAAACTCCCCCACCAGGGGAGAGCGATTCGGATCCGAATACCGAACCAGTTAATCCTGGGCCTGATGACAATACTACCCCCAATCCGGATGATACTTTGCCTCCTGATCAAGGGCAAGATAATGGGAATAAACCGTCTCCCGAAGAGAGTGTTCCACCAGAAGGAACAAACCCGCCCGGGATGAATCAGGATCAGTAACACTCCAACACCTCCTGCTTAATATAGAGCAAGGAGGTGTTTTTATTGAGAGCGTTTGAGCATAATATCCTGGGGATTTACCGCAGCCTGGCTCAGGTAAAACCCTTGAGTCCGCCCGGAGTCTCATTGTTGGCGGCGCGGAAAATTTGGCCTTCCACCCGTGGAGAAGATTCCGTAGTTGCTATACTAGATACTGGAGTTGATTACAAGCATCCCGATTTAAAGTCCAATATTATTGATGGCATCAGCTTCGTACCCGGTGAGCCTGACTATATGGATAAAAATGGCCATGGCACCCATGTAGCGGGTACCCTGGCCGCCAATGGCCAAATCCTGGGGATTGCTCCCGCCGCCAAGATATTAGTGGTGAAAGTTCTTAACAAACATGGAAGCGGTACTTATAAAGGCATAACAACCGGTCTGAAATATGCCCGCCAATGGAAGGGCCCACAGGGTCAGCGAGTAAATGTTATAAATATGAGCCTGGGCGGTCCCGAGCCGGAAAAAGAAATGTACCAGGAAATCCTGAGTGTAATTAATTCTGGAATTACCGTAGTATGTGCGGGTGGGAATGAAGGCGATGGCCGCGAGGACACCCGAGAAATATCCTATCCTGCCTACTACCCGGAAACGATCGCTGTAGGAGCAGTGAATCTACAGACCCGTATTGCTAACTTCAGTAATACCAACGACCATATTGATGTAGTAGCCCCGGGAGTTGAAACGTATTCGACCTATCCGGAAGGCAGATATGTTAAGTTATCAGGCACCTCAATGGCCGCCCCCCATATAAGTGGTGCAGCCGCCCTTATCTATTCCCGCTATAAAAAACGCTTCGGTATATACCCGACCTCTGGTACGGTCAGTTTATTACTGCAATATTTGAGCATTGATCTTGGCGAAGTGGGATTTGATAATCTGTACGGTTTTGGAATGTTTAGTTTCAATCCAGATGGCGGCAAGGCCATTCAGGTCATACCAGGAACTAAGCAGTATTACATCAATGGCCAGGAATTACAGTGGCAGAATGCCCCAGTTGCAGAAGAAGCAACGATTCGGGGTTCTTTCAGTGAATTGACCGAGGTGCTAGGGTGTGACAGCGATGTGACCCTGACCGATGGCAGCCCTTCTAATTCTGTAGGCAAAATGGATATATGGTGCTAGATAGAACCTTTTAAAGAATTACTTTTCTTCCCTCTAAAAAAGGATATTATACTGCTATAGTCGAATAATATTTAATAAGTAAATAGGACGGTTTACACGTAGCAAGAATGCAAGCGAAGAAAATTCTTAAGAAGGGGGAAGATAATATGTCCGAAAAGCTGCACATATTTGCTGTATCCGACTCGGTAGGGGAGACTGCTGAAAAGATTGCGGTCGCATCGGTATTACAATTTGATATCGAAAGAAGTATTACTCGCTTTTCCCGAGTAACCAAAGAAGAGCAGGTTATGCAAATAATTGACCGCGCTATAGTTGAAGATGCCATCATTATATATACCATGGTAAAACCACAGTTATCTGGATTTATGGAAGAGAAAGCACGGGAAAAAGGGATTACGGTGGTTAACGTAATGCAACCCCTATTTAAGGCCATCCAGGCTAAAACCGGGCAACAGCCATCCCGTACTATAGGGTTGACCCATAAAACAGATGATGAATATTTCAACCGGGTAAAGGCTATAGAATATACCATTGACCACGATAATGGTTTGAATTTGGATACTGTACATGAGGCGAATCTTATCATCATGGGATTGCCCCGGACATCTAAAACGCCCCTGGCTATGCATCTGGCCAATCTAGGCATAAAGGTCGCCAATTTCCCTATCGTGATGGATACGGAAATTCCCGAAGAGATAATGGAACTAAAAGATAAAGTCCCTATGGTAGGCCTGACCATAGACATAGACACCCTGTTGGAATTAAGGAAAGAGAGAGCCCGTAGTTTCAATTTGCCGCAGGATATTGACAGCCTGGATGATATGGTGGCAGAGGAACTGGATAATGCCTACCGGATTTATGCTAAGCTGAAATGCCTGGTAATAGACGTAACCCTGGTGGATATTGAGGAGATTGCCAGCACCATCACGCATAAATTTAAACTCCCTCTTCGAGTCAGTCATCACAGATTTAAATAGGATCTTTAATAGTGGAGCGGGCGAGGATAATCTAGCCCGCTCCTTCTATTTGGGCAGGTTGTTAGTTGATAGTTGATAGGGGATAGTTGATAAGCTTACAAACTATCCCCTATCAACTATCAACTGCCCTTTATCCCCTGTACTAAGGAGATGTATGATGTGCCATATGTATATATTTTAAAATGCAAAGATAACACCTACTATACGGGTTATACCGTCGATATTGACCGCCGTCTGGCAGAACACCAGCAGGGTATAGCCAGCAAATACACACGGGGTCGAACCCCCGCCGAATTAGTGTATCTGGAAAGTTTGCCCACCAAGAGCGAAGCCATGCAGAGAGAGTATCAGATAAAAAAGCTCCCCCGGGCAGAGAAACAACGCCTGATCGAAAACAACATGTGACCGCCTGAGCGCAAGCAAATGACTGCCCCTATCAACTATCAATGTGTTAAAATTTGGCAATTACATAAAAATAATTCTTCCGGGGAAAATAAACTTAAAAAAGACATGAATGTTTTTCGGAAGGGAGGACATAAAATGCGAGCTAAAAGGGGATCGATTGTAAGCAAACAAGATTTTATACAAGATGGACTGTATGCCAAAGAGGAATATGAGGGTCTTCTGGTCAGTTCTGATGAGCAACAGAATTGCTACAATTTGGGGGTGCAATTGGCTGAAGATAGCGTGTTGTTTGTTGATCAAGCTACCGATAGCAATATAAATGAGAAATTAGAAACATGGGTACCTCAGATTCAGACTCTCCAGCGTCAACATAACGTTACGAACAATTCAGGAAATTATACCAAGTAATAATTAATTAATAAAGGAGATAGGCCATGACTGATTTCCAACTACATGACGTTCAAAGCATCGAAACTCCTATAATGAGCCTGGACGAATTTAAGATCGGATTGCTCCAAAAGGGCAACATACAGGGCCTGCTCATACGCTCTGATGAAAACGGATATTATAACATTGGGATTCAGATTAACGACACAGAAGTCGTCAAGGTAGCGTCGGCAGCTGAAGATGATGCCATGGAAAAGATCGAATTCTGGGCAGACAAAGTTGACAGTATTCGGGAAAGATATAAAGAACGCCAACCACAATTGAAACCTTTTGGGGGCATCTAAGCCCCCTTTTTTTTGTCCGGGGGCATACATCGGACTGCTCCTCAGTATATAATAATACAGAGGAGTGATAGCGTGACTGATTTAAAACAATTGCTGGGCTTCCCCTTTAAAGAAAGGGAATGGTTTATCAAAATGATTATGGGAAGTGTGATTACCCTCGTACCAGTAGTAAACTTCCTGTCTCTTGGTTATTTTCTTAGATGTGTCAACTACGGTTGGAGGGGACTGCGGATCATACCCGACTGGAGTAATTGGGCAGAATTGTTCCGAGATGGATGTATAGTATTTCTGATTATATTGGCTTACCTGGTATTTCCAATATCAATAGCCTTTCTTATGCTCATGGTTCCTATCGTGGGCACCGCTTTTGCTTCCTTAATTATTTTTATAATGAGTATATTTATACCCATGGCTATCGCTAACTATGCCGTACATAAAAACATGAGAGACGCTTTCATGCTAGTCGATATATTTCATCAGGTAGGCAGGGTTATGAGTTTCTATCTTATAGCCTATTTAACTGCTGCATTGGGTGTAATTATAGGCGCCGCACTTCTATTGGGCCTGCCTCTGCTGGGATTTATCGGGGGGATAATAATATTTTATTGTGGGGTAGTTTTTTTCAACTTACTAGGCTTTCTATACCATGATGCATGTTAAATCGGCTTTCTGTTTGGACGGCGAACCACTTTTGGCCTGGGCAGACATGACAGACTAACAACATTAATCAGCTTTATGCTTGAATAAATTATGTCATTGCGGTAAAATGGTTTTTGCGTCGGGATGTAGCGCAGCTTGGTAGCGCGTCTGGTTCGGGACCAGAAGGCCGCAGGTTCAAATCCTGTCATCCCGACCAGTTAGAACATAGGACCCGCCAGGGATGGCGGGTTTTAATATTTTCTGCAAAATCTGAATTTAATGCCTTAAGTGAGTATATCCTAGCGGGCAGATCCTGAACGAGGGAGATGATCTGACAGGCGATGGCAACTTTATACATAATGCTTAACGATATTAAGAAATAAGCATTATAAAGTTGCTATTTGTTAGAAGGATATCGATGTGTCAGTACAGAAAATAATAATATAAGGTATTTTCTGGGGATATTAGTATTCCTCCAGATAGTAGTTCGACTTATAAGAATGGAGGGATTTATTTGAAAAGTTTCTTTTCCAAGCTAATGTCATTGGCTATTTTGTCGATCTTTATCCTGTTGTGTACGAATGGTACTGGCAGTGCCTCGGATAGCGCATATAGCCAAATCACACCAGAACTTGTTTTTCAGCAATGCATGCAACTGGGTGAAACAAAGCAAATACAAACAGCAAGCCACAGAAAATTAAGTTCCGACTTATTGCCACTTATAGATGAGGCCTATAGAGACAAGGATATTACTTTAGAGGAGAATAAAGCAAACTTAAAAACCCAAAAGCAGATGATCACAGCAAATGAAGCGGAATATAAAGATATAAATGATGCCACGGATGATCTGGTTTATGTTTATATTACTCTTAACGTGGACGCAGCAACGGACACAATAGACCCCTATGTAAAAAAAGTAACGAATCGGGACGAGGAAAATGGAATATTGGCCGCCTGGGTGGAGGTTAACGAATTAGATAATATTGCGTCTCTGGACGAGGTAAAAAGCATTAGCACCGTGATTCAACCTGAAACCCGAGTGGGGTCAGTCACCAGCCAGGGAGATGCTATTCTCAAAGCGGATATATTTCGCGATTTAAGTGGGACAGACGGCACGGGTATTAAGATCGGAATTATTTCGGATGGAGTCAATAATTGGACCAGTGCTGTAAACACAGGCGATCTTCCCGAAACTTTAAATGTTTTAAGTGACTCAATAGGTGGGGATGAGGGTACGGCTATGCTGGAGATTGTTCATGATTTGGCACCCGGGGCCGAATTGTATTTTCATGATTGCGGCGACAATATGCTGGCCTTCAACGCAGGTATTGATGAGTTAGTTGCCAGTGGGTGTAAAGTTATTTGTGATGATATTTCATGGCTAGCTTCGCCCTTTTTTGAAGATGGCATTGTGGCTCAACATATAGCCGCTTCCATCACCGATAATGATATAATTTATGTTTCTTCCGCAGGCAACGCAGGCGGAAATTACGGTTCAGGTCATTACCAGGGGCTTTATTACGATGGGGGTGATAATTTACATGGTGACAGCTTATATGTGAACCTGCCCCCAGGAGGTGCGGCCATAGCAATACTTCAATGGAATGATGAGTTTGGATCATCTTCTAATGATTATGATTTGGATTTATGGGAAGCTGACACCGCTAATAGGCTGGGCTCCAGTTATAATATCCAGGATGGCAGTGGCGATCCCATCGAGATTATTCATTTTGAGAATAATACCGGGGGAGACCTGGACGGAGAATATACAGTGTTTAATTATAATGGAAATGCGGCCCCCCAAATCCTGGAAATATATATATATTGCTACGGTGAGGGTTCTTTAAGTACCGACAATTTAACCGCCAGGGATTCAATTTATGGACATCAGGCCGTAACAGGGGTGATAACCGTTGGGGCAGTTGGCGCTGCTTCACCCAACCAGATCGAGCCGTTTTCCTCGCAGGGACCGGTTACCATGCTTACCCAAACTCGCCCCAAACCGGATATTTGTGCAGTTGATGGAGTGGCTGTAACAGGTGCGGGGGGATTTTACAATCCTTTCTACGGCACCAGCGCAGCGGCACCGCATGTAGCAGCTATAGCTGCCTTAGGGTGGTCAAAAAATCCCACCTGGACTGCTGACCAGGTGAAAGCAAAACTACTTGAGGGGACAATTGATCTGGGCCAGTCGGGATATGATAATGTTTATGGAAACGGCCGGGCTGATGTAATGGCAGCATTTGGCGTGGTCACTTATGGCGATGTGAATGGAGATGCAAGCATCAATATAACCGATGCGGTATTGGTTCTCAAATACATAACCGACCCAAGTTTGGCCATCAACATATTGGCGGCTGATGTCAATGGAGACAGTGATATCAATATCACCGATGCGGTGCTAATTCTTAAGCATATCACCAGCCCGGGCGAACCCTTCCCGGTGGAAATGAACTGAGCTTAGTATACGTCACACATGTCCTATTTTTGCAGGTATTTGAAAATTAAAATAGAATTCTATCAACAAGTAAATAGCTTTAAAAAACTGGAAATAGAATTTCCCATTACTATTTATGTCGCCAACGGCAAAATGGAGGTTATAATGAAAAATCACAGCATTTCACATTTAATTAAATCCGAGGATCTAAATCATCATGGAACACTTTATGCCGGACGTTCAGCGGAATGGATGGTTGAAGCTGCCTTTGTTGCGGCTGCGGCCGAACATGGTAAACCACAGGAGATTGTATTTGTTAATATACATGAATTGAATTTTAAAAAACCGGTCCCCAAGGGCGATATTATAACCGTTTTATCTAAGATTGCCAAAGTAGGCAACACCAGTATTACGGTATATGTAAAAGCAGTCTCTGAAATATTTAAAACGTCGCATATGGACGGATTCCTTACCTTTGTATGTGTAGAACCTGATACAAAAAGAAAAAAAGTGCATGGCATTATTATGGATGAGCCAGCAGATTCAGAGGAAAAAGATATCAGAAAGAGGGCATTGGAGCTATATAAATAGGGATAATTCCCGGGGAGTGAAGCAGAAATTGCAAATCGAAACGGTAAACTGGTCCAAAAGGATATTCAACCACAACTCATTATTTTCAGATTATTTTGGTGTTCATGCGGAAAAATATCTCCGAGCCAGGGAAATTTTGAAGATAAATAAAAGTAAAATTTATTGGAATTGGCCAGCAGCGGTACTGGGCCCCATATGGTTGTTCTACCGAAAACTATATGCTCTGCTTTTCATTTGGCTGCTGATAGCGATTCCATTTGACTTTGTTTATTGGGCCTCTCCCGGGTTAGATCCTAACTTAAACAACCCCTTGATAGCAATAGTTGTTAATCATTTTGGCCTCCTGTCATTTTTATATGTATTGGTATCCAACCTTCTGGTGGGCTGCTGGGGTACTTATCATTACCTCCAACAAACCGAGCGGATTGTCGCTCTAGTTAAATCTAAAACACCCAACACCATTGCTGCCACCATATTGAGCCAAAAAGGCAACCCCTCCTCCTGGCGACTGGCAGGAGGCTTCATTCTTATACCGGGAATCTACTTGCTGACGGTTCTCCTGGGCAAGTTATATTTGGGCGGGTGCCAATCGATATTTTGATGTCAGCATCACATACTGCAATATAGCCTCTGGTAGGCATCTATTTCCTGCTCTACTGTAAACCTGGCTTGAATAAGCTTGCGGGCGTTCTGCCCCATCTCTTCCCTCAGTGACTTATTTTCGAGCAATCTTTCCGCAGCGGTAAACATTTCGAATCGGTCATTGATGTAGAATCCTTCTACACCTGCTTTAATCAGGTTGAGGTTGCCGGATACCGCAGTCAAAATGCAGGGTTTACCGAGGCTCATGGCTTCCAGGGCGGCTTGGGGTTGTCCTTCCGACAAGGAACTATTAATTACTACATCGCCAATAGCAAATATGTTAGCCATTTTACTGTGCGGAATCTCTCCCAGATAGGTAACCCAGGATAGTTTGCTAATGCGACTTAATACTTGCGAGCCATATTGGTAATCAATTATCGGCCCAATTATCAGTAAACGAATAGCGGGGTTCTTCTGGTACAGGATGGATAGGGCATCGACAGCCAAATGAATGTCTTTTACGGGACGCAGCCCGCTGGGCAGGAGAAAAATGAATTCTTCTGTTGATAACCCCAGTTGCTGCCGGCTTTTAATTAGGCCTTGTTCCAGACATACTCCCTGGGGGATGGTCACCAGCTTATCCAGAATTTCCGGATAGACTGCCAGAAGACCAGTGCGAAAATCATCATTGAAAAACACGATTCTTTGCGCCGACTGAATAGCATCCCAAACCAATGCTTTCTCAGCACCCCACAGGTCATAATGGATATCCGTTCCGGTGGTAGTTAAAATAATAGGCAGGCTGCGTATTTGGGGAAACAACTGTAAAACCTTATTGAAATGCAGGGCATGGAATCCGTGTACCAAAGAATATTCTGACTGCGCTAGAGCAAGTTGCATCTGCCCTTCCCAATTGTGGTCTTCGAGGGATAGGCGGTCAATGTGAAAGCCCCGGGCGGTTAAACCCGATTGTATGCGGGCAGTAGTCAAGCTATTGCCCCGCTGGCTCTTATCAAAAGGAGTAATCATTAGTATCTTATGACTTAATGGTTCCATATCCGTCTTGCGCCTATATTTGGGCCTGGATTAATTGAAAACATTCGCAGTAATCGCCTTTTCCGGTCATGATACCCCGATAACGGTTCAAACCCTGAATGGCCTGGTCATAGGCTATGCCATCGATTTGGCTTTTGTGCATTCTTAGAGCTGCCAGCTTGTCCGACATGAAAGAACTGATGTTCTCACTGTAGCCAACTGATTGTAACGGAGTCCAAATTTCATAGCCAAAAACGGTCTTAATTTGCCATACCTCCTTACCGTATTCAGGAAACCAGGGCCCGGCAGCCCGGCGGCATCCTTCCAGTACCAAGCGGTTGGTTATCTGGTGATCGGGAACTGCATCCTGGCTGTGGGGCAGGTAGATTAAAGACGGCTTTTTGGCCCTGAGCAGGGTTACGATGCACCCTAGACTCTCTTTATTAAACTCCAGGTATCCATCGGGAAAATGCAGGAAGGTCAAATCCGTGACCCCCAGTGAATGAGCAGCAGCTGTTGCTTCACCTTCCCTGAGCCTAGCTAGATCCTCGGACTTATGCTGCAGGCTGCCAGCCTCTCCGGAACTCATATATACTATGGAGACTGGTTTACCTTGTTGAACATGTCGGGCGATGCTCCCGCCGCATCCGATTATGTCATCGTCGGGATGAGGAGCGAATACCATTACCGTTTCCATAGCAACCTCCTCTTATCTGTTCTTATCCTAATTATGGCCAGATTTATCTGGAATAGCAATAGGGAATGGGGGCAAGAACCGTCCCCAACTTGCCTTACTTAATGCCTTTGGTCAGTGCGCTCTTTACGGTTACCTGGGGTATGTTGCCCAGCTTCCCGGTTAGGGAGCCAACCTGATCGGTGCTGCCGTCAACAATCAGGGATATGACGGATACGCCCCGGGCCAGGTGGGGAAGGCCCATGCGACCGATAATTAGGTCAGCATGCTCGCTGAGTATTTGATTAACCTTGGCCACTACCTGCCGATCTTCAATTACAATCCCTACCACTCCCAATCGCTTCTCTGCCATTTAAATCCCTCCTTATTCTTAGTGACAAGGAGACAGGTTTGTTGTGTTCTCATCATTGGTTGAGTCCTGGAGGTTCGGGGACAGTAAACCTGTCCCTGTGTCACCTTTCTCTATACAAAGACCGCTTACCCTGAAAAAGCAGAGTAAGCGGTCACACATATCACCATCTATATGATGACCCATTAAACTCAGCCTGGGCCTTGTTGTCAGGGTTTACAGCAATTCAATTGTTTAGCACTTAAAAATCAGTCTTCTGAGAACCTCTTTTCAAATACCCGGGTCATTAATATTTATTAATTATAAGAACTTTTTATTCTTCGCCTGGTAATGAGTATGCAGCAACTCATGGGATTTATGTCCCAGGGGTTCATGCAGGAAATCTGCATAAATGGCTTTAACTTCCGAATTTTCGTGCGATTTCCGTACCGGCATGGCTTCATCTTCAATATAGATAGCATCCATACGCTCGATACGTCTGGTATTGGCTTTGGTAATGGGCTGGCCGCCGCCGCCTATACAACCGCCCGGGCAGGCCATGATTTCAATAAAGTGATAGGGAGATTCCCCTGCCCTGACCTGATCCATGAGTTTTCTGGCATTACTGAGGCCATGGGCAATAGCGACTTTTACTACTGTACCCTTGAGGTCTACTTCAGCTTCCTTGATGCCTTCAAAACCACGGGCGACAGTGAAGTTGACATCGGGCAGGGTTTCTTCCATCACTACTTCATAAACAGTACGCAGGGCTGCTTCCATAACGCCGCCACTAGCTCCGAATATGACGGCAGCACCGGTATATTCGCCCATCCAGGGAGAGAAGGGAGCAGGCGCTAGTTTGGTGAAGTCAATACCGCTCATGCGGAAGAGGCGCCCTATTTCACGAGTCGTCAATACTATATCAACATCCCGGAAGCTGCTGGCGTTCATTTCGGGGCGGGCAGCCTCGAATTTCTTGGCAACACAGGGCATAATCGATACCGAGAATATCTTTTTAGCCGGTATATTCATCTTATCCGCCCAGTAGGTTTTAACCAGGGAACCGAACATCTGCTGGGGCGATTTACAGGTGGAGAGGTTATCGAGCAGGTCGGGATAGAAAGTTTCACAGAAGTTTATCCAGCCGGGACTGCAGGAGGTAAACATCGGAAGTGTTCCGCCGCTGCCCAGTCGCTGCAACAACTCGTTACCCTCTTCCATGATGGTCAAATCGGCAGTAAAGTTAGTATGCAGGACATGGTCGAAACCAAGCTGCTTTAGGCCAGCCACAAAGACTTCCATGGGTAGTTCACCAACATCCATGCCAATTTCTTCACCTAAAGCCAGACGTACTGCCGGGGCTATCTGGGTTACAACCACGGTATCGGGATCAGCGATGGCAGCCAACAGTTTGTCGATATCTTCCACTTCACCGATTGCTCCCACCGGGCAGGCATGTATACATTGTCCGCACATGATGCAGGGGCTGTCAATCAGGTCTTTGCCCAAGCTGGGGACTACCATGGCATGACTGCCGCGGTTCTCAATGCCCAGGGCATTGACGGTCTGAATAACGGTACAGGCCTCGATACAACGCCGACAGAGCACGCATTTATCAGGATCCCGGAACAGGGATGGGGTCGAAACGTCTTTGGCCAAACCTCTGACCTTGAGGTCAAATGGATTGTCCCTGATAAAGTATTCAGCTGCCAAACTTTGCAGTTCACAATTTTCATTGCGGATACAGTTGAGGCAATCTTGTGGATGATGGGCGAGAATGAGCTCCAAAATAGTTTTTCTAGCTTCAATAATCTTGGGAGTTCTAGTTTTAATTACCATTCCTTCCATGACCGGTTGTGAACAAGCGGCTTGAAGAAGTCTGTTGCCTTCGACTTCACATACACATACCCTGCAATTGGCCTTCACGGACTGATCAGGGTGATAGCACAGTGTAGGAATATTGACACCGACCTCTTTAGCTGCCTGTAGGATAGTTGAGCCATTAGGAACGGAAACTTTGACTCCGTCAATAGTAACGTTTAGCATTCATTTCACTCCTTTTGCTCTTTCCTACATTAATTTGGCGTTATAGTCGGCGGCAAAATGTTTAATGGTGCTTAAAACCGGTGAGGGTGCAGCCTGTCCCAGCCCACAAAGGCAGGAGCAGGACATAACCCGACCCAGTTTATTTAACAGGGCGATGTCGGCAGAGCCGCCTTTACCAGTATTGATTTTATCCATCAATTCATGCATGCGCATGGTTCCCTCTCTACAGGGAGCGCATTTACCACAGGATTCATGTTCAAAGAATTTAGCGATACGAGCTGTTACATCCACCAGATCCCGGGCAGAATCCAGTACAAAAACTGCCCCGGAACCAAGAGCTGCACCGATTTCGGTCATGGCATCAAAACCGATGGGCGTATCCAACTGGGACGCAGGGATAAAAGCGCCGGAAGTACCTCCGATTTGAACAGCTTTGAATTCCTTGCCATCCGGGATACCGCCGCCAAATTGAAAAATCACTTCTCTAATGGTTGCATCAGTTGGAACTTCGAAGAAGGTTTTGTTGACCACATCCCCGGTCAGGGTAACAACTTTGGTTCCGGGATAGGAGGGGGTACCAATTGCCGCGTACCAGGCGGAACCTTTTGCAACGATAACAGGTATATTGGCAAATGTTTCTACATTGTTGACGATGGTTGGCTTGCCCCACAGCCCGCTGACGGGCGGGAAGGGTGGTTTGATGCGGGGTTCACCGCGTTTGCCCTCAATGGATTCTATAAGTGCTGTTTCTTCACCGCATACATAAGCTCCGGCTCCAAGACGTACTTCTATCGAAAAGTCCCCCAGGACTCCTTTTTCTTTGGCCTGGGCTATAGCCTGCTTCAAGGTTTTAGCTACGGAAGGATATTCACCTCTACAATAAATAAAACCCTTGGTTGCTCCGATAGCATAGCCGCATGTCGCCATACCTTCCAGGAGGGTATGGGGGTCGTTCTCCATTATGAGCCGATCTTTATAGGTGCCGGGCTCACCCTCATCAGCATTACATATAACATACTTCTGGTCGGCGGGAGCCTGGTAGGCAAAATTCCACTTCATGCCGCAGTTGAAACCGGCACCGCCACGGCCTCTAAGATTGGATGCCTTTACTTCATTGATTAGATCTAAGTTGCTCATACTGCGGGCTTGGTTAAGTGAATTGTAACCACCCACAGCAATATAGTCGTCTATTTTGAGTGGATCAATCTTACCGTAATTACGCAGCACAATGCGCATTTCCTCAGCCATTCCTATGTCCTCCTTTCCTGATAAATCAGGTTCGTTCAAATACAAACTTGGCAAAGTTTCTATTTACATTCAGCTATTATCCCGGCGATCTTGGCTGGGGTAACATCCAGGTATGGTTTGCCGTTAACGGTTATAACAGGAGTGGCTTGACATTGACCCACACATTCAGTGAATTCAAGGGTGAAAAGACCGTCAGACGTACTATTACCCATGCTTATTCCCAGTTCTTCTTCTAGAGCTGCGACCACCTCAGCAGCACCCGCAACGTGACAAGGGGCACTTTCACATATCCTGATCACATTCCTGTTTCGGGGCTTAACCGAGAACATGGAGTAGAATGTTGCCACACCATAAGCCTGGGCCACCGGTTTGCCAAAAACCTGGGCTGCTTCGATGATAGCTTCTTCCGGTAAGTAACTGAGTTCTTCCTGGATAGCATGGAAAGCTTCGATCATCCCGCCGGGAATGTCTGCATAGTTAGCGAGAATCTCCTGGTAATTCATTTACATTTCCCTCCCTTCTTTATAAAAATATTTATACTACTACCCATGAGGCTACCTGTAAACTTGCTGGCAATCCCCCTATAAAAAGGACTGTAAGGGTAGAAATATAATCCTTGCATATTATTACCATAATTCTATGTGAATCATGTAGCATTTACAATAGAAATTTCAGGCAGAATTTTAACTGTGAAAAGAATGTTAGAGGCAAACACAAATCATTGAGTGCGGATAAGTTTAAGACAGTCACAGGCATTCTATTTAGCTATCATGAAAAAATGGAAATAAAACTAATGTCTTGTCCCCATGCCCGAAAACTCTTATGATATACAATAGAGACAAAATATAAAAACAGGAGGGATATTATGGAATATGTCAGAATATGTGATGATGTTTACTATGTAGGAGTTATGGACCCCGAATTGAGAGTTTTCGATATTATTATGACCACCGAGTACGGTACCAGCTATAATGCCTATCTTGTTAAAGGTAAGGAAAAAACAGCACTGATAGAGACAGTCAAAGTGAAATTTTTTGATGAATACATCCAAGATCTACAAAAGTTGATTAATCTAAAGGAAATAGACTATCTGATAATGAACCATACTGAACCAGATCATGCCGGTTCGGTGGAAAAGCTGCTGCAAATGATTCCCGGATTGACGGTAGTGGGGAGCCCGACTGCCATCGCTTTTCTAAAGGAGATCACCAATTCCAAATTCAAATATCGTGAAGTGCATCATGATGAAGAACTTGATTTAGGCGGTAAAACCCTGCAGTTTATAAATGCACCTTTCCTGCATTGGCCGGATTCGATGTATACCTATCTCACGGAGGAGCGGATCTTATTCTCATGTGATTCTTTTGGCAGCCATTTTGCCGAACCACGCTTGTTCAACGACCTGATGGAAAGGGATATTACTCCTGCCTATAAATACTATTTTGATTGTATTATGGGGCCTTTTAAGCCATTTGTAATTGAAGCTCTTGAAAAAATAAAGGATCTGCCCATTGAGATGATCTGTACTGGTCATGGCCCTATTCTACGTGACAACCTGGATTATTTTATTAATCTCTACCGGGAGTGGGCGACTCCAGCTCCCCCTGACGCAGACGCCCGGCCTAAAATTGTAATGCCTTATGTCAGCGTTTACGGTTACACCGGGATGATTGCCGATGGCATCATCGAAGGACTACAGATGGTTTCCAATTTTAACGTGAAAAAGTATGATCTGGTTGAACATAGCACCGCGGAGGTTTTAGCGGAAATTGAAACCGCTGCTGGTCTTTTGATAGGGTCTCCTACCCTGGTCGGAGATACCCTGCCTCCAGTTTGGGAATTGCTGACTCATTTGTCACCCATAAGCCATGCGCATTTGGTAGCGGCTGCATTTGGGGCTTACGGCTGGAGCGGAGAAGCTGTTCCTAACATTGAAGGCCGTTTGCGTTCGCTGCGTATGGAGGTATTACCGGGGTTAAGGATAAACTTCAAACCTTCGGCGGGAAATCTCGAAGAGGCTTTCCAGTTTGGTATGGACTTTGGCAAGGCAGTATTAGAGAAGCAACAGGACAAGTCCAAGAAGAAATGGCGCTGTCTGGTGTGCGGACAGGTATTTGAAGGTGAAGAACCACCCGAGGTATGCCCGGCCTGTGGAGTGGGTCAGGAGAATTTCGTGCCGGAAAAATCAGAGGATGAGTTTATCAATGATACCAACGAGAAATTTCTTATCGTTGGGGGTGGCATTGCAGCCCTATCGGCGGCTGCGGCCATAAGGAAGAGAAACCGTACCGGGTCTATATCTATGCTGACCGAGGAGGCATTTAAACCATATTACCGGCCGGCCTTGTCTGACTTTTTGAGCACTGAAATTCCTGACGATAAATTTTATGTTTATGATGATGTCTGGTATGAGGAAAACCAGGTGGAGGTCAGGACTTCATGTCGGGTCAGTGCCCTGGATACTGCCGGTAAACAGGTAGTGCTGGAAAATGGAGAGACGGTTGTTTATGACAAATTGATTCTGGCCACTGGTGCCCGCAGCAACATACCCCCTTTCCCGGGTGCGGATAAAAAGGGAGTCTTTGCACTTAGAGACCTGGCTGATGCTCAGCTTCTTAAAGAAGGGATACAGACCAGTAAGAAAGCTGTAGTTATCGGCGGTGGAGTACTGGGTTTAGAAGCGGTTGAAGAAATGATCTCGCAGGGATTGGAAGTAGCGGTGGTGGAATTCAGTCCGAGGATAATGCCCCGGCAGCTGGATGAATCCTCTTCGTTACGTTTGCAGGATTTGATGCAGGATAAAGGGGTCAAGCTGTACTTGGGCCTGGGGACCGAGGAGATATTGGGTGATGATCGGGTAACCGGCGTAAAACTTAATAATGGCCAGGTTTTGGATGCGGATTTGGTCTTGCTATCCACCGGGGTGAAACCCAACGTAGAACTGGCCCGGGAAGCGGGGCTGCAGGTGGACCGGGGCATTGTGGTCGACGTCAGTATGCGCACTGGTGCTTCCAATGTATTTGCCGCCGGAGACGCAGCCCAAGTTGGAGATCGTCTCATTGGCTTGTGGCCGGTTTCCCTGGAGATGGGCAGAGTAGCCGGGGCTAATGCTGCCGGAGATTGGCTGGAATATAAAGAGCCCATCCTATCCACGATGCTGGCCGCGTTTGACCGGGAAATATTCTCTGTGGGCGAGGTCAACTTACCAGTTGAGGAATGTCGGATTACAGAGGTATGGGATCCAGTGGAAAAATTCTACAAAAAGAGTTTTGTAAAAGACGGGGTATTAGCAGGAGTCATAATAATTGCTCCCCGTGTGGATACCAGTGAGGCTTTGCATAATCTCGGCCGGGATAGCAGCGGGAAAAAGCGGGTTAATAAGTGGAAATGCCGCGTATGCGGTTATATACACGAAGGACCGGAACCACCGGATGAATGTCCAGTATGTGGAGTAGCTAAAGATATGTTTGATCCGGTCTCTTAAGATAGTAATTAATTGGACACACTAAACAAGGAAGTGAAAAATTGCCGAAGGGAATGTGGGGGAAAATAGATGATACCTTTAAGAGATAGCACCCGCAGTGAACATTTTCCCATAATTACAGTTATTCTGATAGCTATCAATACCCTGATATTTTATTATGAAGTTTCGTTAGGTGAGGAAGGCATGAATCAGATTGCCTATATATTTGGTCTGGTGCCTGCCTATTATAATAATTATCAGGGGTCATGGCTGGGATACCTGCCCTTTATTAGCTCTACTTTTCTTCACGGCAGTTGGATGCATCTTATTGGCAATATGTGGATACTATGGCTGTTCGGTGATAATGTGGAAGATAAAATGGGGAGAGTTCGTTTCTTATCCTTTTATCTGCTGTGCGGACTTATAGCCAGTATGACCCATTATTTCCTTAATCTTAACTCCGGCATTCCTGTAGTAGGAGCCTCAGGAGCTGTAGCCGGGGTTATGGGGGCCTATTTTCTCATGTTCAAGAGGGCTAAAGTGCTCACCCTTATACCGCCCTTTTTCCTATTCAATTTTCCGGCCTGGATATACCTGGGATTTTGGGCTATAACCCAGCTTTACGGCGGGGCTGCCGGATTGCTTACGACCGGAGATGAGCAGCAGATAGCTTTTTGGGCACATATTGGCGGCTTTGCGGCCGGAATGATACTGTACCGGGTATTTCTACGACCAGGTCAATACGGGAGACAGGGGGGAGGCACCCCTGTTTCCCTGGCCTGAATTCGGCTTAATCCATCGTGCTGGCTATGAGTCGGCCTATTTCTTGATTGGCAAGTTTTAGGTCTTCATTTTCCGGTTGCAGATAGTGAATGGTATTCTCGATTCTTTCCTGACCAGCTTTAATGTCAATCCAATGCCGTTCTCCCTCATAAATGTTCATACACCCCTGCAGGTTGTCGGCACGACCTGTCTCCAGGTAGCGCTGAAATCTGTTCAGAATATCTACCTCTTGATAGTCTGGATGGATGAAACTTTTGCGAATTACATCCTTGTATACTGACTGCAGTGCCAGTATCTCTTTTAGCACCGACGAGGCTTCTTTTATGTCAAATTGGCATTTCTTCAAAAAAGACTTCCTATATTCACCCCAATCCTGGCGGGCTTTTTTAAAACGTTCACAGGCTTTTTCGTGTTCACGACATTTTATAAAATAAATCTTCATTTTGCGGTTATAATCTGCACAGTGGGTTGGTTTATTATGAGGCCAGCGTCTGGCGATACCAATGGTATCCAAAAGCTTTAATTTAGCCGGCGCATCTGCGGGCTTTTGAGGCTTCTCGGGTACAGGCGCAGGTTCCGGGGGGCAGATTTCTGCCGCATTGCATATAGCTTGACGTCTCTCCAAAAACTTATTGATATAAAGGATATACTGGTTCAGGTTTTCGATTTTTCTCAGGCTGGCAGCGCACATGCAAATGTCACGGATTAACTCATCTTTACTACGGGCCGCTTTTTTGACTGTTTTGCGCGATTGAGAGTATTTATGCAAAGGTCGGTCTGCCGAGGGCAATTTATGAAGACTAAATAAAGCATCAAAATCAGCCGAGGTCAGAGGATTGTGTTCAATCGGATTGAATCTCATAATATGGAATTGAGTGTTGGTGGGTACATAATAATAAGGGCCGATATAATTCAAATATTCGCTTTCGTGCATGCTTTCCAGGTCTTGAACAGCGTCAATCTCCTGCCCCATAAAATCCAGCCACTTGATAAGATTATCAGGATTGCCGTAGCAATTCCCTAACCACTCCTTCATTTCCAAATAGGTCTCCAGGGTCATATTAATGCAGGAGTTATAATAATAGAACAGAAGCTCTTCAGGACTGTATTTAATGAAAACCGAGAGATCCAGCAGATGGCGGTCCTCCTTATTTAAAAACGTAGTAAACATTGAAATCCTCCTTATTTTAATTGTTCCATATGGATTTCTATATATTACCAGAAAATCCTCCTTTTGTTATTAATAATTTTGATTAAAAGTTGAAAAGACTATGGTTGGATTAAGATAAATAAAATTGGAGGTGTCCATTGTATTGAAAAAGAAGCGTAAAAAGGTAAAGCAGGTTTTGACTGAAAGGGATATCCTGAAAATGGAGACGGCTCAAGAACTGGGTTTATGGGAACAGATTGAAAGGGACGGTTGGGAATCGCTCACCAACGCCGATTGTGGCCGAGTAGGCGGAATTATGCGTAAAAAGCTCCGGGACAAAAGGCTCAACCAGGGTCAATAGGTATGCAAGGGAGACAGAAAAACAGGGATGAAGGGAATTGGCCAGGACATCCCTGTTTTGCTTGTTTATCGCTGCTGCTTTGGCAAATTTCCATTTTCCTTATATAATTAGGGTTATGATTACCATAAAAAATAAGGAAAAAGAGGTTAAAGGGACACTATGCAGGAAATGGAAAGGGTAAGGGAATATTTACGGGAGAGGAATCCACAGCTCAACATTATCGTACTGGAGGATAGTACCAGTACCGCGCCCCTGGCCGCCCAGGCTCTAGGTACCGAAGTGGGACAGATTGCCAAATCAATATTATTCAAAACTAAAAAAGAGAGCTATTTGATGGTGGTATCGGCCGGGGATGTCCGCCTGGATAGCAAAGCGATAAAGGAAGAAATCGGGGAAAAAGTGCGTATGGCTAATGCGGAGGAGGTATTGCAGGTCACCGGGTTCAACATTGGTGGTGTGTGTCCTTTTGCTTTACGACAGGAGGTTCCGGTATATCTGGATGAGAGTCTGAAGCGATATGAGATTGTATACGCGGCAGCTGGCACAGCACACACTGCTCTGCCTATAAGCTATGAGGAATTAATGAGAATAACCAGCGGCCGAGCCTGCAAGTTTTCAGCTTAATCGAGAGGGCTGTGTAACAAGGGGACGGTCTGGACCGTCCCCTTGTTACACGCGAGTTTGAAATAGGAGAATCGAAATGGAAAAGGGATTTGTACATTTACATAATCATTCGGAATTCAGCCTCCTGGATGGGGCCTGCCGGGTGAAAGATTTGGTTAACCGGGCGGCAGACATGGGCATGCCAGCGGTGGCTATTACGGATCACGGGGTTCTGTATGGCATTATTGATTTTTATCGGGAGGCGAAGAAACGCGGTATTAAACCAATTATTGGCTGCGAGGTTTATGTAGCTCCGCGCAGCCGTCTGGACAAGGAACTGCGCATGGATGAACGCAATTACCACCTGACGCTGCTGTGTAAAAATCAGACTGGATATAAAAATCTCGCTGAAATGGTAAGCAGGGCCTTTTTGGAAGGATTTTATTATAAACCACGGGTAGACCTGGAATTATTGGAGAAATACAGCGCCGGTTTGATCGCCTTGAGTGGCTGCGTGGCGGGGGAGATCCCGCATCTTATTATGGCCGGAAATGTGGACGCAGCCGTTGAACTGGCCAAGAAATATGAGGGAATATTTGGGCCGGGTAATTTTTACCTGGAAGTACAGGATCACGGTCTGGAAATCGAAAAGCAGGTCTGCCAGGCCTTATTTGCAATAAGTGATGAAACCGGGATACCCCTGGTAGCCAGCAACGATGCCCATTATATTCATAAAGAAGATGCCTCTGTTCACGACGTACTGCTCTGCATCCAAACCGGTAAGGTAGTGAAAGATCAGGAAAGGATGCGCTTCAGTGGCAGTGAGTTTTATTTAAAAAGTGAAGCCGAAATGCGGGAGTTGTTTCCCGATCGGCCAGATGCCGCAGATAACAGTTTGAAAATTGCGGAGGACTGCAATCTGGACTTTTCCTTTGGAGAGTTTCATCTCCCCTATTTTGCAATACCGGAAGGTCATACCCCGGAAAGTTACCTCGATAAGTTAGCCTGGGAAAAATTCGCCCTGAAGTACCCCCGGGCAGATGATTCTGTAACCGAGCGCTTGGCTTATGAACTCAAGATAATAAATGAAATGGGATTTGCTGAGTACTTCCTGATTGTTCAGGACCTGGTGGGATGGTCAAAAAGCAACGGTGTCCCAGTTGGTCCGGGGAGGGGTTCGGCCGCCGGCAGCCTGGTTTCATATGTTTTGGGGATTACTACTATCGACCCGCTCAAGTATGAGTTGCTCTTTGAACGCTTCTTAAACCCGGAACGGGTCAGCATGCCAGATATCGACATCGATTTCTGTTTCGAAAAAAGGGATCAGGTCATTGAATATATCATTTCCCGATATGGGTCGGAGCGGGTGGCTCAAATTATCACCTTTGGAACTATGGCGGCCCGGGCTGCTATCCGGGATGTGGGACGAGCCCTGGATGTACCTTATGGAGATGTCGATAGGATAGCCAAGATGATTCCCACAGAGCTGGGTGTGACTATTGACAGATCTCTGGAAATTTCAGCCGATCTAGCCATGGCTTATCAAAATGATTATGATACCCGACGTATAATAGACATAGCTCAAAAGATTGAAGGAATGCCCCGCCATGCCTCCATTCATGCTGCAGGTGTCGTGATAGGCCGGGAGAACCTGAGTTCGTTACTGCCCTTGCAAAAGACGACTGACGGACATGTGATAACCCAGTTTACCAAGGAGACGGTTGAGGATATAGGTCTGCTCAAAATGGATATCCTGGGCCTTAGAACGCTAACAGTTTTGGATCGAACGGTAAAAATAATTAAGAAAACCCGGGGGGTGACCGTGGATCTAGACAACCTGCCCCTGGATGACGAAAAAGTTTACCAATTATTACAGTCTGCTAATACAATCGGTGTTTTCCAGTTGGAAAGCGATGGCTTGAGACGAATACTGAGCGAAATGAAACCCACTCGTTTCGAGGATTTAATTGCGGTGATTGCTCTTTACCGCCCCGGTCCCCTGGGCAGCGGTATGGTGGAAGATTTTATCAACCGTAAGCAGGGGCGGCAAAAACTGGAATATATACACCCCGCTCTGGAAAATATATTAAAGGAGACTTATGGCGTGATCCTTTATCAGGAACAGGTCATGCGAGTAGCCAGTGATCTGGGTAATTTCACTATGGGTGAAGCCGATGTGCTGCGGAGGGCGATGGGCAAGAAGAAGGCTGGCGAACTGATGGCTATGCGCGATAAGTTTATACAGGGAGCCGCACAAAATAATATCGATGGGGATGTGGCCACCAGTCTGTTTGACATCATGGAAAGTTTTGCCGGTTATGGCTTTAATAAGAGCCACTCTGCCGCTTATGCAATGATATCTTTTCAGACTGCCTACCTCAAAGCTCATTATCCCGTGGAGTTTATGTGTGCTTTTTTAAGCAGTGTCATTGAACACCAGGAACGAGTGGTATTCTATATTAAGGAATGTAGGAAAATGGGGATATCTATCCTACCCCCGGATATCAATGAGAGTTTTGAAAATTTCACCGTCGCGGCCGGAGGAATACGCTTTGGTTTGGGAGCTATAAAAAATGTGGGCATAAATGCGGTTAAAGCCATAGTAAAAGCTCGTAAGGAAGGTAAATTCAAGTCCTATTTTGATTTTTGCCAGCGGGCTGATTTATCACAGATTAATAAACGCATGGTAGAGAATCTTATTGTCGCCGGTTGTTTCGATTCTCTGGGTATGACTCGAAAACAGACTTACTCCATCATGGATGAGTGTCTGCTCCTGGCGGCACAGATAAAACAAGCCAGTAACGGTAATCAAATGTCACTTTTTGGTGATGCGGAAAACATTGTCGAAGAGCCAGTCGTTGTTGTTAAAGGGGAATGGGAAAATCAGGATAAGTTGAGCCGGGAGAAGGAGGTTTTGGGCTTTTATGTGTCTGCCAACCCGCTTGATGCTTATCGTCCTGTCATAGAACTGGTGACTACGGATGAAATTGCTGCCCTCGATAAAGGAGGGGGAGAGGATTATGTGCGGTTAGTGGGTATCCCGGCAAATCTGAGTAAGAAAATTAGTCGCAAGGGTGACCCCTATGCGCGTTTTTTCCTGGAGGACTTGAGCGGACGTATGGAGGTTATGCTGTTCCCAGCAGCGTACCGGCAATATATTGATCATATCAAACCGGATACTGCTATTATTATAGAAGGATTTGTGGACCGTCGTGATGAGCGGCCCAAGATTTCCTTACGGCGAGTATTGGAATTGAAAAGCAGCTTAAAAGAGCTGCATATTCGTTTGCCCTACGAGAAAACTGATGCGGAAGGCCAGCAGGAATTAGTAAATATCCTGATCAGGTACCCTGGTGATATAGAAGTCTGTCTGCACCTGCCCAATAAGAAAATTGTTGTTTTGGATGAGAAGTTTGATGTTGACCCGCACATAGACCTGAAGAATAAACTGGCGCAAATGTATGGAAAAAATGAGGTCTGGTTTAACTAAGGAGGTATAAACACGCATGAATGAATCATTTATTGGAGAAGATTATATTGTAATTAAGGCATTGGAAAATGGGGTGACCATAATCGGACTTACCCGGGGTTCAGATACCAAATTCCATCATACTGAAAAGCTGGACCGAGGAGAGATTTTGGTGGTTCAGTTTACTGAACATACTTCGGCCATCAAAATACGGGGTAATGCGGAAATAAGCCACCGCTATGGCAAGACCATGAGCGAGGGACCAAAGCGCTAAAATTAATTGGGGGTGAAGCATTGCGTAAACTGGCAGTTCTAACCAGCGGGGGAGATGCTTCAGGTATGAATGCAGCGATTCGTGCTGTAGTTCGTTCTGCCGTCTATAGGGGGGAAGAGATTTATGGTATTCACCAGGGTTTTGCCGGGCTTATAAACGGAGAAATCGAGCCCATGACGGCTGGCTCCGTTGCGGATATCATTCACCGGGGCGGGACTATTTTACAAACCTCGCGTTCCGAAGGTTTTAAGAGCGAGGCTGGAAGGGTCAAGGCGGCTGCCTTGTTAGGCGAGCGGGGTATCGAGCATTTGGTTGTTATTGGGGGCAATGGCAGCTTGAGCGGAGGCTATGAGCTCTCTAAATTAGGAATTAATGTGATAGGTATACCAGCTACAATCGATAACGATGTGCCCTATACAGCTTCGATTGGTTTTGATACAGCTGTGAACACCGTGTTGGAAGCCATAAACAGGTTGCGAGATACGGCCAGCAGCCATGGCCGCATTTTTGTCATAGAGGTTATGGGACGGGATTGTGGTGAGATTGCTCTGGCATCCGGGGTTGCTGGTGGGGCTGAATCGGTGCTGATACCCGAAATCAAAACGGATCTGGGGCAGGTTATTGATAAGATTAAGCAGGGTATCGAAAGAGGCAAGCTGCATAATATCATAATTGTGGCGGAAGGGGTTTACCCGGCCATGGAACTCCGGGATATAATCCAGGCAGAGACCGGTCACGATACCCGGGTAAGCATACTGGGGCATATGCAGCGGGGCGGCACCCCCACTGCTGTTGATCGTATTCTGGCCTCCTGTATGGGAAAACATGCCATTGACTTGATATGCGATGGACAGCGGAACCTTATGGTAGGCGGTGATGGAAGTAAAATATTCACCGTACCCTTGGAAAAGGTAGTTAACGGAATCAGGCAGCCTGATTTAGAGATGTATCAAATTGCCAGGATGCTTTCAATCTGAGGGGGGAAATGTATGCGCAAGACAAAGATTATCTGTACGATTGGACCAGCCAGTGAAGAGCGGGAAACTATTTCTCAGCTGGCAGACAAGGGCATGAATGTAGCCAGGCTAAATTTTTCTCATGGGGAACACTCTGAACATAAAAAAAGAATCGATAATATACGCGGGGTTGCTGCCGAAATGGATAAAGCTCTGGCGATAATGTTAGATACCAAAGGGCCAGAAATAAGAACCGGGCAACTGCTGAATAAGAAAGCTAATTTACAGACCGGACAAAAGTTTGTTTTGACAACTCGGCCGGTACCAGGTGATGAAAGAGAAGTATGGGTAAGCTATCCTAATCTACCCGCTGAGGTCGGGCCAGGGGCATCTATATTACTTGCGGATGGACTTATAAACCTGCTGGTGCAGGAAACCACTTCTACGGACATTATCTGCCAGGTTATCAATGGAGGAGAACTAGGAGAGAAAAAAGGGGTTAATGTACCAGGAGTAAGAATTAACATGCCCTTTCTCAGTGAAAGGGATATTGCTGATATTAATTTCGGGATTGATGAAGAGCTCGATTTTATTGCGGCGTCCTTTGTCAGAAATGCTCAGGATGTTTTGGAGATTAAGCGTATACTGGAGGCGCGGGATGCTCGTATCGATATAATAGCCAAAATAGAGAGCCAGGGCGGGGTCGATAATCTAGAGGATATCATCAAGGTCGCCGATGGAGTTATGGTGGCCAGGGGGGATTTGGGAGTCGAGATTCCCGCTGAGGAAGTACCTCTGGTGCAAAAAAAAATCATCGGGCAATGTAATCTGGCCGGTAAGGTAGTTATCATTGCTACCCAAATGCTGGATTCTATGATCAATAATCCTCGGCCTACCCGAGCTGAGGTTTCGGATGTAGCTAATGCTATTTTCGATGGAGCTGATGCGATCATGCTTTCTGGAGAAAGCGCAGCGGGAAAATACCCGGTGGAAGCAGTGGAGACTATGGCGCGGGTAGCCAAGAGGGCGGAGGAGGTTTTAGCCTATCAGGAGATCTTAAAGGCTAAACGATTGCAGGGAACATCATCGGTTACTGATGCGATCAGTTATGCTACCTGTGCCACCGCTGCCAGCCTGGGCATATCATCTATTATTACAGCGACGGCCACTGGTACTACCGCCCGGATGGTATCCAAATATCGACCTCAGGCGGACATTTTGGCGGTTACGACCGATCCGAAAGTGATGAGAAAACTAGTTCTGGTGTGGGGGGTTAATCCGGTTCTTACCAGGCCTACCCATGGTACAGACGAATTATTTGATCAGGCTTTGGAAAGGTGTTTGGAGATAGGCTACATAAATAAAGGTGATATGGTAGTTTTAACGGCCGGCAGCCCACCTGGTTTTGCGGGCAGTACCAATCTGCTGAAAGTGCATGTAGTCGGCGACGTATTGCTGCAGGGAATGGGTATTGGTTCCAAAGCGGTCAGCGGTAAAGTTAGAATTATCTTAAATGATACCGATCTGCCCAAGATCCAGCCCGAAGACATTTTGGTATGCCGGTCTGCCTACCCAGCGCTGGTTCCTTATCTCAAACAGGCCAAGGCACTTATAGCCGAAGAGGGAGGATTGACATCCGATGCAGCTATTATGGGCCTTAATACCGGCCTCCAGGTGATCGTGGGAGCAAAGGATGCCACCCGTATATTGGAAGATGATATGCTGATTACGCTGGATACAGTTCATGGGCGCATCTATAGTGGGTTGGCCAAGGTCCTATAACCAGAGCGTCGAGGAAGACGAATCTCTGCGTTGCATCCAAAAGCCCGCTCAATCGACGTATTGATATACGTCTCAGTCGCGGACTTTTAGATGCGCCTTGACCTTCGCCTCCCTCGCTCGCTCTGGGGAGCGTCGAGGGAGGCAAATCTCTGCGTTGCATCCAAAAGCCCGCTCAATCGACGTATTGATATACGTCTCA
>ENA-UOOH01000279-UOOH01000279.1-fermentation-metagenome-genome-assembly--contig:-NODE-279-length-62518-cov-3.767638_pt1 | contig 62518 bp, 58 predicted proteins | sample MGYA00245778_ERZ724025 | MGnify/ENA primary metagenome ERZ724025 (study PRJEB28704, sample SAMN03018313) | fermentation metagenome | biome: anthropogenic terrestrial biome; feature: soil; material... | reverse complement strand
GATCAATAACGTAGTCCGCGGTCTTCACCACATCGAGGTTGTGTTCGATAACGACCACAGTGTCGCCGGCATCTACCAAACGTTCCAAAACCGTAAGCAACTTGCGGATATCTTCAAAGTGAAGCCCAGTCGTAGGTTCATCAAGAAGGTAGAGGGTCTTTCCATTACTCCTGCGGCTTAACTCGGTGGCCAGCTTCACCCTTTGGGCTTCTCCCCCAGAAAGTTCTGTGGCCGGTTGTCCAAGTTTGACATAGCCCAAACCCACATCATAGAGGGTTTGCACCCGTCTGTAGATCTTGGGAACGTTCTGGAAGAACTCCACCGCCTCTTCCACCTGCATGTCCAAGACATCGGCAATGGACTTCCCTTTATACTTCACATCTAATGTTTCCCGGCCGTAACGCTTGCCCTTACAGACCTCACAGGGCACATAGACATCGGGCAAAAAGTGCATTTCAATCTTGAGGATACCGTCACCTTTACATGCTTCGCAGCGTCCACCCTTCACGTTAAAGCTGAAGCGCCCCTTGTTATATCCGCGCACTTTCGCTTCATTGGTCATGGCAAAGAGATCCCGAATCCCATCAAAGGCTCCGGTATACGTGGCAGGGTTGGATCTTGGTGTTCGGCCGATGGGCGATTGATCGATTTCGATCACCTTATCAATGAACTCCAGGCCCAGAATGGCGTCGTGCTCCCCAGGCTTAGTACGGGCCCGGTTCATCACTTGGCTAAGCTTCCGATAAAGGATATCATTGATCAGCGTACTCTTGCCAGAACCCGACACACCTGTAACAGCAACAAATACCCCCAGGGGAATCTGCACATCGAGGTTCTTTAGGTTATGCTCTCTGGCACCTTTAATGGTGAGCCAATTGCCATTGGGCTTACGGCGTTTTCGAGGAACCCGGATCATCCTGTCACCCTTCAGATACTGCCCAGTGATAGACTCCGGTACTGCACAAATATCATCCCAGCTACCTTCGGCCACCACTTCGCCGCCGTGACTTCCCGCACCGGGCCCCATGTCGATGATCCAATCAGCGGCCGCCATGGTTTCTTCATCATGTTCCACCACAATGAGGGTGTTTCCTAGATTCCGCAGTTCCTTGAGGGAATCCAAGAGCTTTCCATTATCCCGTTGGTGAAGTCCAATACTGGGCTCATCTAGAATGTATAGGACTCCCATGAGTCTCGATCCCACCTGGGTTGCTAAACGAATACGCTGAGCCTCTCCTCCTGAGAGGGTTGCTGAAGCGCGGCTGAGAGCCAGATAGTCCAGGCCCACATTCACCAAAAAGGCGAGGCGTTCGCGAATCTCTTTCACGATTTGTCGAGCAATAAGTTCTTCCCTAGGCGTCAGCTGTAAAGACGCAAAGAAGTCCAAGCATTCCTGAATGGAAAACTCCGTCACGTCCATTATGTTCTTGTCGCCTACGGTCACTCCTAGGACCTCTGGGCGCAAACGACGTCCTTTACATTCTTGGCAGGTGTTGATACTCATATATTGTTCCACATCTTGTTTCACCCACTCAGAACCGCTTTCCAGATAACGCTGTTCTAAGGACCCTATAAGTCCTTCAAAGGGAGCCTCGTACATCCGCTCGCGTCCTGCATTATTCGTGTAGTAAAAGCTTATCAGTTCAGAGCCAAGACCATGCACCAAAATGTCCAAGTGGTCACCTGGCAAATCCTTAAGGGGTATCTCAGTATTTATTCCATACTTGTCACAAACACTTTGTAAGATGGCGTTTCTCCAACGGCTCTTACTATTGCGCCAGGGAATTAGGCCTCCCTCGTCAATGGAAAGATCCATATCCAGAATTAAGTCTGGGTCAATCTCTTGCTTTGTCCCTAACCCCTCGCATCCCGGGCAGGCTCCAAAGGGGCTGTTAAAAGAGAACATGCGAGGAGCCAGCTCTTCCATGGAAATCCCACAATCGATGCAGGAGAACTTCTCACTAAACATGAGCACCTCTCCTCCAATGACATCCACAAAGACAATCCCCTCGCCATACTGTAAGGCCATCTGTACTGAATCACTGAGGCGTCCCGCCAGATCGGGGCGGACACTAATGCGGTCGACCACGATATCAATATTATGCTTCTTATTCTTGTCCAAGTTCAGGGCATCGCTCACCTCATGGAGCTCTCCATCTACCCGAATTCGAATAAAACCATCTTTGCCAATGGTCTCGATCACTTTCTTGTGCTCACCCTTGCGTCCTCGGACCACAGGTGCCAACACTTGAATTCGGGTACCCTCCGGGAGGCTAAGAATCTGATCCACAATTTGTTCCACCGTCTGTTGACTAATGGGCTTACCGCAGCTCGGACAGTGGGGTCTACCCACCCGGGCAAAGAGCAAGCGCAAATAGTCATAAATCTCCGTCACCGTACCAACGGTGGATCTGGGATTACGACTGGTGGTCTTTTGATCAATGGAAATGGCTGGCGAAAGCCCCTCGATTAAATCAACATCCGGTTTATCCATCTGTCCAAGAAATTGCCTGGCATAGGCCGAAAGGGATTCTACATACCTTCTTTGTCCCTCGGCGTAAATGGTGTCAAAGGCCAGAGAAGACTTGCCGGACCCTGAGAGTCCTGTTACCACTACCAGCTTATTTCTAGGAATTTCCACATCTATATTTTTCAAGTTGTGCTGTCTAGCACCTTGTATCACTAGTTTATCTTTCAAACTGATAACCCCATTTCGATCCGTATCTCCTGAATCTCATCGCGAAGCTCAGCCGCCCGTTCAAAATTGAGGTCTTGGGCGGCACGATACATTTCCTCCTCAAGCTCTTGGATGAGTGCTATAACCTCTCTTAGAGACCCACTCCGACGAGCATCATAGTCTGGTCTCTCTTCAGCTACGTGCTCTTCAGGCAGCTCTTGGGCAATATCTTTAATGGCTTTTTCAATACTGGCTGGCGTGATTCCCATACGTTCATTATGCTCCAATTGGATGGCACGCCTGCGATTGGTTTCGTCTATGGCGTACCTCATAGAATCTGTAATGCGGTCCGCATACATGATCACTTTTCCTTCAACATTACGGGCAGCACGCCCAATGGTTTGCACCAAAGAAGTCGAAGAGCGCAAGAAACCCTCCTGATCGGCATCTAAGATGGCAACGAGAGACACTTCCGGCAAGTCTAATCCTTCACGCAAGAGGTTGATACCTACCAAGACATCAAATACCCCCTGACGAAGCTCCCGCAAGATCTCAATGCGATCAAGAGTTTCAACGTCAGAATGCAAGTAGCGAACCTTCAAACCTACCTCGGTAAAATACTGGGTGAGGTCCTCCGCCATACGCTTAGTGAGCGTTGTGACAAGAATCCGCTCCCGCCTTTTGAGTACAAGTCCAATCTCATCAATGAGATCGTCAATTTGCCCCTGCACTGGACGAACCACCACCTTGGGATCCACCAGACCCGTCGGCCGAATCACTTGCTCTACGATCCGCTCCGACCGTTCTGTTTCATAGGGCCCAGGTGTGGCCGATACATAGACCACCTGATTCATATGGGCTTCAAATTCGGGAAACTTTAGCGGGCGATTATCCAAGGCCGAAGGAAGACGAAATCCGTATTCCACAAGATTTTCTTTGCGGGAACGATCGCCAAAATACATGGCTCGCACCTGAGGTACTGTAACATGGGCTTCGTCAATCACCATCAAATAGTCCTTAGGAAAATAGTCCAAAAGCGTGGCTGGGGTTTCCCCAGGTTTTCTCCCACTTAAGGGTGCGGAGTAGTTTTCGACGCCGGTACAATAGCCAAGCTCCGCCAACATCTCCAAATCGTAACGGGTGCGCTGTTCGAGACGCTGTGCTTCTAGTAGTTTGTCCTGGCTACGAAGGACCTTCAGGCGTGCTTCTAACTCTGCTTCTATGGTAGGCAACGCTCTTTGCAGTTTCTCTTCTGGAGTGATGAAGTGGGAAGCAGGATAAATGGTCAGCTCATCTCGTTGTTTAAGAACTTCGCCGGTTATGGGATCAATTTCCTGAATCCTCTCAATTTCATCGCCGAACATTTCAACCCGGATCACCGATTCACTGCCGACAGGATTGATCTCAATGACATCTCCCCGAACCCTAAAGGTCCCACGGGTGAAACCAATGTCATTACGCTCATACTGAATTCCTACGAGACGACGCAAAATATGATCTCGATCCCGATACTCTCCATTCTTCAAAGAAAACGTCATTCCGGAATAGTCTTCCGGAGAGCCTAAACCATAAATACAGGAGACACTGGCCACGATAATAACATCACGCCGTTCAAAGAGGGCACTGGTGGCCGCATGGCGAAGGCGGTCGATCTCGTCATTGATGGAGGCATCCTTTTCTATATAGGTGTCGCTTGTTGGCACATAGGCCTCTGGTTGATAATAATCATAGTAACTCACGAAATAATGGACTGCATTATGGGGGAAGAACTCCCGAAATTCACTGCAGAGCTGCGCTGCCAGCGTTTTGTTATGGGCCAACACTAGAGTTGGCTTCTGCACTGCCTCTACGACTTTGGCTATTGTATAGGTCTTTCCAGACCCGGTAACGCCGAGTAAAGTCTGGTGTTTGATACCAGATTGGATTCCCGAAACTAGCTCCTGGATGGCTTTAGGTTGATCCCCTGCAGGCTCAAAAGGAGCAACAACTCGAAATGCATTCTGCAAAGCCATGGTGTATCCATATCTCCTTTTTTGAAGTTTAGGTAGGTAATTTTCATCGCGTAGCTAATTATACATAACACTAGAAAATGGGAGGGCATTTTTGATGAGCTTAATCGTAATGGTAGAGATTCCTCGAGGGAGTCGTAATAAATATGAGTACAATAGGGACGACAAACGGTTTTACTTAGATCGTATGTTATTCTCCTCGGTCCATTACCCGTCGGATTATGGTTTTATCCCTGAGACGCTGGCCGAAGATGGAGACGCACTTGACGCCCTGGTCCTCGTCGGTGAAGCAACCTTCCCGGGCTGCCTCATCCGGGTAGAACCCGTTGCGGCCTTTGAAATGTGGGATGAAAAAGGCCCCGATCAGAAAATCCTCTGTGTGCCCGTAAGTGATCCCCAATGGAATTGGGTACAGGGTTTAGACGATGTTCCACCACACTTACTCAGAGAGATCACCCACTTCTTCCAGGTCTACAAGGATTTAGAGAAGAAGAAGACCAAAGTAGGTGACTGGCTCGATCGGGACGACGCTAAACGCTTTGTTGCTGAAGCCCAAGCCCGTTATATTCATGGTCGTTAGTCATTCGTTATAAAGCAGCCCAGAGATAGGCACCAGCTGCACACCGGAATCTAGAAATTCCGGAATCATCTCCCAAAGAGCATCGGCAGTTGCTGGTCGGACATGCCCTATCATGACGGCATGTCCCCGGTTCTGTGCTAAAGCCAAGCCAGCGCGGATTTGTGCTTTTATTCTCTCCACATCACTTTCGTTGTCGATAAACAAGTTGTTTACCCCGAAGGGCACTCCAACCTGGCGAGCCACCTCAGCGACCACAGAGTCTGTGGATGTACGGCTATCCACAAAGAACAATCCCAACTCCTTTACGACATCCAAGACCGTAGTCATGGTTTCATGGTCTGCAGTAATGACCGAGCCCATGTGATTGTTCAAGCCTACTGCAACAGGGAGGGACGCCAAGTTCTCCTTCAGAAGATCCTTTACCTCTGAGCTATCCATTCCCTTGATGATTCCCCCTGGCCCTAAGTCCAAACTCGTATCCAAGGCCTCCATGGGTTGGTGCAAAATCACTTCATGGCCCGCGGCATATAGACGCTCGCTGGCCTCTTGAGACAGATCCAGTTGCGGCAATACAGCCATAGTCAATGGAAGCGGATAGGCGATCAGGGGATCTGCCGCCACAGTGGAGTAACCCCAGTCATCGATAATTAAGGCCAATACCGGAGCTTCTGGTGTACCCTTAATAAAGCCCTTAGGGTCGAAGGGCTGACCCATCACGGAAATCAAACCCCCATAGTAATAGTCGTAGTTCTGAGGATTGAGAAGTACAATATGCCACTCGTACGCAAGTACCCTCTCCTCCGAACCTGGAACACGACTCCAAAAGCCGATCGTATAACCGTGCTCGGTGGCCTCGAGCTGAATCATCCAGCCCTCTTCCAGAAATAATCCGCTAAGCCGCAATACAGCCGTTGATAGCCTAATATCATGACGCTCGGGAACTAAGACTAATGTCTCCTGCCCCTGGACCAAGACCTGATTAGACTGGGAGGAGCCCCTTTGCACATTGTAGACTTGTTCGCGCTGGAGAGGGACAAATCCCATGTCTATCCAAACGTCCCCCAGATGGCTTAAATCCGGTACCTCTGGACGCGCAACTTCTAGTTGTATGTTGAGTCCCGGGTCCAGATCGAGGCTCAAGTCTGGTACTAGGACTAGGCCCAAAACGGCAAAACCCAAGGAACTCAAAGCCAAGACGACCATGAGCACCGTGATGGAAGTCTTCTGTTCGTCCAAGCGAAATTGTGTCACAGTCTCACTTCCCCTTAACCCGCCATTTGTTCCACAGACTCTTAAGAAATCCATCTTTAAAACGTACATAGGCCCCTTGTTCGGGATGCGGTGCCGGAACGATTCCCAGGGGAGGAACCTTTCCCTTAAAGCTGATTCTCCGTTCCGCCGGCAGGCGAAACTGGTTTTCTACAACAAATACTGGATCAATAACCCAAGGGGACATTTGATCCGCTAGAGCCTTAAGATCCTCGGTCTCCACCCCATTAATACTCCGGATCACATCGCCCACCTCCAGGCCCATCTGCTCCGCAGGTGAGTTAGGATAGACTGCTAGAACCATAACTCCTTCCTCTCCCAGGAAGATGGGAGAGTTTTCTTTTTCTCGCCGCCTACCCATATATATTACAAGTTCGTGACCAAGGGGTGCAAAAGTCACGGGCAAAATTGCCAACCAAGAGTAAGCATTGGCCAAGACTGCCAGACTCAAGAGGACCAGACTGTAGACCAAGAGCATTCCCGCACTACGTCTGGCCTTGGTTTTGGGCAATTCAGTTTGCACAAAATCACTGTAGCCCAAGGCAACGACCAAGGGAAACAAGATATGGAGCATTACATGGCTTTCGGGCACCTCCAGGCCAGGTTGGAAAATCGGCCACCAGTCTGGCATAGGCACCGATTGTAGATCCATCCCTGAACTGAGCATGACCACTGCCACCAAAGTTATGGTTGGCATGGGCCAAAATTTCCGCAGAGCGAATCCGCCCACCACTTTACCGCTCTTGTGCTTGAAAAACATGGGAGAAGCATTATGGTAGCCATTGACGAGAATCAACAACGATTCCACCAGGTGCAAAATGGCAACCAGTGCCATTAATGTGGCCACATGAATCTGGGGGAAACCTGTGATCAAAGCCATTAAACTCACCAGACTTCCAGCGTAGGCAAAACACAAAAAGCGCTGGTTAATCAACATGAGCAAAATTGCAGCCAACCACAAATAGGCTACACCCGCATCACTGATGGAAACACCAAGCAGGATAAAAAGCATGGTGGCCAACATACCTCCGCCAATTCCGTAGACTAAGGAGGTCACCGTCTCCATCAAAGGATTAATTCGCTTCAGACTGAAGAACCCCTGTTCGTATTGGAGAATTTTTGCGTATTGGCGATAAACAAAAATAAAAACCAAGGCCATAATTAAGATATAGCGCAGGTCGGTGACCATGAATGCAAATGTCTGGAATGTTATTTTCATGAGTTCCCAAATATGATTCAACGACTTCTCCTCCCCGATTCTAACCAAGAACACAGCACCCCGGAGATGATGTCCGGGGTGGCGTCTGCATTTAAAGCTCGGCTCGTAGTACCTCGAGAGCCTTATCTAACTGTGGATCGTACTCTGCTTCATCGAGGTAAATCGCTTCTTCCTCTTCTAGCGTAACCTCAACCACAATATCTGGTTCAATACCTACACCATTGATATCCTTACCACCGGAGGTAAGATAACCTTGTTCTGTAACGGTTAAGGCACTACCATCCCGTAAAGGATAGAGGGATTGCACCAGTCCCTTACCAAAGGTGGTGGTACCAATTAGAGTGGCTAGGCCATTATCTTGCAGCGCACCGGAGACAATTTCCGACGCACTAGCACTGCTACCATTAATCAGAACCGCCATCGGCATTGGTTTGCGCGTTCCCTCGACCATACTGTCAAAGGGAGTACGAATGCCTTCCTGGTCCTCCAAATAAACAAGTGGTGCCCCTGAGACAAACTCGTTGGCCACCTCCAAAGCAGCGCCTAGTGTCCCACCGGGATTAAAACGCAAATCTAAAATCAGTGCTTTTTGGCCCCGCTCATCGAGGAATTCTAAGGCCTTCCGTAACTCTTCGTAGGTGCGATCTGAAAAGTTCGTGATCTCGATATACCCAATACCATGTTCTTCATCAGTGATGTAATAATCGGGTACAGAGACCACATTGATAAGTTCGCGAATAATGTGAACCTCAAAGGCATCTTCGTCTCGGTGAATAGTCAAATCCAGTTCTGTGTCTTCAGGTCCCCGCATGAGGCTTACCGCTTCATCTAATGTCATATAGGTGGTGTCCTTGCCATCTATGGCCATGATCTTATCACCGCGCCTTAGGCCAGCTCTCTCCCCGGGGGTTCCCTTAATGGGAGAAACCACTGTAACTCGATCATCCGCAATTCCGACCGATAGACCGATTCCCCCATAAATACCCGTTGTCGTATTCATCATGTTCTCAAAGGCAATGGCATCCATGTGGCGAGTGTACGGATCGTCTAGAGCATGTTTGAGCATGCCGTTGATCGTACCATGGGTTACATAGGCCTTAACTAACTCAAAGGTGCTTACCGGCTGAAAATAATGTCTGGTCTTCACCAAAGCGATCACTTCTAAGGCTGTCCCAATGCTCTCGTAGCGGGTTTCACCCTCAGCCACCTGGGTGTTGGCCTGGTACGAGCCATAGACAAGGGAGACCGACAATAACGATACGATCAGTATGATTATTAGAGTTGCTTTTCGGCTCACTCCATCACCAGCTTTCTATCTAGGCAAACTATATGTGGAGATTCCCATCGCTATACTTGATATGGTGGATGTTTCGTGAAACGAAACTCCTCGATGTTTCACATGCATCAAAATGCAAAAGCATTTGTCAATTCATGTTATCATATCAAAAATCCCTGGGGGTTGGCAAGTGCTCGGTTCCGTTAGAAGAGTGTCATAATCCTCTAAAACCTTCCCCTAGGACTTCATGGACATCGTAAATAATCACGAAGGCCTTTCTGTCCGTTTCAGCTACAATGGACTTTAGCATGGCGATTTCCATGCGGGACACAATAGCCAAGAGAATTTGTTTATCGTACTTTGTATACATACCACGCCCATCAAGCATGGTCACTCCACGTTCCAAACGTTCCATAATACGCTGACCAATCGTCTCTGGATCATCAGAAATCACCAGGCATGCTTTGGCGTAACTTTGCCCCTCCTGCACCAAGTCCACCGTCTTCGTGGTAATAAAGGCAGCAATCAACGCGTACATGGCCAGCTCCAAGCCGAAGGCGATACCAGCTAAGACAATAACAAACCCATCCACGATTAAAAGGGCCTGGCCAACACTGGTGGGGAAAAATCGAGCCACTAACTGGGCAGCCATGTCCGTGCCCCCCGTAGAGCCTCCCGAGCGAAAGGCAATCCCCAGGCCAATCCCTGAAAGGACGCCCCCATAAATGGCAGCAAGCAGTAAATCCTCGGTCATCGGTACTGCGAACTGGTTAAAAAGGTCCACAAAAACAGACATGGCGATGGTACCAAATATGGTCTTCGCGCCAAAAACGGGTCCAATAATGCGCCAGCTTAGGACAAGTAAGGGGATGTTAAAAAGTAGCATAGTCACCCCGACGGGAAGTTCCGTGAGGTGGTAAATGACTGTGGCTAGACCACTGACACCGCCTGCTGCTATTCTTGCGGGAATCAGAAAGTAACTTACCCCAACCGCTGTAATGATGACACCCACTAAAACCCCGCCATAACCCTGGACAAACCTCTTTAGCACATGCTTACCTCCCCTGACGAAATCGAGAGAATACCACTGCCAACACGAAGACGGGCAAGGACAGCAAACGTTTGACCCTCCAGGGCTGCCTCACTAAGCGATAAAACCATTCCAAGTTGATCTTTCGCACCCAAAGGGGGGCCCTTTTGTCCACTCCAGCCCAAACATTAAAGCTCCCTCCAACACCTATGGCCACCGGAACTTTAAGGGTACCTAAATGTGCGGCCAACCACTTTTCCTGGCGCGGTACCCCTAAGGCGGCCAGTAATATCTCTGGTTTTTCACGTGTAATCTGCTCCAGGATCTCCTGTTCTTCCTGATCAGAGCCGAAGAAACCATGGAAGGTGCCCACTATTTTCAGGTCGGGAAGTATACGCCTGAGTGCCTGGGCAGCTTGGTCCGAGACACCTTCCGCTCCGCCTAGCAAAAAAACCTTCCATCCTTCCGAGGCCGCACGTCTAAGCAGGCCCTCAGCCAGTTCGATCCCTGGAATTCTCTCTGGTACCCGATCGCCAATAATACCACTAGCCCAAACGACCCCAACTCCATCGGCCACAACCAGATCGGCCCGCTCCATGATTTCTGTGAGGAGTTGATCACCCCTAGCCTTCATCACCATTTCGGGATTTGCGGTAATCACCAAGTGGGGGCTTCCGTCCACCACATAGGATGCCAATTGAGCCTGGGCTTCTTCCATGGTCACTGGATCAAAACCACATCCTAAAATCTGTATCCTTGTCATGCTTTCACCTCATTACCCGGGCTAACATGGCGCGGTTTTTCAAGGCGCCCTTTCGTAAATCTTCCAGAGCTCGCCGATATCTCAGCCTATGCTGATCGGCATTTTGCCATACTTCGGCTATCCCCGCGTCTAGATGGACTAACGCATCCAGTTCCCAAAAAGGAATTTCTAGTTGCTCGCAGATGGCCTCAACCTTCGGATCATAATTCAACCCTACGGGAAGGCAATCGTAGAGAGCACTAAATATCAAGCCGTGGAGACGCATGGAAACGCAAAGACTGCCTCTGGAAAAAATCCGCCCCATTGTCTCCAGCGTTAGGAGCGGATGAACCTTTAGATCCGTACACTTCTCCTGCAGTCTTTTTCCCATCTCAAAATCCCCAGGACCTAGAGGTATAAACTCTCCCTCAAAGCTCTCTTCCTGCCACAACAACACCTGATCGAGCCAGAGCCCTTGTTGCGTTTCCCAACCAGAATAAGGCCTTAGATTCAGCAAGATCCTTTGGGATCGCGGCCCACTCGTCACCAGATCCCGTTGGAACACTGGATCTGCGCAAAGCTCAATTTCTTCTTCTGGAACACCAAGGCCTAGGAGGAACTGAAGGCTACCTGCATCACGTACCGAACACGCGAGGCTGCGCTTGAAAGCCCATCCTACCCAGGAGCGCAAGAAACCACTTCGCACAGGACCTAACCCCTGCCCATACATTACCACCGGGACTTGGCGGATGAAAGCTAATTCTACCAATCCTAGGTAATAGGGGATGCTGCGTTTGCTCGTTACATCCTGGAGTAAAGAGCCGCCCCCGCTAATCAATAGTTGTGCTTTTCCTAAGGTGCGCCAGATCTGTTTCAGATCATACCTAGGAAGAGCTGTCACTTGAAACTGTTTGGAGGTTTTCTCTGGATGATTGGAGAGCACCACAATATCTTCGCCCTTCACGCCAAGGGCGAGAAGATCTGCACACAAAGCAGCCAAAATGGCTTCGTCACCTAGATTATCGAATCCGTAGTATCCTGAAACCAAGATCATCCTCGAGCTTCCCCTTCCCCCAGTTGAACATTTTAAGGGCCAACCATCCCAAAAGGTAACCGAAGAAGAGTCCATATCCTGTTCTTAAGAGACTGACCCAAAGAAATGTATGGGTATGCGTAAAGGTGTTCACTAGAGAAATCTGGCCGATGACGGCCACCGGAAGCCACCAGGATTTGCGAGGTTCATTCGAGTGGACAGCAAAATACAAGGCCGGATGACCTAGGAACAACTCCTTTGTGCGTGGGCGCACAACGAGCAAATTCTCCAAAAACTCTCGGGCCTGGACTTCAAGGCCCAAGACAGGGATCCCGAAATTTCCAGTGCGAAGTATATATAAGGCACCAGCCAAACCAAAGGCACCAACTACAATCAAATGGCGAATGGGGATGTACTTGTTCAGCCAGTCCTTGAGGGGGCGGATCAAGGTAAAGACCACGAGTGCTATGGGAGCCACATGCATCAGCTTCACGCCTCGAAATTCTTGGATCTTGACCAGAAACTCCGTTCCACTGAGGGTAGCCACCACAAAAAGGGCGCCAATCATCGAGACAAGAGCGGCACTCAAATAGCGCACCATAGGCGTTTTCCCCCACCTGAACTGCATCGCCAGACAAGGAAAAACAATGGCTGCCAAAAGAGCAAGTCCCTGTTTGGCCAAAATAGGCCTTACGACCAGTAAGACGATGCTCAAAGTGAGGGCCAACAGTCCTGACCAGAAGAGAAACCTCTTCCAGAAGGGAAACAGGTCCATCGCATACAAGACTGTGGTTGCCCAGATTCCCGCTCCGATCAACGCTGTCCAGATCCAGGAAATGTCCCAGGCCGCAAAAGGCTCTGCTTGTCCCAAAGAAAAACCGGCACTCTCCAACCGCACCTTCAGGGTATCTAAGAGAGCTAAGGAACGCTCCCATCCGTCCTCGCCATCCACAAAAGGCCTCACATAAAGTACCCGCATATTACGTTCTTTGACAGCCCGAACATAACGATTGAGAATCCGTTCATCAGACAAGACTTGCATTTCTGGGGCACTAATGCCATGGAGTCTAACCATAGTTCCTGGGTCAGAGGGGGTTATGGCTGGGGTGCTAAACTCCACCAAAGCCAAAGTGGCGTCGCTCCCGTGGAATTTCTCAAGGTCCATGCTCCCTTGACCACTCACAATGAGAAGTTGGGGATTGTACGCGAGCCAAATGGGTTCTAGATCCCAAGGGGACGTATTGAGTTTAGGGGAAGACCGAAGACCTGCTTTCTCCACCAGTCCAAAGTGTTCTGAGTCAAACTCTACCGGTAGGGTGAGAACCCTTCCCAAGTCTGTAAGGCGCTCTGGGAGATGCTCCCACACTTTTTCCGGAAGCGGAAGCCCCGCAAGCATCATTTCTCCCACACTTGTCGGCTGAATGGCAATGGTTTCGACCCCAGCAAATTTAAGATCTGCGAGAAGTTGATCGAGGGACAGTCCCTCGATCAATTCTGCGAATTCCAGTAGACTCGGCAAGTCGTAGACGATTTCCACCGTGTGATTCGGGGTTTCCACAGTCCAGCGCTGAATAAAGACTCCCAGGGACGTTAAGACAGCCAGTATAATGATGATCCAAAGAACGCGTTTCATGAAAGCCCTCCAAAAGTGACGAGAATCTGCCTTTCCTGGGGGAGAACGTCCTTAATCTCCACAGGATAGGGGAACATTTCAAAGTCAATGATAAACTCGTAATTCTCGCTAAGAACTTCGAGCAAAATTGCTGGGATCCTTGTTTCTTGCACTTCGAAGTTCTTTAGTACATAGCGGAGGGCTGTTCCGTGGTGCACCTCAAGGTCACCCCGAAGTGTAATCGTCCATTCCATGTTCCAAACACTAATGGTACCCCCAAGATCAACGCCTTCCGAAGAAACTTGGAGCCTCAAGAACCTATCAGGATCCACCTCTTCCCACAATAGCTCGTTAAGGGCATCTTCTGTGATGAGCAATTCCCCCCGCACATTGGATGCCTCCGTATAAACTACTTCTTGCTCTCGCCAGAGAGATCGGGGGTCAAAACGGATTTGCTCCCCATGAAATTCCATCCTAGAAATGTGAAGGCCATCCATGACTGCATCTCGCGCTGTAAGGTCCACACCATTAACCCGCCCAAAGAGGAGCTCCCAGCCTAAGGGTGCTCTGATACTCACGTGCACGTCACTTGCGTTCAGTGATTCCCCTATTTCACTCTCCAGTTCGTGGGCCAGACGTGGAACCAAAAGTACCCTAGGAATCGCTAAAATAACAAGGATGATGGCAATACCTGCTAGGGCCAGCCTATACCGCTTCATGATCGATCACTCCTCCCATCTTACTCTATTTCACTCTTGAAAAAATGGCCTTTTCCTTCCTCACGAAAAAGGCCATCCTATGTCTATTCCTTCAACTTGAGATATCCTTCAATGAAGGGAGCCAGATCACCATCCATGACTCCTTCCACATTGCCCACTTCCACATTACTGCGATGATCTTTGACCAGAGTATAGGGGCAAAACACATAGGAGCGAATTTGGCTACCCCAGGCAATATCTTGCTGCTGACCTTTCAAACTCTCCATCTTGGCTCGTTGCTCTTGGAGCTGCCTCTCTAAGAGCCTGGCCCTGAGGATCTTCAGGGCCGCTTCACGATTCGCATGCTGTGATCGCTCTGACTGGCATTGCACAACGAGCCCCGAAGGCAAATGCGTAATTCGGATGGCCGAATCGGTTTTGTTCACATGCTGGCCCCCTGCTCCGCTGGCCCTGTAGGTATCGATTCGCAAATCATCTGAGTTAAGCTCTACCGTAACGTCATCTTCAATCTCTGGCAACACTTCCACTGACGAAAAGGAGGTATGTCTGCGGCCAGAAGAATCAAAGGGAGAGATCCTGACCAAACGATGTACCCCTTTTTCACTCCTTAGATAGCCATAGGCATTTGTTCCCTTAATCAGCAATGTTGCGTCCTTTAACCCTGCTTCATCCCCTGGCTGGTAGTCCAAAACTTCTACAGCATAACCCTGATCTTCAGCCCAGCGAGTATACATTCTCAGAAGCATCGATGCCCAGTCTTGCGACTCCGTGCCACCGGCTCCAGGGTGAATTGTCAAAATGGCGTTATTGCCATCATACTCGCCGCTCAAGAGGGAAGCTAGTTCCAACTCATCCACAGCCCTCTGAAGCTGGGGCACGAGCTCGCCGAGTTCGGCCTCGAGACTTGAATCTGCGGCTTCGTCCAACAGTTCTACAAAGGTAAGGGCATCTTCAAGGAGTCCATAAACTTCACTCCACTCCTGAATAATTCGTTTGATGGAGCTAATCTCCTTGGTGGTCTGTTGGGCCAATTCTTGGTTATCCCAAAAACCTTCTGCCAACATACTCTCCTCGAGCTCTTGGAGCTTAGTCTCTTTGGCATCAATGTCAAAGATACCCTCGCATTTCTTGGATGCGCCTATCTAAATCTGACAACAACTCTTCCATAAGACTACCTCCCATGACACTTCTTGTATTTCTTCCCACTTCCACAAGGACACGGGTCGTTACGGCCTACCTTCTCTTCCACCCGGCGGGGCTTTTGCTGGGAACCCTCTCCCTGGTTCGTCTGGGCACCGGCTAAACGGTCTTTGGGCTTACTGTACGTACTCTCTTCCGCTAAACGGACCTTAAAGAGCATACTGATGGTATCCTCTTGAATACTGTTGACCATTTCCTGAAACATTTCATAGGCCTCAAACCTATACTCCAAAAGCGGATCACGCTGTGCGTATGCCCTAAGTCCGATCCCTTCGCGCAAATCGTCCATGGCACTCAAATGGTTCATCCACTTTTGATCGGTGATTTGCAGAAGAATCACTTTCTCTATCTGCCTCTGCAGATCGGCCCCATATTCAGCGGTTCTTTCTTCATAGGCCTTCCTGGCAAAGGTGACCAGTTCCTGGACTATTTCATCAGGTGCAAGATCACTAAGCTCCTCATTCGTCCGTGGGAGCGGCTTGACCACAATCTCCGAATATTGCTGTCTGATGGCGTCTATATCCCATTCTTCAGGAATAACCTTCTCGTCAGCATAGCGCCTGACGATCCGCTCGAAGATGGGTTCAAACATGCCTGCAATTTGCTCAGAAATGTTCTCATCGAGGAGGACACCACGCCTTTGCCCGTAAATCACTTCCCGTTGCTGGTTCATCACATCGTCATACTCGAGAACCTGTTTTCTGATCTCAAAATGGCGGCTCTCCACCCGTTTTTGAGCGTTTTCGATGCCCTTGCTAATCTGGGGATGGTCGATGACCTGATCTTCTTCCCAACCTAGACGATCCATAATCCCCATAATGCGCTCGGAACCGAATAGGCGCATTATATCATCTTCCATGGAGACATAAAACTGCGACGATCCCGGGTCCCCTTGCCGACCGGCTCGGCCCCTAAGCTGGTTATCAATGCGCCTGGACTCATGGCGTTCGGTGCCAAGAATATGAAGACCACCTAATTCAACTACACCTTCACCTAAGACAATGTCCGTACCCCGACCAGCCATGTTCGTAGCGATGGTGACCATCCCGGGTTGACCGGCCTGTTTTACTATTTCGGCCTCTTTGTCATGGTACTTTGCATTCAAAACCTGATGGGGGATGCCGCGACGTTTCAGCAGGGCACTGAAAAACTCCGAACTCTCAATACTAATGGTACCCACAAGGATGGGCTGCCCCTTGCTATGACGCTCCTCGATGTCTCTAACAATGGCTTCGGCCTTACCCTTAACCGTTTTGTAAACAGCATCGGGAAGGTCCTCTCGAATCATGGGCTTGTTAGTGGGAATGACCACCACATCCAGACCATAGATTTTTCGGAATTCATCTTCTTCGGTTTTCGCTGTACCTGTCATTCCCGCAAGCTTAGTATACATTCTAAAATAGTTCTGGTAGGTGATGGAGGCCAGGGTTTGACTCTCTCTCAAAACAGAAACTCCTTCTTTAGCCTCAATACTCTGGTGAAGACCGTCAGAATAGCGTCTTCCCTCCATAATGCGTCCGGTGAATTCATCTACAATGAGGACTTCGCCATCTTTCACCACATAATCACGATCACGCAAGAAGAATTCTTTCGCCTTCAATGCTTGATTTAGATAGTGATTGAGTTCAAAATGGACATCATCAAAAAGGTTGTCTACACCGAGAATCTTCTCTACCCGAGCCACACCCTCATCGGTAATGGCAATGGTTCTGGCCTTTTCGTCAACAGCATAATCCCGCTCCGGTTTTAACTGCGGAACGATTTGGGCAAAACGCATATAGTGCTTGGCGGAATCTTCGGCCGCTCCAGAGATAATCAGAGGAGTTCTCGCCTCATCAATTAAGATGGAGTCCACTTCGTCCACAATAGCATAGTGAAGTGATCTTTGCACCATTTGTTCAGGAGACACAACCATGTTGTCCCGCAAGTAGTCAAAGCCAAATTCGTTATTGGTTCCATAGGTGATATGCGAACCATAAGCCTCGCGGCGTTCCTCAAAACTTAGACCGTGGACGACAACGCCCACCGTTAATCCCAGAAACTCATAGATTTGGCCCATCCACTCCGCGTCGCGCCTGGCCAAGTAGTCATTAACAGTGACCACATGGACACCCTGATTGGTTAGGGCATTGAGGTAGACAGGTAGGGTGGCCACTAAGGTCTTGCCTTCCCCCGTCTTCATCTCAGCAATGCGACCCTGGTGGAGGATGATTCCCCCTAAAAGCTGCACATCAAAGTGGCGCATGCCCAAAACTCGCCGTGATGCCTCGCGGACGGTGGCAAAGGCTTCCGGAAGGATATCGTCTAAAGTAGCGCTACCACGTAGCTTTTCCTGGAAATAGTCTGTCTTGGCGCGCAGTTCACTATCACTGAGTGCCTGAAGCGCCGGCTCCATAGCGTTGATGGATTGAACGACCGATTCTAGACGTTTCAATTCTCGCTGTGTTGGATCAAAAAAGTTCTTTATACTTTTGAGCACATCTCTACCTCCCGGCTCTATTGTACTAACCCTTTCCACCCGCGTCAATCAATGCCCATAATCCCCCGGTGACGAGGGAATGGCCCCCAAGCAACACAGGGATCCGTGCCTCCATGGCCGCGCAGGTGAACTCCTTCAACAAGGGATGAGAAATCAAATCCACTGCTCCTAGATCAGATGCAAAGCGATCGGCCGATGTGAGTTGCCACTTAAAGTGTTCGAAGAGCACCCGGGTGTCTAAGACGGCACCTAGTGCTATATCAGCTAGGAAATCAAAGAAGTTTACGAATCCCAATTCATCGATGAGCCTTCCCATGAGGGCTGTCACCTCTCCACGGGCATCCCGGCCAAGAGCCTTCATTCCTCGCTCTTCCGAGTAAAGGCGCAACCTGCAGCGAGTATTGGCGTCCAAATACTGGAAAAGGTTAGAGCCTACCCGTCCATAAATAACCATCTCTCCATTGGGATTACCAAGGAGTTCTTTGATGGCATTATAACGCTGAAAATCCCACTGCAAGTCTTGCACAGCCTCGCGGGTATGAACACCCATGTCAGGGTGGACCGACAGAATCATGATATCGGTTGGTGTATCCACATCAAAATTCAAACCTAAGGTACGCTGTACGGGAATCCAACGCAGTCCTGCTTCGTTACTTAGGGCCAATGCCAGGGTATTGTCAATAGGTGGAAGCGAAATACTACTCAAAGCTTGCCCCGGTGTGAATCCTACAATGTCTGCGGAGTAATAATTGTTGGCTATCAAAATTCCTTCGTTTTGCTCCAATAGTTCCCGAAGATACTTAAACTCTGAAGATGAAATCAGGGGAGCTGATGCTCCCCCCATATACAACACTTTTTCCAAACGATACGACTGCACAACATCTTGTAAACGTTGGCCAAAATGGAAGGGTTCGCCTAGCTCCTCATCGACCACAACTTCAATTCCTGTAGACTGTAGTGTCTCTGCAAGGTCCTGGTAGGACGTGACTACCACAATATGTTTCAGACCTCCTTGCCGAGCCCTCTCCACAAGATCTAAGACCATCCCTTCCCGGACCATCTGCATTTGCTCTTCGAGGGCACTGCGAACCAGTCCGCCTTCAAACACAACTAAACTGACTGACTGTGCCATCTTAGAATTGAGACTCGATCAATCCATAGTTGCCGTCGCGACGCTTATAAACGACACTCACGTCACCTGTGTCTGCGTCTCTAAAGACAAAAAAGTCGTGACCTAAGAGCTCCATTTGCATCACCGCTTCTTCTACATCCATGGGCTTTAACGCAAAGCGCTTCGTCCTAACGATGCGTGGTTCTTGAATATCTGTACCCTCTCCTTGTGCAGGTGCTTGCATTTCGCCAAGCTTTGGTCCGTGGATTCTGCGGCTAAGTTTGCTCTTGTACTTGTTAAACTGACGCTCAATGCGATCCACTGCAGCGTCAATGGAGGTATACATATCACCCGTCTTACCTTCTCCGCGGAGCATAATGCCGGAAAGATTCATGGTAACTTCAGCAATGTGGATGCCCCGTTCTGTTCTAAGCATAACTTCTGCTGAAAAGGTTTGATTATCATTGAGGTATTTCTCGAGCTTGGCAACTTTCTTTTCTACATAGCCCCGCAAAGCCTGAGTAATCTCTAGATTCTTCCCCGAAATATTGATTCTGATTGTGGACATACTAATCACTCCTTCAATGATAAGCCTTGTTTGTACCTAATATTTCCCATACATGCACGAAAATCCTCCCCGTTAGAAAAAAATGGACTGAGTATGCACTCAGTCCTCTTCAAGTCAGATTTTCACTACATTGGAAGCTTGTGGCCCTCTATCGCCAGCGGTAATCTCGAATTCCACACTTTCGCCTTCTTGGAGAGATTTGAAACCCTCTTGCTGAATCGCTGAAAAGTGTACGAACACATCTCCTTCTCCATCATCACGTTCAATGAATCCATAACCCTTTTCAGCATTGAACCATTTTACCTTGCCTAACATTAGTAAACATTCCTCCTAAGCTTTGAAACTCCGGTCACAACCTTCCGGTAATTTAACTTTAACATAATACACCGGCTATTGTCAAGGTTTGGAAAACACCCCAGCCTGGAGGAGCGGCCGGTCACTTCTTGCCATAAGCCCGTCCCGCCAGTCGTATCTGGGTCTTCTTTGTCTTTGGCCCTTGACTCGCCTCTAAATACTGATTTAAAGAGGCCTCATTACTGCGTTCCTGCTCCTCGAGGATCTCCAAGACAGGAAGCAACTTAGCTACCGTGGCCTCCAGTGCCTCGATCTCCTCTTGATAATAAGCAGGAGCTACCAACTTCAGCTGCGGCAACGAAAAGATTGCTAGGTCAAAATGGTCCGCTAGCTGCTTTTGAAGCAACTTGATACGTTGCTCAAACTCACCAGCCTGTTTCAACAGAATCTCCTTGTCCTTAAGAACCTGTAAGAGGCGCTCCAGACGGTTTTCACGGATCAAGTCCTGCTCCCCAGAGCCTACCTCTCCAATTCGCCTATATAACAGCAACTGCTCTTCATAGGTGCTAGCAAGTTCGCAGAGCTTGTCTCGAATCTCCTTCATTTCGTCTGGCCCACCACCTGCTCCCAAGTATCCCTAAGCTCCACCAACAGGCCTAGAGCGCTATCAACGACAGCGGGATCCTTTTTGACATTAGCTTGGACTAAAAGATCATGAATGTATACATATAACTGTTGGAGATTATGGGCTAATTCTCCTATACTGAGATCTAGAGAAAGGATCAGCTCATTGATGATGTCCTGGGTGTTAATTAGCTTGGCGCTAGCTTCTTCAAGCTTTCCTGCAGCCATGAAATCCTTAGATTGACGGGCAAAGCGAATAGCTCCATCGAATAACATAAGCAGAAGATCACCCTGGCTTGCCGTGGAAACCTGAGTCTGTCTATAGACTTGATACGCTTGTACACTCACTGAAATACCCCCTTAAGCCCGTTCGTCAATTAGAAGGCCAATCATCTCTCTAATACGGGCTACCGTATCTAGTACATCCTCCGGAGGAAGCTCTTTAATAACCTCATCGGTAGTAACATCAACCACCTTAACCATGATCCTCTGAGTATCTTCATGAACGGAAAACCTCAGAGCACGGTTAATATGCTCGATGGCGTTATTGATACTGTCCACCGCTGATTCTACTTCAACCTTATTCAGCTCTTCCTTAGGCGTTTCTTCTTTTTTCCACATTTTATCCAGGCTTGTCTCCTGCTCAACCCTTGGTACCCGCTGCAAACCTGAAGGATTGGCATAAAGCCTGGACGTTGACTCTGCCCTTACCACATCTGAAGCTGTCTGCACCTTTAGGCTCATACTTTTCACTCCTAACCTTTTCGCGGTTTTGACTCTCTAATCGTCCGTTCCAAAACTCCCAGATCAATCTGCCGTTTTAGCGCGGCCCTTTGGTTTTCTGCCTGAATATCCTCATAAACCTCGTGGCGATGCACCATAACATCCCTTGGAGCATCGATCCCGATTTTAACTTGATCGCCTCGGACATCCACCACTACAATGCGGATATTATCGCCAATCATAATACTCTGATCTACTTTGCGTGTAAGTACCAGCATCTCCGTCCCTCCCTGGACTGTATTCTTCCCGAATTAGTCCGGAATTAGACTGATTCTTGAATCTTCTCCTCGCCCTCCTGTGATTCACTTTGCTTTTGCAACAAGTAAGCGTTCTTATGCATTTCTGCAATGACATTATGCTTAGTATGATACTTGTCACCCTGGATAATAAACTGGGCCCCCACTAAGCTCTTGGCATTGATTACAACTGGCGCTTGAAGGTTTACCGTCATCTCCGCTACATTTTCCGGAATCGTTACAATTCCATAGACCTTACCGTCTTCGGGAGATTGTATCTGTAACAGATCTACCTCTTCGTCACGTAACTGTACCGAGTAGTCCGCACAGACTAACTCAGGCATTATGATGACAAAGCTCAGTTCTGGATCGTCCACCGACTGGAGAAAGCTAAAGGCACTACCCTCTTGCTCCACAATGACATAGCGGTGATATTCTGAAAAGCCTAGGATCCCCACGGGAAAGTGAATGATTTCTTCCTCGTTTACCTGCAAAGTGCCTAACCTTGTCTCTAATTCCACTTAATCCACCCCATCTTTACCCACGGACGTCCACCTTAACTCCACCTTGAGTCCAGGTAATCTTTGGTGGACGCACCTGGTGCGTAATATTGACCCCTCCTTGGTTCCAGCTAATCTCCTGCCTATAGTCAAAACTGATTTGCGGTCTTGTAGTTGGTGCAGCACGAATGTTAAGTTCAGGAATTTGTGCCTCCATTCCCCGCCTTGCCTGTTCGGCTAGGATCATCTCTTCCCTGAAATGACCAGCCCTCTGCACTACTTCGTCCCCTGCTGCAGCCATCGTTCGAATGGCCGCAATGGTTTTCTGATAGGCCGCATCTCGCACTTGATGACTGTAATACTCAAAACCACCTATACCTAGCTCGTTACGGCTTTGTGATTGGTCAATCTCAATTTTCGGACCAAAGGTCCGGATCTGCACCCTGGAAACTCGCTGCTCAATGTCTGCTCTGGGCCAGTATATTTCTAGATCCATAGTAGAGTAGGTTGACGTAATCTGTAACATTGCCCCATCCTACCTAGCGCAAGAAGTCTACCAGAGAAGGCTGAATAATTCGAGCACCTACCGAAAGGGCGGTTCGATACGCAAATTCCTCCATTTTAAGCTCCATAATAGCCTCAGCATAATCTAGATCCTGCTCTTCTGAGAGAATCTTGGTGAGGTTGAGCTGTAGATCGAGCAAACGCTCTTTAGCCAGTTCGACTCTGTTTTGTTTGCCGCCAAGTTTGGACACGCCCTGTAATACTGCATCTAAAGCGAGATCCAAGTCCTGCAAGACGTCTCCTGACACCGGGTCTCCGGGATCATCTCCGTTAGTTTTGACCAGATCGTCATACAAATCTCGGAGGGCTCCAAAGATGCCTCCATCCCCATCACTGCCAACAAACAATTCCCGTGCATCCATATTTACATCGAGCTCTACCCCAACACCAATTGCGAAATTGAGTTCCAGTTCATCACCTTGTCCACCATGATAGATTACAGGGGCAATCGCGGTATCAGAGACGTCTCCTCCTTGGAAGGGTTCGGTATCAGTCCTTTGGCCGGCGAACAAATAGCGCCCTCCATGGGTGGAGTTGGCAAGCTGCACTAAGTTAGAGTGGAGCTGGCTTACCTCATCGGCCAAAGCCTGCCTGGCCGTGTTATCTAGATGTGAAGAAGAACCATTAACTGCCAATTCTTTAGCTCGGTGGAGTACAGCTAGAACGTCTTTCATCACAATGTCGGACGAATCAAGCCAAGACTCAGCGGAGCCGATGTTACGAAGATATTGATCCGTCTCCCGAATCGAACTACTGGTACGCAAGATGATTCCTGCCTTAACAGGATCGTCAGAGGGCACATTGATCTGCTTTTTCGAACCCAGCTGATTGTTGATACGATCCAACCGCGTCAGTCCCCGATTGAGGTTCAGAAGTAAATTGTTGTTCATGACTCTATTGGTAATCCGCATCAGTTAATCCCTCCTATCGTCCTACCATACCTAGACGGTTAATAATAGTATCTAGGGCCTCATCCATGGTAGTCATGACTCGCGCTGCCGCACTATAGGCATGTTGAAAGCGAATCATGTTGGCCATTTCCTCATCGAGGCTCACTCCTGATATGGAGTCTTTTAGGTTCCGCAAATGGAGTTCTAAGTTGGTACCATTCTCATTCATGCGCACAGCCTGTTGCGTCCTTACTCCTAGCTCAGCGATGATGGAGTTAAACGCATCACCAATGGTAACTTTTTGGTCGCCGGTGTTCGTGTTCTTCTTGGTTAGCCTCTCAATTGGATCGAAGCGTAGGTTGGCAAGTCTAAGAGCGTTTTCACCGTTACCCACCGCCTCTTGGAGACCTGCCCTGATTAAATTCGCATTATCTACTATCTTTTCATTGACTCTAATATTCAGAGCAGCAAAAGGTAGTTGTTCATCTAAAGGATGAGCGGGATCATCCGCGTCATAAGGATGATTTTCAAAGGTAAAGAAATGGAATGGGAAATCAGGTATCCCTTCGTTCTCAGGGACATCGCTATCAAGCTCTCCAGTGTAGCCTCCACGGCCACTAGCATCATAGCCCACTGCATGGCGCCTATTGAACTCAAGAGCGAAATCCAGGGTCCATTCATCCAATCGTCCCATTATACCTGTTATGTCTTCTCGGAGCTTCTTGAGTCCACCGATCTCCCCTGAAGTAATATTCACTCCATTACCTGTGGCAGACCAGATGATATCCACTCTTTTATAGTTCTCCCCAGGTATGGGCTCTCCAGCGGTGGTGGTTAGACCATAGGAAGTGCCACGGTGAACGAGGCTCGCACCGCCGATCGTAACACCAATCATATGGGCATGATCCTGCACCACTTCAATATCCACGAGTTGGCTGAGTTCCTCGACCATCGCATCTCTAGCGTCCAATAGATCATTGGGCAGACTGCCTGTCGCTGAGATTTTTCCAATCTGCACATTTAAATCAGCGATCCGTCTGGCAAGGGAGTTGACTTCATCCACTTTTAGGGGAATATTCCCGTTGATGTTCTCTCTCAAACTCTGCAGGTGGGATCTTGTGCCAGTAATGGATTCGACCAGGACCTGTGCCCTTTGCACCACCACTTCTCGCACCGCTGCAAAGTCAGGTTCACGGCTCAAATCTTGTAGAGAGTCCCAAAACTGATCTAGGGCATAATGGATACCATTTTCGGTGGGCTCATTGAAAAAGAGCTCCACTTGCCTAAGACCTTCTTCCATAGTCGCCCAATAGTGTTTGCTGTGGAGTTGCTGGCGCAAACGTAGATCCACAAAACCATCTCGCATCCGATTAATCTGGCTTATTTGCACACCGGTCCCCAACTGACCCGATGAGGGCGTGTAGCCCATCATAGGTGCCGGATAAGGCTTCGTGGCTGCATGAAGTGCAGTCTGCCGCGAATAGTTTGGATTGTTCACGTTGGCCACATTATGACCTGTTATATCTAATGAGATCTGTTGGGTCTGCAACGCACGTAACGCAATGGAAAGCCCACTAAAGGTTGTCCTCATGCTCATACTGAACTACACCTTTCGGTCAAAAATTGATTTGCCTGCTGTATTCCCTCCTGGTCGGGTGTACGTAGGAGACGTATCGTCACCCATGAACAGATTCAAAGAGAACTGAACAAAACTCAAAGATTGGGTCAAAAGCTCCTGATTAAGGTCATTGAGAGATTGCAGTCTTCCCAAATTTTCGGCCAATTCAAGAAGCAAAGGGCTTACAATTTCTTGTAGCACATCCTCTAAGGAGGCGAGCCACTCCTCGAGTTTTTTTCCCCCAGACAGCGCATCAAATAATGCCGCCCGCTCCTTGTCAACCCCTTCTAAGCGAGTTAAGCGACTCTGCTCTTCGCCGGCTAAGCGAGATACCTCCTGAGCATCGTTGATTTGCTTTTGCTTGGCAACGCTTAATTCAACTAACTCTCGCAGCAATTCATTTTCGGTTTCCAAAACAGCAACAAAATCATCCCACACTGTCATGGCCATTAGCTCCGGTTTTGGTAGTTAATGATTCCCTGGGCAATTTGCCGCGCCGACACTTGGTAAGTACCATCTTGTACAGCCACCTTTATCTCTTCAGCCCGCGGCCTAATGTCAGGCACGGTCTGAAGCTTCTGCAACATAGCCTGCATCTCTTTACCCTCCGCCGACAAAGTCACCTCATCGTTATAAGAAGGCTTTCCCGCTTGTTTGCGCACGCGATTTGCCTGACGTTGCTCTTGATAAACTTGGGCTACCCGTTGCACAGCTGCCTTATTAGAAATAATCATCGTTAAAACCCCTTTCTCCCTCACTTCATTTGTCGGCACATTAAGAAAAAACTTTAACTAGCGATCTTTAATGTTCTCTAAGGTGTGCACCCTTGAGTCTACTTTGGGCTTTCCTTGCGATCTAGTAGGCTCTGACGTCATGGTGCTGCGTAAATCGTTACGACACTTAGCGCACACCCGGCCAACACTGATTGGAGCTCCACAAATGGAACACTGTAGCCTAGCATCCTTGGGAATCACATCTAATCGGCCTTCCCGGATGTAGTCATAGATCAGTTCCAAATCTACCTCAGTATCCCTAGCTACCTGGGCTACTGTGGCTCCAGGATTGTCTCGAAGGTATTTTTTTACCGCATCAAACGACTTCTTGGCCTGGTCATAGCAATCCTGGCATAAACTGCGGGCCGGATGGGAAAAAAGGCGGTTACATTCTTCACAATTCCTCAGCATCTTAGTCACTCCTCGTAGGATTTCTGTACGGGCTGCAAAAACACCCATGGGTCTTCCCCCATAGTCCTCAATGAGACGGGAGAGAGAGTAAAATGTGCTACCTGAAGTGATTACATCGTCCACGATCAGGCAGTGCTTGTTCCGAAAATCAAAACCGGGAAGCACGGCAAAAGCTCCGCGTACATTGTGCTTCCTTTTCGTCAAGGAAAGCCCGCTTTGGGTTTCCGTCTCACGGGTTCGAACCACGTGGTTGCAGACTGGCCGTTTCCATACTTCCTTCATAGTATCGGCAAGAATCATTGCTTGGTTGAATCCCCGTTTCTCCAGGCGATGCTCTGATAATGGCACGGGGACCAACACATCTACTTTGGCCAACTTCGGCTCTTCCCGAGCCGCTAAACCTAGGAAAAGACCCAGCGTAACAGCGATTTCATACCCGCTTTGGAATTTCATGCGATGAATCAGATCTCGACCGAAGCCTTGATAGGGAAAAAGAGAAAAGCATGAATCGCCTTTCATTTCCCTTTCTTCCCAGCGGATCGCCAAGGAGTCCAGGCAAACCTTGCAGGCTCCCAGGGCCATACTAGGACGCTCCCCACAGAGCCCGCAAGGTGGTGAAGCAGGGAAAAGTAAGTTTTCCAGGGCTTGCCACCAATCACGTAGTGGTTTCACGATAAAGAAGCCCCCTTTCGCGAGCCTGGCGATTCAGCCGCTGAATCAACTCTAGGGCTTTTTTCATGGGCACTGTAATCCTAGAACCTGCAAAAAGGACGGTTCCCCTCGGTGATTCAGCAGTGCGCCCCACGCGTCCCGCTATTTGTACAAGGGCACTTACAGTAAAGACAGCATGATCTGCATACAAAACGATTACACCCACACCGGGGAAATTCACTCCCCTTTCGAGCACCGAAGTTGTCACTACAATATCAAGTTTTCCGTCTCTCAAATCCTGCACGATCTCACTACGGTTGTCGACTTTAGAATGGCATATGCCCACAGGTTTACCAAGGGCTTCACCCATAACGGTTTGTAGCCTTGAGCAAGCCGTAATCGTTGGCGCAAAGACGAGCCAAGGATGTTTGTGACTTTGTAGGGTCTGAAGGAGAAAGTGTGGGAGATCAAAAGACCCCAGCGTCTTCCAAGGAGGTAGAACCGCCTTCACCAGCTCTGGCTCGGGTAAGGAAAACCCATGGTACCGTGCTGGAATTGTGATCACCTGTTCGTACTCGCGCTGCGTGTGTGGCGTGGCCGTCATTTCAACCAACTTACCCTGGGGTAGAAGGGCACGTCTGAGGCCTAGGCGTAGCACCTCGCTTCCTTGATACGGAAAGGCATCCACTTCATCGAGAATCGCTAGCGTAAAACGCCGATAAAAGTGGAGAACCTGATGGGTTGTTGCCACCACTAACTCTCCAGGGGCAAACCAAGGTTTGCCACCGTAATGGCTAGCCACTGTAACGCCTGGAAACGCAAGGCGCAACCTTTCTGTCATTTCTCGAACGATGTCTTGCCGTGGTATGGCAAAAAGCACCTCCCCGCCTTCACGCAGAGCTTCCTGAATCAAAGCAAAGGTTACCTCGGTCTTGCCGGCACCACAGGCAGCCCACACCAAGGCCTTCCCCTCCCCTTGCTCCCAAAACTCCAGAAGCGCTTGGCTGGCCTGCCCTTGAGCGGTGGTCAGCTCATAGTCAAGTTGAAGCTTAACAAAGTCTCTCGGCTCCAAAGGCAAATGTTGCGGGGCAGCAAGGGTCAACAATGTGCTACATGAACGATGCTCGCCCATGCTGCGGCACGCCAAACAGAGGAGACAATCACCGCTTCCACACACTAGGCAGGGAACTCTTTTCGCTTCCTCGCTTTGGCATCTTGTGCAGATTTCTCGTCCCCACGAACTGGTTATAAATCCCGGAAGTTGCTTAAACTCAGCTTTATGCACCCCAATATCCAAGGCCCTACTAATATCACTAGGCCAAAACCCTTCTTGTCTTAGAACATTTACGAGCCTTTGTTCGGACAGGAGTCGACCATGCAACATCTCCTTTAACCGAAGGACGACTTCGGCACTAGAGCGCCCCCCACCAAGAGGATGAATCTCTAAGACTTGAGCTCCACTGCTCCTTCTTGTAACCATAAGCCACCATAAAGAGCGCCACCTGCCGTTAAATCGGCTTTCCCATACTTTCAGGTCCTCATAAGCCTTCGAACTAGGAAGGGGCGGGGTCAAAATGACTCCATCCTGCTCCTTGTCCATTAAAAAATCGGTCAAATGCCGAGGATGACGCAACAAACCCACGCGAAAGGTTTTTCGGCATTTGAACACACAAATCTGTAATTTCTCCATAAAGTCCTCCTCAGACCCTGAGCAAGTACTTTATTCTCTCTTCGTTAACGCAACTCCTGCAAATAAGAAAGCGACCTGCCTAACGCAGTGTCGCCTCCACTACTCCATTTTACTCCTGTACATCTTCCCCAACAGCCAACAACGCTACCTTTGTTCGATCATGCTCCCCCAGCTTGCGATAGATATTGCTCACATGATTCTTCACTGTGTGCTGGCTTATGAACAAGGTCAAAGCAATCTCCCCATTTGAAAGACCTTGAGCTATCAGCTTTAAGACCTCGCGCTCCCGCGGGGTAAGGAGAGACAGGTTCTTTTCTTCCATAGGACACCCTCCCACCCATTACTTTAATTTCTTGATTATAGTATTCGCCAGCATACACAATGTCCACAAAAGGAAAGAACATAGAGAAAAAACAGTAGCCGGGGGTTGGGGTTGGGGGTGGCCACTGCTTTTTCAGTGAGTATCATAAGTAAAGTCTAACATCTCAGGCCCAAGAAGGACAGTGGACAATGGTCCTAATTTTCATAGGACCATTGGGAAAATCCGCCTTGCAGTCTCCTTGTCAACGGTACGCCCCTGTGGTATAACTAAGAAAACAACCAGGAGGTCTGGGCAATGATTACTCTAAAGGACATTCAACAAGATCCCGTTTTCCTAACTCTGATTGACAATTCCAGTGCCTATTTAAGGGCCCGCGGGTATACTGACCATGGTCTCCGCCACGTTTCCTATGTATCACAGACAACAGCCCGCATTCTTGAGGAACTTGGTTTTGACAACCGCACTGTTGAACTCGGGGCTATAGCTGGCTACCTTCATGACATCGGCAATCTCATGAATCGCAAACATCACTCCATCTCAGGGGCAAATATTGTCTACTTCGAGCTTAGGCGCTTGGGTATGGACTTAGAGGAGATCTGTGCCATCATCACAGCCATCGGCAACCACGAGGAGGAAATCGGTAAGGCAGTGAGCCCCGTCACATCGGCCCTCATCTTAGCGGACAAGAGTGATGCCCATCGCACAAGGGCTAATCGTCTCGAAAACCATCGCCGCCCTGGCATCCACGATCGGGTCAATCTAGCCATTACCAACAGTAAACTTCATGTAGATGAAGCAAGGAAGATCATTACGTTGGAAATCACTTTTGATCAGCAAATCTGTCAAATTATGGACTTCTTCGAAATCTATCTGACCAGAATGGAGATGTGCAAGGAGGCATCCGTTGTCTTGGGCTGCCGTTTCCGTTTGCTCATCAATGACCTGGAATTCCTCGGTGAGCTTAGTGTTGACTAAGAAAAGATACCATGGCTAACCGCGAAAACCGCAGCTTGCGTCCTGTCCTCCACTTCAAGCTTCCTGAGCAGGCTCGTAATATGGTTTTTTACCGTTTTCTCACTGATGAAAAGGGCGTTGGCGATCTCCTTATTACTCAGCCCTTCACAAATGTACTGGAGGATTTCAAGTTCCCGATTGGTAAGCTCGAGGTCTTGAATGGCCGCAGCACTTTGGAGACGACCATACTGCATCTCCATATGGTGATACCGCTCCATAACCCGCTCCATCAACTGGGTAGAGTACACCGTCTCCCCGGTAGCGACTTTTTTAATGGCATGGACCACTTCACGTGGCTCGGCATCTTTCAACAAATAACCCTTGGCCCCTACGCGAATCATCTCATTCACGTAGGACTGATTATCATGAATCGTCAAGACAAGAACTTCTGTATGAGGATGTTTTTCTCGAACGGTCTTGGCTACTTCGATTCCGTTCATTCCAGGCATGTTAATGTCCAGTAAGAGTACATCCGGCTCTAATTGGTCCATAAGACGAAGCGCTTCAATTCCATTGCTAGCCTGCCCTACTACATTGATGCCCCCCTCAAGCTCCAACAGCCTACTTAGACCTTGTCTAAGGAGGGGGTGATCATCTACAATTAGTACGTTTATATTGCTCAATCCCTGTTCACTCCTTCACCATCGGACAGCGGAATTCTCACCAACACCCTGGTTCCTTTGCCTGGCTCACTTTGTATCTGCGCCACACCACCAAGCACATTAGTGCGACTCTGCATGCTTAATATCCCATAGTGTTTGCCCGACCGCAGCTTGTGCTGAATGGTTGACATGTCAAAGCCCACCCCATCATCCTTCACTTCTGCACTGACGTGACGTCCAGAAAATTCCAGAGTCACCTTGATTAGGGTAGGATTAGCGTGCTTCCGGCAATTGTTCAAAGATTCCTGAATGATCCGAAAGACGGCCATCTCCACCTGGTTATCAAGGCGCACTTCGTTACCTAACACGACAAAATCCGTCTCAATTGCCGTCTGTTTTGTCAAGTTACTTAAGCCATTTCTGATGGTTAGAACTAAGCCTAGATCATCAAGGGTCATGGGGTTGAGGTCGTAGATAATGTGACGCAACTGGGCTATACTACCCTTTGTGATCCCCTTCAGCTTGGTAAAGCTCTCGAAGGCCTCCCCGTGATGCCCTGCCTCATAGAGTCTCTCGCAGATCTCCAATTGCACCATCACATTGGCAAGGTCTTGCACAGGACCATCATGCAGGGCGCTAGCCATGCGTCTGCGCTCGATTTCCTGGCCCTTAATCAGTTCCTGTCCTGCGTGTTCTCGGGCTTGGAAATTTTCGATCTGCTGGTTTACATCGTAAAGGTTGTTGGAAAGATAGCTTAAGGCGACACCAACCTGTGATACTAAACGCTCCGCCTTGGCCGCAATTTCTTGAAGCTTAGCAAGGGTTTGCTCAAGATTGTCTCGGCGCACGCGCAAGAGTCGCTCTCGCTCTTTCGCTGCCGTAAGGGCCTCCCGCACCCGGGCGGCTTCCTCATAAATCGCCTTCTTTTCCTGTTCACTATACTCTTGAAAATTCTTATTGGAGTCAAACAACTCTAATCGTATCTGTGAGAACCTCGCTGTCAGCTCTTCCACATCGCAGATGGCTTCACTCATCTCTGTTTGCACAGCGTTGAAAACAACCTCGGTTCTGCTACATTCAATGCGAGCCGCTTCCGCCACCTCATAGATTTGGGTTCGCCCATCTTCTAGGGCTCCCCGTGTACGGTTTATGATATCTTCTAGAGTCTTGGTGGAAAGTAGTCTGCTGTTCATCGCTAAGCCTCCCTGCTATCCCACCCATAGGGTTTGGAAACTTCTGTTTTTACTATAACATGTTTTTGCTGACATAGCTAGAAACGGTAGATAACTTTACCATTGACAATGTCTAAACCTACCTGTATACTTACTTTAATTGCATGAATTAACTTACTACTCTTATCTAGAGCGGTGGAGGGACTGGCCCTATGAAACCCGGCAACCAGTGTGTTCTTTTTGTACACAAGGTGCCAATTCCAGCTGAACAGAGTGTTCAGAGAGATGAGAGAGAAGCTTGTTTGTCTCTATTTAGATAACTAGATAGTCAAACCTCTTCTCTCGGGAAGAGGTTTTTTTATACAAAGGGGGAGCTCGATGATTAGGTTCAACAATGTGACGAAGACGTTCTCAGGCAAGACAACGGTTCACGCCCTGAGGGGAATAGACTTAGCCATTCCTGCGGGGGAAATCTTTGGAGTGATTGGCCAAAGCGGAGCGGGCAAATCCACACTGCTTCGTTGCATCAATATGCTAGAGAGGCCCGATTCAGGTGAAATCTTCGTTGACGGTATCCGTATGAGCGATCTAGATGGCAAGGAGTTGCGGGCAGCCCGCAAAAAGACGGGGATGATCTTTCAGCACTTTAATCTGCTAAATTCCCGCACAGTCTTCCAGAACATTGCCTTCCCTTTAGAGCTCGCAGGCTACTCCAAAAAAAACATCCTAGAGAGAGTGGCCAGTTTGGCAAACCTAGTCGGTCTCACCGATAAGCTGAAAAGTTACCCCAGGCAATTAAGTGGTGGTCAAAAGCAGAGAGTGGGTATCGCCCGGGCCTTAGCAACCCAACCAAAGCTCCTTCTCTGTGACGAAGCGACCTCGGCCTTAGATCCTGAGACTACAACATCCGTGCTCAATCTGCTCAAAACCATCAATGAGCGCCTGAAGCTCACGATCGTCCTGATTACCCATGAAATGGCCGTCATTCAGCAGATCTGTGACAGTGTGGCTGTTTTGGACGATGGAGTAGTTCAAGAAGCTGGTCCAGTCATAGACGTGTTTACGCGCCCTAAGTCTGAGGCGAGCCAGAGAATGCTGCGGGGATTCTTGACCTCTGGCTTGACCCCAGATCAGCTACAACGTTCGGGCAATACTCTGCTGAAGTTAACCTTTGTTGACGAGAAGGCCCATCAGCCCATTATTTCACAGATGATTCGCAGGCATCAAATTGATGCCAACATTCTCTTTGGAAGCATCGACCAGATGAAAACGAAACCTTTTGGCATGCTCTTAGTGGAACTGGCAGGAAAAAATGAACAAATTGCCCAAGCCATCGAGTTTCTTCAAGAAAATCAAGTAGAAGTGGAGGTGTTAAACCGATGATCAATCAAGCAATGCTCTCTATGCTCTGGGATGCTACTTTGGATACTCTGATTATGGTGGGCTCGGGAACAATTCTTGCCACCGTCGTTGGCTTGCCGGCGGGAATTCTCCTGACCACCACCGCCCCAAACCATATTTTAGAGCAGCCCCTTCTCCACCGCGCCTTGGGGGGAATTGTCAATATTGGCCGTTCCATACCCTTTATCATCCTTATGGTCGCCATTATCCCTTTCACTCGCAAACTAGTTGGCACTTCCATAGGCACGGCAGCTGCCATCGTTCCTTTGACAGTAGCGGCCATTCCCTTTGTCGCCAGGCTCGTGGACGGAGCCCTGAAAGAAGTGGATGCCGGGGTGATCGAGGCCGCCGAAAGTATGGGGGCCTCGCCCCCACAGATTATCTATAAAGTCATGATTCCCGAAGCTCTGCCCGCACTGGTTCTAGCGGTCACCCTCACAGCGGTTAACCTTATAGGTTATTCTGCCATGGCTGGCTCCATTGGAGGCGGCGGTCTGGGAGATTTGGCCATCCGCTACGGCTATCAGCGTTTTCGTGGCGATATTATGCTGATAACCGTGATTATTCTAGTAATCTTAGTGCAAGGCATTCAAATGCTTGGCGACAAAATCGCCCACAAACTTTATCATCATAATTAGGAGGCTTGAAAATGAATAGAAACCTTTTGATCGCAAGTATACTACTTCTTGTTCTGTTAAGCCCTCAGGTCGGCTCTGCTACCACCATTAGAGTGGGAGCCACCCCTGTACCCCATGCTGAAATCCTGGAATTTATCGTCCCCCTCTTGGAGGACGAAGGAATCTCCCTGGAAATCGTGGAGTTCACGGACTACCTACGCCCCAATTTAGCCTTGGACGAAGGGGAACTCGACGCAAATTTCTTTCAGCATGTCCTCTACCTAGAGTCCTTTAACCAAGATGCCGGAACAGATCTTGTGGAGTTAGTGAGAGTGCATGTGGAACCTCTCGGCGCCTTTTCCACGAAGTACGCGGCCCTTGAAGAACTACCACCAAAGGCCACTATAGCCATCCCCAATGATGCCACAAACGGAGGACGGGCTTTGCTCTTACTCCAGGCTGCAGGTTTGATCGAGCTACACCCAGAAGCAGGCATTGCTCCAACCATCTTTGACATTGGCGAAAACAAGGGACAAATCCGTTTCGTTGAACTTGAGGCCGCCCAATTGAGCCGTAGTCTAGCTGATGTAGATGCCGCGGTGATCAACGGTAACTATGCCCTGCAGGCAGATTTGAACCCCGTCCGCGATGCCATTTTTCTGGAAGGGGCTGAGTCTCCTTATGTAAATGTAGTCGTCGTCCGATCAGGCGATGTGGATGACAGTGCCTTAGCCAAACTCGCGGAAACGCTGACAAGTGATGCTGTGCGCATCTTTATCCAAGAAAACTACGGGGGAGCTGTTGTGCCCGTATTCTAAGAGCTAGAGCGAAAAGGGGCCAGTCGGCACAGCTGACGACCCCTTCTTTTATCCCAATATTCTTGTCCCATAGGGTTCTAGCACTACTTCACCTAGGGTAAACTTTTCTTTGGTCAGTAAATCTTGCACTTGCTTAGGTAGAGCCACTGGCCAGGCTACGTCCTGCAAATCCACAGATTGTCTCTTGGCCTGGTTATTAAGGAGCACAAGGACCTGTTCTCCGTTGTGGAAACGCACAAATCCGTAGATATTGGTGGCGCTGTCAGCCCATACCGTGCGGCAGCGACCGTAGCGTAGAACATCGTGGTCTTTACGGAGAGCGATGAGCCTTTGGTGCCATGCCAAGAGCTCTACATCTTGCAGCTTCGGGTCCCAGATCATGCCACGCCGGCAATCTGGATCCGTTAACCCTTCCATACCCACTTCATCGCCATAATAAATCATGGGAGCTCCTTCATAGGTCAGTTGGAACGCTACCGCCAAGGCAAACTTGTGCTTGTTGCCCCCACACGTAGTCAAAAATCGCTCGGTATCATGACTTCCCAAGAGGTTGAATAGGCTCATATTCACAGCCTGCGTGTGATTTACCTGAACCTTAGCCAAGCGGTTGGCAAAGGACCGCGCTCGAATTGTACCTTTGGCAAAGAAATCAAGGCAGGCGTATTGGAGGGAGTAGTTCATAACCGAGTCAAACTGATCGCCCCGCAACCATTCACTAGCCTCATGCCACAGTTCACCTACGATGAGGGCCTCCGGATTTTCAGTCTTGACCGCTTGTCGAAACTCTCGCCAGAACTGATGATCAATCTCGTTGGCCACATCCAGCCGCCAGCCATCGATGCCAAATTCCCGCACCCAATACCTACCCACTTCAAGAAAATACTCCTTGACATCGCCCTGATGCGTCATAAGCTTAGGCATAGTCGCAATCTGGTTGGAAAAGGTCTCATAATTGGGGGGATCTGTTTGTACTGGGAAACTATCAATATTGAACCAATGCTGATAAGGAGAGCCTTCTCCATGTTCCAAAACGTCCTGGAAGGCAAAGAAGCCAAAACCGCTGTGGTTAAAGACGGCATCAAAGACCACCTTGATGCCATGCTCATGAGCCAGTTTGATCAAGCTTCGCAGCGTCTCCTCGTCACCGAAGTGCGGATCGATGGTGTAGTAATCTACTGTGTCATACTTGTGATTGCTTGGTGCTTGGAAAATGGGGGTAAGGTAGATGCAATCCACCCCTAGATCCACAAGATGACCAAAGCGATCGATAATGCCCTGCAGATCACCGCCTTTTTGGCTCTTCACCGTGGGTAAAGCATCCCAAGGTTCTACAGCAGGGGGATCGTTCTTGGGGTCACCATTGGCAAACCGCTCCGGAAAGATCTGGTAGATCATAGCCCCCTGGGACCACTTTGGAGGTTCCCACAAATCCTTTAGGGCAATATAGGGATAGTGAAACTGCGTGTTAGGGGGAACATCGTCGAAGAAGCCCTTTTCGGTATAAAACACCTGGTTTTTCCCATCATCAAGCAAGAAAACGTAACCAAAGCGCTTGGTATCAAGCTGCACATCGGCTTGGTAGAAGGAAAACAATTCGTCCTCTGCTGCCACCTCCATGGTGGTTGCAAAAGGCCCCGGACCCCCGTAACGATCTTGATACAACACTGTAACGTTTTGCAGATCGCCCTTTGCCGTTCGCAAAGTGATCCGCAAAGTATCCTCTGACACAGGATAGGCATAGTTTCCATGGCCCACATGGTACACGGCTTCCCTTAGCATTTTTCCACTCCTTGTCTTTTGCAAACGTTAGCACATTCTTTCTATTCGAAATTGACCAACGTTTTCCTGCCGACAATAGGCACAACCACACCCGCTTTAACAAACCACTTTTGCTCATTACTCCAGCCCACTTGGGCCACAACCTGGGGCAGGGGATTTAAGATCAAGCCCCCTCCATAAATAAGATCGTTCCTGAGGAGTTGCTCCTTCCAGGAAAAGCTTGTGCGTACGCCTCCCTCAACATACAGTGTGCACCATGGTGAAAGAACATGCCCCAGCTGCCCTTTTGTCTCTTGGAACGTCATCTCGTTTTTGATCTGGAGCGCAGTATTGAAATTTGAGAGGACCCTTCCCTTAGAAGAACCCTTTTTATAACGCAATCCTCCCTCTAAAGGTCCTTGCGATCGGGCTTTCAGATACGCCTCCCAGAGCTCACCCTTAAATTCTAGGTGAAGACATCCCACTTCCCACCGTACCTGAAGGTCCCCCTGGCCTCGATGCTGATACTTGAATCGTACTCCTTGGGGACTTACTTCCAGGCGTAGAGGGGGCCGAAAGGTCTCCGCCCATAACCTTTGGGCCTTAAGATTGGCGCCCCAAGCCCAAGTGTTCGATGAAACTCTGAGCCCTACATCCTCGGGTCCTATGCGCACCCCGACGTTTTCGCCCCTATATTGAACCCCAAAAACAGGCATATGACCAGATTGTCTTGGTATGTGAACTGTCCAGAGCCACTTTCCTTGGCTATAGGTGCCCTTGCGCAAATCTAAAGTATCCCACCAGTACCAACCGCCGTCTCCCTGGGGTCTCTGAAGGTTACTGGAGATTAAGGCCCTCTGCTTGGAAGGGGAAATCTCCACACTGGTTGTTCCAAACTGTCCTTGGATGTATAGGTTCTGTCTTTTGGCCGTGGCATCTAAGAACCACGGACCAGAACGTGTCACAAGGCGCCAAGACAGCCCTTGATCCCACAGGAAGACTGGAAGAACAAAATCCCCAGACTCCTCCTGTTCCTGGCTGTGCGGTGACCGAGGGAGACTTCCGGCTAAGGGAAGACCCGTCCAGATCGGCTGCGTGGGATCGTCCAAAGGGATAACCACATTGAGCTCTCCACCTTCTACAGACACGCCCCCTCTCCCATTCATCCTGTGTATGCGTCCACTAGGAAGCAACAAGGGAGATGTGGTATCCACTTGCAAGGTCTCTACCCTGTCATGATTAAACCAGCTACGGTCGATTTGCACGGTGCAGAGAGCCTCCCTACCCTGCCACAAAGCCCAAATCTCCCCTTGACCCCCTGGAGGCGATAAGAGGGCCTGCACTGAACCGTTAAGTTCATGCACACCTGGGGGGAGAATGGGGATACGAATACGCAGACTACCCTCTGCATCCCTAAAGCACGCTAATGTTCGTCCATTCAAGGACCAACTAGTACCCATGTGTAGATAGGGGTTAGAGCGGAAAATCAGGTCCCCTCCTAGACTAGGCCCCTGAATGTTAAGTTTTAAAGCCCCCCAATCCCCTGTCTCTACATTGAAGGACTCTGCGGCCCACCAGAAATCGGTTGGGATCTGCCCTACTTGAGTAGCCTTGGACTGGGGCTCTAAGCCGAACATGAAAACTTCCTGCTGATCATAAAAGAGGCGGTCGCCCGGTTCTAACAAAAACCACTGCCCGGAGGGAATAGACACTACCCCCCTTTCCCTTTCTACCTGCACCTTACCGCTGTTTAGGGGCAAAATCCATGTGTGGGGGAAGATGGGAAGGCCCAAGATTCCTTGGGCCCCTTCTAAGAATACCTGCAGATGGAGGCTGTGCCTCCCCGCTGCGAGCACCGAAAGATCAATATGCACGTCTAAGACGTGGGAGCTTTGCCGAGGACCTATGCCACTTGTTATCTGGCCCCCTTGAACAAGATGACCGTCTTGGTCTAAAAATCGGAGGCCATCGGGGCACTCTGCACGAAACTGCCACGGCCCTAGAGCATCGACCCAAAGGTCCATAGACTGCGTTGCCACGAAAGATAAGGCCATGGGATCTGCAATATGCTCTAGAATCGGCCCCTCCCCAAGACAGAACCCAGGTATCATCAAAACCAAAACAAGCATCAAGAACGATGTTTTCATCGCTACTGTCCCCAGTGGTCCGAGATAATTTCCACCCTTTGTACCCAGTGGGGTAAAGACACTTGCACACCGCGGCTACGACCAGCCAGCACGACACCACTTGTGACCTTGCGCCTTTCCCCTAACTGATCGGAGGCATCAAACAAGTGCAGCTCCCCTTCCCACAGCCCATGCCTGAGCCCCTTGTTATGTACTGTGAAGGCCAAGGCTTCTCCCTCCTGCACCCCAGAGGATACCGACAGGTTTGCCTGGCTTTCTGAGGTCGAGAGCAAAAACAGGACGGCAAAGCGGGTTGGCACACCCCCTTGCTTTGGCTTAACAAAGAGAACGGCGTAAAGGTGGTCAAAGTCATCCTGGGTCAACTCTACCCGAACAATGCTCTTCGCCTGTGTCTCTAGAAAGAGCACCTCACGATCAAGGTTTAAAACCTCCTTGGCCCTTCGTACTGCCTCCACATCTTCGAGGAAGACCACACGACCCCTCTCATCTTGATCGAACAGGGCCAGGGAGAGCTGCAGGTCTAGATCCTGCTCACCCCAGTTTTCGCAAGCAATCTCAAAGGACTGTCCTGCTTGAACCCTAGCGGCTTCCACGATCACTGGAGAAACGGACACTGTAGCCTCGCTGGTGCCACAGGCTAGGAGAAAGACCACCATTCCGAAAACAAGTCTCCCCACTGCCCGAATCATAGTGAGGGCACCACCGTAAATTCGACCTGAAAGGAATAGTTGCCGGGAGCGTCTTCGTAGCTCCCTGTCAGACGGAACGGAATCCGAAGTGTCGCACCATCGGGGCCGGTTGGGGGCTGGCCAACGTGAATTACTGTGCTTTCGCTCGACAGTTCGTGCCAACCTCCAGCACCGCCCATTTCCATACCGCCACGAAGTCCGCCCTCTACACCGTAGCCCACTGCCTTTACCAAGAGTTCCCAGTTGATATTGGACCATACGGTAAGGTTCAATTCTTGGATATCTGTTTGCCCAGGTGCCACAGGTACAAAGATTAACATATCCGGATTGGACAGTCGTAAGCCTGGAAGCACCTCTACTTGAAACGTGACTACATTTGCTGCCTGTACCGCAGTTCCGAGGGCAAAGAGTACAGCAAGGCAAAGAAAGCCCATAAACAAAAAATGTCTAGCCATTGATTTCCTCCTTGGGAGGATAGACCCTGTTTATATTATATACTGCCGACACCTTTCTGTCAATTATATGTTTTCTGACTTTTGTCTGCAAAGCAAGAGCAGGACTGCCCAAAAGACCCATCCTGCTCTGCGAGATTATTTCCGTAATGCCTCCACTTTGTCCAGCTGCTCCCATGGCAGATCAAGATCAAGCCGCCCGAAATGGCCGTAAGCTGCAACCTGTCTATAGATGGGCCTACGAAGATCGAGGTTTCGAATAATAGCCTGAGGGCGCAGATCAAAGTTCGCCCGGATCAGCTCTTCGATTTCCGCATCGGAAATGGTGCCCGTTCCAAAGGTGTTCACAAAAAGCGATAGGGGCTTCGCCACTCCGATGGCATAGGCCACTTGTAGCTCTAATTTCCTGGCTAAACCTGCCGCCACAACATTCTTCGCCACATGGCGGGCTGCATAAGACGCTGACCTGTCAACCTTAGAGGGATCCTTGCCTGAAAACGCCCCACCTCCATGACGTCCAAAGCCGCCATAGCTATCAACAATGATCTTGCGACCTGTAAGTCCCGCATCCCCTAAGGGGCCGCCCACCACAAAGCGACCTGTGGGATTCACCAAGACCTTGGTTTTCTCCGTCCAGAGATCTCTAGGGACGATCTCTTCTATGACATGCTTACGGATATCTGCGTAAATCGTGGCTTGATCCACCTCAGGGTGATGTTGTGCTGAAACCACCACATTGTCTACGGCCATGGGCCGATCGTCCTCATCATAGATAATGGAAACTTGTGTCTTACCATCAGGTCTTAAGTAAGGAATCAAACCACTCTTGCGCACATCGGCCAGACGTTTGGCGAGCTTGTGGGCCAAAGCGATGGGCATAGGCATATATTCTGGGGTCTCATCAGTAGCATATCCAAACATAATCCCCTGATCTCCAGCCCCCATTGTAGAATCAAAATCAGAGTCACCGGAGCGTTTTTCCACTGCCTCATTCACGCCTAGAGCAATATCGGGGGATTGTTCCTGAATAGAGGTGAGTACTGCACACGTATCGGCATCAAAGCCATACTTCGCCCGATCGTAACCAATATCCCTTACGACATCACGCACAATATGCGGTATCTCCACATAACACTGGGTGCTGATTTCCCCCAGAATTAACACCAATCCCGTCGAAATCGCTGTTTCACACGCCACCCGTGCCTGGGGATCTTGCTCTATAATGGCATCTACAACTGCATCGGAGATCTGATCGCAGACTTTATCTGGATGTCCCTCCGTCACAGACTCTGATGTAAACAGGTATTTCCTTTTTGCCATGATAACCATCCTTTCAATAACTAAATCCTCTCCCTTGCGAGAGAGGATTCGAAAATGCCACTATCCATCCCTCATCTGTCAAGACTACTAGCGTAGAAGTCTTGCTGGATTTGGCACCTTGTGAATACTCTCCACCGGTTGCCGGGCTTCATAGGGCCAGTCCCTCCACCACTCTTGATGAGTCTGTAATTTGATTGTATCCTATCGTCAAAAGCTAGTCAACTTTGTGCCACTCATATGTAGGCATAAGATCCTGTGTGAACTGACTGACTGCCTGACGTATAGCGGACTGCCTCACGTAGGGAACGTCATTTTTATGCGGGGCAGGCGTATTCGCGGAACCATCCAATCGTCTTTTTACTATTGGTGGAACCCTCTCCTTCAGCCCTAACACGATGAATCACATTTCCACCACGGGTATCCATTACCCGACCCGTGAAGCTCACCATAACCCGGGTATTTTGGTCTATCTCCCAGTCATACCCCTTTACGCCCCGCTCAATTCTCTCCTTGGTGGGGTATGGTTGTGTCTGTGTAACTGGAGCAAAGTATCCAGACACTTCACCCATGACCACAGCATCCACTCCGAGCATTTGGCCAAGGCGAATGGCTTCATCTCGATTGGGAGACTGACCCCTAAGCAGACCAAGACGAACCAACGCCCATTCTGCTTCTTCTGGACTAATCACCCGATAGTATTCGGAAAGCGTCTTCATGATTTGCTGTTCCACCTCATGAGATAGGGCATAATCACCGGTAAAGTTGTCTAAGAACAATACAGCCACCGTATTGCCTCCGCCGACAGTCACCTTAGGCGGGACCATCTCCCGCTCGTAGCCGGCACAGCCCACAAAAAGCAATGCTACGAGCACTAAGAACCCTAATCTGCGTTTCATTTTTATCCCCCATTTCGCTGCGTAGTCATTCCTGGACCCTTGAGTATTTCGCCAGCAGAAATGATTTCCCTACCACTCGGCCCCATTTTTGTTAAAAGATTCTACAACTCGACCCCCACGCCAAATGAAGTCGCAGAAAAGAGGAAATGAAGGGGGAATACTAGAAATAAGGAAGGCCAGGTTTTAACCTCGCACAAGGAGGCACGCTCATGCGTAATGAAATTTACCTAGACAACAGCGCCACCACCCCAGTAGCTGAAGAGGTAGTGCAGGCTATGGAACCCTACTGGACCATCCAATACGGAAACCCATCTTCGCCCCACATAAGGGGTATTGCTGCGGAAAACACTCTGAATGCCAGCCGCAAACAGCTTGGCAACCTACTGCAGGTTAATCCATCTCAACTCTACTTTACGGCCAGTGGAACCGAGGCCAACAATATGGCGATCCAAGGCGTGGCCAGCACCCCCTACTTCCTGCGCCATCCCGGACATATTATCACCACACCCATTGAGCATCCCTCCGTACTCAATGTAGTGAACCACTTAGAAGAACTCGGATGGTCCGTCAGTCACCTAGATGTAGATGGTTTTGGACGGATAAACCCTAATGAATTTTCCAAGCATTTAAGGCCAAATACTAAGATCGTCAGTGTAATGCTTGTCAACAACGAACTTGGTACCATAGAACCGGTTAGCGAAATTGGAAAGATCATTGAGGCAGAAAACAGAGAAAGACAACATAAGATCATCTTCCATGTCGATGCTGTGCAGGCCCTAGGTCATCTTCCGGTGAGAATACCTGAACTGAAGGCCCATCTGTGTAGCTTTAGCGCCCACAAGATCTTTGGGCCCAAGGGAGTTGGGCTACTCTACGCCAATCGTCAAGCCCAGCTACGACCCATTATGTTTGGGGGAAATCAAGAAGATGGCCTAAGGCCAGGTACGGAGAATATTCCTGCCATCGTTGGCTTCACCAAAGCAGCCCAATTAGTCACCGATAGCCTTGATGCCAATATCGCGCAACTTAGAAACCTTCGTCGCGCGTTGATCAGCGGCATAGAAACCATTCCAGGCGCTCGGATCAACAGCCCCAAAGATGGTGCACCCCACTTGCTCAATGCAAGTTTCGCGGGAATTCGCGGCGAGGTTCTGGTACACTTTCTTGAGCAAAAACGCATTTTTGTGGCCATGGGCGCTGCCTGCTCATCCAAGAAGAAAGGCGCATCCCATGTGCTCCAGGCCATTGGACTAGGGCAGGATGAGATTCTCTCGGCCATACGCTTCAGCCTGGCACCGACGATTACTCTTGACCAGATCAAGTACGTAGTTTATAGTCTAAAGGAAACTGTGGAAGAAATCCGCAACATTTATATCTAAGGAGATGCTTATGTACCCCTTGCTCTTAGTCCGTTATGGCGAACTCAGCCTCAAAGGACGGAATCGCAAAACCTTCGAAGACATCTTATTAGCTAATATGCGCTCTTCTCTAGCTGATCTGCCACATGGTCGTATTACGAAGACCTTTGGGCGTATTTATCTAGAGACCAAAGACAACTGGGCCGAACTGGCCCAAAGACTGCAGGGGGTTTTCGGCATTGTCTCGGTATCCCCTGTCCTGAAGCGTGACCTTGATCTAGAGGAGATTAAGGAAGGGGCGTCTTTGGTCGTCCAAGATACAAAGGGAAGCACCTTTAAAAGCACCTTTAAAGTGGAAGCCAGAAGGCCCAACAAAGCCTTTCCTTTGACCTCCCCAGAACTCTGCAACGCTCTAGGAGGTCATCTCTTGCGGAGCTTCCCCCATCTAACCGTGGATGTACATAACCCCGATTTCATTCTTAATGTGGAAATCCGTCAAGAAGGGGCCTTTTTATACTCTCAGGTCATCCCTTGCCCCGGTGGATTGCCAGCTGGTTCTTCAGGAAAGGGCCTGTTGCTCCTGTCTGGGGGCATAGACAGCCCCATCGCTGGCTTTTTGTCCATGAAAAGGGGCGTCAAGATCGAAGGACTGCACTTTTACTCCTATCCCTTTACATCGGAACGTTCTAAGGCGAAGGTTGTGGAACTAGCTAACCTTTTGGCACCGTACAATGCCAAGGGTTCCTTCAAGCTCTGGATTGCCTACTTTACAGAGATTCAGAAGGCTTTGCAGAAAAGCTCATACCCCACACTGTCCATTACCTTAATGCGCCGCTTTATGCTACGGATTGCCACCGAGCTAGCCCGGCGTGAAAACGCCCTGGCCCTGATCACCGGTGATAGTCTGGGACAAGTGGCCAGTCAGACCATGGAAAGTATCCATGTCATCAATGCAGTGACCACCACTCCCGTTTTCCGGCCTCTCATTGGTATGGATAAACAAGAGATCATAGACCTTGCGATGAGAGTTGGCACCTACGAGACGTCCATTCTTCCCTATGAAGACTGCTGCACGGTATTTGTGCCAAAAAATCCATCCACAAGACCAAGGCTAGATCAGGTACTGCAAGCCGAAGCAGAACTGGATGTGGATGGATTAGTGACTGAAGCTTTGGCCAAAACCGAAGTTTTGCAACTAAATCCGTAAAAATCCTTTTTATTTCCTACCTTTTTGCAGGAAACCCAGTTTTTTTGACGAAAAGAGTAGAAACCTATGGTTAGGAGCGTTCCGAATGCAAAATACTTCCCATGACGTGGAGACATTGCTAGCAGAAATTGAGCGCCTGAAGCTGGAGAATGCAATATTGCGTAAAGCTGCAGGCATTCAAGTGATGCCTGCATCCACCTCACAGCACCCATATGTAACCACTGACGAACGACAAGCGTTGCTCAAGAAGACAGTATAAGTCTTAAGGCCCCTTTAAGGGGCCTTTCGTGTTTGTTAGTTACGACTTTCACTACCTAGCGATAACAACCTATACCAAGGATTCGCCCGATGTTGGCCCCTGGGTCAACTGTTACCTCAAGACTTCCGTCAATGGCCGTTAGAAGAGTCGTTACTCCAGGACCGTGCCCCGCGAGTAGACAGTCGGAGTGCACCACAATGCCCACCGAGATAGCTCCCCTGCGATAGCTGCGCCCAAAGCGATTGTCCGAATCCTCCAGGGCCACCAGGTCGCCAAACTTAAGCTGGTCGATGCCGAGGGCTTTGATCTCTTCCTGGTCCGTTGTGGTAATATCGTAGTCCCCTGAAGCCGTAGACGCACTACCCAAACCAGAACCCATGAACCTGGCAGGAACTTTTCCTGCCACTGGCACCACAAGCTTTCCGTTTTCTTCTTTAATCCCCAATTTCAACAGGAGGTCTGGATCCAAATTCCGAATCGTAATACCTGGATAATCCAGAAGCGTTAGGCCCTGCCCAAAGGACTTGATCAACACCTTATCTTCGATGACCATTTTCTCCAAATCCTCATCGGCAAAGTCCATGATCACATGCTCAATGCCGCCATGCATGCCTGTAACGACTCCTTTGGCCCCTTTGGCATCCCCAGAAATAACAACAGCCTCATTGCCTACACAGGCTAAGGTGTTATACGCCTGGTTTTTGCTGCTGCCGCGTTCATCAATGGTGGCTGCCGTTGAGACACCAGGTTCCACATGATCTCCGGCCCATCCAAAGGCCGAATGACCCACCTTCACATTGTAAGTAATTCCTCCAGTCCCCGGCAAGACAAAGGGAACCCCTTCACGGTCCACCCTATAGGGGCCACCCCTTAGCGGCGGTGTAATCTGTCCCTGCACCGACAGTTTCACCAGCTTATCTACGTTCGTCTTCAGCATCGTCCATAACCTCCTTGTGCTTTTTTCTTAACCTTGTATGGATCCACAAGCCAAGTGCTGTCAAAGTCATACCTAAACCATCAATAAGCACATCACCAAACGCACCGGTGCGATGTGTTAGACGGTTTTGGTAGGCCTCATCAGCCATGGCCACGGTCAGGGCGAACACCACAGCAAAGGGCAACGCTCCCCGGCGCAACCCCTTCGTCTTTCTGGCTGCATAGTAGACAATCAACGTCAGAAATCCGTAAGCTACAACGTGCCCTACTTTCCGCGCCACCAAAACTAACTGTCTCAGTTCAGCACCACTTAAGTGTGGCAGCAACCTCGCTAGGAAGGTCCCCGTATAGTTAGCGCTCGAGGCCTCCTGACTAGCAAACAAAAACATGGTCATGACATACAGTCCAACAATAGCCCATTGGATCAATATTGTAATTCCCCTTCCAATAGGGTGCCAATCTACTATACTTCTATGCCAAGCGAGAAAAGAAGAAACGCCTTTTCTTCCGATATTCTACTGGCTCTACCTTAAGCTGAAAATCTCCATCCAAGATGCTACGGGGATTTGCCTCAACCAAATCTCTAGCCATAGCTCGGCCTACAACCTCAACTAGAGCCTCAAAGGCATCAGGGAGATTGAGCCGACGACGCTCACTACCATGACCGTCGCTGGCCACCATTTGCACCATATTGGAAGTAAGCATGATTTTTGACGTCTCTTTAATCGACGAGCCAAAACGCCCCAGAATGCTTCCCGAGTTCATCTGGATCAGGCACCCCGTCCTCAGCCAGCCTAGAGCCAAATTGGGATCCTCCACCACAGCGCCGTAGCGCTCTGGGTGAGCGATAATCGGGGTAATACCCTTTGCTTTTAGCTTGAAGAGTACCTGCTCTGCATACAGGGGAATCTGCTGGAGGGGGAACTCGATTAAGCAAAATTTGCCCCCATCGCCATAGGTGGGAATACCCTGAGCCTCCATGTCCATAATACCCATATCCATCAAAAGTTCTGCCCCCGGAACCAAGTCTACGGCAATCTGAGCCTTGGTGAACTCTCTTTGTAGCTCTTCCACCTTCTGTTTGACCAGAGACCACTTGGGAATTTCGTAGAAATGGGGAGTGGCAGCTATGGTGGTGATACCTCCAGCTGCCGCAAAACGTCCCAAGGCTAACGCCATATCTAAGTCCACGGCCCCATCGTCAATGCCAGGTAAAATGTGGGTGTGCAGATCAATCATTGAGCTCGCTCCGAATCATAATAGTAATAATACTGGTAGTTCTTTTGGTCTTGAGGTCGCACTCCGTTTAAGACAACCCCAAGAAGTCTAGCATTGGCCTGTTCCAAAAGATTCTTAGCATGGATGGCCACATCATTCGGCACTTCGTGGGCCCGTATAACGAGCACTGTACCATCCACCTGATTGGCCATGACGGCCGAGTCCGTTACCGCAATTACGGGAGCTCCATCGAAAAGAACCACATCATAGCGCTCACGTAACTCCCCAATAAAATTGGCCATAGCTTTGGATTGCAGTAGTTCCGCAGGGTTCGGTGGAACCGGCCCCGATGGAATCACATCTAAGTCCGGCACTTCCTCCATTGACATGATAACCTCATCAATGGTGGCGTTACCCGTCAGTAAAGCCGTTAAACCCACACTATTATCCATGGAGAAAATCTTGTGCAAAACTGGCTTCCTCAGATCGCAACCAACCAGGGCAACCTTGTGACCGGATTGGGCAAAAGCCACTGCTAGGTTCGCTGAAACGGTGGATTTTCCATCTCCAGGCCCAACACTTGTAAGCAATATGGTCTTTAGCTCCTGGTCGGGGCTGACAAACCGAAGATTGGTCCTTAGAGTCCTAAAAGCCTCACTACCAACTGATTTAGGATCACCGTGAACAATAAGGGGACGTTCTTTACTTAGGCCATTATTCTTTAATCTACGCACGCAACCCACGTCCTTTTTTCGTCTGGGAGAGTTTGTTCTGCCTGCCACTGACCATCTCAAGGTCTGGTATCTGTCCAAGGACTGGAATACCCAAGAGGCGTTCCACATCATCCTTTGTCTTAATCGTAGGAAGGCTAAGCCCACCCCTAGAAAGACACCTAGGACTGCACCAATGGCGATGTTCAGCTTGACACGAGGTTTTACCGGATTGAGTGGTAAGATGGCCTCATCAATCACTTGAACATCGGCTGTCTGCATAGCCTCGGCAATACGGGTTTCTTCATTGCGAGTACGAAGCATAATATAAAGCTCTTCTAAAACCTTGGCATCCCGCGTCAACCTTGCGAGTTCAAGTTCCTTGGCTGGCAGATGGCTAAGTCTTGCTTCAGATTCCTCAATCAAACTGCGCAATCCTGTCTCTCTGGCCTCTAAAGCCATGAGTTCCACCTCTTGGGTGATGATGCTGGCATATAGGTCACGGTGCACGGGATTGACAGTTCTAGTTTCGGTACCCACAACTCTCTCCACTTGTTCTGTGAGCTTGGCCTTCACGTCATCGATCTCGGCCTGTAGTGAGAGAATAGATGGGTGTTGACCCGTGTACCTTTCGCGAGCGCCGGACAAAGCAATCTCTAAATCGGCTAGACGGGCACGATACTGAGTGACAAAAGGATTTTCCCCAATGGTTGTCGATGAGACGAGAGTTTCTTCTTGGCTCTTGAGCTGAGCTCTGGCCTGGTTAATTCTCTCTGTGATCTCAGTCTTGCGAATTTGTAATTGACCCAAGTCTCCTTCCAAGGCAGCCAATTGGTTAATACCAGCAATGGTTTCTTGGGATGGAGCTAAGGATCGCTCCTCCTCTTTAAAGACACGCAGTTCTTCCTCCGCGAGCCTGAGGTTTTCTGACACGGATATGAGCTGGGTTTCAATGAATTCCCTAGCACTCCGTCTGTCTTCTTGTTGATACATCAGGTTCCAGTCGATAAATACATCCGCTAAGGTATTGACAAAACGTTGAGCCTCTTCGGGATCGGCGGATTGCATACTAATCTTTAGGACGTCACTTCCCTGCACTGGCTGAATCGTCATACTCTTTTCCAGACTAGCAAGGCTCACATCCTCCAGACCCATGATGTCGCTCACCTGTCCCAAGATACTGCGACTCTTCATAATTTGAATATAGTTTTGGGCCGTGTTGCGACCGCCGCTACCCATACCCTCAAACAGCATGGACTGCATTGATGAGCCAGAATCCCTGACCATCAACGTCGCAGAAGCCTCATAAATTGGTGTCGCCATAAGACTGTAAACGGTGACAGCAAGAACCGTTACAAGGAAAACCATGACTATTAATGTGCGTTTTTTAACGATGATCTCCCAATACTCTCGTAGATCCATTTCTTCCATTTCCAATGTAGTCACCCCCTACCAACGAAATGTTATATCAAACAAGTCTTTAAACGTTTTTATGCCACCGAGGAAGCCAAAGATCTTCGTCCAATTGGCTTTCTTTGTTTCAGGCACATAGATAATATCTCCACCGGTTAAGAGTGGATTCTCCGAGGCATCCCCAGTAAAGAGTACCTTATCTTGACCCATGGCCACGATGTCGGATCCCTCCAAGGAACCATCGCGGTAGATACCCACACTCTCCAGAGCCGCTCTCTCAAGGGGCCCGCCCGCCAAGGCAATAGCATCCATAACCCGTGCTCCCACAGGTAGAGAATACACTCCCGGGTTTTTGACCATGCCCAGAACCAAAATTTGACTTCTCGATGCCGGAACATAAATCACATCGCCGCCGATTAGAGGTAAATTGTGATCAACTTGCGACATCATTAGATTGGAGTAGTCCACTTGCCAAATCTGCTCTTCCATTCCGTCCTGGCGAGTCACAACAACCTGCTCTCGGCCTGTATTGGATTGAAAACCGCCGGCTAAGGCTAGAATGTCCAAGAGACGTCCGCCTTGGGGTAAGGTATAAGCGCCGGCCCTCACTACATCACCAAAAACGAGAATCATCCGATTGGCCTCAGGTACGGAGATGATCTCTCCACCTTGTAAAGGTCGATTGTCGGTTACACCAGTTAGTAAGTCCAAACTTATGGTTTCTGTGAGCACTCCCTCTTGGGTTTCTCGGGTGACTACAATCTTAGCAGGCTCGGCACCTTCCGTAAAGCCGCCGGCGCGCCCGATCACATCCATGAAGGTCTGTCCCTTGCCGAAAACATAATAGCCAGGATTACGAACTTCACCTAAAACAAGTACGCTTCTATCGGTCCTGGGAACCATGATAACATCGCCACCCCGCAGGAGCCTGTCCTCTGCCAAGAAACGGTCTTCCATCAAGAGGCTAAAATCGATAACCTCAATTTCGGTTCCTCCCTCACCCTGACGGGTTAGAGACACTTGTTCTTCATTGGCACTATCCGAAAAGCCTCCTGCCAGTAAAATGGCATCCAAAAGGCCATCGCCAGACTGGAATTTATAATATCCTGGCTGGTTAACTTCACCTAGAACAATGACGCCGCGATCAGCCCTAGGAACAATGACGACATCCCCACCCTGAAGGGCTACATTTTCGGCTAGGTAACGATTATTCATGAGGTCACGAAAGTCAATCATAGTAATTTCGATGCCCGTAGAAGACTGCCTACTCAGGGATACTTGTTCCTCTAGGGCACTATCTGTTAATCCACCGGACATACCAATAGCATCCAATAAACGATCACCGTGGCGGAATTGGTAATAGCCGGGGTTACGAACTTCACCCAGGACCAAAACCTGCCTACGGCCTTCGGAGACATACAAGATGTCGCCAGGCAGCACCACGTCGTTTTGCAACCCTAAGCGTTCTAGTGCACCAAGATCAATCGTCTTTACTACACCATCCCGCGTCAGGGTAAGCTCGTCCCCTGCACGTTCAGCCGCTCCTCCGGCCTCGGCCAGAAGATCCAAGAGCCTGGTGTGCTCCCGGACAAGATAAGAGCCAGGGCTCCTCACCTGCCCTAAAACCAAAGCATTCTGATACCCATCGGGCACAAAAATGAGATCATCCGCAAACAAACGAGGATTCTCCCCTCCAACTTGCCCCTTTAAGCCAGGTTCAGCATTCACCACCATGATCTCTTGGGCAGAGTCATTTCTGCGGGTAATGGCCACCGCAGAAGCATCACCGGAGGATGATCATCCTCCGGCACGAGCAAGGATGTCAATAAGATGCGCTTCACTATGTAAAGTATAAATGCCTGGGCTATTCACTGCACCTAGGACCATCACCTGCTGCTTCTTGGGAACAAACACCACATCATTGGGTTGAATGGTAACTGGTTTACTGCGACCGGCCATATAGTCCTGTATATTGATGACGTGGTCTTCAGGCTGGCCGTCCTTCTGGCTTGTGACCACAACTTGTTCCAAATCAGCTGTATCCAGGGCACCACCTGCTAAGGCCAGAAGATCCAAAACATCAAGGCCACTACCCAGGTCATAGCTTGTTGGTTGTCGTACTTCACCAAAAATGGTAGCCCGTCCGGATGTCGGAACAAAAATCATATCTCCGCTTTCAATTAAGGGGTTATTGCTGAGGTGTCCAGATTCGAGGAATTGATGCACATCAACTTGCAGCACCTGTGTTTGCTCTTGACCTGTAGAGTCAAAAACATAGCGTGTAATGGTGACACTGCTAAGATCCGCCGTCTTGTTCGGACCTCCCGCTAAAGCCAAGACATCCATAAGGCGTGAACCCGCCTTTAGTTGAAAGTAGCCGGATGTCCTCACTTCGCCTAACACTTGTACCTGAAGTGTACGGAATTGATTGACAATAACTGTAACTTGTGGATTAATCACAAACTCTCCCAGAATCGCCTGCAGTTCTGCACTGAGCTGGCGGGGAGTCTTATCTACAGCCCAGTGATCACCGACCAATGGGAAGGTCAGATACCCGTCAGGGCGAATTGCCACATCTGTGGTGAGTTCGGTGTGACCCCAGACAGAGATGCGCAAGACATCACCCACGCCCAACAAATACTCGTTGGCTTCCCCCGGTGTACTGCACGCCAAAAGTACGAGTAGCAGCAGACCCATCACCATGCTTGTCCTGAATCTTTCCATCTTACTCTGACACCTCAGATCAATTATTGATAATTTCCTTTGTCCATACATAACAAGAACCGTGGAACCTTACGGACCGCGGTTCTCTAGATCATTATAGTTGCAGAACTCACCGATTCAGGGCGGGTCTAAAGTAGAACCCTAGAGTCGGTATGGCTCGCGTGGTTTCAACGTAAAACTGGGTGTTGGCATCAATTTGAACATCTTTGCCTTTGATAAAGTAACCACTCACGAGCCCTACAGGACCAAGCAGAATTACCCCTGCCATGCTGGCCCCTGCAGCAAGTTCTAAGGATCGGTTCCTCTCCGTGGCCTTTTCATCCACCTTCAAGGGAACCTGGGTGCCATCGAGTGCAGTAATCCTTCCAAAGTCTAAAACAATTCGACCATCTTTACCGAGTCGCGCTGCGGCGGTAACATCCGCCACGGTGGCCAGACCAGTGGCATTTACAGGTATCACGACGCGACCGTCAACCATGACATCCTCTACTACCCGATACAATATCGTATCGCCGACCTTGGCTTCACCAGAATTCACCGTACTAGAGAGCGCTACCTTCACTAATGTCTCTGCAGGCAAAGAAACCTTTTTCACATCGAGGCTGGTCGTACCCCAAACATCAAGCATGAGTCGTTCAGCTCGCTCTGAGATGTTTCCAGGTTGACCCGTCCCATAGAGAACGAGCTCTAGATTATTGAGCCTTTCCACCATAGGCTTTTCTCCGCTCAAGGTAGCGGAAAATCCCCACTCAGCCAAGTTAAGTAATAACTGCAATCCGCCGTCACCCTCAGAATCCTGAAGAAAACTGAGGACGCGGTCGATACGCATGAGAACTGCGCCTTCCTGTACTTTTCCGTAAATATCCATTTCTATCTTTTCAATGCGCTCTAGGAGTGAACCTACTTGGACTTCTCCATAAAGCATTTCTTCCACAATGACCAAAGACCCCAATGGCGTCACATTCGCGGACACCGGAGGTGCTACCACAGGTGGGATAAGGGTTAGTACCACAGCTAAGGCTAAGATCAGGGCAACACTCTTCTTCATTATTCATCCCTCCAGATTTAGAACTTGATCGAAAAGGCGGCTTCCGCTTCTGTTCCTGGTTCCATATTGCTGAAATCAATAAGTCTGTAATTGAAACGTAAGGAACTATCATTTTTAAAGTCATAACTCAAGGCAAGTTCGGCAGCACTCATAGTTAATTCATCATCGTCCAATGCATTTCCTTCTACTTCAGACAAATTCCACTCCTGTGTCATGCCTAAATGTACTCGCCCCCTATTAATCGGAACAACTACACCTAGAGAGGTAACTAATGGCCTGATCTGATCGTCCGGTTCTACATTATCTCGAAGCCTCACACCTGCGCTCAGCGTAAAAAGATCCGCCCAGTCCCAGCTGAAGTCCAGTGACGTGCTGGTGGTCTGGGGAACAAGCTGGGGGTCGACACCAAGATCGACAGCTGTATTAAGGGCCACATCCCCCACCCGCATAGAGATGCCATAACCGACACCACCCTCAGGCGTCGTAGAAGCAGAATCGGAACCGTCCAGACTCGGATTATTCGTTGTGCCTGAGCGTAAAGCGCCACTCACTTCAACACTACCAATTTGAATGGGAGGATTGGGTTCAATGATCGGTTCTACTGCACTAAAACTCGATGACGGGGGCAGAAACCTCGCCGATGAAAACTGTCCCGTCCAGAGGCTACGGGGGCCTATGGGTTCAGGGACGATTTCTGCAATCAATGGTTGAACAGTCACCTGCTCCACAGATTCCGAAGCCTGCTGCTCTGTTCCCCGGCGCGCTGCTGCTAAGACCTGTTCGGAGTATAAGAGCTTGCGTTCTGTAAACAACCCCCCCTGCGGCTCAGCAAAGCTTTGGGCGTAGAGCAGTTTGAAGTCCTGAATGGCATAGCCTAGGATCTCTAGCTCGTCGCCGAATTCGAGTACCAAGCGGTAGAGAAGTTCTACTTGACTCGCTGTCAGGGCCTTCTCTGGCTCAACCCTTTGGTTATAGCTGAAAATCATGCTGTCGAGGTACACATTCTGACTGACCCCAAAACGACGGGACTGCATGTGGTCTTCCCCACCTAGATGCTGCAGGAGACGGGCTACCAAGAGGGCCCCTTGATTACGGTTAGGTTGCGTTGGAATGTCAAAACCAGGAATATCCCGGCCTCGACCTAGTTCTTCAATAGCAGAATATGCCCAGTCCTGCGTTGGGACCGTAGCAGAAGGAGAACTGGCACCTGCAGCACCCTGCACGACCAAAAAAAAGACATAGAAAACAGCAATCAGCCAGCGTTTCCGTTGCACAGTTTCTCCCCCTTTCCCGCAAGACTATACTATTCACCTTATTTCTCCAAGTGTTACCGAAACCCTCCCCTTGGGCAACTCCCAATAACATACATACGTAGATGCTATTCTTGTCGAAAGAACCGTTGGGCCAAGATAACGGCCACATAATCATCATAGGGTTCAGGCGGCACCTGCATACTGGTGGGAAGGATTCGCCTCCACCCTTTTGGTTTATGATCTCGCCAGTAGCTCTCCCGGGCTTCTTCTGTTGAATGCTGCTCATCTATGGTGACAACTTTGAGACCAGGTAGGGCCCCCTGAAGCTCCTCCATAAACTCCTTGGATCCAGTTCCATCACCCAAGACTACTGTGTCAACATTGTACTCCTTTACAAAGGCTATTACTACTCCTAGAAACTCGCGCCGAGGCACTACCTGTTTCTGAGGAACGCAATTGCCTGCAACAACAGCCAGCCCGCATTTGTCCCGCCCGGGATCTATTCCTAAGACCACCACCTCAAACCACCACCTCGTATCACATATTTCGCTACAGCACTCTGCCATGTGAGGGTAAAAAAAGGTCCTCCATAAGGAGGACCTTTGAGTGATTCATGTGTTTGCTTAGAAGGTTACCTTCAGAGCAGCGTTGTAGCCGAAAGCATTCTGAAGCTCTTCAGCAAAGGTCATGTCTACCGTTGCACCAAGTGTGAGTTTCACGTTCTTGGTGAATCCGTAGCCAACTGTAACCTCGTGGCCGAGAGTCATGTCAGCAGCTTTTTCGGTAACAGGATCCTTCGGAGCCAATGGGAGTTTGAAAGCAGCGGCGTAGTCAAGATCAACTTTCGCACCGCTCCAGTCAAGTCCATAACCTACATTAGCGCCAGCACGGAACTCTTCACGTTCTGTAATGTGTTTAACATTTTTCCAGTTAGCAGCTGCAGTAGTACCTGAATCAAGCACGTTCTTCTCGTAAGCTGCATTTGCTCCATAACGGAGACCGTAATCAGCGTCTTGATCGACTGCCAATTTAGCCATTACGTTATTCTTGAATTCTGCAGTATCATCACCGGTCTTGTTTCCAACATACCGGGCAGACAGGGTCACAGGTAAGCCCAAATCAAACGTTGTAGAAGCATCGGCTTTGAATGCCAGGATGGTACCACCAACTACGGCATCCTCAGGAGCGCCACCCTCATAGTAAGCACGTCCAGCGAGGTTGAGGCCAAATCCACCGAGATCGAGACCTGCTTTGGCTCCACCTTCAACACCAAATATGGTATCGCCAAGAAGAAGTTGCTGGCTGATAGCATATTTTGATGCTTCATAGATTCCCTTAACATCAACGGTCACAGGGTCAAACTTTGTTTCAGCCGTTACAACAGCGATGAAGTTGTCTTCGGTCTTCTCGTCAATGAAGTCCATGGCAAAGTCACCAGTGTACTTAATACCAGCAACTGTACCGAAGAGACCAATACCGGCAGCATAGTTCTCAAACATTGCACCAGCTGGTTTGTCAGTGCGTCCAGTGAGTTTGATGCCAAGTTCGGGCATGAACTCATAGGTTAGCGCCAGAGCAGCTCGAACGTTGTTGCTGGCAGCAGCAGATTGTGCACCAAAGATGTCTAGGGTCAGATCATCAATGATGTTAACTTTTGCTACACCACCAAAGCCGTAGTGTGCGTTAGGTAGCACATAGTTGCTAAATGGTGCAAGGTTGGTATTTGCAATTCTACCGACAAGCAAACGGCTTACAGGTGTATCAGATGTTACTTCAACACCGTAATTCTTAATCGTTTGTTCCCACGTGAAAGGTTTGAGCTCCCATCCGAAGAACGCTCTTACCTTCGTTGTGTCAGACGGTTTCAAATTAAGGTTAAGGTTGCCTGTTTGCGTGAAAGCATAGCTTCCACCAGACTCGTATTCACCCTCCAGTTTTTGGTCACCGGAAAGTACTGGTGCCTTCTCAAGAGTGGCAACAGAAGTCTTCAAGCCTGCTACGTCATCTTTCAATACTGTTACATCTGTGTCAAGCTCGTCAACCCAGTCAACTAGACCTACGATGAGATCTCTGTTTTCTTGAACTGAGCGGTCGAGTTCTTGAACTTGCTTACGGATGAGGGCTTCAGCGATGAGCTCAACATCAGTTCTGGTCAGTTCAGGAGTTGTGGATACAACTCTTTCCACGATGGTGGTCTCTTTAACGCCACTAGCTACACCCAATAGAGCCTCTTGAACTCTCTCAGCAATCAAAGCTTCGATCTCGTCCATGGAAGGTTGTTCTACAACAACAACTTCTTGTTCGTCAAGTTTGCTCAAGTCATGGCGAATGCCATCGATCAAACCGAGCATTCTGGCTTCTAGATAAGCCATGTCGCCTTCGAGTGCCTCAACTGCAACTTCGTTAGCACGGATGCGGGCAAGGGCTTGCTCATCAATGCGTTGCTCTATCACTTTGGTTTCGACGGTTTCTACTACTGGTTTACCAGCAGCAGCCATTTGAGCTTCGATCTCTGCCATTAATTCAGCTTTGATCTTGTCAAGCTCTGGTAGAATGTTGTTGTTAGCAATCTGACTCTCGAGACGATTTAATGCTCTGGCAAATACCATAGCAGCTTCGTAACGGGTCATCATTCTTGCTCCACCATACGTTCCATCAGGATATCCTTCAATTAAACCAGCAGCAGCCAATTCCGCAACGGAATCATAGGCCCAGTGATCTGCAGGAACATCTGCAAATGGGCTGGCAAATGCTGTGGTTGCTGCACTAGCCATTAAAACTAGGACTAGTACTAAGGCAAGTCGTTTTTTCATGTTCATTTTCCCCCTTGGTTTAGGTTGGTTTTCATGTTTTTCTGTTTCATGTTTATGTTGATGAAAACGCCCTTGTCTGCTATCTTTTGAGTCTCCTTGTTCCCTCAGCTTCAGGCCTACAAGAGTGCGTTCACCTTTCAGTATCTTCAGTTGGCGGAAACCGCGGGCACCTCCTTCCTCACCGTCCTAACTTGTAAGACACTGAAAATGATACCGTATTTGAGGATTATTCTCCACTAGCTTACCAATTCCTTCTCGCAATTGATATTTCTAGTAGATTTCCTCTGGAAGAATACGCCTTCTATAGTATAGTCTAGCATAGAACAAGGATGATTGCGATACAAAATTCCATATCCAGAGAAAAATTCCTGCTCGACCTCTATTGGCATTTGTTGGTACCTCTAAGGGACAAGATCCAAGTACAATTCTACTGGAGTCTGTGAACGCCAAGCGTCTTCTGCAACCACTAGGCGCACTTCCACCGGGTCTTCAATCTCTCTAGAAGCGATAATCACGTTCCTAAAGTCATCCCCTGGCAAAAGAATCGCTCCGCTTCTGTCTCTGCTCACAGCCATTCCAGCATTCAAAGCCGCTTGGTTGGCTTCTTCAATGACCTCTAGAATAACCAGGTCGATGTCGATTCCACCCTGGGGATCCCACATGCGAGAGGCCAGCACCGTATCTTTAGAAAACACCATTTGATCAGGGTAGTTCTCCAAGTAAACCAGTACGGGTACACCAGGGATGCTATTCCCCTGACTCACCGCCCGGACGATCACATCGCTTGAAGCCAAAAGCACATCCTCAACCACAAAATCCAGGACACTGGGATGCAGATAAATGGCGCGATAGGTGTCAGATTCAGAGGCCCTGGCACTTCGTCTATAGGCCTCGTCATCCACTTCTTGAATAAAACGCTCTAGATGATTACGAACATCCTCGCGACCTAGGTCCTTGCTCACCACGGTGGTTAAGATCACTTCGCTGGCGTTAAAGGCAATATCCGCCATTCGAATCTGTCCAAAGGCGGTTTCAACGATATCATAGCGTTCAAGGAGCCGATCGGTTTCAGCTTCGAGTGCCATCACTTCGTCCTCTAAAGATGCAGCTTGCTGTCTGAGGGCAATCACACTCTTCTCTGCCTCGGCCAAATCTGTGATGGTTTTTTTATAACTTTCTTCCGCCTCTTGAAGTTCCTGTTGAGCCGTATCTCTCTGTGCCCTCATCAGCGCATAGTCTTGCTGCAAACCTTGCAGTTCATCCTGGATTTCCTTCATGTTAAAAAGGGCCGTCCGGACGTCTGAGGAGGCAATAGACAGAACGCCAATAGATGCGGCGGAAATAAGAGTACCTGTGACAATAGTGACTAAAATGCTTGTATGTTTTGGGCGCAGACCAAATAACGTTAGCTTTTTACGGCCAACTTTCATACCTAGGCGATCGCCGCTATAGGCGATCACCCCACCGACGATGACCAAAGTCAAGATGAGCGTTACGCCGTACATGGTCTGCACACCTTCCTTCTTTAAAGGGAAAAATTCTCCCCTAGATAATACTCCTTGGCCAGTGGATTGTTGGCTAGTTCCTCCGTGGAGCCTGAAACCAAGACTTTTCCCAAATGCATAATATACGCCCGATCTGTAATACGCAGCGTTTCTCTAACATTGTGATCTGTAATAATGATGCCCAAATTACGCGAGCGTAGACGGGCTACAATCTCTTGAATCTCCCCAACAGCGATGGGGTCTACCCCCGCAAAAGGTTCATCTAGAAACAAAAAGGCCGGATCCAAGGCCAATGCCCTAGCGATCTCCGTACGGCGCCGTTCACCGCCTGAAAGCTGATGACCGTTTTGGTACCGCACCTCGGCTAGGTTAAACTCTTCAATCAAGCTGGTCAGAGTCGCTTGCTTTTCTTCGTTAGACAATTCCTTGCGAAGTTGCAAAACTCCAAGCAGATTCTCTTCCACAGTCAGTCTACGAAATACCGACGGTTCTTGAGGTAAATATCCAAGCCCCAAACGGGTGCGTTTATACATAGACAGCTCCGTAATGTCTCGGCCATCCAAAACAATCTTGCCCCTATCTGGTTTGCCCAAACCCACAATCAACCCGAATGTGGTTGTTTTTCCGGCACCATTTGGGCCCAAAAGGCCTACGATCTCACCGCGACGGGCCTCAAAATCTACGTCCTGCACTATCGTACGTTTCCCATATGTTTTTACAAGCTGCTTAGCTACTAGTTGTTCCATCGTCCCCACACCCAGCCATTTCCACCACTAATTCGGCAGCTCTGCCCACGGAACCAGGTTCTCCCAATTCGTACTCCAAGTGAGAAAACTCCTCTAACATGGCCTGCCTGGCCTCTCCACTGTAAAGCAATCGTTCTACGGTTTCCGCTACCTTCGTATGGACAAAGTGCCCTTGGATAAACTCTGGTATCACAGTCTTTCGCAAAATGTTATTGGTTATTGTCATATTGGGCTTGCGATCAAGTAACTTTTCCACAAAATATGTGCTGTGGGGTACACGATAGACTGCCACAGACGGCACGCCAAGCAGAGAAGCCTCTAGAGAGCTAGTGCCGATAGAGGTAATAGCCAAATCGGCTGCCCGAAGCACAGAGTAGGTATCTCTCTCTAACCTCACCTTGTCAGCAGGGCATTTCTTCACGATTTCATCAACAAGTATACTGCGAATGGTTGGAGCCATGGATACTATGATCTGCACATCATCATGCTTTTGCTCGACCACGTCAAGGGCCTTCAAGACGCCAGGAAGTGCATTTCTCACTTCCACTTCTCGAGCCCCTGGCAGGACCGCAAGCACCTTGGTTTGTTCGGATTCAATGCCTAACTTCGCCCTTGCCCTTGAAGGTGTCAAGGTGAAGTCTGTTAAGTCCATAAGGGGATGCCCTACAAATTTATAATCGATGCCTACCTCTTCACATCGAGCGGTCTCAAAGCGACTTATACTAGCTACCTTATTCACAACCGTGGAAAAAGGACTCCCTTTCACATTCCCTAGACCACGACTGAGGGGTGTGTAATAGTACAAAACAGGAATTCCCTTCGCCCGGGCGATTTCTAAAAGTTTGTAACCAAAGACCGGCAAGCCAATTTGCACAACCAGAGAAGGCTGCTCTCGGTCCATAGCTTCCACCACCCGTTTGATCATACGCTTGACCACCAGGGATCCTTTCATCGACTGGAATATCCCTAAGCTCACCTGTTCCGAAATATCATAAAGAAGGCGTACCCCGGCATCATTCATCAGGGGTCCACCCACTCCAAAAAGCGTTGTTCGGGGGCATTTTTCCAGTATCTTTCGTGTTAATGCCGAACCAAAACGATCACTTGTATTATCTCCGCCAAGCATCATGATGTTCTTCATAGCTTAGTTTTCCCCCTGGGCACAAGGGCGAATGTCAAATGTCCCCCAGCTACAACCTTGTCATCGACTCTTGCTTCGGCGGAGATCTTTACCACGCCCGCTCTGGCGGCTTGTACGGTCGCGATAATCATCAATTGATCTCCGGGTTTAACAACTTCTCGAAACCTAACCTTCTCAATGGCGGCAAGCAGGGGAATGGTGTCACGATCAGGTGCTCCCCCAGCTGCTAATCCTCCTACCTGAGCCATGGCTTCGACGATCATCACACCTGGCATCACAGGTGTTTGGGGATAATGTCCCTGAAAAAAAGGTTCATTGATCGTGACGTTTTTAATCGCCACCACTCTGTGACCCTCTTCCCTTTCTACGACCCGATCAACCATCAAGAACGGATAACGATGGGGTAAGAGTCGTTGAATCTCATCAATGGAGGGCATACCTCTCACTCCTTTTGCCAAAAAAGCCACACTACCGCTCATAGAGTTTTCGGCATGGATTCTCCATTTCCTCCTTTCACGCCCCCAAACGTCTCCTACTTGACCAGGAGTTTTCTATAGAGCCTGGCTATCTCAGACTTGGGGTTCTCAAAGACCTCCCTTGGCGCCCCTTGTTCCACAACCTGACCTTTGTCCATAAAGACAATACGCTCAGCGACCCTAAGGGCAAAAGAAACTTCGTGGGTTACAATAACCATAGTCGTGGCTGCGGTTTTCACCAGTTCTTCCATGACTTCCAAGACCTCACCGACTAAGATAGGATCTAGGGATGCAGTAGGCTCATCCCACAGCATGATTTGTGGATGGGTTACCAAGGCTCTGGCGATGCCCACCCTTTGTTGCTGACCTCCGCTTAACTCATGGGGACGACGTTCTTGAGTGGATCTAAGGCCCACCTTCTCAAGGACCAAACGTCCTCTCTCTCGAGCTTCATCGAGGTCCATACCACCCAAGACTAGATGAAACATGACATTCTCCAAAACCGTAAGGCGGCCAATGAGGTTGAACTGTTGAAACACAAAGCCCACATTACGCCTGAGATCCTGTAGTTCACTGCCACGGAGGTCTAAGACACTCTTCCCACCCAACAAGATGGTCCCTTCATCGGGCTCAGTTAGACGATTGACGCAACGAATAAGAGTAGACTTGCCGCAGCCCGAAGGACCCATGATCACAACGGTCTCCCCCTTGCTCACTGTCAAGTCTACTCCATCTAAGGCCACAAGTTTCCCAAAAGATTTACGTAAACCCTTAATCTCAAGCATCCTACCTCACCCCTCTAAAACTGCTGTTTGAAGCGATTGAGTAAATTAAGAAGTCCGGGACGGCTCGGGGGAATAACCACTTCCCGCATAATTTGCACGTTGGAAAGACCTAAGGACTGTCCAGCCATGAGTTCCATGCTGTGTACAGGGCTAAAGCGTTCCGCAAAGATTACAATGAGTACACCGAGGATAAAGCCCAAAAAAACCACGAAGGGCCAGCTGAAGAAGGGAATCTGCGATCGGGATAGATAATAGACACTGGTTAAGATCACGCTTCCGAGCGTTCCCCCAAGGAAAAAGAGGGGATTGAAGAGGCGCATCCAGCCCTTTCTACCCGGTTTCTCACAGACACGAACATACTTTAGCGTACTAAAGATGGTGGCATGGTCCAAGACCAGCACAATCATGGTGAAGATAATGGAGAGCATCCCCGCCACAATAGAGCGAACCTCTTTTAAGATCCGGAAAACTTCACCCCTGGCATCAGGAGTCACCATCCCCACCGACGTTGAATAGGTGTGCAAATAAGGGTTTTCCAGTTCCTCCTGGAAGATCCTCTCAAACATCTTCTCGTCAAGGGATTCCCCTTGAATGAGCAGTTGTACCCGTTCACCAGGAATCACCTGACCACCTAAATAGGTGTTGATCAGGCGGATAGACTGGCCAATTTCCGCATCATTTAGGTCAGGCAAGGTATCCCTAACAAAGCCGATTTGCTCTATAATGGCCTTAACATCAATCTCTTGCACATTACTGATCTGCGTGCTAATTCCAGTTAAGCTCTTACGCATTTCCTCAATATCGAGGTTCTGCAGAGAATCCAAGGACTCTTCACCCGTATTAATCACCCCTTGGGCCAAGGTTTGAAACAGCCCATTGAGAAGAAGGGTGACTAGGAACTGCTCGCCGGACGATTTAGCCTCACCGCTTGCGATGCCCTCGTTGAGGTGCCGCATTTGTACCTGCAATACCTCCAGCTGCATAAGGGCCTCCTGGAAGGTGGTCAGTACTGCCTCGGCATTATCCACAGCGGTGCTAGCCTGTACCGACAGTTCCTCAAGCTCCGCCAAGAGTCGCAAGCTTTCATCTACGGCATAGACCAGACGGTACCGCTCGTTTTCGATCTCCACATCTCCAATGAACTCGCCCCGTTCTCCTTC
>ENA-UOOH01000278-UOOH01000278.1-fermentation-metagenome-genome-assembly--contig:-NODE-278-length-62671-cov-17.700668_pt1 | contig 62671 bp, 49 predicted proteins | sample MGYA00245778_ERZ724025 | MGnify/ENA primary metagenome ERZ724025 (study PRJEB28704, sample SAMN03018313) | fermentation metagenome | biome: anthropogenic terrestrial biome; feature: soil; material... | reverse complement strand
TCGCGGGAAAAATACACCCCGATCCCCAGCACGATCAGGGTGTAGACGATGATGATGACGTAATCGAACCAGACAATGTTCATTATCGCTTCCCCCAGCTTTCACGAAGCGCCCGTGTGATGTAAGGATCGAAATCATCCGGGTCTTTTATCATTGAACAGTGTTCATGGAGGGCCCCGCCGCCTGCCCGAGAACGCCCGAGGTACAGGATATCGCTGTAGAGCTGTTCCCCTGAATGCATGGTCCGCTGTTTGTAATTGACCATTTGAATCCACATCATCACGCTCGCCGAGCCGGACATGGCATGGACCGCGTCCGCATAAAAATTACCGATATCCCGGTATTCCTCGCCCGACGGGATGATGCCATAATTGCCGCTGACCGCATTTACCAACAGCTCGTCAACCAGTTTTTCCCGAATCCATTCCGGCCAGTTCTGCGGCAGGTGCGATAAATCGGCGATCAGTTTCACCTGCGGGTATTTACGGTCACGCATGGCCTTGACTTCCCGGTAGAACTCATTCATCAGATCGGCCCGCAGCCGGATCAGCCGGGTTCCATCGCGTTCCGGCTGGAAATCGCTCAGGAGATCGACGCCGTATCGCTTGGAAAACTCATTCACCACCGGAGCGTTAAAACCATATTCCAACAACACCTTGTCGCCAAACCCGGTGGTATGGCTGCGCGTACTCATGAATACGCCGTCCACTCCGTAACTCATCAATTCATCGATCAGGGCAAGCCGCCAGGCGCGGACTTCCGGATAGGCATAGCAGGGGACGCCGTTCAAATATTTGCCATCGCGGCTGGACCACTGAAACTGCGGATTTTGCCGCAGGAACGCGGGTATCGCCTCCGGGGTTTTGCCGTCATCGTTCAGGAGGGTCCACGCATAGATTTTCAAGCCGAATTCACGGGCGTACTTGACGGCTTCCGCCAGGGGGTCGCAATGCTCGATGGCTTCCGCCATTTTTTCGTCATAACGGTTCAATGCGTGTTTCCGGGTGAAAACCGTACCGGCCTTCGTGTGATAAAGCTCCCGGAACGCATGGGTCCGCCACAATACGCCATCGGCACCGATGGATTTCAGTTGACGCATCGCTTCGCGAATATCTTCCTGCGGCGTCAAACCGCGCTGGCCGCCGAAACCGTTCGGACCGGCCCATTCCAGATTGAAATTGTCACTGTAATCGACGTTGACGAAAAATAATTTACCATCGCCCTGTCCTTCTTTTTCCGCCGGAGCAGGAAGAACCTTGAACGCGAGATCGGCGTTGGCAACCTTGCCGGGCTTGCCCCTCATCCAGCACGAAACCATCTCCCCTCCGGGATACAGGTCATGCAGATAATCTTTGCCGAAGGCGGCTCCGGCGTTCGCGGCGGCGGGCAACGCACTGTCCAGCCGTATGAACAGCGGTTTGCCGACGGGAACCGTCAGCGGCTGTTCAAAACGGAATGTCACCCACCCGTCCGGCTTCGGGATGGCGGAGGCCGGCATCCTGCCGGTTCCAAGGCTTGCGCCATGCCATTCCCCGCGGATGCTGAGCAGGATTTCACCTTCCTGGCGCGGCGCCCGCAGATAAACGGATACGGCCGTGATTTCCGGCTCCAGGGGGATGAATTCCTGCCCGATGGAAAAGTGTTCATTCAAGGACGCAAAATGTTGCGGGACCGGCTGCATCGGGTTCACCCCCGCAGCCATTTCAACCACAAACCCCAGCAATAAAAGCAGACATATTCTCATCATCGTTCCTTCGATTAATTTGAAAAGTTCAGCGATTCCACATCGTTGATCCAATTAACATGACCATCCCCGAAAAGAACATTGAACCCCTTGTTGTGGTTACGTTTGAATAACGCAGGCGTATTCAGCAGTGTTTTGAGCCCGCTCCCGAAGTTGGCCGCACCTTTGAACAGTTCACCGGCCTCATAACATTCCATCAGAACAGGGATGTTGCTGATATCACGTATTTTGTCCAGCGAAGTATTGGCGAAAACCTGATTGTAAACCAAATGGTTGAACGCAATTGTCGCTGAAACCGGAACGCTCGGACAGAGGAAGAAACGCCGCCCCCCGATATCCGGCCAGACCACGCCCCCCAATTGCAGTCCCAGCATCCCGTCCCAGCGGGGAGAGACGCTGTAGGGCTGCCCGCCCCACGAACCGACCGGAGGGAGACGCCCCCCATTGGTATCGGCATAGCTGTGGACGGCAATTGCCATTTGCTTCAGGTTATTCATACAGTTCACGGCTTTGGCTTTTTCACGGGCGGCATTCAGGGCCGGCAGCAGCATCGCCGCCAGAATCGCAATAATTGCAATCACTACCAGAAGCTCGATAAGCGTAAAAAATTTTCGGTCATTGATCATCATTTTCTGAATCCTTTCCTTAGCGGTTGTTTTATAGGTATTTCAGTAACGTTTTGGTTTCATCTTTATGCAGGTGGCTGATGACCTGCTTCAAATTGCGCACCTGTCCGCCGGTGTGCTCGCGGAAACTGGCTTCGGCTTCGGCCCCGCGCCCGTTTCGGATGTGCTCGAACATTTCCCGGTGTTTGTCGATCGTCAGTTTCAGGTTCAATTCGAAATAGTCTTTTTCCGTAAAGCCCGGCGATAAAAACTGGTTTGTACTGTTCGGGATGCGAAGCGTCAATTCGGACGCCTCCGTCTTGTTGCAGAAAAACAGCGCGATAAAATAGCCGATCATCTGCATGTGATTGAAACGGCGGTTGCCGCTGTTCTCCACCACCGCCAGATGGAAATTCAGGTCCAGTATATTCAATTTCCGGTTGTCGCAGTGTCCGGACGCGGCTTCCGCTTCGAATTCCTTCAGGTATTTTTCGAGCATCCGGATCACTTTCGGCGGGCGGAGTTCGGCCAGGCGGCGGGCGGCGATGGGTTCGATGGCTTCGCGCATTTCGCGCCATTCCAAAAAATCGTGCAGGGTGAATTTGCGCAGCCGGTAGCCGCAATAAGGGATGTATTCGAAAATATCCCAGCCGACGATCTGGTTCAGCGCTTCACGCACGGCATTGCGGCTCAACCCGAATTCATCGGCCAGCACCGATTCCCGGATCGGCTGCCCCGGCTCGAAATCGCCGCGCTTGAGTTTATCGATCAAACGCTGCAGGGCGATAAGTCCCGCCGGTTGTTTTTCTATTTCCATCGTCTTCATACTGCGGTGTAAATCCTGTCTGTTATTTATAATTATAACATGTCTCGAAAATTTGTCAATAGTTTGATTTAAAATTGTTGACAATTTTCTTTTTCTCCTGCTGAAATCATGGTGAAAATAAAGATTTTCTCCAAAAGAAAAAGGATACGGCGGAAATTCCGGAACCCGAAATGAACCAGACAGCCATCGCCTGCTTTCTGTCCAATGATTCAGTCATACTGCTATTGACAAGCGCCTTACGTCATAGTATATTCTCCCACGTAGCGAAAATACGGGTTTTCAATACGGTACGAAGCCGTATCTGTCAAATATCGTTAAGGGAAGGATGATGTCCATGAATGCACTGACCTGGAATTGCCGGCAGACCTCGCCGGAATTGATTGCCGCCCTGGAGTTGCTCGGCAGCGAGTATCCGATCAGCGAGGGGGAACAGCCCAATCTTTCGTTCACCCGGACTCAAACGCCGGGAATCACCTGTTCCGACGGCATCTACCAGATCGACTGGAGTTCGATTTCCGGGGCTCTGCGCGGCGTGGGACAGGCACTGGCGGAGCTGGAAGCATCCTCGGACCGCTGTGACTTCAAAACTTTCGGCATCATGGTCGATTGTTCCCGCAATGCGGTCATGACGGTCGATTACGCCAAATCCATGCTGCGCCGCCTGGCCCTGATGGGCTATAATCAGGTCATGCTTTATACCGAAGACACCTACGAACTCGATTCCGAACCGGCCTTCGGCATTCTGCGCGGCGCGTATTCCGCCGCCGAAATCCGCGAACTGGACGGTTACGCCGCCGTTCTCGGCATCGAACTTTGCGGCTGTATCCAGACGCTGGGGCATCTGGAGGTTTTTCTCCGCTCCTGCGGCGGCGCCGAATACCGCGACACACCGGGAATCCTGCTGGTGGATGATGAAAAAACCTACTACCTGATCCGTCAGATGCTTCGTTTCTGGGCTGAAAACTGCCGTTCCCGGCGAATCCATATCGGCATGGACGAAGCCCACGACCTCGGGCGCGGCAAATTCCTGGACCGCAACGGCTACCAGAGCAATTTCGAGATTTTCAACCGTCATCTGAGCAAAGTAAGCGCCATCTGCGCCGAATTCGGCTTCGAGCCGATGCTCTGGTCCGACATGTATTTCCGCATGGGCAGCAAAACCCATGACTACTATGATCTGGACGCGGACATCCCCGCCGATGTCCGCGCCGCGATTCCGGCCGCCAGCAAACTCGTATACTGGGATTATTACCACCTGGATTGCGAGTTCTATGATAAAATGATCGAACTTCACCGCGGCCTCGGCAAAGAACCGGTCATGGGCTCCGGTCTGTGGACCTGGTACCGGCTGTTTTACGACCACGGCCGCAGCGTGGAGCGGGTATTGCCGTGCCTGGAATCCTGCCGCAAAAACCAACTCGAAGAATTTTTCTTCACCCTGTGGGGCGACAACGGCGCCTACTGCAATTTCCCGACCGTTTATTCCGGCCTGTTGTGGGGCGCGGAACTTGCCCACGGACAGCCCGCGGACGACGAACGCCTCGAACGGCTCAGCCGGGCGCTCAAATTGCCGTCCTACCGTGAAACCATGCTGGCGTCGTCCATGAACGTCGAACTCCCGAACCGCGAAAACGGTGTCGGCACCCTTTCCGTGGTGTTATGGGACGACCCCCTCCTGAAAAAAGGCTGGCGCAGCCTTGGCCTTGACCGGGAAGCACTCCGAACGGACTTCACCGGCCGCCTCGACGCGGCGCTCTCCGGACTGCCTCCGGAAAGTTATTTCCATCAAACCGGCACGCTGCTCCTGACCAAAGTCCGCCTGACGGCGGAGCTCGAAAGCGCTTACCGGAACGGCGACGCCGCCGGACTGCGGAAAATCCGCGAGCATGACATTCCGGCGCTGATCGCGCTCTACGACGAATTCCAGCGCGGCTTCCGGGAACAGTGGCGTTCCTGTTACAAACTCAACGGACTGGAAACCATTCAGGTACGCCTTGGCGGGTTGTGCGCCCGTTATCGCGAACTGGCTCTCCGGCTGGAGGAGTTCGAACTCGGAGTCCTCCCCGATATCCCGGAATTGCTGCCGGGGTCGGGTAATCCCCGCCGCAACCCGCTTGCCGAACGTTACAGTGATCTGGCGTTCAGCGGTTGTTTCTGAAATTTATGAACCCCATACGTGAATTTTCATTATTTTTGTTTTTTCATCGTTTCGGATGGAACATTTTCATCGAAAGCCGTGTCTTCAACGATAATTGCCGGAAGGGGGCTTGTCTGAATATTGACGACTTTTTTTAAACAACCGATTTGTTTTTAAACAAAGTATCGTATATTATATTGAAATAATGTTAATGAAATGTAACTAATAACCTAGAGGAACCAATGGAAAACAACAAGAGGCTGCGCGAGTACTACGAGAAATCGGGGACGCTGATGAAGCTCTCAATCATCGGGGGCGTCTTGAGTCTGATCGGAATGGTCGTCGTGATCGTGCTGGGGATTTCGACCTGGTCGAAATACGGGGCGTGGGCGGGAAGCGACATCTTCGCCCTGATTGTGGTGCCGTTTGCAGTAGCCACGCTGTACTCCATCGCAGCGGCGATTTACGGCAACATGGCCAAAAGCGCCTATATGGAAGAAGAGGAAAAAGCCAACCTGGAGAAACGCAAGGAAAACATTTCCGCGTTCAACGTCAACGAAGACGTGCGTTTCACCGCCGGTCGAGCGTTCCGAAACTTCAAGAAATACGGACCCTATGTCATTGCGGCCCTCGGGATGATCCTGATCGCCGCAATTTTGTTTTCATTCTCCCGGATGTGGGGGGGGCGGCAGACCGGAGTCACGCCGATTCCGGTGGATGCCATGTACACCGTCGTGGTGTCGCTGGTGTTCATGCTGTTCAGTTTGCTGTTCGGGGCGTTCTTCATCGGACAGTCCAAGGAACCGGTCTACCGCTGGCTGAGGCCGGTGGGGGCATGGATGATCGCCGCGTTCGTCGTGGCGGCGCTGGCAATGATCGGCGGACTGTACTATTACTACAAAATACCGCAGCCGAACCAGATTTTCACCCGGATCGTCTATATCTCCTATATTGTACTGGGGTGTGAACTGGCATTCAATTTCATTTCCGAATTCTACCGTCCGCGTTCGCTGGAAATGCCGCGTCCGGTATTCGAAAGCCGCATCCTCGCCCTTTTCACCGAGCCCGGCGGCGTGGCCCGCAATATCGCCAACATGCTCGACTATCAGTTCGGGTTCAAAGTGTCCGGCACCTGGGTTTACGGTTTTCTGGAAAGAGCGCTGTTCCCGCTGCTGATCGCGTGGTTCGTCATCATCTGGCTGTTCACCTGTATCGCCGAAGTCGGCCCGAATCAGGTGGGTTTCCGCATGCGCTTCGGCGAAGTCACGAACAAAACCCAGCCGCTGACCTCCGGCATCTATTTCAAACTGCCTTATCCCTTCGGCAAAATCCTCACCTACTCCACCGATGAGATCCACCAGATCTTCATCGGCGCCTCGATGATCACCGAAGACGGCAAACAGACCCGCCCCGACACCGTGGTATGGGGCAAGGTCCACTATGGCTCCGAGGTCAAATATCTGGTGGCGTCCCCCACCGACGACAAGAGCTCGGCACCTGTTTCCCAGTTGACCAGCAGCATCCCGGTCCAATACCGGATCAAGTTGGACCAGCTCTATGATTTCGCGTTCCGCAACGAAGACGCGGCCGCGTTCCTGAAAGACATCGGCGAACAGGTTGCCGCCAAATACTTCGCCAGCGTATCGATCTTCGATATCATGTCCGGCGGACGGACCCAGGCGGCCCGGGATCTGCACAAAATGATCCAGAACGAGGCGGACCGGCTGGAGCTCGGCATTGAAATCGTCCGCGTCAACATCCACGACGCCCATCCGCCGGAAGGCATCGCGCCGGAATTCCAGAAAGTGCTCTCCGCCATGGAAGAAAAGGAAACCGAAATCTACAAGGCCAAAGCCTACGCCAACCGGGTCCTGCCGGAATCGCTCTCGGAACAAGCCCGCCTGATCTCCGAAGCCACTTCCTACGCCTTCTACACCAAGACGGTGGCCCAGGCCGAAAGCGCGCGTTTCGAGCGTCAGTTGGGCGCCTACAGGATTCTGCCCCAGTACTTCATGCTCAGGTCTTATCTGGAGATGCTCGAGCAGAATATACAGGATGTCCGCAAATACATCCTGAGTTCCTCGCTTGAATATGAAGTGTATGAGTTCAATTTCGAACGCAAGAGCCAGTTGGACCTGATCGACACCGATCTGGACCAACTCATGAGATAATTAGTAATTTGGTAATCATATAACAAACACAAGGGAGCCTGTAAAATGAGCACAGACGCCGAAAACGTAACTTCTAAAAAGCCGTGGGCAACAATTATCCTCGGCCTGATTGTCGCGGCCATCTTTTTAACCATCATCTTTTCGTATCAGGTGGAAGAACGCGAAACCGCTCTGGTTGTAACCACCTCCAAAGTGTCCGACACCCCGGTCGGGCCGGGCTGGCACTTCCGCTGGCCGTATCCGATCCAGAAGATCGTCAAATTCGACAACCGCTTCCGGATTTTCGACGGCAACGTCGGTCAGCTGGAAGAAACCATGACCAAGGACAAGCACAACGTGATCGCCGCCATCTTCGCGATCTACCGCATCAAAGACCCGGTCACGTTCTACCGGAAACTGGTCGATATCACCAGCGCCGAAGAAAACCTCAACACCTGGATGCGCAGCACGAAAACGGAAACGTTCGGTCGCTACAACTTCAATCAACTGGTCAACGTTGACCCCGAAAAGATGCAGCTCACCCTGATGGAAAAAGAGATGACCGAACACCTCAGCAAGATCACCGCCACTTATGGCCTGGAGATCAAAATGGTCGGCATCAAAGCCATCAACATTCCGGAATCGGTGACGACCGGGGTTTTCGAGCGCATGAAGAGCGAACGCCAGGCGGAAGCCGCCATCTACCGTTCACAGGGCGAAAGCGAAGCCAAAATCATCCGTACCAACGCCGACACCAAGGCCAGCAACGTCCTCGCCGAAGCCGAAGCCGAAGCTCACAAAATCCGCGCCAAAGGCGATGCCGAAGCCGCCCAGTTCTATGCCGCGTTCAAGCAGGACCCCCAACTGGCGTCTTTCCTGCGCAAGCTTGAAGCCCTGCGCAGAGTCATGAAGGACAAGACCACCTTGATCCTCGACACCAACACTGCTCCCTTTGACGTGCTGAAGGTAAACTCCGACTCTCTCGAACAGCCCAAAGCCGCCAAACAGTAACCGCCGGAGGCCAGTTTCTTATGGACAACTTAATCGAAGAAAGAAAAAACCACAGCGTGGAACCGGGCGGCACATACGACCAGGGGCTGAAAGCCCTGGTCCATATGGCCAAGTTCATGTTCTTCGCCATGGTTCTGCTTATTGTAGTCATGCTCTGCTACTACATCGGCGCCAGCGGGCTTTGTTCCGTGCCGCCCCAACAGGCGGCGCTGGTGATGCGTTTCGGTAAATATCAGGAAACCCACATGGAGGGGTGGCACTGGTATCCGCCCTCCCCGATCTATTCATTCGTCTACATCAAGACCAGTCCGCAGATGGTGGATGTAAACTTCGAATCGATCACGGCGTCCCGGATGCAGAATCCCGACATGCTGCCCGAAGGCAGTCCGCTGGTACCGGGTTCCGACGCCTATCTCCTCTCGGGCGACGCCAATATCGTCCACACGGCCTGGTCGGTCGAATACCGGGTAACCAACCCGCTCAAGTATTATGAGACCATTCTCGGTCCCGTCAATCCGCTGGATTCCGATACCACTCAATTTGACCCCGTGACCCGGATGGATCAGGGACTCCGCGGACCGCGGACCATGATCGCCGACCTGCTGCGCAGTGTCGTGATCAGCGTCAGCGCCTCCAAAAAAGCGGACCAGCTTCTCAATAACAACCGGGATTATTCGACGGAAATCCAGCAGCGCTTCATCAACCTGGTTACTGCCCTGGAGCTCGGGATCGAAGTCAACAACGTGATTCTGAAGCAGGCTTCGCCTCCGGCCGGCACCCGCCGCGCCTTCAGCGAAGTGACCGAGGCCAACCAGATCCGCAGCACCGAGATCGAAAAGGCGCGCGAGTACCGGGTGAATATCGAAACCACCACCCAGGCCAAAGTCCGCCAGATTCTGGCCGACGCCGAAGCCTACCGGATCCGGACCGTGGCCCAGCTCGAAGCCGAGAGCGCGTATTTCAAGAGCATCTACGAACAGTACAAGGAAAACCCGGACACGGTACTGACCGCACTGTACAGCAGCATGCTGATCAACGTGCTCAGCCACGTGGACGACAAATACGTTGTGGGCGACAACAACAACGGCGACAAACGCCGTCAGGTCCGCATTCAGCTGAATCCGGAACCGCGCAAGCCCAAGGCGAAAACAGAAAGCGAGGTACGTTAATCATGGCTGAACATATTATGACCAACAACGCCCAGCCCTCCTGCGCCTGCGGCCACGATCACGACCATGAACACGGCTGTGACCAGAAACCCGCGCAGAAACCGCATAAGCACGAACACAAACACGCCAAAGGCTTCACCTGCCCCACCTGCGGAGAGGTTTCCGACGGTACCGGGCATGACCGTTCCATGGGACGGCTGAGTTTTGCCCTGCTCGGCGGTTGTTTCACCCTGAACTCGTTCCTGCTGGACAAATTCCTGCCCAACTACGAGCTGGCGTCCGAATACAGCGCCCTCGCCGGCGCCGTCATCCTGGCCATGCCGATCATTTGGACCGCCATCAAGGACCTGTGGAAAGGCAAAGTCTACATGAATGAACTGGTGGCGCTGGCCATCCTCGCGGCCATCGCCGGCGGCGACTTCCAGACCGCCGGGCTCATCGCGTTCTTCCTGCTGCTGACGATCATCATCGAAACCCGTACCGCCAGCGGCGCGCAGCGTTCGATCGAAGAACTGATCAAGCTCACGCCCAGCACTGCCCACGTCGTCCGCGGCGGGGTGGAAAGCGACATCGAAGCCACCGACCTCCTGGTCGGCGACATCGTCCGGGTCCGCGCCGGCGACAATTTCCCGGTGGACGGTACGATCATCAAAGGCGAAAGCACCGTGAACCAGGCCTCGATCACCGGGGAATCGGTACCGGTGGACAAAGCCGTGGGCGAAGACGTTTACGCCGGTACCCAGAACCTGACCGGCGGCGTGGAAATCCGGGTGACCAAGGTCGGCGAAGACACCACGCTCGGCAAAGTCAAGGAAATGATCCTGGCCGCCGAAGGCTCCAAAACTCCGATCGTCCGTATTATCGACCGTTACGCCAGTTACTACACGCCGGCAGTGCTGATGCTTGCCGCCGTGACCTGGTGGTTCTCCCACGGCAATATGAGCCAGGTCATCACCCTGATGGTGATCGCCTGTCCGTGTGCCGTGGTTCTGGCAACCCCGACCGCGGTTGTCGCGGCGGTAGCCGCCGCCGCCCGGCTGGGCATCCTGATCAAAAACGTGGCGCACCTTGAACTGGCGTCCAAAATCCGTACGTTCGTCTTCGACAAAACCGGAACGCTGACCAACGGCCTGCTGTCGGTGGTCCGCCTGAATCCGTTTGAAGGCACCGAACCGGCTGAACTGCTGTCCGTCGCGGCAAGCGCCGAACAGTACAGCAACCACCCGACCGGCAAGGCCATGCAGCGCCTGGCCGCCGAGGCGGAACTTAATATGCTCGAAACCGCCGACTTCGAAGAAATCCACGGCAAAGGCGTCAGCGCCACGGTTGCGGGGCGCAAATGCCAGATCGGGCGCGCCAGCTGGCTGGAAACTCTCGGCTTCGCCATTCCGGCGGAAACGGAAGAAACCGCCAACATGAGTATCGTTTATGTGGCGTGTGAGGGCAAACTGATCGGCTGGATCGGCCTGCGCGATAAACTGCGCGACGAAGCGCCTCAGATGATCGCCAACCTGCGCGAGCTCGGCATCCGCCATTGCGCCATGGTCACCGGGGACCGCGAATCGGTGGCCGAAGCCGTGGCTGCCCAGATTCATATCGATGAATACCGCAGCGAATGCCTGCCGGAAGGCAAGGTCGAATTCGTGAAAAACGCATCCAAGAACTCGATTGTGGCCGTGGTCGGCGACGGCGTGAACGACGCCCCGGCGCTGGCGGCGGGCGACCTCGGGATCGCGATGGGAGCCATCGGCAGCGACGTCGCCATCAACAGCGCCTCGATCGCGCTGATGACCAACGACCTGCGCCGTATCCCGGCGCTGGTGTCCCTGTCGCGCAAGATGTGCGTGATCATGAATCAGAACGTCTTCGTCGGCTTCCTCTTTGTGGTCGGCGGGATGATCATGGCCCTGCTCGGGCTGCTGACGCCGGTGGCGGCGGCCGTGCTGCATACGCTCAGCACGATTCTGATTATCTTCAACAGCGCACGCCTGGTGCGGAGCGGCGAAGAGATAACACTTGACCGTTCTCCGGAACAGTTATAATCATTAACGGGATGAGATCAGATGATGACAAAAGAAAATAACCCGCCGGTCGCCAGTGCGGTCGGACTGACCAAGATATTCCGGGATTTCTGGGGCAGGCCAAAGGCCAAAGCGGTGGTGGACATTGACTTCAACGTCTATCCCGGCGAGGTCATCGGCCTGCTCGGGCCGAACGGTTCCGGCAAATCCACCACCGTCAAAATGCTGCTGGGGCTTCTTTACCCCACCGCCGGTACGCTGTCGGTCCTCGGGCGTTCGCCCCGGGCGGTGGATACCAAGCGGGAAATCGGCTACCTGCCGGAAGAGTCTTATCTGTACAAATACCTGACGGCGAGTGAAACGCTCGACTTTTTCGGGGCGTTGTTCGGCCTGTCTGCGGCGGAGCGCAGACTCCGTACCGAACAGTTGCTCGAAATGGTGGGCTTGAGCCACGCCAAGCGCCGGCGCGTCGGGGAATTCTCCAAAGGCATGGCGCGCCGCATCGGTCTGGCCCAGGCCATGATCAACGACCCGGCGCTGCTGATCCTCGACGAACCGACTTCCGGGCTCGACCCGCTCGGCTGCAAAGAAGTGAAAGACCTGATCCTGCACCTGAAAAAACGCGGCAAAACCGTCATCGTGACCAGCCATATGCTCAGTGACGTCGAAGACATCTGCGACCGGGTCATGATCATGTACGGCGGCAAAATCCGCGCCGAAGGCACCCTGAACGAACTCCTGACCATTACCGACGCCAGCCGGATCACCACTCCGCAGCTTTCCCCGGAAGTCACCGCCAAGGTCCTGAAGATTTTGCGCGAAAATTTCGGTTCGAGCGAAGAATTTCAGGTGGACCATCCGCGTAAGAGCCTCGAGGAGTTCTTCCTGGAGGTCATCGCCTCGGCCCGCCGCGACAGTGTGGAAACGGCCGGGGTCGTCAGCGGCGGTCAGATCGCCGGCTATCTGAACGACGACAAGGATTCGCTCCTCCAGACATTGACGAAAGGCGAAGCCGTACCGGAAGCCAGACCGGCCATTCCGGAGCCCGCTGAAACCTCCCGCGCCGAACTGGAGGCGGACAACATCCGCCTGAAGAAGCTGACTGCGGAAGCCCCGGCAAAAGCCGAGCCCGAACCCGCCGCCCACCAGGCGGCGGAAAAACTCGCCGAAGCCAATGATAAATTAAAAGATCTGCTGTCCGGAAAATGACGGCTTAACTGAGAGAATACATATGGTGCCATTTTTAGGAATTGTGCGACTGACACTGAAAACGGCGGTCAGATCCAATATTTTCCAGTTGCTGCTGCTGGTCCTGCTGGTCTGTATCGTCGCCCTTCCCGCCACGATCAGCGGCGACGGAACGGCGCAGGGTTATATTCAGATTTCCCTGAAATACAGCCTGGCGGTGACGGGTTTCGTCCTGTCGCTGTCCTCGGTGTGGCTGGGTTGCTTCATCATGTCGCGCGACACGGAAACCTATCAGCTTCACATGGTAGCCACCAAGTCCATTTCGCGAGTCACCATCTGGCTCGGCAAGTGGGCGGGGATCGTATTGATTCACCTGGTGCTCCTGCTGGTTGCGTCGCTGACGATTTATTTCATCGTCCAGTACCAATACCACCGCCAGGAATTTTCGGCAGCGGAGCGGCAGCGGATTCAGAACGAGGTCATGGTCGCCCGGCGCGTCTATTACCCGGTCCAGCCGAATATGGACGAGCTGGCGCGCAGGGAACTGGCACGCCGCATCGAAGTGAACAAACGCAGCGGCCGTGCGGTGGACGAGTCTCAGATGGCGCAGGACCAGATGTATCAGGACATCAAACGGGAAATCGTCGGCAGTTATTCCCAGATTCCGTACGGCGGGGCCCGGGAATGGCAGTATAAAAATCTCCCGACAGACTACAAGGGGCCGGTTTTTCTGCGGTTCCGTTTTTATGTCGCCAAGATCGGCGGCAATGAACAGCGGGCCTCCAGCGGCCTCTGGATTGTCGGCATCCCCTTCCCTGCGGAGGAGGAAACCGGCACGAAAAACATTACCGAACAGAAAGAAATTAAAGAGAAAAAATATAATTTCTCTCCATACCCGACCACTCAGGCGCCGGAACAGATCATGTCCGGGGAATTCCATGAGCGTTTGCTGAACACCGAGCTCATCAGCCCGAACGGCGAAATGCTGGTCGCATTCCAGAACTTCGACCCGAGCCGGGAAACCATGTTTTTCCAGCTTGGCGACGGGCCGAAAGTCCTGATCAGCGCCGGCAGCTTTACGGACAATTACTTCCGGGCGGTGCTGGTCGTGTTCATCCAGTTGCTGATCATGGCCGGGCTGGGTTGCGCGGCGGCGTCGGTATTGAGTATGCCGACGGCGGTGTTCCTGGTTATTTCGTACATTATTTCGGGAAGCCTGGCGGTGCTGCTGAGCGGCACTACCTATTTCAGCGGGGCGGCGGATTATGTGGGGTCGTATATGGGCAAGATTCTGTTGTTGTTCATCATTCCCCTGCAGGCATTCGACATATCGTATTTCGTAGCGGGTGGAGAATTGATTGAATTTTCGGTGATCGGGATGATTTTCCTGCAGTATTTTATTCTGCGGGGCGTGCCGTTTTTCCTGCTTGGAATGTTTTTGTATAGACGCAGAGAACTGGGACTGGTAATCAGAAAATGAACAATAAATTAAGAAATCTGGTATTGATCCTGTCGCTGGTGGCAGTCACGGGCATTTTGTCCATCGCCCTGAATTCGACCAGCGACCGGCTCAATACAATCATCAAAGCACATCATCTGCACGCCACCGGGCAGATCAGCAACGCCCCGCCGATGGTGGTTTTCACAACCATGGCGCTCGGCAGTTTCCGCGGCATTCTGGCGGACGTTCTGTGGCTGCGAGCCGCGTCGCTGCAGGATTCCGGAAATTATTTTGAAATGGTCCAGCTGGCAAACTGGATCACCGAACTGCAGCCGCGTTTTTCCGGAGCCACGGCCTATCTGGCCTGGAATATGGCGTACAATATTTCCGTAACCTGTTCGCTGCCGGAAGACCGCTGGCGCTGGGTCATGGAAGGCATCCGCCTGATCCGCGACAAAGCCATCGACTACAACCCCAACGATCCGGTCATCTACAAAGAACTCGGCTGGATTTTCATGCACAAAATGGGGAACGTGCTGGACGACGCCAACAAGTATTACAAAAACCGCCTCGCGCTTGAGGTCGGCAGGATCATCGGCGACAACCCCGACTGGGCAAAATATATCAAAGCCCCGAAAGATGAGGCCGCGTTCAAAAAACTCCATCCGCAGACAAGCCCTTTCTGGAAGGCCCTGACCGGAGCCGGTTTCGCCAATCTGGAAGCGCTCTACCGGCAGTTTGTCGCCGACGGCGGCAAAGTCCCGGAAGAACTGACCCGTCTGCTGGCGGAGGAAAACCTCCATATCGACCTGGACCACTACCTCCGCCGTCAATGGCTGATGCGGGAATACCGCCTTGACGCCGACCTGATCAATCAGATCAATGAAAAATACGGCAAACTCGACTGGCGCCTGCCGGAATCCCAGGCGGTTTACTGGGCCACCAAAGGGCTGGAAATGACGATCGGGCACCGGGACCTCTCCTGTGAACGCATGATCACCCAGGCGTTGAGCAACGCATTCCAATCCGGGCGCATCCTCTGGCTCGACAAGGACAATTACTCAAACATCATCATGGTGCCGAACTTCAACGTTGTGAACGCCGTGGAAAAAGCCTATCAGGACGCCTGGGAACAGAATGATCAGCAATCCAGTTTCCGTTCGGCAAAGATCAACTTCTACAAAGACGCCATTTCATTGCTCTACAACTACGGCAACATGAAAAAGGCCGCCGAATTTTACGCCAAATTGCGTAAAGAAGAACCGGGCGCGCATCGTCTGCCGCTGGATGAATTCGTGATGAAGGAATGGGCCGAAGACGTCCGCGACGCCAGCGTCAAGCAGGCGACCGACCAGATCAGCGGCCTGATTTACCAGAGCTGCCTGTATCTGGCACTGGGCGACGATGAATCGGCCATCGCCCATGAACGCATGGCGCGCTACCTGTATAACAGCTACATGAAAGCAGTGGATGGCATTGAAGAACGCGTCGGACTCCCGTCCTATGCCCAGATGAAACAATCCATCGTGGAATTCTGCATGAAGAGCTTCCCGCCGGCGCTGGGCGCGATCCTCCAGGACCGACTGGCGCAGGAGGCCGCGGCTCAGGGCAGCACTCAATTGCCGAATGCCAGGACTCCGATAGTGCCCGGCAGCGGCGCCATCCTGCCCCTGCCCGCAGCCAAATAATACCGGCTGGAGAGTTCAAGAAAAGTCAAAGATCCGCTCTTTCGGGCGGATCTTTTTTTATGTCAGCCTGGCATGCGTGCATAAAAAAAGCGGAACCGTGTCAACACGGTTCCGCTCCCCCGCCTTCGTTCCCCGTCAATGTTTATGATCGGGAAAGTAGCTGTGTTCGAATTGATGAAGCGTTTCGCGCATCGCTTCCGGAATTTTGGGATCGATGTTCTGTTTGCACTTCATGGCGTTGACTAACAGTTCATGCATCAACGTCAGTTCCGTGATGTATTTCTGGTAGGCTTTGTCTCCGGGTTTGGCCGGAATCAGGCGCTGGGTCATGAAATACTGACTGACAATGTGCTGGAACTGATCGGCATGGTTGTCCTTGGTCGTAATCCAGCGCACCAACTGATTATAGTTGACCGGAGCGGCCTTGGAAAGTTTGTCGATCTCGACCATGCTTTTGGCGATGGTGGCGATATGCTCGTACATCAGCCGGACCCTGGCCTGATCATCATAGATTCCGCAGGGAACTTCGCAATGCCCGAACGACTGGATGGCGACGGTCAGCAGGACCGCGACGGCAATAACGTGTTTCATCATGTTACTCGCACCTTCTTTTTTGTGTTTTTCCCCGGCAGCCTGCGGCTGACCAGGATGGTTACGGTCATAAGGACTCCGAAAAATCCCAGTCCGACGAAAATCGACAGAAAGGTGATGTTCCGGGTATACTGTTGATGGGTTTTCAGGTCGTGGATCATCACCAACGACCATTCATTAGCCGCCAGCGGCACATAATACAGGTTTCCCTTGCGGACTCCGAGAACCGGATATTCGATCCGGATCACGCCAGAAACACCCGCCTCGATATCACGCCGAAACTGTTCGCCCATTTTAACTTTGTTCCGGTCATAGGCGATGGAATAAATGGTTTCGGTCATGGCCTTGGAGATATCCGGGCTCGACAGCAGCCGCCCGAATTTAGACACCATGAACATGTATTTGAAATTATGCTCCTGCCGGGTATTCAGAAAACGCTGCAATTGCGTCAGCGTGATATCCGCGGTGGCCACCCCGGCAAACTGTTTCTGTCCATCCACAAGACGGTAAAACGGCATTGAACAGGTCGTCATCAGCATTTCGCCGGCGCCGGAGTCGAAATACGGCTCCGACCAGATGGTCTGTTTCAGATATTTCGGTACGCAATACCAGGGGAAATTGAAGTAGTGGTATTCCCCGTTTTTGTAAATCGCCGGTTCATCTCTCTTGCTCGAACGGGCGAAAAACATGGTGCCTTCGGAGTCGCCCGGCAGGATATCCGGTTCCAGGGCGACCGCCATGGCATAAATCCCCAATTCCCTGCCGGCGGCATGCCGGAGCGACTGCTCCAGCCGTTCCGTTATCGCCTCCCGGGTCAGGACCGGCATATTTTCAAGGGCCCGGCCGTTGGCTTCGGCCACGTCTTCAACCATCTGCAGGCGTTGATTCAGATAAATGCTGATCCGCACGCTGTTTTCCAGATTTTTCTGATCCTGGTAAGCATACAGTTCGTTGGAGGCCTGGATGCTGAAAAACGCAGCCCCGCCCGCCACCGCCACCCCGATCACCAGCATGGCGGGAAAAATGAAAATACGGCGTTTATTCATTGTCCGGCGGCTCCTGTCTGAATTTTTTAGTGCTCAGCGGCCCGCGGTAAAACTCCCGGTATTCCGGTATCTTACGGATCAACCCATGTTTGAACAGCAGGCCCGCCGTTTCATCAAACGATTCTTTGTCCAGGACGCCGGCGGTCCGTTCCAATTGCGGCGTTTGGATGGTGTCGTTCAACTGCCGGATCATCCAGCGCTGAAGCGGCAGGGAAAAGGGAACCCCGGCACTCGCGCAGACATTCCGGATCACCGCCAACGTCCGTGTTTCCTCCTCCAATGCCTGCTGCCAGCCGCGAACGGTAGCCAGATTGAACTTGTACCAGAAACTGCGCGACTGATTGAAACGCCCCTTCAGGCAGTAAATGCCGTCGTCCGGCAGGTCCATACCGGAATCTTTGAGATACAGCACATTCAGGTCTTTCGGCTTCATCCCGCTCATCAGCAACAGGACGTATTCGTGGTAGTGCATCATAAACGCCGCATCGGCGATCCCCCACAGGAAAACCTCATCCACATTCATCGTGTGAATGATTTCCATGTTCAATCCGTATTCTTTGCAGAAAAGTTCGGCCCGGAACGAAAAATTGCCGGGGCAGACCGCCATGCGCTTGCCGTTCAGGTCCTCGATCCGGCGGATTCCTTTTTCCGCCCGGGTCACGATCACGGCGGAAGACTGCTGGAACATCTGTCCGATATTGATCACATCCGGGTTACGGTCGTGCAGTGTGATTCCTTCCGCCAGAGACGCCACGATTACATCCGCCTGTCCGCTTTCCAGCAGTTTGACGGGGTCGTCGTGGATGCCGCGGTGGCGAATTTCAAGCGTCGCGCCCAGGTCACGGTAGAAGCCGAGCTCCTGCGCCATATAAAAACCGGCGAACTGCGCCTGCTGCTGCCAACTGGTCAGCAACACAATTTTCCGCAACGGTTCATCCGCGCCCGGCAGCATCCGGCAACAGAACAGCAGGGCGGCGGCGACCAAAAATTTTTTCAAGATCCCCATCTGGCATTCCTTCATGAAAACTGCATGGAAAGAAATATAATTCCGTTTTGCCGCGATTACAATAACTCTTTACTTTTTTGCGTTTACGATTTGGCTTATTTCGTTCAAGGGAGTAGATTATAAGGAAGTAGATTATAATTTTTACACGATTTACGCGAACCCACTGCGAAGGATGATACATGAACGAACAGAAAATGTCAATGTCGAAACTTGAAGCTCAGGCCCGGGCCTGCCGCGACGCTCTCCAGGAAGTGATGGAGGCCGTCTTTGTCCATAAACGCCCGGCCGACCGGACCCTGAACAGCTTTCTGCGCAACAACAAACAGTACGGTTCGCGCGACCGGAAGCTCCTCAGCGAAGCGGTCTTCGCCGTCTTCCGCTGGTGGGGAGCCATACGCAAACTCTTTGACCGGGAGGAACTTGAAGTTCTGGAAAGCGAAGTCCCGGAAATTTCCTACAACGGCGCCGCCGCGCTCCTGCTGACCGCGATGGTCATGGAAAAACGCGAATTGCCGGAAGTCGCCGTCATCTGGATGCGTGAACTCGGCCTGCGCCAATCCGAAGTCAACGACCTCGTCGTGACCGGCAAAGGTTCCGACGGCCTCGACGGCTGGCGAATCCTGGGACTGGTCCGCGCCGCCCTGCGCCGCAAAGCCCTCAAATCGCTGAAACTTACGCCTTTCGACCTCGTTCCCGAATGGTTCCCCAAGTACCTGCCCGCCGATATCAAGGCGGAAAAACTGGCCCTCTGGTTCCAGCGCCGCCCCCCGATGTGGCTGCGCGTGCAAAACAATGCCGACCCCGTCCGCCTGGCAGCCGACCTGAAAGAGAAATACCTGCTCAACGTTAAATCCAATCCGGCGTTCCCCAATGCACTCAGCATTGCCCGCCCTCAGGTGAACCTGTACGGAATCGAGGAATACCGCAAGGGCATGTTCGAAGTGCAGGACCTCGCCTCCCAGATGATCGGGCTGGTCTGCGCGCCGAAACCGGGCCAGCGCTGGTGGGACGCCTGCGCCGGAGCCGGCGGCAAAACCCTGCAACTGGCCGACCAGATGAAACAGAAAGGTACTGTCGTCGCCACCGATATCCGCGCCTACAAGCTTGATGACCTGCGGACCCGGGCCAAACGCGCGGGCTTCCCCAACATCGAATGCCGCGAATGGAACGGCAAATCCCTGCGTTCCAAACAACAGAAAGTTTATGACGGCGTCCTGGTCGATGCCCCATGCAGTTGTTCCGGCACCTGGCGGCGCAATCCCGACGCCCGCTGGAGCACCGACGAGGCCGAAATCGCCGAAATCAGCAAACTCCAGCTGGAAATCCTGAGCCATGCCTCGGGCGGCGTCAAGCCGGACGGCATACTGGTCTACGCGACCTGTTCCATCTGTGAACCGGAAAACACCGCCGTCGTCGAAGCGTTCCTGGCCGCCGATCCGGAGTTTGAATTGGAGAAATTCATCAATCCGCTGACCGGCGGGGAATGCAGCGGCATGCTCCATATTTACCCGTGGGACGGCGATTGCGACGCCATGTTCGCCGCCCGCATGCGCCGGAAAAAAGCGGAGTAAAGCATACGGAATATAAAGTGATTTTGCCGTGCCGATTGGTCGGACCTGATTTGTACGACAAAAAATATAAAAGTATCTATTTCATGAGTTGAAAATTTTGATTTTTGTGATATTGTTTCAAATGGTACTTTTATTTTTACTGAGATTTTGAACATATTTCAACGCCATTTAAAACTGGAGGTTTAAGCATGGCCAAAAAAATAACCATCGATGGGAATTACGCCGCTTCGTACGTAGCGTACGCATTCAACGAAGTTGCGGCAATTTACCCGATCACCCCGTCTTCAACGATGGGTGAGTACGCTGACATCTGGGCCAGCCAGGGTCAGGTAAATATGTTTGGCGACGTGGTCACCGTTACCGAAATGCAATCCGAAGCCGGGGCTGCCGGCGCCGTGCACGGGTCGCTGAGCGCAGGCGCGCTCACCACCACTTACACCGCCTCGCAGGGCCTGCTGCTGATGATCCCGAACATGTACAAGATCGCCGGTGAAATGCTCCCGACCGTGTTCCACGTGTCCGCCCGCGCATTGGCCGCCCAGTCGCTGTCGATCTTCGGCGACCACTCCGATGTGATGTCCTGCCGCGGCACCGGTTTCGCCATGACTTCCGCAGCGTCGATTCAGGAAACCCACGACCTGGCGCTTGTCGCCCACCTCGCCACGCTCGAAAGTGACATCCCGTTCCTCAGCTACTTCGACGGATTCCGTACTTCCCACGAAATCCAGAAGATTGAAGTCCTCGACTACAGCGAAATGAAAGAAATGGTCGATATGAAGCATATCGAACGTTTCCGTAACCGCGCTCTCCGTCCGGAAGCCCCCTACGCCAAGATGGCCGCCCAGAACCCCGACGTCTACTTCCAAGGCCGCGAAACCACCAACCTGCTGTATGACGCCGTCCCCGGCATCGTGCAGAAATACATGGATATCGTCGCCGCCAAGACCGGCCGCAAGCTGAACCTGTTCGATTACGTCGGCGCCGCGGATGCGGACAAGATCATCATCGCCATGGGCTCCGGCTGCGAAACCATCGAAGAAACCATCAACCTCCTGAACGCCAAAGGCGCTAAACTCGGCCTGGTCAAAGTCCGTCTTTACCGTCCGTTCTCCATCGAAGCCCTGATCAAAGCGATCCCGGCCTCCGTGAAGAAAATTGCCGTTCTCGACCGCCTGAAAGAGCCCGGCTCCCTCGGCGAACCGCTCTACACCGACGTCAAGGCCGCTCTGTCCGGCAAGGACATCGTGGTCATCGGCGGCCGCTACGGCCTGGCCAGCAAGGAGTTCACTCCGTCCATGATCAACGCCGTCTACAAGCACCTCGACGGCAAATGCACCACGAACTTCACCGTCGGCATCAACGACGACGTATCGAACCTGTCGCTGCCGGTGGACGAAGAAGTCATCATCGACCAGGACGGCCTGACCGAGTGCATGTTCTGGGGCCTCGGCGCCGACGGCACCGTGGGTTCCAACAAGAACTCCATCAAAATCATCGGCGACAACACCGACAAATTCGTACAGGCGTATTTCGAATACGACTCCAAGAAGTCCGGTGGTATTACCATTTCTCACCTGCGTTTCGGCGACAAGCCGATCCTGTCGCAGTACACCGTCACCACGCCGCACTTCGTGGCCTGTCACAACCCCGCCTACATCGGCCGTTATGACATGCTCAACGGCATCCGCAAAGGCGGCACGTTCCTGCTGAACACTGAAGTCCCGGCGGACCAGGTTTTCGCCACGTTCACCCGTGAAATGCAGGAAACCATCATCCGCAAGGAAATCAAGGTCTACGCCATCGACGCGCTGAAGATTTCGATGGACGCCGGCCTCGGCGCCCGTATCAACACCGTCATGCAGGTCTGCTTCTTCGCCCTGGCCAAGATTATTCCCCAGGAACAGTCCATCGGCTACATCAAGAAAGCGATCGAGAAGACCTTCAAGAAAAAAGGCGATGAAGTCGTCGCCAAGAACATCACCTGCGTGGACAACGCCCTGGCCAACCTGAAAACGGTCCCGGTCCCGGCTCAGATCACCGAATCGTTCACGCCGCCCGTCCTGATCGCCGACAACGCCGGCGACTTCGCGGTCAAGCTGATGAAGCCGATTCTGCACCAGAAGGGCAACGACATCCCGGTTTCCGCCATGAGCTACGACGGCTCCATGCCGATCGGCACCTCCCGGCTGGAAAAACGCGGCATCGCGCCCCAGGTCCCGAAATGGCATTCCGACAAATGCATCCAGTGCAACCAGTGCATCATGGCTTGCCCGCACGCCGTCATCCGCGCCAAGCAGATTGCCCCGGCCGACCTGGCAGGCAAGCCCGATACCTTTGAAACCGTCGTTTCCAAGACCAAGAACGACCGCGACCTCCAGTACCGCATCCAGGTCTATATCGAAGACTGCACCGGCTGCGGCGTCTGTATCGAAACCTGCCCGGCTAAGGAAAAGGCCCTGACCTTCGAACATTTGGCCGACGCCCGCAATGCCGGCCAAGGCGAGAACTACAAGTTCTTCGAAGAACTCCCGGACAACGTGATCGACGGCGCGCCGATCGACACCGTCAAGGGTTCGCAGTTCATGATGCCGTATTTCGAATTCAGCGGCGCTTGCGCCGGCTGCGGCGAAACTCCGTATGTGAAGCTGATTTCCCAGCTCTACGGGAACCGCATGATCGTGGCGAACGCCACCGGCTGTTCCTCCATCTACGGCGGTTCCTTCCCGTCCCTGCCCTACTGCAAGGACAAAGACGGACGCGGTCCGGCCTGGGCCAACTCCCTCTTCGAAGACAACGCCGAATACGGCTACGGCATGCGCGTGGCGGTGGACAAGAACCGCGAACAGCTCCGCAAGAATGTGGAAAAAGCCCTCGCGATCGGCATTCCCTGCGACGATATGACCAACGCCTTCAAGAAAGCGATCGAAATCTGGACCAGTACCGATGACGAAGCCTTCAAGAACCAGAAAGCAATCGGCGAAATGCTCCCGACAGCCATCGAAAAGTCCACCGGTGAACTCAAGGGAATCTTTGCCAAGATCGCCGAACTCAAGGATTACTTCGTTGACAAATCCGTCTGGATCATCGGCGGTGACGGCTGGGCCTATGACATCGGTTTCGGCGGCCTTGACCACGTGGTCGCTCAGGAGCGCAACGTCAATATCCTGGTGCTGGACACCGAAGTGTACTCCAACACCGGCGGCCAGGCCTCCAAGGCTACTCCGATCGGCGCGGTGGCGCTTTTCGCCAACGCCGGCATGCGCCTGACCAAGAAGAACCTCGGGTTCATGTGCATGAGCTACGGCAATGTTTACGTCGCCTCCATCTGTATGGGTGCGAACCGTATGCAGACCCTGAAAGCCATCCGCGAAGCGGAAGCGCATCCGGGGCCGTCAATCATCCTCGCCTATTCTCCGTGTATTGCACACGGGATCAAGGGTGATATGAGAATGAGCCAGGTCGAAGCCAAGCGCGCGGTCGATGCCGGTTACTGGCCGATGTACCGCTACAATCCGCTGGCGGAAAAGCCGTTCACCTGGGAAACCAAGGCTCCGACGGCCAGCTTCATGGACTTCATCAAGAGCGAACGCCGCTATACCACGCTGCAGAAAACCGCTCCGAACGAAGCCGAAGCCGTGTACGAAATGGCGGACAAAGACGCCAAACGTCGCATGGAATTCTACCAGAAGCTCGGAGAAATCCTGTAATTTCGATTACACCGAAATTCAAAATCCCGACCGGAAATTTCCGGCCGGGATTTTTTTTTGGTGCGCCCGGCAGGACGCACCAAAAAAAAAGAGCGGTTTTCACCGCTCTTTCATAATCAATCGGCCGCAAACGGACCGTATCGAATTTACTTGGTTGCCGGAGCTTCAGCAGCTTTCGGGCAAGCCTTGTCGCATTTGGCTTTGCCGCAGGCTTCTTTGCATTCCTTGGCGCATTTGCCGTCTACGGCGCATTTATCCTTGCAGACCACCGCGCAGGCTTCTTTACCGGCCTTATCGCATTTGGCGGTGCTGCAACAGCCGGCGGCGACGACGGCGACGAACAGGGCGGCGAACAGACTGACTACCAGATGTTTCATAATTTCAACTCCTTAGTTGGTTGGTTGCTGGTATTAAAATAGTCGCAATAATTAGAAATGTCAAACCCATCCCTACCGCTTTGGTTATTTTTTCATAAAAAAAATGCCCTTACGGATCATTTACGCCCGAAAGTCCATTTGCAGATTATGCGCAAGCCTGATGCGAGAAGAAAAACCTTTTGAGGAAAGGTTGTTTCCTTCTCGCGCTCTTCCTTTTCCAAACCTGTCTGCGTAACGCTGCCGCCGTTGGCTTGCCAGCGGCGGCAGCGTGAGTTTGTCAATCCGGACAGCGCCCGAGCATTCGATAGCCATCAGGGCATCATTTTTCACAATAATGCTTGATGATCAACTTACGCAAGCCGCCCTTGAAGAAGCTCATATCTTCTTCCACTCCCCATTGCTTGCGGGTATGTCCGCCAAATATGGCTGTTTTCACATTCCTGGCTTTTGCGGTCACGGGATAGGTTTTACTTTGACCGTTGATTTTGATGGTCAGGTTTTTGCAGTCATAACTGATCTTGACATCCGACCACTGTATCCTAATTTCTCTGGTCTACGGTCAAACCCCACGCCTGCACGACCTCTCCAACGAAAAATGCCAAACCGCCATTCTCGGCGCAGCAGTATTATTACTCCTGCAACTCATCCCCCTCGCCATAATCCACCTGATAAAACGCGCCGCAAAATCAAACCTCAGCAAAATCATCCTTTTCTTCGCTATCATCACCGGTATAGCCGCAATCCTGCTCACCGCCATCTACATCACGGCATTCTGAATAAATCCGTGCAATTTCAAAGTGGTCGAATTCGACCACTTTAAAATCTATTGAACATCATATCATGAAAAAGGAATGCTTCGCTTATGAATATTTATTCTTCTGCTTTATTTTTCGCACAGCCGATATATATTACCAAAGTCTATGCATTGTGATACAGAATGCTTTGAGCACTAATAACAAAATGTGGAATTTATGAAGAAACGGATATTTTTAAGCAGCGTTCAAAAGGAATTTGTGGAAGAGCGCGCCTTTTTGAAAAATTATATTGAGCGCAATCCGATCCTTAGCCGTTTCTTCAGTGTTTTTGTCTTTGAGCAGGATGTCCCTGCCGCTGATAAGAAGACGAATGAAGTTTATCTGGCGGAATTGAGTCAGTCAAATCTTTATATCGGGCTGATTGGGAATGATTACGGCTTTGAAGATGGCTAGATTAAAGTTTGAAGTGCACCACTTGAGTTGAAAAAAGCGGGAAAATGGTCGATATTATGTTACCATTTTCCACAACAGCCAAGGAGGTCGTAGTGTCACAATATCGCCATGTATCCCAAGAGAAAAGATATATGCTTTCACAGCTTTTACAAGCCGGTATGTCAAAAAGAAAAGTCGCAGATGTACTTGAAGTTTCGCACTCAACAATCATTCGTGAAGTGCAGCGAAACTCCAGCCAATTCGGTTACCGTTATCGCCATGCGCAATCGCAGTATCAATTGCGACGCGCCAAAAGTTGCCGGTCGCCGGTAATGACTCAAAAGCTTTGTGAACAAATTGTTGTCAAGTTGGATGAAGACTGGAGTCCTGAGCAAATTTCAGGCCGCTTCCGCAAAGAAAACATCTCGACAGTTACCGTAGCACATCTGTTTATTTTCTGCAACTTTTTCCTTTCCCTCCGACGAGCTCAACGGCTCATTCTCGGAAAAGGAAAGTTGCAAAGTTCACAGGGGATAACATACAAAAAAGCCTGCTCAAAAGCAGACCAAAAACATATATCAAAAACGGCAAAATACGCACTTTAAACAGTAGTATCCACAAGCAATTCGATAAGTGTGAATTTTTTTCTCATGCATCCATCCTTGTTTTTATGTTTTTACGACATGCTCAAGTTTTTCGATAACAATGGAGCGGGTGCTCCTTCCTCTCCCAACGCCATCCGTGCGCCGCCGAACGATTTTTGACCGGTTATCGGAAAACTTGAACATGGCATGGTTTTACCGTTATGGTTTTGAAATTGACGCCGACTCCCGCCAGACGACTTTCATATCGAATATATGAGCGGGTTTCACTTCCTTCCCGTGCAGAATCGCGTCAAGCGCCTGCCGAACTCCATCGCCCGGGACCTCGATCGAGGTCAGGCGCGGATTGGAATAATTGCACAATTCGAGGTTGTCGAAACCGATTACTTCCACGTCACCGGGCACGCTCAGGCCATAATTCCTCAAGCCGTCGATGAAGGAAAGGCAGGAATAATCGTTGTGCAGAATCACCATATCCACTTTCAACAGCTTGCGGGCGGCCATAAATTCCTCGGCCCAGATATGCCCTTGCAGATAAGCGTCAAAAATATTGTTGTAGCGGAAGACCCGTCGTGTGTCCGGCACCAGTTCCTCCATCAGGCGGAAACTACTGACATCGCACATGATATCCGATTTGCCGTTCTTTTTCAATACATCGAATAACTGAGTCATGCCCTTGCGGCGGTCAACGCCCCAGCGGTAGATATTTTTCGTCAGCAGCGTATCGTCCTTGATCGGAAATTCAAAATCGATGGCAAAGAGCCTCATGTCATTTTTCAACAGCGCGGCCAGCCGGGCGATATCCTCTTTTATCGCCGGGTCATTGCTGAACCGGCAGACGTGCGACGGCGGCATGTCCTTGAACACCCCGTAATAAATAATATCCTGCACCCGCATCCCTTTCAGATACGCCACCACTTCGGAAACCTTGCCCCACGGAATGATCTGCACGATGAATTCCTGTCCGGCAATCCGCAGTTCGTCCATCGCCTGCCGCAGGCCGTTGTAGTTTTTATCGGGACTGATCCCGCCTGAAATCAACAATCCGACCGGCGGCGACGCCGGACGCGAAAGCTGGCGCGCCATCCGGTTCGGCACATAACCGTGCTGCTCGGCGTATTCGCGGACGCGCTTGACCGTCTTGGGGCTCAGGCGGTACTTGCCGGGGTCTTCGGAAAGACACATCGACACCGTGGGCGGCGCGAGATTCAATTCTTTTGCGATTTCACGTAGCGATTTCACCGGGATTCCTGATTTGCTGAATATTTGCTGAACCGTTTCAACAATTATATTATACAACCGAAAAACAAAATGTCAATCGTTGAAAACAGAAATCCCGACGATTCTCCCGCATCCGCTCCGCCGGACCGCAAGCCCCCTCCCCGGCGCCGGAAAACCGGCACGAAAAAGCCGCCGCCCGGCAAATAACCGGACGACGGCCGATCACGCTCTCTCCTGCTCCCGGTTACGGCTGGTAATCGTATGGATTCACCTGATACATGACGCGCCCGGTCTGGATATATTGACTGACGCCCATGTCATGCCCCACTTCGCGCAGGTGGCGGTTGAAGAATTCATGATAGCACATGTCCGGCAGTTCCTCGTCGAACGGCGCCCATGCCGAACGGGCGCTGGTCGTGAAAATCGCCCACATCCGTTGTTCGCGGTTCCAGTTCCAGGTCGTTTCCAGCATCCCCATCAACCCTTCGCGGGCTGCGAAGCGCCCCTGACTGCGGATGCCGTCCTTATTGACCCACGGACAGACCAGCACCTCGAATTCGTTGTCCTTGAAAAACTTCGCCGTCGACCAAGTCGGTTCCCGGCCGTCGGTTTCGGGGTATCCGTACTGCCAGTCGCAGATGATCATGTCTTTCGGCAGCTCCCGGTAGAGCTCCTCCAGACCGTCATCCCGGCGGCCGCAGACCGTATAACGGTCCCAGCGTTCGTCTTCGCGGCAGAGCAGCATGTCGTGCCACATCATGGCGCGGGCTCCGCGCTGTTTCAACAGGTCATGGAAATAGAACAGATGCTCTTTCAGCAGCGCCGGGTAGTCCGCCCGGCGGCAGGAAGTACAGCTCCCGGCGTTGTACGCTTCGTCGCAGCCGATGTGGAAGAACGGCGGATTGCCGAACAGTTCATGCATTTCGAGCACGATATCGGTCAGGAAACGCCGGGTGTCCGGGTTGCTGATGCACCACGTCCAGCCGTCCGGTTCGAACAACCCCGCATATTCCGGGTGAAAATCAAGCAGCACGTGCTTGCCGCTCCCGGTGCGCGACGCCGTCGCGTGTCCGAACAGATTCACCTGCGGGAAAATCACGATCCCGAGTTCTTCGCCGATCTTCACCAGACGCTTCACCGCGTCCGGTTCCACGGCGAACTCGCTCCAGACGAATTCCGGGTGCGAATTCAGCCGGATGACGCCCCACGATTCAATGACGACATAGTTGAATTTGTAATACGCCGCCAGCCGGAGCTGTTTTTCGATTTCCCACACCGGGGTTTCGGGGAACCAGCAGAGATGGATGCCGCGGAAACCCAGCGCCGGTTCGTCTTCGATCCGGACCGACGGCAGGATGTGGTGGGTATGCCGCGACACACCGCGTTCCGACTCCGCCAACTGGCGGAGGCTCTTCATCGCGTGCCGGACGCCGGACGCCGACGCCGCCGAAATCTTCACTTCCGCCGCGCTCACCTCAATCGCATACGCTTCCGCTTTCAACGACGAATCCGGCGGCAGTATGGTAATTGCGGGTTCGACGCCCCAGGCACGGCGGGCGTCCGCCGCCACTTCCGCCGCGTCGCCGCCGCAGACCGTGAAACGGCATCCGTCTTCAATCCGAAACAGTTTTTCATCCGTCAGCGACAATGATTTTACCGGCGGGATGATCCTGGCGTGCAACAATTTTTCTTCGCGCTGTTTCATGGGCTCCAAGCTCCTCTTGTTCATGCCGGACGGACCGGCGTACGGGTGGAAATACTTTCGTAACAGGCATTCATCGCCTGAATGGTCTGTTTGTGCCACTTCAGGTTGATTTTCGGCTGTTTGCGGTGGCGGACGCAATCCACGAATTCGTCGATCAGCCCGATCCATTCATCGAAATACGTGTACTGCACGGTATAGCGGTCGTTCGGCGCGCCGTTGTGGTAAACGTTCGGGCCGAAGCAGTCGCAGACCAGCACGCCGTTCTCGCCGGTGACGGTGATATTCACCTCCATCCGTTTCGGGAACACTTCCCAGCCCGGCGCGGGCACTTTCAGCCGCTCCTCCATCCGTGACCACGAGGGGTCGAACAAAAACGCGGTGCCGTCCTTCATCCGTCCGTTCACCAGCAGCATGTCCTCGACCTCGATATCCGGGCGCAGGTTGGGCGCGACCTCGGCGAACAGGCAGTCGAAATCGGAACCCGTCAGCCATCGGATCATGTCAAACACATGCGGATGGTCGCACAGCGCCCCGCCCCGGAAACGGCGGTCCCCGGCGCGCAGCGGCACCCGCGAACCGAAGCTCGCCTCCGGCACCCCCTGCCACGGAAACGCCCACACCGGCGACAGTGTAATGTTGGTCGCCTGTACCGAAAGAATCCTGCCGACAGCCCCCTCGCCAAGCAGTTTCTTCAACCGCAGTACGACCGGATTGTAATGCAGTTCCAGCTCGATCTGGCAGATGATGCCGGCTTTGCCGCACAGTTCAATCATTTTATCATATTCGTCCATATCGAACGTCGGGATCTTCATCGACAGGATATCGATCCCGCGCTCCGCGCAAAAACGCACCTGTTCCAGGTGCCGGTCGTTGGCGGAAGCCAGTACCACCGCCTCGATATCCGGGTGCTTCCGGAACATTTCCTCCGCGCTAAGATAGCACGGCACGCCGGTTTTGTAAAGTTCGTAAACGTCTTTTGCCGCCTGGTCTTCGGCGCAGGACGCCACCCAGTCGAGTTTGCTGTTTTCCCGCAGCGTCTGGTAATATTTTCTGGTATGCCCGTGGGTCAGGGACATCATCGCGATTTTCACCGGTTTCATATCTGCTTGCCTCCCTGCAGGTTGATCATGACCGACGCGGAGTCGGATTTCCGGACGGCTTCGGCCAGGCCGTCCATGACGGCGGCGGCGGCGTTCCAGTCGTCCCCGAGCGCCGGGTTCGACAAGGCCGCGAAGGCCGCGCGGACCAGGCGGATCTGCGCCTCGCCCAGCCCGAACAGTTCGGCGTCGGTATCGGTGTAACGCGCCCCCCCCTGCCCGGTGAACGTGTAGATCGACGCCTGCGGCACCTGCGTGTCCACCACCCGGTCGGACGCGATGCCGCGCCGGGCGATGATTTCATGACGGTCGATCGTCTCCGCCCCGGCGGGCAGTTTGTTGTTGCATTCGATGCTGGCGCTGATGTCGTTGGCGAGCTTCGCGATCACATTCGCCGCCGCGTCGCCGGAGCATACCGCGAACAGCGAGACCACCGGCGCGCCGCCGAGCCACGCCGCCAGGTCGAGTTCGCGCACCACCTGATTCATCAGGCGGCCGCCGGCGGTCATGGAGCTGAAACGGAACGTCGAAACATCTTCCAGCGTCCGGTTGGCGATCAGGTTTCCGAGTTCGGTGAAGCGGCGCTCCACCCGCCACGGCAGCAGGGTGACATCCCCGCTACCGCAACGGACGCGGAACACGCCGTCCTTTTCGATGATTTCCCCGCTTGCCACACTGTACTTGCCGCACAGGAAGCCGAGGGCTTTGTTCAGATCGGTTGTCATGGTTATAGACTCTTGATTAAGGGTTTGTATTTTTTCAGATATGCGGCGTTGAATTCGTCGCCGCCGGGGGCGTTGGCGCTGCGCCAGACCGGCGGCGTGACGCCGCGCTCCACACATTGCCGGATGCACTCGATCTCCAGAAAGTGCGCGATGGCGAAATCCACCACATTCGACACCGGCGCGATCGGCGTGTCGAATCCCGGCACGTTCACCACCGCGTCGCCGACCGGGTTGTAGTCGTCGATGCAGACGTCGGCCAGGTCGAACAGGTTCTTTTTCGACGGATGGCGGATAAAGTGGTCCTCCGACATTTCCTCCTGCCAGAAACTGCTGGAAACGGCGATAATCTTCACGCCGTTTTTCTTCGCTTCCAGCGCGGCGTCAATGGTGGCGGCATTGATGCCGATGTTGTGAAAAATGATCAGCAGGTCGTCTTTTTTCAGGTCGTAGTACTTGACGATCGACGCGCCGTAGTTGACGCAGCGCTCCAGCTCCAGGTACTTCAGCGCCTGATTGAACACCGACAGCCCCGTTTCCATGATCGGGTTGATGTTCGACAGCCCCCCGGCCCGGAAAAACATCTCCCCCATCACCAGCGTGGTATGCCCGCCGCCGCCATATACGCTGATCAGCCGGTCCGCCTCGACGGCGTCGGCCATCAGCGCGCCCGCGGTCCGGATATTGTCGCCCTGCTCCTCCGTTACCCGGCGGATATTGGCAAATGCCGCCTCGACATAACCAAAATCATTCAACTTTTCCATAACGCCTGTTCCTTTGAGGGTTATTGGCTCATTTTTATTATTTTTTCGGTCTCTTCCGCTATTTTCGTCAAATTGCGCGAAAGGTTTTTCTCCGCGTTCGCCCGGTCCGGCGCCAGTTCCGCCAGCGGCGTCGCGTAGAAACGGTCCGCCACCGTTTTTTGCCACGCCCGGATTTCCTCCTCCGGGTGATTCGGCAATTCGTGTTTCCCGGCGCCAAGGTGCGCCTCCAGTTTTTCCGCCATCAGGTCCAGCTCCGGCAGATAAACCGCCGTGGACAGTTCCGTAATATAGGGCCTGCTGAACCGGAAGGGCTATGCCGCTTTTTGATATTCATATAACTTTTCCGGTATTTCTGCCCTGAAAACTGAAGTTGAAATCAGGAACAATAAAAGGAATCCCGGCTCCTGCATCCATCGGATGAGATTGGCGGTCAAGATGGTGGCGGAGCATGAAAAGATTCATCCGTTTTTTGAGAATCCAGTCGATTTCCTGTTTCCACTCCGCGAAATCCCAGTGCTCCGCCTGAAAACGGTTCAGGCTGCGGTGCGCGAAATAACGCAGGCCGCGGTATTCGAACCGGGGCTTTTCATGGATATCCAAACCGGAAATATCGATGGACTGCCGCTTCGGCATAATATCGCCGTCCCAGAAATAACGGCAATCCGCGCGAAGTTCAAAGAACCGGTAAACCGCGTAAAGGAGCGCCCTCGGGCGCCCCCCGGCGAGAAACAGCAGTTTCCTGCCGTTGTCCGCCGCTGAAACGATGTCGTAATCATCGCCGCCGGTAGTGACGGCAAAATCACGAATGGTTTTGTCCATGATTTTCCGGAATGCAAACGCATTCACCGCATCCGAGCCGAGCACGATCAAGTCCTCGCAATCATCGGCGTCGGCGGTCACGGAAAGCTCCTGACCGGTCACCTGACGCCAAAGCGAGGCAAATTCATCCGCGGCTATCCGCAAAATTCCAGTTTTGGAGGGAACAAAAATCTTCAACATGACAAATCCCGTCCTGTTTATTTTTGCAAAACCCGTTTATAGTTTTCGCCGATGCGGTCCCACAACTTGAGCGCGTCCGGCGCGGCCAGCACGGTGCCGTAACCGCCGCGATAGGTCCAGGAAGCCAGGCGGTCCACGCCCAGGCGGTCGTACAGGTCGACCACATCGTCGATCTGCTTGAAATCCTTGGGCTGCTTGTAATAACCCATCAGCCAGCGTTCCGATTTTTTGTTATAACGCTTTGCAACTTCAACAGTGCGGCGGGTGATCTGTTCGAAAAATCCCTCCGGCAGCTCCCAGTTGATGATGGTGGTGGAGAAAACGTCGAAATACGGACACGCCGCCACCATGTCCCAGTTGTCGTAGCCGCGGTGTTCGGTGACGTAATAACTGTTCAGCGTGGCGTGGACGCAACAGGTGATTTCCAGTTTCGGGTCCATTTCCTTGATCTTGCGCGAGGTGTCTTCGAGGATGAACAGCGCTTCGCGCCAGCGGAACTGCTTGACGTCGTCGTTCATGATCCGCGGCATTTCGTAGCCGTAATAATCCTGAAATTTTTTCATGCAGACCGGACAACGGCAGCTCCATTCGTCCGCCGCGCCGCCGGTGATCGACGCATAGGATTTGGGAAACGCATAGTGCGGCTCGTCCCAGAAAAACCCGTCCGCCCCGGCCTCGCGCGCCAGCGCCAGACAGATACGCTGGAAGTAGTCGCGGAAACTGTTGGTGTTGAAACAGGCGAACGGCAGTTTCTCGCCGGTCAGCGCGGAAACCTGACGGTTCTCGGTGTTGTTCTGCAGGAACAGACTGACCTGTTCGCCGCCGAAGTATTTGCCGATGCCCCACGGGTCGAGGAGGACGCGCAAGCCCAGTTCATGCGCTTTGTCCACGATTTTCGGGATGTTCGGGCGCCAGAAGTCGAAATCGAATTCCGTCACCGCCAGGATCACGGTAGTACAGCCGTGCTCTTTCATTTCCAGAAAGTCCATTGCGGCGTGTTCGACGTAATTGAGTCCATAGTAACTGATTGCGGTTTGAGTGACAGCCATTGCCTTGCTTCTCCGTTGATTGGTTTTATGGTGAATGGACGAATGTTTACGGTTTCGTGCTTTCGCGGACCACCAGTTCGGCGTTCACGTATGAACAGGTATCTTCGATCCTACCGCCGAGCTTCAATCGCGTATAAAGCGCTTCGGCGGCAATCCGCGCAATCGCCTCCACCGGATAGCGGACGGAGGTCAGCGGCGGCGACAGTTCCTCCGCAATCGGCAGATCGTCGAACCCCGCCAGCAGCACCCGCCCGGGGATGTCGATTCCTTTTTTATGGCAGAGCATCATCACGCGCGAGGCGAAAAGATCGTGGTAGCAGAAAATGCCGAGCCGCCCCCGGTAATTCCGGTCCAGCAGGGCTTCGATATCGGCCAGGTTGCGGTCGCGGTCGCCGTAATCGCTGTGGACGATATTGGCGGAGGGCAGTTCCAGCCCGCGTTCCGCCAGCTCGGAACGGAACCCGAACAGGCGTTCATCCCGGCGGGCGACGGTCTGGCCGAGGTAGGCGAAGCTGTCACAGCCTTCTTTGACCAGGTGCGCCGCGACTTTCTGGGCGGCGCTCTGGTTGTTGACGATGACGGTTTTGACCGGGACATTTTTCAGCCTGCGCCCGATCATGACCAGCGGCACCGGGACTGAGCGGTAGTACTCCTCCTCGGCCTCATCCGCCCACGGGCAGACGAAAACGCCGGACACGCCGGCGGCGACAAACGCATTGATCCGTTCCTTTTCGCGCTGAAAATCATATTCGCTGGACGCCACCAGCAGACAGGCCCCGAACTGGTGAACTTCCTCCTCCAGACAGCGGACCAGCAGGGCGAAATAAGGGCTGTTCAGGGTGGTGACGACACAGCCGATCAACCGGGTCCGCTCCTCTTTTTCCCGCTCCGGGATCAGGCTGTTGACGAAATAACTTTTGCGTTCCTTGGCGATGAAACCTTCTTCGTTCAGGATGCGGAACAGGGCAAAAGCGGTTTTCAGCGAAATGTTTTTCCGGGCGGCGAACTCGCGCACCGTCAGGAATTTTTCACCGACATTTCCATAGGCTCCGTTGTTGAATTCCGCGGACACATCCGAAATAAGTTGATCGATTTTCGCCATCGTTATACTTTTGTTATAGTTCGGCTCGCTATCACTAGAATAACGTAAAGCACGGCAAAAATCAACTTTTCAAGAACGAAAGCACGGTAAAAACAGCAAAATTAAAAGCCGTCCCGCCATTTTGTTCTACTTTTGTTATAAAATACAAAGCAAAAAGTCCCGTGGACAGCACAACACTGTCCACGGGACAAACCCGGCGAAGATCAATGCCGGGGGCCGTCCCTCACTTCACAAAGCCTGAAGCTTCTCAATCCAATCCGCAATCTCGTTGCGCCCGTCCAGAAGCAACCGGTAATCCGGGGTCCGGTTCCACTGATCCGGGACCACCCGCCGGATAAGCGCGTCAAACGCCTGCCTGGCTTCAACGGCTTCCGGGTGCTCCCCAAGCCGGTCAAGCTCCTTTTGAAGCAGGACAAAGTAATCGTAATCGGCAACCCCGGCGGCGAAGTTGACCAGGCGCGAAGACCACAACGGACTTTTCTGTCCCTCCATCGGCGGATAAAAAATAACGCCGCTGGTGTTGCCGTGCTGTTCCGGGGTAAAGTTCTTCGGCCAATGCATGCTGCCCCAGTGGTGATACCCCTTGAAGCCATAACGGAACGCCCGCCACAGGATCCCCCGCACCGACGCCGAACGCGCCGTCGCCGTCAGGTAATCGTTGTCGTACTGCCAGAGTTCCTTGCCCGACAGGTCGAGGCGGTCTTTGACGCAGTTGAAATAGATCTCCGAATGAAAAGCGATGATGTCGCAGTTTTCCAGCAATCCCCCCACCCGGTCGTTCCAACCGTTGATCGTGGTGAAAACCGGAATTTCCGGAAAGGTCTTTTTGGTCAGGGCGGCGTAATGCGCCTGGGTCTCCAGGCGTTTCCGGTCGTGGGTTTCATCGCCGAGCTGCCACAGCAACCGGTCGATGACGCCGGCATCTTTCAGGACTTTGCCGGTGAATTCCGCATGACGCTTCACGGCTTCGTCCATTTCCGGCGAATTCATTTCAAACTGCCCGGCGAATCCGCGCAGGTCAAAAATCCGCCCGACGCGGTAGGTCGTATCGTGTGCTTCCCGCACCGCCGCGCGGATCGGCGCGATGACCGCCGGGGCGACCTGTCCTTGATCGTTGTAATGAACCGGAAAAGTGAAGCCGGGCGACAGCCGGAGGAAGCGCACGTCGTCCCGGTACGCCGATCCGGGCAGGCGGTTTTCCGCCGTGGTGTACTGGTCGCCCCAGAGCAGGAAATCGGCGCGGAACGCCGGGTATTCCGGCAAACTGAAGTTGCGCACCCGCAACGCCAGCGGAAGCGTTTCGCCGTTGACCGTGACCGCCCCCCGATAGGTTCCCGGGGCTGTACCGGACGGAATTTTCAGGCTGAACATACAGGAATAATTCTTCCCGGGCAATAGATTCCGGTGCGGAACCGTATCCAGCAGGTCCGGGCATTCCCCGTTGAAATTGGCGGCGGTCGCCTGATTGTACGCCCGGAACGCCCGGGGATAGAACCGCCGGACCGACGACGCGGGAATGACATGCCCCCGCTCATCCCTGAAATCCGCGAATTCCACTTCCATGCCATCCATCCGGGAAGCCGGAGTGAACAGAAGTTGTTCATGAATGACTTCGTTGCCCGCGCCATCCAAGACCCACGCGTCCGCGGCGCGCTCCGGAAGCGCGGTGTCGGAAAGAATATGCTCGGCCCCGCGGCAACGTTGGTGGAGCAGCAGAGAATATACCGGCCGGCCATCTGGCGTCCGAACGTGTAATGGCGGGTAACTCCGGGAATGTATCCGTTCAAAGCCAGCCACGGTCCCCAGTAAGGAACCCTGGCGTCGGTAATGCCGGCAACACTGCGGGACGAAGAATGGTCCCGGATGATGGAACCGTTGTGATCATCGCTGTAGTTGGACAGATCATGAAACATCTGCTTCAGTGAATTGAGACAGCTTGTATTGCGCGCCGACTCCCTAGCGCGGTTCAAGGCTGGGAGCAGCAGAGCGTTATTTCGATTCCGGCATGGCGCCGATCTTCCAACTGAAGCAGCCGAGAAGCGGCGATTTGATTTCGATCGCATCGCCGGGCTGCAACGGACCGATCCCCTCCGGAGTGCCGGTGTAGATCATGTCGCCTTGGCGCAGTTCCCAGAAACGCGAAATATCCATCAGGATTTCCGGCACCGGGAAAATCATCCGCGAGGTATGTCCATCCTGACGGATTTTGCCGTTGACAGCGCACGAAAATGAAATATCGTCCAGCCGGATCGAACGGTCGAACGGATGGATATCCCCCAGCGGAGCGCTGAAGTCGAAACCCTTACTTTTTTCCCACGGCAACGCTTTTGCCAGCAGTTTACTCTGCACGTCACGCAGCGTGAGGTCCAGCCCGATCGCCAGACCGCCGATATAATTCAGCGTGTCCGCTTCGTCGCGCGGAATGCCGTCTCTGCCCAGCACCACCACCAGTTCGACTTCATGATGCAATACCCGGCCGCCGCGCGGAAACGGTATTTCCTTTATCGACGGGCTCACCAATGCCGTTTCCGGCTTGCAGAAAACGACCGGGCTGTCCGGCAATTCGTTGTTCAATTCCTTGATGTGCGCGTGGTAATTGCGTCCGATGCAGAATATCCGTGCCATGCTCAACCTCCGTGGCGTGTCAGTTCGGCGGCCCAATCCGACAGGGAATTGTCGCGCGCCCCCATGATCAGAATCAGATCGTTCGGCCCGGCTTCGGCTCTCAGCAATGCGCCCAGTTCCCGGCGCTCGCCGCAGACCCGGTAATCGCGCCCGCCCTGCGCCGCGTATTCCGCGGCCACTTCCTGCGAAGTCGGCTTGAACGACGAAGTCCCGCCCGCATAAAACGGCGGCAGGAAAATAAAGCAGTCATCCCGTCTCAATACGCTTTCCAGCGCGGGCAGCAGTTCGCCGCGCATAAACCCGAGCGGACCGAAGCCGTGCGGCTGGAAGACCGCGAAAACCCGCCCGTCCGGCGTCAACTCCTGCGCCGAAGCGATGCAGGAAGCGATTTTCTCGACATTGTGGGCGTAGTCGTCGTACACCCTTGCTCCGGCGGGAGTCCGTCCGGCGAAATCGAAACGCCGCCAGACGCCCTTGAATTCTTTCAACAACGGCACGGTGCGCTCCGCCGGAACCCCCAGCAGGTCCATCACCGCCATCACCGCCACGGCATTGACCGCGTTGTGGCGGCCGCTCAACGGCAGTTCAATAATCTGCGAGCCGTTGACTTCGGCGATAATCGTGCCGTTGGCGGCGCGATATCCGGTCAAACGCCAGTCGCCCTCCACGCCGTCGCCGTCAAAGACGACCGTTTTCAAATGCGGGGGGATGTATTTTTTCAGGCGCGTCCACGCCTCCCGTTCGACCACCAGCCCTTTTTTCAGGCGCCCGATAAAGCGTCCGAACACTTCCGCCAGTTCTTCCTTGGAGTAATGATCGGTGCCGATATTCATGATCAGCCCGTAGTCGGGCGAATAAGCCACCAGGCTGCGGTCGCTCTCGTCGGCTTCGAACACCATATAACCGCCGCGTCCGTGGCGGTAATTCCCGGCGCAGGCGTCCGCACGGAAACGGTTCATCAGCCCGCCATTCAAACAGGACGGGTCAAGCCCGGCCAGATACATGGTTTCACCCAGCCAGCCGGTGACGGTGGTCTTGCCGCAACTGCCGCTGACCGCAATCGAACAACAATCGGTCATCGCATTGATGGCGGCCGCCAGAGTCACGGCGCGGTGTATGCGCGGCACCCGCGGGGCCGCAACGAAATCCGCATTGTCCTCCTCGATCGCCGAGGAGTAAACCAGAAAGTCCGGCAACCCATCTCCCGCGAACGAACCGTCCTGCGCGAAAATCCGGATTCCGGCCCGTTCCAGCGCGCCGATGATCCGTTGGTTCTCCGGCTGTTTCGCGCCGCGGTCGCTCCCGGTCACCCGATAGCCCATCCCGGCCAGCATCCCGGCCAGGCCGCTCATGCCGATGCCGCCGACGCCGACGAAATGCAAGGCCGCCCCCGCCGGCAAAACCGGCAAAGGGCTGTTTTCAAAATCTTGGCTCATCTTCCACTTCCCGGTTTATCCTGCTGGTATCCGCGCCGGTAGTAATTGCTGTCGAGCGGGACGAATTTCCGTTCTTTCTTCTGTTCCGCCGCCGGGCGCGCCGGGGCCGAACCTGTCGGCGCCACTGGAGGCTGAGGCGCGGGTCTTGGCGTCGCCGGGCGTGCCGGAACGGCAGGGGCGGTCGGCCTCGCAGGGGCGGCAGTCGTGTTCTGCGAACGCCGCGCAGTGTCCTCCGGCAACAGGGCCGGATCGGGTTTCACGTCCAGAAAACGGAGCGTCCGGGTGGCGATTTCCTTAAACGCGGGGGCTGCCACCACGCCGCCGTAAATGCTTCCCTTCGGCTCGTCCACCACCACCACCAGGACAAAAGCCGGATTGCGCGCCGGGACAAACCCGGCAAACGTGGCGTAGGATTTACGGTAAGAATATGCTTTTTCCTCGGGAACCCATTTGCGGCTGGTCCCGGTTTTTCCGGCGACTTCGTAGCCGGGGATCGCGGCGCGGAACGCCGTCCCGTCGGGCCGGGTCACAGAAGCCATCAGGTCAACAATCTGGTTGGCGACGGCAGGGTTCCGGTAAAGCGAGACCGGAGCCTCAGGAGGCATATTTTTGATTTCGCCGGTTTCGGGGTCCTCCACCCGGTCCACCAGGCGGAGCTTGCGCAGTTTGCCGCCGTCGGCCAGCGCGCAGTAAGCCCGGACCATCTGGACCGGCGACACCCCGACCCCGTATCCGATCGGGAAACGGGTGATCGAAAGCCCATCCCATTTATGGACCGGCATGAACTGTCCGCGGGTTTCAGGTTTCAACGGAATTCCGGTAAGCGACCCCAGGCCGAAACTGCGCAGGATGCGGTCCAGATTCTCCTTGCCGAGCAACAGGCCGATCTTGGCGGTGCCGATGTTGCTGGAATGCTTGATGATGTCCGCCACCGATACCATTTTGGCCGGATGAGTGTCGCGCATGCTGCGCCCGGCATAGATCCAGGTGCCGTTTTCACAGTCAATGGTCATGCCCGGCGTGACGAGCCCCATGTCCAGCGCCCCGGCCACCACCATCGGCTTCATGACCGAGCCCGGCTCGAAAGAATCCTCGATGGCGCGGACGCGCCAGGAATCGCCGGTCATCTTGCTGCGGTCGTTCGGGTTGAATGTCGGACGCTGGGCCAGCGCCATGATGTTGCCGGTCCGCGGGTCCGCCATGACGGCGTAGGCGGTCAAAGGTTTCCATTTCTCCATCACCTTGTCCAATTCTTCCTCGACGATGGATTGGATGGGCTCGCTGACGGTCAGGTAAACGTGTTCGCCGTCGCGCACATGTTCCTGCGAACCGTCCCCGTAGGGGAGCCGGAGCCCGCTCAAGTCGGCTTCGAACTTTTCCTGTCCGGTTTCCGGGCGGGTGGTATCCTGGCGTGCGGTTTCCACGCCGCCGCCGCCGAGAAAGCCGAGTACGTTCGCCATCAGGTGGTCTTTCGGATAAAAACGCCGGTAGCCCTCCGGGAAAGTGACTCCCCGGATGCCGTTGACTTTCAATAAGTGTTCAAACTTCGCCGCTTCCTCAAAGGGAACTTCACGGACCAGCAGGGAATAACGCCGCTTGACGGTTTCTTCGGTGCCGTCTTCTTTCTTCCGTTGGCGCGTTTTGCGCTGGAGGTCTTTGAAGGTTTCATCGGGATCAAGCCCGAAGTAGGATTTCAGCAGCAGGGCCAGTTTCTCCGCCATGATGTCGGTTTCGACATTGCACGGGTCGGCGACAAGCTGGGCTACCGGGACATTGCCGACCAGGAGGTGACCGTCGATGTCCCGGATTTCGCCGCGCTTGCCGGTCTTGGTGCGGACGGCGGTGTATTTACGCTTGGCTTTCTCGTAAAGCTCGTCGTGGCGCGCAACCTGCAGGAAATAAAGCCGGACGCCCACGTAGGCAAAAAGCCCCAGCAAGACGGCGACCACTATATATATACGTACCCTTACGCCATCATTGCTGGTCAACATCACTGGACTCCCCGAACAGCCTCTGTCGTGGTGGTATCGGCAGTCTGATGAGCGAACATGCCGATCCGGTTCAGGCCGTGGTCTTCATAGTTCACGGTCATGCTGTAAACCTGATTGTGCTTCGGCTGCTGCAGCGGCAGCCGGAACTGCGCGATCCGCGTCTGGATATGCGCCCACGAAGTCAGAGACTCGCGCTGAGTGGTCAGAAATTCAACTTCGCGCTCCAGGTTGTGGATTTCCCGACGGATTTTTTCCGTCTCGCGGGAAAGCGCCACGCCCTGCGAGTTGTATTTCAACCGCAGGCTGATCGCCGTGAAAATACCCAGTCCGAGAATGATCACAAAAAATAAAATGTCAAATTTGCTCCAGATCGTCTCTTTCGCCGCCGCCGGACGTTTCCGTACCGCGGTGGTAGTTTTCTTCGTTCTTATGTTCATTCCATACCTCCTGGATTTTTTATTTTTTCAGCAACCCGCAATTTGGCACATGCCGAGCGGGAGTTTTCCGCCAGTTCATCCGGCGCCGCCGTCACCGGCTTTTTCGTCAATACCTTCAATGTCGCCCGGCTGCCTCCGCAGATGCAGATCGGGCATTTCGGCGGACATACGCAATCCATTTCCGCCTCCCGGAAAAAGTTCTTCACCATCCGGTCTTCCAGCGAATGAAAACTGATCACCGCCAGCCGCCCGCCGGGCCTGACGATCCGGCGCGCCGCCTCCAGGCCGCGTTCCAGTTCGCCCAATTCATCGTTCACCGCGATCCGCAGCGCCTGAAAACAGAGCGTCGGCGTCGGAAGTCTTCCCGGCCGCGCCCGCCCCAGCACATCGTCACAGAACCCGGCGAAATCCGCCGTCGTGTCAAACAACCGTTCCGTCCGCCGGGCGACCACCGCCCGCGCCAGCAACCGCCAGCGCTGGACTTCGCCGTAATCCCGGAAAATCCGCCCCAACTCCTCCTCCGGCAACCGGTTCAGGAGCCGCGAGGCGGAATCCGGACTGCGCCGGTCCATCCGCATATCGAGCGGACCGTTCAGGCGCAGGGAAAACCCCCGTCCCGCGTCATCGATCTGCGGCGAGGATATTCCGAGGTCCAACAGGACCGCATCCGCGCTGTTCCAGCCCGCTTCCCGGGCCAGGACGTCGAGCTGACTGAAATCGCCGCGCACCAACCGTACCCGGTCGCCGGCAAAAGCCAGGGTCCGGGCGGTCCGCGCCAGCGCATCGTCGTCACGGTCGATCCCCAGCAGTTCGGCCGAGGGATTCGCGCGTAATATCAAAGAACTGTGACCGCCGCACCCGAGAGTGCCGTCGATCAACCGCATCGGCCCCGCCGTCCATGTCAGGAATTCCGTGACTTCGCGGTGCAGGACCGGATAGTGACGGAAACCATCGCCCGTATGATCGGAGCCGGTTTCAAACATGGTCAAACCTCATTTCCCGTTGCTCAAGTGATTGAGCAGCTGCGACATGATATCGCCGCCGCCGTCATTGATCTTCTCGACTTCGGCCAGGCTGATGCCGCCGCCGTCGTCGGCGTTCCAGTTCTGCGGAGCGCACAGCTTGATGTGCGTCACCCCGCCGATCATGGACACCTGATCGGCGATGCCGACCGCGTCCAGATGTCCTTTTTCGATACGGATACGCCCCTGTTTGTCGCAGCGGCATTCACGCGCGCGTGAACCGAATTTCTGCAACGCATGCTGCGCCGCCGGGTTGGCAAAAGAAACTTTCTGGGCCTTGATCAGGAAACTTCTGAAGGATTCAAAGGGAAACAGCAACAGGTCCCGTTCCTCTCCCTGAAACAGGATGAAACGGCTATCGCCTTCGCCTTGCCGCCAGTCGCTGGGTATCGCTACCCGCCCCTGGCTGTCGAGCGAATGCTCATACATACCGAAATAAAAGACTTCATCCATTTTTCACCTGCGCCGGGATATGTTCACCAAAATACCCCTTTTTAACCCTGTATGCCCCTATAATATCCCTGAATGCGCCTTTTTACAAGCATTTTTCATTTTTTTTCGTAAAATTTTTTGCCTTCCGGGGTGGTCCGGCTATATTGTCCGTAACCACCGGAGAACGCATGACGGCAAGCAACTGGACCAATGAAGCGGTCGCCCTGATCCAGAAACAGGAAAAGATCATCGATGACCTGATGAATATGATTCAGGAGCGGAAAACCCTGATCCTGACCCAGCGAGAAATCATCGACGCCCAGGATGAACAAATCCGTCTGCTGAAAGCCATGCTGGCGGAGAAAAACCCGGACTGACGAAATCTGAAAAAGTAAGGAGGACGTTCATGAAAATGACCACCGTGCCGGCATTGCGCCTGTTCTTATTCTTAGCATTCGCCGGTGGCGCGCTTGCGCTTTCCGCGCAAACCAAGCCTTCGTCCCGCCCGGCGACTCAAACATTCCGCGACAGCAAAGGCCGGATCACCGGAACGGAAACCACCACGCCTACTCCTTCGGGTTCATCGGTCACGACTTATCAGACCGGTTCCGGGAAGCCGGTTTCGTCATCCACCAAATTCCCGGAAGAAGGCTCCGGCACGCTGGTTCACAAAAACGTATATCCCGCGAATGCCAATTCCCAGAATACGTTCAAGAGAATCGAACCCGTCTCCTCGCCGTCTGCCAAAAACACGGAAGAAAAGAAGCCCGCACCAGACAAACAGACCGCCGAAAGTAAATGAGAGACATCCGTTTCGCCCTGCGGACGACCAGCGCGGTCCGCGCGCTGGACTGCGCACGGCAACATGCCGCCGCGACGGACTGAAGATTAAATCGGTTTCAGGATATTTGCGAGTTTGCAGTGATTGGCGACCGCGCCGTCATTCAGGTCGAGCCGGAGATTCCGGGCAGCGAGTAAAGCCAGCCGGTTTTCGTATTCCGCCAGATCGGCGGTTTTTTCCGGCGGCAAGCCCCGCATCGAACGAAGAAGCGCCAGCACGTTTTCGATCAACTCCGGCCGGTAATGATGCGAATACGCCAGCGCCCGGAATGTACCGCCTGGCGATTGGAACTGCCAGTATACCGGGCGCTGCCGGTACAATTTCAGGTGGTCCCGGTAAAAATCATAGGCGAAATAACGACGGAGGTTTTTGCCCAGCGTGTTTTCCAGAAATGCTTCCGCGGCTTCCGCCTCCCCCGCGTCGAACGACTCCAGCAGAAACTCCCGGAAGCGCCCGGCCATGTCATTGCTGAAATATTCGTGCGTTGTCACCGGAACGGCTTCACCGCGCGCCGCGCCCGCGCCGTAACGCCCGAAAATACAGCCCACTCCATACGAAATGAATTCCCGGACCGTATCCTCCAGCAATTGTTTCTCCAGATTTTCGTCAAATGGGAACTGTTCACGGTCTGCCGACTGTCCCCGGTAACGGTGCCAGGGGTTGCCGATCAGGGTGATTTCATGCCACGGCACCGGTTCATATGCCATGCCGTAGAGAGCCGAAAAAATACGGTCGAGTTCGTTTTCCAGCGCCCGGACTTCGGTTGTCCGTTCCAGCCAGGTCCGCCGCAACGCTTCCCAGCGCCCGGCCAGTCCCCCCTCCCCCCGCTGTTCCATCAACGGATGAACCCGGAAATCCCATGAGGTTTCGAACGAATCCCAATCCGCCCGCGCCAGCTCAATCAAACGTTCCACCAGCGGGCAAACGTCATCTTCGCGCCCCCGGATCACCGGCAGGGCGGCCAGGTGCCCGGCTTCAAAATTCAACGTCGGGGAAATCGTTTCCAGCATCAACCGGGCGGCGCGCGAATTGGTCAGTCCGAGCAGATACTTGAGGTCGGAGGCGTCTTTCGTAAAAATCGAACACCCCGCCACGTCGAAAATAAATCCCGCCGGATAATAACGGGTCGTCAGGCCGCTGCCGCTGATTTTGGACCAGCCGACCGCCGGTTTGAAATATTCGGAGATGCTTTTCAGCGTGCGGGTGGGCGTGCCGTAAAGTTCCGTCGCGAATTCCCGGAGCTCGCGCCCGCCGTCCTTCCAGTTGACGACGAACTCGGCGTTGCCGTACCATTTGCGCCCGTCGCCCCCCTTGTTGTACGGAAACCAGGTACGGCCGGAACGGAGCGCATCCTCGTGCGAGGCGGCGCCGAATCCGATTTCAGTACGCGGCACCTCGTGCCAGCGCCTCAGGAACCGGGCGTTGTCGCTGGTGGCCATCCCCTGCCGGGTGTCGCCGATCTCTTTCAACGGGATGCCGTTCCGGTAGCCCGCCGCCACCGTGGCACCGGTCCAATAGGCGACCGGCATGCCGGGAACGCCCCGGAAATCCTCCGAACGCCGCCGGTAACAGTTGCGTGCCCGGAGCGCGTCGAAAAACAATTGCCGCTTCTCCTGTTCGTTCCCGCCGCCGGTGAGCCGGAAATAATACCCCGGATACTGCAAAAATGGCGTATTGGTCAAGGTAAACGCCGCCGTTTGAACCACTGCGCCGATGATCGAATCGAATCCTTTCGGCCCGATATGAAGCATGGTCAGGATCGTGTCCTCCGCCAGAATCTTCGCCCGCAACGGCGCGAACGAACGCAGGAACATCCAGCTCTGCATCGTCACCAGCCCGGCGATTCCGCCGGGTTCGAGCATGGCCAGGCAGCGTTCGATGAATACCGCGAAAAGATCGGCGCCACTGTCCGGATAATGCCGCAGGATATAGGATTTCAGCGCCGGGTCCATCTTGCGCCGTCCCATGAACGGCGGGTTGGTCACCACCACTTCACAGCGCTCCCCCTCCTCCTCCGTCAAAGAACCGTAAGCCAGCGGGTCGTCCGGCACCGTGATCATCGGCGGCGGCGCGCCCTCTCCGCCTTTCACGGACAGGGCGAATGCGGCCAGCCCGGCGGCCCGGGGGTCGATATCGATTCCGCGCAGGTTTTTCGTCAGGATCAGCGCCGGGATTTCCGCCGCCGGATACCCGCATTCCTGATAAATCCGATACAGCAGGTCATAGGCATACAGCAGCATATTCCCGGAGCCGCAGCAGGGATCGCACACCCGGAGCTGTTCCGGCGATTCCAGGCGGGCGAAGTGCGGCGGAACTTCGGCGTCGATGTAATATTCCATCGATTCCGCCAGGCGGGAATCGGGACGGTTCAGCATCCACAGCCGCCCCAGTGAATTTTCCACCAGATACGCCACGATCCAGCGCGGTGTGAACAACTGCGTGGCGGACGGCGCATCCTCGGCGGACACTTTTTTGCCGCCGCGCGGTTTGCCGCCCGAAATAAAAAACTGATACAGCCACCCCAGAGCTTCCAAATCCCCCGGCTCCACCCCGATTTCCCCGCCACCCGCCAGATAACATTTGCGGCAATACCCGATAAAACGGTCACAGGCATCTTCCGCCGGGCCGTCTGCCGGCAATTTCTTTCTGGCGGCCAGCGCCACTTGTCTGAGGCGGGCGATATCCATGCTCAATCGCTATGGATTTCGGCGTTGCGTTTCAGGATATCTTCGAGCTTCCCGGCGGCGATCTCCCATTCGCCGGTGTAACGCTCCTGGTCGATCTGGAGTTCATGCAGCCGCCGGTTCAAAGTCGGAAAGTCCAGCGCCTCGCCACCGGCGAGCTGCTCCATAATCATACGGCTTTCAACGTCGGTCTGCTCGATGGCATTTTCCAGCCGGGCGACCTCTTTCTCATACCGTTTTTTCTCGACCTGAAGCTCCTGGCGCAACCGGGCGCGCTCGCGGCGGCGCTCCTTGCGCTGGTCCGGGCTTTCCACGCCCGCGGATGACGCGGAAGCGGCGGCGGCGGCGGTACTCAATTGGGTCGATTTCTCCAGATAGTATTGATACGTGCCCGCGTATTTCCGCACGCCCGAGGGTTCCATGGCGATGATGGTTTCGGCGGTGCTTTCGACGAATTCGATATCGTGGCTGACCATGCAGACCGTCCCCTGATACTGCTTGAGCGCCGCCTGCAATGCTTCGCGCGCGGCGATATCCAGGTGAGTGGTCGGTTCGTCCAGCACCAGCAGGTTCGGGGGGTTGACGAAAATCCGGGCGAAACAAAGCCGTATTTTCTCGCCGCCGCTCAACACCTTGATCGGTTTGTCCGCCTCGGTGCCGGAAAACCCGAAAGCCCCCAGCACCGAACGCAGGGAGTTCGGCGGCGTGTTTTCCCCGGCGGCGGCGCGGATCACGTCGTACACCGTGGATTCGGCGGGCAGGATGTCGGAGAACTCCTGCGCCTGATAGCCGACGATCACGTTATGCCCCAGCACCACCTTGCCGGAACGCGGCTTCAGGTAGCCGGTCAGGAGCTTCAGCAGCGTGGTCTTGCCGGTGCCGTTGTACCCGACAATGGCAATTTTATCGTTGCGCTTGATCTCGAAATCCACATTTTTCAACAGCGGCTGGTCTTCGCGGTACGAGAAGTCGAGATTCTCGAAACGCGCCGTTTCCACGCCCGACGGCGGCGGCGGCGGCAGCAGAATCGAACCCGAAAACCCCAGCCCGTCCATTTCCTCAACCCGCTCGATCTTATCCATTTTGCGGATCAGGCTCTGAGCCATCGCGGCTTTGGACGCCTTGTAACGGAAGCGGTCGATATTCTGCTGCATCTGTTCGAGTTTCCGGTCCTGGTTGCGCTTGGCGGCCTGGCTGGCGCAGCGCCGGTTTTCGCGTTCCCGACGGTAGTAGTCGTAGTCGCCGGGGTAGCGGGTCAGCGCCGCCTGGTTGATTTCGACAATGATCGACACCAGCCGTTTCAGCAGGAAGCGGTCGTGCGAAATCAGCATCAGCGTCCCCTGAAAAGACTTCAGGAAGCGGCACAGCCACTCCACCGCCGGGATATCCAGATAGTTCGAAGGTTCGTCCAGCAGCAGAATATCGGGGTTGGCGATCAGCACCCGGGCAAGCTGGGCGCGCATCTGCCAGCCGCCGCTGAAAGAAGTCAGCGGCGCGTCAAAGAGTTCCAGACGGAAGCCGAGCCCGGTCAGCGCCGTTTTGGCGTCGTTGCGGAGGTGGTATCCGCCCAGCGCGGCGTAGCGGCTTTCGAGTTCGCCGTGTTCGCGCAGCAGGGACGGCAGCGCCGGGGCGTCGGGGGGCAGTTCGGCCAGCAGATGGTCGAGTTCCGCGATCCGGGCGGCGCCGGTCTTCAGTTCAGGGATGGCGTCGGCCACGTAATCCAGCAGCGAACGCTTTTCCGTGCCGGGCGGCAACTGCTGGCGCAGATGGCTGATCCGCATCCGGTTCGGCAGCAGGATCGAACCGGAATCCGGCGACATTTCGCCGCAGATCATGCTGAACAGCGTACTTTTGCCCGAACCGTTGGGGCCGACTACACCAACCCGCTCTCCAGGGTTGATCCGCAAATTGACGCGCTCCAGGATTTCCTGTGCGCCGAACGACTTGGATACATCTATAAAATCAATCATGCCTGTTTATTCCAAATGAGAAACATAACGGAAACCGACCTTGTTGAAACCGGCTTCCTCCGCACCAAGAGCCTGCATCACCGGATACGTCAGGGCATTGACAATCCGCGGCAGGGTTCCGTCAAAAACAAATTCATGGGCATCCGCAAGCGAACGCATCCCGAATGCCGACTCCATCCCGTTGCCGCCGTTCACGGCAGGGAAAAAAATCCCGGTCTTCCATTCATAATTCTGCCCGCCGATGGAGGCGCGGCGGTATTCTTCCAGCGTCGGAAGCGACAGCTTCAGGCCGCGCTTGCGCCCCAGCCATTCGCAATAGGCCCGGGCCGCGTCCAGCGTAACCCCCGAAACCGGCTCATCGCCGCCGCAGTCCTGGAGGATATTGCCGTCACGGTCGAAAACATTCAGAAATTCCCGTTTCCGGATCAGTTTCGGCATGTAGTCAACGCGCAAATCATCCGAGTCCAGCGCAAGCCAGAACTGCCGGTATTCACCGAACGTCACCGCCTCGCGGCTGATGAAAAACCCCGGGACTTCCCGCCAGACCAGATTCTGCCCGTTCAGTTCGCCCGCGTCGTTAAAAAACGCGGCGGAGCCGCCCGGCACATACACCATTCCCTCGGGAACCGCGGGCGGCAGCGACAGCGACAGCCGGGTATAATCGCAGATTTTCACCAGACAGGAATCATAAAATGTTTCCGCGCCCGGCGCCTCCACTTTCAGCAGATACGGCCCGCTGGCCAGCTTGAAGTCCGCAAACGGCGGCGGCGGCAGGGGCGTGAACGCATCCGCCTTCGGCATCAGGAATCCCCGCGGCGGCAGCGGATAATATGATACCCGGATATCCGGCGCGGCATAAACCGACAGCCATCCCATGTCCCGCCGCACCATCCGAACCTGTTCGTCCAGCTTGAGATCGGCGGCCAGCGCGCTGTAAAGGGCGCCCCGCCTCTGCGAACGCATGTCGCTCAGGAGCCGGTCGGTTTCATTGAAATTGCGGGTCTCGATGCTGAACCGCAGGCGCTTCAGGAAAATCTGCGCCAGAAACGGTTCCGTATGCGAACGCGGCGTCGATTCCTCCGCCCGTTTCAAAAGGTCTGTCGCCAGATCATAATAATTATTGAATTCGACCACCTGCCGCGCCAGGTCCGTTTTCAGGTGTTCCCCCGGACGGTTGACGGATTCGCCCCGCCGGAAACGCGCCATATTCTGATAGGTGTTCCGCGCCCTCAGCAGAGCCAGGTCCCCGTTGGAAATATAAGTATCCGCGGCGCGCAGATACGACATGCTCCGGGCGGACGTCTCCACCCGCCCCAGTCCCCAGATGCCGAACATGGTAATCGTCGCCACCAACGCCACCAGCGGCACCAGCGGATGCCGCCTGAACAACTTGAACACCCGGGAGTAAAACGGTATCGGATACGCCGCCACCGGAAAATGAGCCATATAATTGCGGAGGTCCTGTATCAGTTCGTTGACCGTCCGGTAGCGGTGTTCCTTGTTGTACGCCATGGCTTTCATGCAGATGGCTTCCAGTTCTTTCGGAATCTTGAGCCTGGGCGAACGCTTGCACGGCGGCCTGATCTGTCCGCAGCGGGCCTTGGCCAGAATATCGGACGGCGATTCGCCCTCCACCGCCGATTCCTCCAGCGTCAGCATCGAATACATGATGCAGCCGAGGCTGTAAATATCGGTCCGTTCATCGATTTCGGAAATATTTCCGGCGGCCTGCTCCGGGGCCATGTAGGCCGGAGTCCCGGTAATCGAACCGTCGGAGGTTTCACCGGAGTCGCCGGACAACGGCATTTCGTGGTCCAGCATGGCCGGTTCGTCCTCCGTCTCAACGGTCAGATTCTTCACCAGTCCCCAGTCCATGACCTGAACTTCGCCGAAGTCCCCGATCATGATATTCGACGGTTTCAAATCCCGGTGCACCAGCCCGCGGCTGTGCGCAAACGCCACCGCGTTGCAGGAGGCAATCAGGATCTCCAGCAACAGTTGAGTCGTGTATTTCCTGCAGTATTCCGCGTTGCCTTCGCGAAGAAACTGAATGATCGAGCGGAGATTTTTCCCCTCGACCTTTTTCATGGTGAAATAGATGCCGGCATCCTCGAAAATCCCGAAATCATGAACCGGCACAATGTTCGGATGTTCGATCTGAGCCGTGGCGCGCGCCTCGCGGATGAAACGGGCCAGATAATGCCGACTGTTGCGGTTTTTCGGGCGCAGCACCTTGATCGCGACTTCGCGCCCGAGCTTCGGGTCCACCCCGGACATGACCATGCCGATACCGCCGAGGCCGATCGTGGTCAGGTTCTTATAATGCCCGAGGGTATTGGGCTGCGGCGGCAGGAAATCATTCTGCTCTTTGCTGTCTACAAAGTCATCGCCGTAAAAGTCGCCGCCCATGGAAATGGTTTTATCCAATCCGGCTTCCTGCATTTTCCCGTGAGCCGCTTCAGCCATATGCAAGCCCCCTTACCGGGCCTGCGGCGTATATTCGGCGTTGAGCCGGGAGGCCTTTTCCTGAAGTTCCCGCAACACCCGGACGAATTCACTGTAGTGCTCCTCGTCCTCACCCTTGCCCAGCGGCAAAGCCAATGTGTCTTCCGGATCGATTTTCCCGGGGAAGATAAAGCACTGGGCCTCCTCCCGGGTCCCGAAGTCATAACTGTGCACCGCCACCACCATGCCGATGAACTGCCCCTGACGGCTGATCACAAAATCGCCCTCTTTAGCCGCCAGCTCGCTGCGGTTGCGCACGGAATTGCGGATATACATATACTGCCCGTCGCCGGACAGATTCAGCGAACAGCGACCGTCCAGCGATGCCGTTTCCTTGCCGAAACTCTTGAATTTAAAAAGCGTCAATCCGTCCAGCCCGCGTTCCTTGAGCCCTTCGTAAGTCAACGCTTCAAGCGCTTTCCCCACCGGTTCCACCGCGACCAGAGCGGCGCGGTTGTCGGCGTTCAGCGTCAGGACCGGGCCGGTCAGGGCAATGACCTCGCCTTCCAAATCCGGCTTCCGCATCTGAAAGTCCAACCGGGAAACCCGGTTATACCCGGTGTGAATCTCGGTCGTGCCGGTCAACGCGCGAAACGTTGACGCCAGATAAGTTTTGCCGTCGATGACGATTTCAGGCAGGTAAATTTTCTCCCGGATTTTGGAATTGAAAAACAGCCGTTCGTTCTCCAGCTCCAGGCGGACTTCGACGGCGGCCGCGGCGTAACTCGTGAGCGCGTCGCTGCGCAACTGTTCTTCTGCCCGGACCAGGCGTTCCCGGGTGTCTTTCAAATTGGCGCGGTCGGACTGCGCTTCCGCTTCGACTTTTGCCAGCGCCACCTTGGCCTGTTCGCGGTCTTTCAGGGATACGCTGAGCTCCTGTTTGGCGCCGGACAGCTCTTTCTGGGTTTTCGAGAGGTTGCTGACCGCGTCGTTCAACAGGGCTTTCATATTCTCAAGCCGGGTCCGGGCTTCGCCCAGTTCCACTTCGGTTTTAAAAAGCGACTGTTCCGATTTCCGGACAGAGCCTTTCGCCTCCGCCAACTCTTTTTCCGTGACATTCAGCTTGCCGGAAGTCATGGCCAATCCCAGTTCCGTTTCCCGCATCCGGCCCATGGAAAGTTTCAATTCATTTTCGCGGGCCGCCAACTGTTCCCCGGCACGCCGGGCGTCATCCCTGGTTTTCTGCAGGTCAACGCCCATGGCGACAATCTGCGAACGGGTCTGCACCAGTTCGATATTCATCACTTCCTGGCGGACACGGGCACGTTCCAGATCCAGTTCTTTTTCAGTCATCTGCGAACGGGCTTTTTCCAATTCCGCCGTCTTGAGATTGGCTTCGTTCCGGGCCTGCGCCAGGATCGCCTGTATGCGTTTCATTTCCGCTTCCAGACGAAGCCGTTCAGCCTCCAGGCGGGCTTTATCGGCGGCCAGACGGTCCTTGTCGGCCTCGAGGGAGGTTTTATCGGTTTCCAATTGAGTCTTATCGGTTTCGAGGCGGGTCTTGTCGGCTTCCAATTCGCGGTTTTCCTGCTGAACCTGCGCCCGCTTGTCAAGCTCGGTGCGCATCTGGTCCAGATAGGAACTCCTGGCCACCTCCGCACTCGCCTGGACAACCCGCCCCCGGGGAGCAGCGCCGACGCCCGTGTCTGAAACCAGAGACAAGGCTGAAAGCACCAGAAAATCGCAGATGATAATCAGGATCGACCGATTCACTCTTTGTCGGCTCCATTTTTGCTGATCAATTTCTGTTTCAACGGGTACTGCATCACCAGACGCAGGACAACACTGAAAATAATCCCCATCAGCGTGGCGGAATAGGCAATCAGCTTACTGATTGACGGATTAAACGTGATGACGATAAACGCCGACACCGTGCCGAACAGTCCGAAATAAAGCGGAAGGTCCAGGAAGATATCGGCGTTTTCCAGTTTCTTGACCCGTATTTCATAGGGTTCCCGGCTTTTCCGGATGCCGTTGAACACCCAGAAAGCCGTAATGAACGCAAAACATTGCAGCAACATGATGAAAATCAGAATAAAAAAGGAAAGCCTGCCGGTGATTTCCGCGTTCCGGTCCGAAATCGCGTTGATCCCTCCGCTGTCGCCAACCTGAACTTCGGTGACGACGCCGCCCTCGAACAGGGAACGGAAGAATTCACTGCTGTTGTAGAAATACAGCATCGACAACACAATGACCAATGCCAGCCCCACGTACACGGAGCCGATGCCGATCCATTTCCATAATTTATTCATAATGATCCCTCATCAGGCTTTTTGAATCTTTTTATCGCCGTGCCACCAGGCAATCAGGGTCGTGCAGATGTACATGGACGAGAAGAATCCGACCACCGTACCGATCGACATCATGAATACGAAGTCGTTAATCGACACGCCGCCGAAGAAGTACATGATCACCAGCACCAGCAGCGTGGAGCCGAAGCTCAGCACGTTCCGGCTGAGGGTCTGGTTGACGCTCAGGTTGATCAGCGACCAGAAATCCGGGGCCGCGGCCAGGTTGACGTTTTCGCGGATACGGTCGAAGATCACGATCGTACTGTTCAGCGAATACCCGATGACCATCAGGATCGAGGCCACCACCGGCAGCGAGATCTGTCGTCCCAGCAGCAGGTAAATCCCCACGGTGATGACCACGTCGTGAATCAGCCCGAGCATGGCGGCAAACCCGTAGTTGAATTCAAAACGGATCGCCACGTAGACCATCATGCCGAGGAACGCGACGATACAGGCGATGATCGCCATCTTGCCGAACTGCCAGCCGACCAGCCCGCCGACCGAGCTTTCCTGTGCGCCGGAGAATCCGGCTTCGGGGAAATTCTGAGCCAGAAGGTTCATCAGACGGGCGCTGTCCGCGGCCGCGTCGCTGCTGCCGTCGTCGTTCTTGCCGCTGTCGGGAACGATGATTTCCAGTTTCTTGTCCGTGCCGCCCGTAGTTGATTTATAAGCGATACGGCTTTCGGTATATCCGGCATCCTGCAGGACTTTTTCGATATCCTTCTGCGGAACCATGGTCTTGTAGTCAAAGGAAATCTGCTGGCCGCCCGTAAAGTCGATGCTGAACACCGAACTGCCGCGCACCATGAAAACGGCAATACTGCCGATTACCAGAATCGTAGCAACCGTCCAGATCACCTTGCGGTATTCCACATATTTGAAATTCGGACGCTCGAAGAGCTCCATCATCGTCAGCCGCTTCAGCGGACTGACGCGTTCAAGGATGTCGAACATCAGACGGGTCAGGAACAGCGCGGCGAACAAGGTCGCGCCGATACCGAGGCACAGCGTCACGGCGAATCCCTTGATCGCGCCGGTACCGAAATACATCAGGATCAAACCGACGAACAGCGTCGTCAAGTTCGAGTCCAGGATCACGGTAAAGGCCCGGCTGTAACCGGTGTCAATGGCGCTGGACACACTTCGTCCCGCTTTTAATTCCTCTCGGATACGCTCATAAATCAACACGTTGGCGTCGATCGACATCCCGATGGTCAGGATGATACCGCCGATACCCGGCAACGTCAGGGTCGAGTCAAACGCCGCCATGGCGCCGACCAGAACCACAAAGTTACAGCCGACGGCGACCGTAGCGACCACACCGGCCAGACGGTAGTAAATCAACAGGAAGGCGGCGACCAGGACCAACGCGATGGAACCGCTGATGATCCCCTGCCGGACGTTGTCCGCGCCGAGGGTCGGGTCGGTGTCGAACATGCCGTCCACGCGGATTTTCAGGGGCAGACTGCCGCTGCTCAGCGCGTTGGAGATGTTCTGGACTTCTTCCATGGAGAAACGGCCGGTGATCTGGGCGTTGCCGCCGGTGATCGCTTCGTTGATGTTCGGAGCGCAATAAAATTTGTCATCCAGCACAATCGCCAGGCGACGGCCTTTGTTTTCCCCCGTGATCCGGGCAAATTCTTCCGCGCCCTGCGTGTTGAAACGCAACGAAATCATGCGCTGTCCGTACTGGTCCACATGGGGCTGGGCCGATGCGACGCCTTTGCCGTCCATGACGTAGTTTTTCAGATTCAGGAAGACGTAATCCTTTTGCGGACGGCCGTTTTCGCCGGAGGAATTCGCGCTCATCAGGGTATATCCCAGCGGAGCCGTAAAGGTTTCCGGGCTGGAAAGATACTGCTCGACCAGTTGGTCGTTGTCCTCGGGAACCAGATAGAAGCGGAGCTTGGCGCTCATCTTGATCAGGTCAAGGAGCTTCAGCTTTTCGTCCTTGGTCACGACCGGCACGCGCAGCGAAATGAAATTGCCGCCGGCGGGCGAGATTTCCGATTCGAAAATCTTCTGTTCTTCCATCCGGCTGCGGAGAATTTCAATGGCCAGGTCGCGGTGTTTGTCGAAATCCTCGGCGGCGTCGATTGTTTTCTTCTGGCCGGATTCGTCGTACACTTCCCGGACTTCGGGAATCAGCTCCAGCAGGAATTCAACACCGCCGTTCAGGTCAAGCCCGAACCGGATCGAACTGCTGGACTTCTTGCGCACCAGGCTGATCACGTCGCGGTTGTCCTGCAGGTCCTGTCCGTTGACCAGCGGGGACAACTGAATGTCCCTGCTTTCGGCAACTTCGAGAACCGCCTGGGACGGATAGACGGAGGCGTCGGCCTTCTGTTTGGCTTCGGCCTCGGCAATGACCTGGTTCAACACCGGATCATTCGGGTCCTTGGCCACCGATTTAAGAGTCTGGTAAAAATCGCGCGGGGTCAGCGGGTACATGGAAATCCCGAAGACCAGAAGCACGACCAAGGCAATCACCAGACGCAGTACAAACGGACGTTTATTCATCTGTCTCTCCACCGGTCTTTCAGATTATTTGCTTTCGGTCTTGTTGTCTTCTTCCACAGCGCCGCTGACGCCGCTCTTGGCGACTTCCACACGGGTATCCTTGGCGATTTCGACCATGAAGGTCTTGTCCTTCACTTCAACGATATTGCCGTACAGGCCGCCCGCCAGAACCACCCGCGAACCCTTCTGGAGTCCGTTGATCATCTGCTGATGGCGCTCGCGCTGCTTTTTCTGCCCGCGGCTGGAAAGCCAGATCATGGCGACCATCACCACCAGCAATGGAACCCAGATCAGAAATCCTCCGCCCTGGGACTGCTGGGAAGCGCCCTGCGCGGCGGTATCTGCGGCGGGTTCTGCGGTGGTTGCGGCTTGAGCTAAAACAGTGAACGTATTAAGCATTTTCGTTTTCCTTATCCTTGAATGTTTTGGTTTGTTCTAACTTGAAATATCAGAACAAAATACATCAAAAATGCCGAATAGCAAGCAACAGTTGCAGTAAAATTCGGATTTTATACATCCGGACGGTCGTTCCGGAGGCCGGAATCCGCCTCCTCCGATGGGGAATTTCAGCGATTGACGCGGTTGGAAAAATAGATTCCGGGCAGCATCAGCAGCGCCGAGGCCAACAGCGGCACCACATACGTACCCGTCCACTCGAACAGCCACGCCCCGATCATGCCGCACAGCAGCAGCGGCGGCGCCATCGCGATCGACATGAGCGCGCTCCCCTTGGCCCGGAGCCGTTTGCCCGGCAGGTTGATGATCATGCTGGACGCCACCGAGTTCCAGCAGTCCTTGCCAAACCCGAACAGGAAGAAAATGAACATCGCCACCAGGATATTGCGGCAGAAGATCGTCAGGATAAACGTCACCATGTAGCAGACCAGCGCAATGATCTGCGCCTGTTTCAGCGGAAAACGCGAACTCCAGTAGATCGTGAAAAAGTTGCCGGTCACCGCCCCGACCACCACCATGATCGTAAAAATCCCCAGCCAACTGTCGCTCAACTCCAGGTCGTGGCAGATTTTGACCGGGATAAAGGCGATGCTGATATAGGTCGCCCCGAAAAAAATCCGGGCAATCGTGAAATTGATGATATCCTTGTTCAACAGCACTTCCCGGTAGCCCGGAGCCGGCATCAGCGACCGTTTCGTGCCCGCGACCGCCTGCGGCTCGCGGATGCGCGCCATGAAATAGACGGCCGTCATGATCAGCACCCCCGAGATGAAAAACAAAATGCCGAACCCGGCCCTGCCGGGAAACCATTGCAGGATATATTTGATCATGAACCCGACCAGAATGCCGAACAACGACGCCAGCCCGAATCGGATGGCGAACAGTTTCGGAATATAACGGGGCGGCACCGTGTTGCCGCACATCGAGTTCCAGAACGGCGCGATGATCCCGGTCAGGATACCCATCCAGATCACCGCCAGCAGGATCGAGTGAACAATCGTGCTTTCGTCGGCGCAGAACCAGGCGATCAGCGCCACCAGCAGAAACGCCGCGCGCTGGAGAATGCAGACCGGCACCAGGATCGGCAATTTGTAGGGCACCCGGTCGGCCCAGCCCGCCATAAAGACGGTCGGCAACGCACTGGTGAACAGGAACAGCACCGGGGTCAGCGCGATCATCATCGGCGAACCGCCCAGCGATTCGACGATTTTCGGCATGACCGTTTCGTAGCTGACAAAGCTGATCCCGGTCAGGTAGAGAACCCCTTCGGCGGTATGCAGCGTGAAATTATCGATTTTGCGCGCCATAGAACTCCGGACGGGATTCCCGCATACGCGCCAGGCAATCCGTAATGGACAACCGTGTTGTTACTGATCCTGCTCTTTCAGCTTTTTCAGGTCTTTCTCGGCGTAATTGATCACTTCCTTGAATTTTTCCTGATTGGCGGCGTCGGCGTCGACCAGCGTTTTATGCGCTTCCACCACCGTTTCGGCGGTTTCCAGCATATCCTGCGGGCCGTCGGCGGCAAATGTTTCGCCGGTGCCGGGCGGGTATTCCCCTTCCACAAAATGGAACAGGTTGGTCAGCCCCAGGCTCTTGAGCAGGCTCTGGGTATACTCCGAAGAATTGACGATTTCGATAGGCGAATTGTTCTTCTTGCTTTTCAGCCCGAGCATGGCCAGAATCCCCATGAAGGTGCTGTCCATGGCCACGCACTCTTTCAGGTCGATCCGGACCAGGCCGTAATCATCTTCGAGGCTGCGGACAAACGCGCGCAGCGGCATTCCGTATTCGAAGTTCGCACGGCCGGCGACTTTTATCATGTAGCCGTCCGGCATGCGGAGAATCTGCAGATCCTTACTGTTCATAGGCCTTATCCCTGATTTACCAGCACAGCCTTGATCCGGCGGACACCGCGGCTGGAGCTTTCTTCCTTGGTTATCTTGAGTCCGCCGAGGTCACCGGTGTTGGCGGCATGGGGCCCGCCGCAGACTTCTTTGCTGAAATCTCCCATTGTGTAAACTTTCACTTTTTCACCGTAGCGGTCGCCGAACAGCCCGATGGCGTTTTCCTCGCGGGCGTCCTGAAAGGTCATTTCCCGGCAATCGATCGGTATTTTCGCCTGAATCGCCTCGTTGACCAGTTTTTCCACTTCGGCCAACTGCTCCGGCGTCATCTTGTCGTTGTAGGAAAAGTCGAAGCGCAGGCGCTCCGCGGTGATATTCGAACCGCGCTGTTCGACGCCGTCGCCGAGGACCTGCCGCAGGGCCGCCTGCAGCAGATGGGTCGCGGTATGAAGCCGCGCCGTCTGGTCCGAATGATCGGCCAGCCCGCCTTTGAATTTCTGCTCCGCGCCCTGGCGCGAGAGCTCCTGATGCTTTTCGTAAGCCGCCTTGTATCCGTCCAGATCGACATCGAAACCGCGTTCGCGGGCCATTTCTTCGGTCAATTCGATCGGGAAGCCATAGGTTTCGTAGAGGAAAAAGGCGTTCTTGCCGCTGACCACCTTCCGGGCGATGTGAGCGGGCACGCGGTCGATCAATTTCTCAAACTCGCGGGTCCCGTGTTCCAGCGTGGTATTGAACTGTTTTTCTTCGACCTGAAGTTCTTCCAGAATGATTTCGCGGCGCTCTTTCAGCTCCGGATAAACACCGCCGAAGTTCTCGATCACCACTTCCGCCACGGCGGGCACGAAATTCGTCAATCCGAGCTTGCGTCCCTCGCGGATGGCGCGGCGGATCAACCGCCGCAGCACGTAGCCCTGATCGACCTTGCCCGGCGTGATGCCGTCGCCGATGATGAACACCGCCGCCCGGGTATGGTCGGCAATGATCCGTTCGGAGTTGCAGCGTTCGGCGGGGGCGGCGTCCAGGCCGCGCAGTTCGTCCAGCTTGCGCAGGAGCGGCTGAAAAATTTCGGTTTCGTAGCAGCTCGCCTTGCCCTGAAGCACGGCGGTGATGCGTTCCAGCCCCATGCCGGTATCGACATTGGGCTTGGCCAGCGGCTCATAGGCGCCGTCGGCGGTCTTATTGTACTGCATGAACACGTCGTTCCAGATTTCGACCCAGAGCCTGTTCTTCGGATCGAATACTTCGGGGGCTTCGCCGCCGCCGGTCCAATAGAACATTTCGGTATCGGGGCCGCAGGGGCCGGTCTGGCCGGCGGGTCCCCACCAGTTGTCGGCTTTGCCGAGCCTGGCGATGCGTTTCCCGGAAACGCCGAGCTCGCGCCAGAGGGCGTAGGCTTCGTCGTCGAACGGACAGTTTTCGTCCCCGGCGAACACCGTAAACGCCAGCCTTGAAAGCGGAATCCCGAGCCATTCGGGGCTGGTCAGAAACTCGAAGCTGTAACGGATGGCTTCTTCCTTGAAGTAATCGCCGAGCGACCAGTTGCCGAGCATTTCAAAAAAGGTCAGGTGGACAGGATCGCCCACTTCATCGATATCGCCGGTACGGATGCATTTCTGATAATCGCAGAGCCGGGAACCAAGCGGATGTTCGGCGCCGAGCAGATACGGCACCAGCGGGTGCATACCGGCGGTGGTGAACAGACAAGTCGGATCGTTCTCGGGAATCAGCGGAGCGCTTTTGATCTCGAGGTGCCCCTTGGATACGAAAAATTCAATGTATTTTCTTCTTAATTCATTTGCTTTCATAAATCTTAAATCTCTTTAGGTTATCTCCGTAATATAAACCGATAAAGCCGCGATGTCAAACCGCAAAAAAGCAAGAGAAGTTTTCTAAGTCAAGAAAAATGCATCTTATTTCATTCCGAACAGAAAAAAACGCCGCCGGAAACACGTCCCGGCGGTGTCATTCATCCGAAAACGGTTATTCCGCCGTATTTTCCGCCAGTGCGGCGTTGACGCGGCAGCGCAGATTCAGCAGCCATGCCGCATCCTGCGGATACCGTTCCATCGTGAGCTTGTAATAAAGCCCCTCGTGCACCAGCTCCAGCACGGCCTGCCGTCCGGTTCTCTCTTCCAGCAGCCGCAGGGCCCGCAGGTCCTGGAGCCCTTCGGTGAACACCTCGTGCCTCAGCGAATCGACCGGGCCGTCCGGGCCGGGATAAACGGCAAAGGAATCGCCGCCGGGGAAACTCCCGCCCGCGTCCGTCACCTGGAACGGATTGATATCCTGTTTCAGCGAGAACTGGGTGTACCAGAAGTTGTATCCCCACTGCAGGAAACCGCTGAGGTCATACACATAGGAGAGCACGCCCATGATCCGGTTGCGCGCCGACGGCATCGCAAAGAAGCGGTTCGGCACCTTGTCCCACTGGCTGACGCAGAAGTAGGTGAAAAGCTGCGAAATCCCGCGTTCATAAAACGGCTCGATGTGGTTGTTCGCCGGGATCGGAATCCCGACCACGCCCTTGTCGTAGAAATCGATATTTGACAGCGCATCGATCACCGGCGCGTCCCCGATCAGCGGGCGCAGCAGTTCCGCGCCGTAGCGGTAGCTTTCCAGATGGTCCAGATGGGGCTCGTCGGAGATATGGAAGAAGATTTTGCCTTCCAACCCGGCCTGCCGGACCACTTCCATCAGTTGCGGAATCAATTGTTTCAGGAAAGCGGCGTATTCCGGCGAGTCGGCGGGGACATGCCAGCCGAACAGTTTTTCCTCGCGCCCATCGACGTTTACGATGATTTTCGGTGTAAAACACGCCCCCCACTGGGTAAAGGGATGGGCGAAGTCGAAATACTCGAAGCCGCATTTTCGCCCCAGCTCGAACCAGCGTTTCAAACGGCTGAAATCGAACTCGTACCGGTCCCCGCTTCTGGTGATTCCCAGCAACTGAACCGTCGGGCGTTCTCCGTTCACGGCGGTATCCAGCGGCGGCGTCCACAGCGGCGTCAGCAGCATATTGATGCCGTGCCCGGCCGCGTTGGCGAAATATTTCTCCAGCAGCGTCCAGTGTTCCTCGCTCCAGCACCCGACCTTGTAAAAACTGTACACGCAATCGCAATGAAACCATTCGCTGCGGATCAGTTTCTGCGGCGGCAGCGCCGCGTCGATCACTTCGACGGTGAAACGCGCGGTCACCGGCTCAAGCGTCGCCGAGGCGGTTCCGAGCGGTTCGATCGGGCGGACCTGAATCTCGACTTCATAGCGGCCGGGCTTGCAGTCCGCCGGCACCGGCACCGAAACCCACAGGGACTGCCACTGGCGCTTGCGCAATATCCAGCGGTCGTCTTTCAGCGGCATCAGCGGGTCGGGATAGAGGCCCGGCGTGGTCCGCAGGTAATTTTCGTCGAAATTGTAGCTGGCCAGCGTATTGGGCACGAGCTCCACCCCGCGGACCGTGACCGCGCCGACGGAACTTTTCGCCCCGACCTCAATCCACTGGCGCTCCGGGGCGCACAGCACCACTTGAAACGACACCATTTCACCGCGCAAAGCACTGCATCCGCAGTACTCCGACGCCCGCAGCTCCTCATCGCTGAAAATTTTCTCCAGCGAACTCACTGTCTTGCATTTCAACATCTCACAATTCCTTGATTGATTCCCTGAAAACCAGGTTTGGTGATAAAAAACGGTTTCCGGCCGGAGCGCCGCCGCGGATGCACCGCATCAGCAGTTCGAGCGCCTCCCGGCATATTTTGTCGATATCGATCCCGACGGTGGTCAGCGGGACCGGGTACAATTCCGAACTCAACACGTTGTCGGCGCCGGCGACCGAAAGCTGGTCCGGCACCCGGATTCCCTCTTTGAAACAACGTTCGATCACGCCGAGGGCGCACGGATCGTTCTGGCAGATCACGGCCGTGAATTCCCTGCCGGAAGCCAGCAGTTCGCCCATCACCCGATAGCCTTCGTGACGGTATCCGCCGCAGGGGACCATCAGTTCCGGCGCGACCTTGCGCCGGTGCCGCCGGAATGCCCGGCAATACCCGTCCCGCCGTTCGGAACTGGACGCCAGCAGGGCAATCCGCCGGTGCCCCATCCGGATCAGGTGCGACGTCATCTCATAAAACCCTTCCTCCAGGTCCGGCATGATATAGGAACAGTCCAGTCCCGGCAACCGGTACGGAATACCGACCAGACGATGCAGATTTTGTTCCAGGTATCCGGTTTTCTGTATCTTGCCCAGGCCGCTGCCGATGAAAACGCCGTCGCACTCCGACAGCATCACGGCGATTTTTTCATGCGGGGGTTCGAAACAGGGATCGCAAACCACCATCAACGGACGCAGGCCGGAGCGGTACAGATATCCGATCAAGGCGTTCTGAACCCGGGTCTCGTATTCGCCGATCACCGGATGGGCGATCAGCCCGAAACGGCCGCGGATTTTGCCCGCGATATCGCCCGGATAGTTGACCATGTAGCCCTTGCCGTGAATCGGAGTGATCAATTTTTCCCGTTCCAGTTCGCGGCAGGCGCGGCGGATGGTGGTGCGCGACATGTTCAGTTTGTCCTGAAGCGTCCGCTCGGAATCCAGATATTCGGGACGCCGCGCCGCGATGTCTTCGCGGATATGCTGCATCACCTGAAGATAAAGTTTTTCTATTTTTTCCTGCATCATTCACATCTGCCGTTTCAAAACTGGTAGCTACCAGTTATTAAAATAACACAGAACTTCCGATTAGCAAATACATTTCATCGAAAAAGACGATTTCCGCGGCAATGCGAAGAAACCCTGAACGCCTCTGACTGCTTTTCATCGGTTAAATTGGATTGTACGTAAGCGCCCAGTCACCGCCATGTTGAGCTCAAATAGGGGCTGAAAGTTTTT